>Ga0209164_1002176_pt1 | contig 21878 bp, 32 predicted proteins | sample MTBNYHSulfiMetaG_FD_187458 | JGI IMG/M metagenome (GOLD analysis project Ga0209164, IMG submission 187458) | Enrichment culture microbial communities from rom New York Harbor, USA that are MTBE-degrading - MTBE-NYH (New York Harbor Sulfidogenic)... | ecosystem: Environmental > Aquatic > Marine >... | reverse complement strand
GCCTTTTTTATACCGGGAGTATGCAAAGGGAACGAAAAGGGTGAAAAGCAACAGAACAATCAAACCATTGTATTTTGTTCCGAGGCCCAAGCCGCACATTACGGCTGAAATAAACAGGAATTTTAAACTAAAATCGCTCTCAATCCATCTCAGGAAAAAATAAAGGGAAGCAAAAGCGAAAAAAACCACACCCAGATCGATGTAGGCCGATATGGAAAGCTTCACAACAATGGGAATGGAAAGAAAAAACAGCGCTCCAAAAAGAGCATACGAGTTGCCCAACCTGCGCCGGAGATACAGAAAAATGAGGGATGCCGTGAGCAGGGCGAAAACGAAATGGATGAACTTGGGTATGATGTCGTTTCCGAAATAAAGGGGGATAAGGTAAAGAAGCTGCAAATTCATGGGGTAATAGGAGAACGGCATGAAGGGGATTTTGTACATGCCTCCGTGCTTCAGGTAGAGCTTTGGCACGGCAAGGTGGTGGACAAGTTCGTCCTTGGCTACGGGCGGTACCAATGACAGAATAATGACCGAAGCGATCAAGACGGCAAGAAGTATCAGGAGAGTGATGGAAACGAATCTCTTACTCATTAAAATCATGAACTTTCAGAAATCTGTTGCAATTTTTAGCATAATTTTATATAAAATACTATAAAAGTGCAACTGAATTAACTTTGATGGACTCGTAAAAAGTCCGGAAATGCCTTTTTCTGTCATTCCCGCGCCCGTCCTCCGCAGTAGCTCTGCTACGGAAGGTGGACGGGCGCGGGAGTGACGACCTAGGGGCTTTTTGCGAACCCTTCAAGGTTGCACCTGCAAAGATGGAGGCCAAAGGTAAACATTCTTTTTTGTCCCTGGATCTCCCGGTCAAGCCGAGGGATGACAGGAGACTACAGTATTTGATTTTCTTACTGAGCCGTTAGGGGTCAAGCGCATGAATTCGACCGAAAAGGTCTTCAAGGATTGCCGGGAAGCACATCTTTCTCACTGCCGCAAACTGGTTTTTGCGTTTCTGTCCCTGGCGATCATTCTCTTGGCAGTTTATTCGAGCTCTTTTGACTGCTCGTGGCAGTTTGACGACGAACCGAATATAACCGACAATCCCAATCTTCATCTGCAAGAAATTACCTGGCAGGGCATCAAGCAGTCGCTCTTTTCGGATCGCAACAAACCCCATTCCCTTTATCGCCCTGTTGCATGCTTGAGCTTTGCCTTGAATCACTACTTCAGCGGCTTGGATGTCTTTGGGTATCATCTCGTTAACCTCATCATCCATTTTTTGTCGTCTGTTTTCCTGTTCCTTTTTGTTTTCAATACGCTCAATCTCCCTTCTTTGAGAAAAAGCTATGCCTCCAACGCTTATGCCATTTCCTTGGTGGCCAGTGTACTTTGGGCTATTAACCCGATTCAGACGCAGGCCGTAACGTACATCGTCCAAAGGATGGCAGCACTTGCCGCCATGTTCTACATCCTGAGCATGTATTTCTACCTGAAGGCGCGAACAGCTTCACGGCCTGGTTCCAGAGCCGCTTTCTTCCTCTCCTGCGGACTATCCTTCCTGCTGGCCCTTGGTTCAAAGGAAAACGCTGTCATGCTGCCTTTGAGTCTTTTCCTCTATGAAGCCATTGTGATTCAGGAAGATACAGGCTTGTTTTTTCGAAGGAATCTTAAATGGCTCGTCTTAACACTCACGATCATCGCACTTATTGGTTTCATTTACCTATTTTTCAAGGATGGGAACGTCTTTTCTTTCATCAAAGGGTATGAACGCCGGCCCTTCACCATGGCCGAAAGGCTTCTGACGCAACCCCGCATTTTCATCTTTTACATAAGCCTTCTTCTCTATCCCATGCCCAATCGGCTCAGCATCGCCCACTCATTCGAGGTTTCAACCTCATTTTTCGAGCCCGTAACAACTGCATTTGCCATCCTATTCATCATTGCCTTAGTAGGATTATCCCTGGGGGTAGCAAAAAGAAAACCCTTGATTTCATTTTGCATTCTTTTTTTCATCGTAAACCACATCGTCGAATCCACAATCTTTCCACTTGAACTCATCTACGAGCACAGAAACTATTTGCCCTCCATGCTTTTTTTTGTACCCTTGAGCGCGGGGTTCCTCTCTCTCCTTGACCATTTTATTGATAGAAAGAGGATGAAATACATTCTATGCGCATTCATCGTTCTTTTGCTGGTCGGCCTGGGACACTCCACCTTTATGCGCAACTTCACCTGGAAAAACCAAGGATCTCTTTGGATCGACGCTTTGGAAAAAGCTCCGGGCCAATTGCGGGTCCACCATAATTTAGGAAGGTTCTATCAAAATCAGGGGTTCAATAAGCAGGCCGTCGAAGAATACAAGAAGGCTCTCCAAGCGCCGATGGGCCACCGAAGAGACGAGGCCATTGTGACATACCACAATCTAGCCAAACTCTACACGGATATGGGCGACCTTGAAAACGGAAAGCGCTATTATGAACAGGCCATTATGATGAGCCCGGATTTCATCCCGGCTTATAACAATTTGGCGGCCATCTTGGACCGCCTGGGAGAAAAAGAATCTGCAAAAGCCCTTTTGCTTAGAGTGCTTAAACTGAATCCCTACGATGGACTCGCAAACCTTAACATGGGATTGTTTCATCTCAAGAGAAGCGAGCCGCATAGGGCAATCGAGCACCTTACCAGAATAAGAGGAGCTAAATCCTTGGAAGGGGAGATTTTACTGTACCTCGGCATAGCCTATAAGCAAAAAGGCGAGCTAGGCAAAGCATCAACCTATCTTCGAGGTGCCATTGACAAAAGACACAGAGCGGCGGATGCCCGACTTCATTTGGCTGAAGTCTACGTAAGGAGCAACCTCGAAGATAAGGCGGAGAAAGAAGTCGAAGCAACAATTAGATTGTTGGCGCGGAATTCCGAAGGGCTTACACAAATCATCACCCGAATAGCAAAAAATGGTGAGCTTTCACATATCGAACCGTCGGCCGAAATCGTCCTCCCCATGATTTCAAAGGCTCTTGGCAAGAAATCCCTGGAATTCAAAGCGTGGAAAGACCTTGTGGATAAGAAACTCGAAAACAGGAGGGATGGCAAGGAACCATAAGGATTACAGACAGAAAGAGGCGAGCTTTTTCTTCCGCATTATCCTAGAGGGGAAATCACGCTTAAGGGCTAATTGATTGTTCCCCCAGGTCCTGTTATGGAAAAGGTCGTATTACCCTTGTCATGCCATGCACGCATAACATACCCGGAAGCATCTGTGCTGGCATCAACAATTGTCAAACTGACTCCTTGCGAGAAGAACAGCATGTAGGTAGGACCTATCAGATTGGTTGCAGCCGAACAATAGGTTTCATGATCCAGGAAATAAGCTTCCTGGGCAGTCGCCGCATTTCTCAAGTCCGCCTGTGCAGCAGCATTGAAAGACCTTGTCCTGTAGAGGGAGTATTGTGGAATGGCGATCCCTGCCAGGATCCCGATGATGGCAATGACAATCATCAGTTCGATCAGGGTGAAACCATCATCCTTCCTGCTCTTGCGCCTGGTTCGTATGCAAATCATAGTCTCGGGTTCTATCCCTTTGTCAGACCGGAATTCTCATATAGAAAATAAAAAGTCCGGGAAGAGAACCAATAGGGTCTCTTCCCGGACCATGACATGCATTTCTCACGCGGTTAATTAATAATCTTCGATTGAGCCGCCGGGGCCGGCGATTACGTAGCTTGTTGTTCCCCGCGGATGCCATGCCCACATGGTGTACCCGTCGCCATCAGCGCTGATGGCGGCAAACACGACACCCTTCGAAGTAAAGAGTCCATATGTCTCCCCTACCAAGGTTGCAATGGTGCCGCAATAAGTCTCCTCATCCACAAAGTAGGCTTCCTGGGCCGTGGCGGCATTCCTCAGGTCCGCTTGGGCCGCAGAGTTGAATGACCGCGCCCTGTAGGCTGCGAACTGCGGGATGGCTATGGCTGCCAGGATACCGATGATCGCAATAACGATCATCAACTCAATCAGGGTGAAACCTTCGTTCTTCTTTACCATTTTACTAAGCATTTTTTTGTCCTCCTTTTATATTTTTCACGAAAATTGAATTTCTCTGTCAAACTCCCTTAAGAACCTTTCCTTTCACCTCCTCCCGTAACTTTATTCATCCTCGCATCGTTGAATTCGTTCTGTTTGGTTGCTTGTACATTCAAGTCCCGTGCCAGAAAGCAGAGAGAAGATTCTCAAAAAATTAAGCAATATTTTCAACATATTAGATTGAGACAAGATAGGAATGATAAATTTTGCGTCATCTCTTTTGAAAAAAGTTTGATGCCTTGAACGCTTTTTGTCACATTCATGCCGCTTTTTGTAAAAGCATGTCTCGCAGGGCCCGGGAGCCGCTTCACTTCACCCCCTCCTTTCCTCCCCCATCAAGGGGGAGGGAACTTTTTGTCGGGGCTTGGAGACCCTCACCCGTGCGTGGCCGACATTGAATTTGCCCTAACGTTGCATAAGATCTTCTCAGCCGGCATTGTCGGTATGCTGTGATGGATGCACTTTACGCGCTGATGCTGGATGCTTGATACTCGATGCTGGATACCCAGGACTTCCTTAATAATGACATCCACAAAATCCAGAATCCAGGAACCAGTATCCAGGATCGGTCAAGCCGGAGGATGACAAATGATCGGTCTGGGTGTGCTTGCAGGGGCGAAGCTGAAAAGCGAAGACCTGTCTGTGGCTGATCAATATCTTAAGGGTTCACAGGCTCCGGGTTCAACGTCCCCAAAACCTGCCGAAGCAGGCTGTCTTCGCTAAAAGTAGGTTCCCAGGGACCCCTGGTTTTCATGGGGCAACGCAAAGAACGGGGTTGTCATAAGACCATCCGCCTCCAACGTCGAATCCGGGGGGCAGAAATGAAACCCTGAACCCTGGTCGCCCTCGGCGCCGCCAGAGGCGGGTAAACTTCGAACCTTTGAACCCGTGAACGGTTACTCAATATCTTTGCGCGCTTGGCGGTCTCTGCGGTTACAAGGCACGGCGGGATAGCTTCGGTGACTGCTCAATGCTCACTGCTTACTTCCTACTACCTACTGCTCTCTCAGTCGCCGGAAGTGGAAAGGCCCAGCTTTTCGAGGCGGTATCGGAAAGAGCGCATGGTGATGCCCAGAAGGTGGGCGGCTCTTTGCTTGGAACCGTGCGCCATTTCAAGGCTTTTGAGGATGTAGTCCTTTTCGATGTCCGCCAGGATTTGATCCAGGTTGACGCCGTCGGAGGTCAGGTCTCCCCGCCGCCTGTTCTCTCTGGTCCTCTCCCGCTGGAAATTGGAAAGGGTAAGGCTTTCGGGAAGCACGATGTTGGACGCTTCAAGGGCCACGCTGCGTTCGATGATGTTCTCCAGTTCCCGCACATTGCCCGGAAAGGTGTACTGCCTGAGGATATCCAGGGCATAGGCTGAAATCTTTTTCACGTCCTTGCCCAGCTCTTTGGAGTACTTCTCCAGAAAATACTGGGCCAACACAGCGAGGTCCCCATCTCTTTCCCTCAAGGGGGGCATGGAAATATGGATCACATTGAGCCTGAAAAACAGGTCCTCCCGGAACTTGCCGTTAATGACCTCGTTCTCCAGTTCCTTGTTGGTTGCGGATATGAACCGGACATCCACGCTTTTTTCCTCGGTCCCGCCCACAGCCGTGAAGGTTCTTTCCTGGATGACCCGCAGGAGCTTGACCTGGATGGCCGGTGTGAGCTCACCCACCTCGTCAAGGAAAACCGTACCGCCATGGGCCACCTCAAACAGGCCTTCCTTGTCCGTGGAAGCGCCGGTAAAGGCTCCTTTTTTGTAGCCGAAGAGCTCGCTTTCAATGAGATTTTCCGGGATTCCCGCACAGTTGATCACCACAAAAGCTTTGTCTTTTCTAGGACTCTGGCGATGGATGGCCTTGGCCACCAGCTCCTTGCCGGTGCCGCTCTCTCCGGAGATGAATACATTGGACTTGGTCGGCCCTACCCTTTCAACAAGGTCGTAAATACGCTTCATCTGCGAGCTGTCACCCACCAGGCACCCGAAGTGAAAAATGCTCTTTTCTTCTTCCACAGCCGCGGTCGGCTTTCTTGAATCGAGAGCATCCTTGATGATTTTCTTGAACTCCCTCACCTTAAAGGGCTTTGGGATGTAATCATAGGCCCCTTCCCTCATGGCTTCCACCGCGGTTTCCGCGGTCGCAAAAGCCGAAATCATGATGACAATGGTTTCCGGGTTCAAAGCCTTGGCCTTTTTGAGCACGTCGATGCCGTCCACATCCTGCATCCGGATGTCCGTGATGACCAGATCAAAGGCGTCTTTTTCCAGAAAACCAAAGGCTTCTTCGCCGTTTGACGCAAGGGTAACATGGTAGTTCTCCTTGGTGAGAAGGATTTCGAGGAACTCCCGCATGCTCTTCTCATCATCCACGACAAGGACGCTGGACATCTGTTTGTCGGTCACTTTCCTCCCCTTTTCTTTCAATGTTTTTATCAGGGTATTATTGAGAGAGATAGGCTCTCAGGTCAAGCCCTAACTACCACATCAGACCCATCCCAAGACACAAAGACCTCCTTGTTCATACAACAAGGAGGTCTTCGTGTCCTGGAACTTTTCTTTTGGCCATTACAATCTTAAAATTGTCAAGGTTGATCAATTCGTAAAAAGCCCCATGAACCGTCACTCCCGCGCCCGTCCTCCGCAGTAGCTCTGCTACGGAGGGTGGACAGGAGGGAGTCCAGAACATCTTGAAATTCCTGGATTCCCGTCTTCACGGGAATGACAAAACAGAGAGTCTTTCGACTTTTTGCGAAGCCGTCAAAGTTCGGCGTGGAGATGAATTATGCGCTCGCTGAAGGTTGGGCGCCTTTTGCCTCCTCCTGTTTCTTCCCTTTGCCCTTGCTTTTTTCGCTTTTGGCGGAGACCTCCTTCTTCACCTTCTTCCCTTTCTTCTTGGCGCCCTCTTCGGGCAGGAGTTGGATAATTGAAATGGGGGCGCCGTCCCCTTTTCTGTTTTCCTTCTTCACGATCCTTACATACCCGCCTTGCCGGTTCAGAAAACGCTCTTTCAGTTCGTCAAAGAGCCGGTGCGCCACGGCTTTGTCCTGAAAGGCAGCCAAAGCCTGACGTCGAGCGTGAAGGTCCCCTCTCTTGGCGAGGGTGATCATCTTTTCAGCCAGGGGCCTAAGTTCTTTGGCCTTGGCATCCGTGGTTTCGAGTTGCTCATGCTTGAAAAGGGAAGTCATCATATTTCTCAGCATGGCCTTGCGGTGGCTTGTGTCGCGACTCAGATTTCTTCCCGCTTTGCGATGTCTCATGGAGCTAAACCTTCTCTTCCTTCTCTTGAGTGCCTGGTTGTTCCTGTTTTCTGGGAGGCTGGAAGCTCTCCAGCTTTAATCCAAGGGAAAGACCCATCTCCTCGAGAATGCTCTTGATTTCATTTAAGGATTTCCGGCCGAAATTCTTTGTCTTGAGCATTTCCGCTTCCGTCTTCTGCACCAGTTCGCCGATGTAGGTAATGTTGGCGTTTTTGAGACAGTTCGCAGAACGGACCGAAAGCTCCAGCTCGGACACAGGCCTGAAAAGATTCTGGTTGAATTTGTCCCCCTCTTCTTGGTCGGTTGTCTCGGTCGGCTCAGGCTCTTCTTCAAAGGTGATAAAAGGGGCCATCTGCTCTTTTAGAATCTTCGCGCTGTAAGCGACCGCATCTTCCGGGGACACGCTTCCATCGGTCCAGATTTCCAAGGTGAGCCTGTCATAGTCGGTAATCTGCCCGACCCTGGCATTGGTCACCACATAGTTGACCTTCTGGATTGGAGAGAAGATCGCATCGATCGGAATCACGCCGATGGACTGCTCCGTGCTTTTGATCGTCTCAGCGGAGACATATCCCTTGCCCAGACTGACCAGCATTTCCATGTTGAGCTTTGCTTCTTTGTTGAGCGTTGCGATGTGCTGTTCCGGGTTCAGGATTTCAACCATCCCATTGGTCACAATATCCCCGGCTATGACGGCGCATTCGCCTTTTTTTGAAATTCGGATAACCGCTTCTTCCATATCCTTGAGGCGGAGCTTCACTTGTTTGAGATTCAGGATGATGTCGGTTACATCCTCCCTCACCCCCGGAATCGTCGAGAATTCGTGCACCACATCCTCGAACTTTACCGAAATGATCGCCGCGCCCTGCAAGGAGGAAAGCAAAATACGCCTCAGTGCATTGCCGATCGTGATGCCGTAGCCCCTTTCCAGAGGCTCGCAAACAAACTTGCCATAAAAGCCGGTGTGCGTTTCCTCATCGATGACAATGCTTTTCGGCTTGATCAATTCACGCCAGTTTCTTGCTTTTAGATCTGCCAAAAATGACCTCCAATCAGAAGTTGGTTCGCTTCGCTCACCATCGGAAAAATGGAATATTGGAATGTTGGAACAGGAGTGTTTGCATTGAAACTGCACTCTTCATTGCTCTTGCCCCACCATTCCATCGTTCCACGATTCCAATCTTCCAGTTTATTAAGTGGCCGCCCCTTTGATTCCCCAACCGACACCGGCTTTTCCTGAAAGAAGAGCCCGGAGAAAAGACCTACTTGGAGTAGAGCTCGACGATCAGGCTTTCCTGAATAGGCATGGTCAAGTCTTCTCGATTGGGAAGGGCCTTTAGGGTTCCCTGGAATTTTTCCTTGTCCACTTCCATCCAGCTCGGGATGCCCCTTCTTGCCACCGTTTCCATGGCCTCCAGAATGATGGAAGCCTTGCGTTTGCTCTCCTCGATCTCCACCACGCTCCCTACCTTCACCTGGAAAGAGGGAATGTTCACTCTTCGGCCGTTCACCCTAACGTGATTGTGCCTCACGATTTGTCGCGCCTGATCCCTGGAAGAGGCAAATCCCATCCGGTAAAGGACATTGTCAAGACGGCACTCGAGGAGGAGCAGGAGGTTCGTTCCCGTGATCCCTTTATGCCGTTCAGCGAGCTCGTAATAACGACGGAACTGGTTTTCCAGAAGACCATACATTCGCTTGACCTTCTGCTTCTCCCTGAGTTGCAATTGATAGTCCGAGAGCTTTCCTCCCCGCCTCTGTCCGTGCTGGCCCGGTGGATAGGCTCTGCGCTCATAAGCACACTTATCTCCATAGCAGCGATCACCCTTGAGAAACAACTTCAAGTTTTCTCGCCTGCACAACCTGCATGAAGCCCCGGTTTCTCTTGCCAAGATCTTTCCTCCTGCTCTTTATGAAACCCGCGAATGCGGATTTCATTCGCCTTTAGACTCGCCGCCGTTTGGGGGGGCGGCAACCGTTGTGAGGGATGGGTGTCACATCCCGTATAATGCTTACAGAGAAGCCGTCGATTTGAAGAGCCCTCAACGCCGCTTCCCTCCCCACACCGGGGCCCTTGACCCTCACCTCGGCCGTTCTCATTCCCTGTTCCATGGCCTGCTTGAGGGCGTCCTGAGCCGCCATCTGGGCGGCAAAAGGCGTGCTCTTCCTGGAACCCTTGAACCCCATTCTACCGGCGCTTGACGATGCAATGACATTGCCGCTGCCGTCGGTGACGGTCACAATGGTATTGTTAAAGGTGGACTGGATGTGAACGATTCCCGAGGGAACGTTCTTCTTATCCTTCTTCCCCTTACCTGTCTTTGCTTTTCTTTTGACCATAGCCTATTCCTGTACCCTATTTCTTCTTTTTGCTCATCACCGCCCGTCGCGGGCCTTTTCTGGTTCTCGCATTGGTGCTTGTCCTCTGGCCTCTCACAGGCAATCCCTTCCTGTGCCTCAAGCCCCGGTATGCGCCCAAGTCCATCAACCTCTTGATGTTCATCGAGATTTCTCTTCTCAGGTCGCCTTCCACCTTGTGCTTTTCATCGATGATTCTCCTGAGGCTGGTGATCTGGCCTTCCGTGAGGTCGTCGGATTTGGTATTCCAGTCCACGCCTGCTTCGCTCAGGATCTTTTGAGACCCGCTCCTGCCTATGCCGTATATATAGGTCAGGGCGATCTCCATCCTCTTGCCCCTGGGTAGATCAACTCCTGCGATCCTAGCCAATAGCTTTCTCCCTAGTTGTCATTGGTCATTTGACATTGGTCATTGGTCATTTGGGTTACCCCTGCCTCTGTTTGTGGCGGGGATTGACGCAAATGATTCGCACCGTGCCCTTGCGCTTGATGATTTTGCACTTGTTACAGATTTTCTTAACCGAAGCTCGCACTTTCATGACGACACCCATAACGCGGCCTTCGGCCGCAAAAAGAAAATGTCAAATCTCGTTATTTTCCCCGGTACACGATCCTGCCCCGAGTGAGGTCATAGGGGGAAAGCTCAATGGAAACCTTGTCCCCCGGGAGGATCTTGATGAAATGCATCCGCATTTTGCCGGAAATGTGTGCGAGAACGCGGTGCCCGTTGTCCAGCTCAACCCTGAACATAGCATTGGGCAGGGTCTCCACCACCGTTCCTTCCACCGTAATGACGTCCTCTTTGGCCACGAAATCCTTTTCCTAATCAATCCACACGGCAGCTACCGGGTTCTGCCCAGTCCCTTTTTCATGAATCCTTCATAATGCCTGGTCAGCATGTGGGCCTCGATCTGGTTCGAGGTGTCCATGGCCACGCCGACCACGATAAGAAGCGCGGTCCCGCCGAAATAAAAAGGCACGTTGAGCTGGTAAATGAAAATCTGAGGGAGAACGCACACGGCCGAAACATAAATGGCGCCGCTAAAAGTAATCCGCGTCAGCACCCTGTCAATATACTCGGCGGTGTTCTTCCCCGGCCTGATCCCGGGAATAAACCCTCCGTACTTCTTCATGTTGTCCGCCACATCCACGGGATTGAACTGCACCGCAGTGTAGAAATAACAAAAGAAAATGATGAACACCACGAAGATAAGCGTGTACACAACATGATCCGGAGACATGAACCTCACCACCACCTCCAGCCACGGAAACGCTTTCACATCCAGAAAATTGGCGATCGTCGCAGGAAACATGATGATGGAAGACGCAAAGATGGGGGGAATCACGCCGGCTGTGTTGATCTTCAAAGGAAGATGCGTGCTCTGACCGCCGTACATCCGCCGCCCCACAACCCTCTTCGCATACTGGACAGGAATTCTGCGCTGACCCCGTTCAACGAAAACGATGACGCCCACCACGGCGATCATGAGAGCCACAACGATGGTCATAAAAAAGGGCGTGATCTCCCCGGTGCCTATCAAGCGGAATGTATTGACCACGGCCGCGGGAAAACCCGCCACAATCCCTGCAAAAATGATCAGAGAAATACCGTTGCCGATGCCCCTCTCCGTAATCTGTTCGCCCAACCACATCAGGAAGGATGTCCCGGCCGTAAGGGTGATGACCGCAAGAACCCTGAATCCCCATCCCGGCACCGGGACAATCAATGCGCCGCCGGGCCCCGCCATTCTTTCCAGCCCGATGGCGATCCCGAAACCCTGAATAATGCTCAGGATCACGGTGCCGTATCGGGTGTACTGGGTGATCTTTTTGCGGCCCTGCTCTCCTTCTTTCTTCAGCTTTTCAAGATAAGGAATCACGACCGTGAGAAGCTGCAGGATGATGGAAGCGCTGATATAAGGCATAATGCCGAGGGCCATGACAGACATCTGGCTGAGGGCGCCCCCCGAGAACATATCAAAGAGGCCGAAAAGGGTCCCCTGTCTCTCGCTGAAAAACGCGGAAAGCGCAGCGCCGTCGATCCCGGGGGTCGGGATATGACAGCCCAGGCGATAAACCGCCAGCATCATGAGGGTAAAAAGAATTCTCTTCTTCAGCTCAGGAATTTTGCCTATGTTTTGAAAACCGCCTAGCATATGCTTTTCTCGCCCTGTCTCGGTCCTTTCGGACCGCCCTTACAGAAGCTGGACTGTTCCTCCTGCAGATTCAATTTTCTCTTGTGCCGATTTGCTCACGTGGTTGACCTTCACCGTGAGAGGGTGCAAAATATCGCCTTTTCCCAGGACCTTCACCGTAGCTTCCCCTTTTCGGACCAACCCCGCTTCTTTCAGAGCCTCAATGTCCAGCGTCGAATTCGGTTCAAAAGACCCCAAATCCTTCACATTGACCACTGCGAAGGTCTTCTTGAAAATGTTGGTAAAGCCCCTCTTGGGCAGGCGCCTTTGAATAGGCATTTGGCCGCCTTCAAATCCCGGCGGGGCCGTGCCGCCTGAACGGGCCTTCTGCCCCTTGTGACCCCGGCAGGACGTTTTTCCGTGCCCGGATCCGGGCCCTCTTCCCACCCGCTTTTCTTTTCGTTTTGAACCCTTCAACGGAGCCAGATCATGGATTCTCATTTTTTCTCTTATGCCTCCACCTTGACCATGAAGGACACTTTTTCAATCATCCCCCTGATGGCCGGTGTATTTTTGAGCGTCATGGTTTTGTGCAATCGCGTAAGACCGAGACCTCTCAGAGTTTGCCGGGTTCTCTTGTCTTTTCCGATACCGCTTTTGACCAGGGTCACTTTCAATGTACTTTGCACAGATTCATCTCCTCTCCAGAACCCAACACCATGGTCACTGCCTCAACTCCTCAACCGCTTTTCCTCGTCGGCGGGCAATGGACTCCGGGTGTTTCAATGATTCCAGGCCGTTGATGGTCGCCCGCACCAGATTGTGTGGGTTGTGGGACCCCAGGCACTTGGTCAGAATATTTTGAATTCCCACCGCCTCCAGAACCGCCCTCACAGCGCCGCCGGCAATAACGCCCGTTCCCGCGCCGGCAGGTCGCAGCAACACGCTCCCCGCACCCCACTTTCCTGTGATCTCGTAAGGGATCGTATCCTGCACGATAGGAACGGCCTTCATGCCCTTCCGGGCTCTTTCCACCCCTTTTCGGATGGCCTCCGGAACTTCGTTGGCTTTGCCCAGACCGAAGCCCACTTTCCCTTTTCCGTCACCCACCACCACGATTGCGCTGAAGCTGAATCGCCGCCCGCCTTTCACCACTTTGGCAACGCGGTTGATGTAGACCACTTTTTCTATGAGCTGAACGTCATCTTCACCGTTGTACAAAGCCTTCTCCCTTATCCTGATTGTTTCCGTGATCCGTTACGACCATGTTCCGGCCGAAGCTAGAAGTCCAGGCCGTGCTCCCTGGCTGCATCGGCAAGGGTCTTGATCCGGCCATGGTACAGAAAGCCGTTCCTGTCGAAAACCACCCTTTTGATCCCCTTCTGCGCAGCGTGTTTTGCGATCAGTTCTCCGACCATGGACGCCCCTGCCTTGTTTCCCCCTCTTGCCTGCACATTGGAGCGGAAATCCTTGGACAGAGAAGAGGCGTTGACAAGAGTTCTTGCCGTGGTGTCATCCACGATCTGGGCATAAATGTGCCTGGCGCTCTTGAAGACGGACAACCGGGGCCTTTCCGAGGTGCCCCGCACACGCATCCTTACCCGTCTTTTTCTTTTCATTCTCGCTGCTGACTTGCTTACAAATCTCATAGGACCAATCCTGTGCTCACAATTTCGTCCGTAGTCAATGGTCAGTGGTCCGTTGTGTTTCACCCTGCCACAAAACAAAGGACATACTTTAATTCCACTATTCCATCATTGAGTTATGATCTCAAAAAGGCGTACTTCCTGGCGCCGCCCGGCCTTCGTAGCCAAGCTACTTCGGCGGAGTAGGCTGTGCCTTACGCCGTGCGCCGCTCCCCTATTTTGTTCCTGTCTTGCCGGCCTTTCTCCGAATGGTCTCTTCCGCATACTTTATGCCTTTTCCCTTATAAGGTTCAGGCTTTCTAAAGCTGCGTATTTTGGAGGCCGTCCGACCGATAAGCTCCTTGTCGATGCCCTTGAGTGTGATTCTCGTCTTTTCGATTTTTGCATCCACACCTTGGGGCAGGTCAAACTGAATCGGATGGGAGTAACCCAGGTGAAAGGTTGCAGTCCTCCCGGCCAATTCCACCCTGTACCCGACCCCGACGATATCGAGGACCCGCTCAAAACCCTTGCTCACGCCGGTGACCATATTGAAAATCAGGGCGCGGTAAAGACCGTGGAGCGCCTTTGCCTTCTTGCTCGGATCGACTACGGAAACCAGGATTTTCCCCTCCTCCGTCTGAATGCGCACCGTAGGATGGATGCTTCTCCGGAGTTCTCCCAGAGGCCCCTTCAAGAACAGGACATCCTCCTTGAGCTCGACGTTCACGTTTTTCGGTATTGGAATAGGCATTTTGCCTATGCGTGACATATTCATTTCCTCCCTTAACAAGCCCGGGGCTTGCCCCTGAAGCTGAAGGCGTTACCAAACCGAGCAGAGGATCTCACCGCCAACCCCCAGCTTTCTTGCCTGCCTGTCGGTCAGAAGTCCTTTGGAGGTTGAAATAATGCTGATGCCGTAACCGTTGCGTATTTGCGGAATGCTGTCGCCCTTGGTATAGATTCGACAACTCGGTTTGCTCACTCGCCTCAGGCCCCCGATCACCGATTCTCCTCCTTCGTCGAACTTGAGGAAAATGCGGAGAACCCCCTGCCGCCGGTCCGGGATCACTTTGTAGTTCTTGATGAACCCTTCAGACTTCAAGATCTTTGCGATGCTGATCTTCAGCTTTGAATTCGGTATATCCACCGTATCAAAGGACGCAATGATGCCGTTCCTGATTCGAGTCAGCATGTCAGCTATGGGATCGCTCATACTCATGGAATCTACTCTCCTTGACCCTTGTTCACCAGCTTGACTTGATAACGCCGGGAATTTCCCCTCTCAGAGCCATCATCCGAAAACAAATCCGACAGGCGCCGAACTTCCTCAGATAGGCCCTGGGCCGGCCGCAAATGGGGCACCTGTTGTACCGCCGGGTTGAAAATTTTTGCTTTCGTTTCGCTTTAACGATTAGAGACGTCTTTGCCACGTTCACCTCCGTGAAGTTAGCGCCTGAAGGGCATTCCCAAGAATTTCAGCAGAAAATAAGCCTCCTCGTCGGTCCTTCCGCTCGTCACAATGGAGACATTCAAACCCCGGACCTTTTCGATCTTGTCGTAATCGATCTCAGGGAAAATGATTTGCTCCTTGATGCCCACCGTGCAATTGCCTCGGCCGTCAAAAACCTTCTCGGAAAGGCCCCTGAAATCCCTGAGCCTCGGCAGGGCCACGTTAAAGAGCTTATCGAGGAAGTCGAACATCTTGTCCCGTCGCAGGGTGACCGTGCAGCCGATAGGCATTCCCTCCCTGAGCTTGAAGCCGGCAATGGAGCGTTTCGCCTTGGTGACGACCGCCTTCTGACCTGCGATGAGCGTGAGCTCTTCAACGCCTTTGTCAAGAGTCTTGATGTTATAAATCGCCTCACCAAGGCCCATATTGAGCACCACCTTCTTTAATTGCGGCACGGCCATGATGCTCTTGTAGCCGAATTCCTTTCTCAAGGCAGGGACCGCTTCTTTTTCGTATAACTCTTTGAGCCGGGACAAAGTGAACTCCTTACCAATTCAATTACTTACCTACTTCTACCGTTCAATACATCTGTCGCATATCTTGCTTGGGGGCTTCTCCAAAGTGGAAAACTGGAACAATGGAATGTTGGAATAATGGTGTTAAAGGATCTACTTCCCGCATCGCTACTCCGCCACACCATACGTGTCTCCTATCAACTGTCCAGCAGTTCTCCGCATTTTCTGCAGACCCGAACCTTGGAGCCGTCCTCCAGGACCCGCTTTCCGATTCTCGTCGGTTCGGCGCACTTGGTACACAGGATCATGAGATTGGAGATCTGCAAGGGCGCCGCCTTTTCAATGATGCCGCCTTGTGCCTGCTTCCCTCCGGGTCTGGTGTGTCTCTTGACCATGTTGATCTTTTCCACAACAGCACGACCCTTTTCTGAATCCACTTTAAGGACCGTCCCGATCTTTCCTTTTTCTTTTCCCGTAAGAACAACGACCTTGTCGTTCTTCTTGATGAGGGGATGCTTCTTTTGCACGACTTTCGCTCCCATCTTAATCTTCCCTAGAGGACTTCCGGCGCCAGAGAGACAATCTTCATAAAGTTCTTGGCCCGCAGTTCCCTGGCCACGGGACCGAAAATCCGGGTGCCCACAGGCTCGTTCTGCTGGGTGATGAGGACCGCAGAATTGTCGTCAAACTTGATATAGGAACCGTCAGGCCTGGAGATCTCTTTCTTTGTCCTGACAATCACAGCCTTCATGACAGAACCTTTTTTCACCTTGGAATTGGGTATAGCCTCTTTCACCGATACCACGATCACGTCTCCTACCGTGGCGTACCGTCTCCTCGTACCTCCAAGCACCTTGATACATTGCACGAGTTTGGCGCCGGAGTTGTCGGCCACCCTCAATCTGGTTTCAGTCTGGATCATATCAAGCCCTCACCGCCTCTTCGCCTTCAACAACCTCTTCCCCTTTATCAAGGGACTTCTCGAGAATATCCAGAATCATCCATCGTTTCATCTTGCTGATCGGTTTGGATTCGATAATCCTCACCTTGTCGCCCACCCTGCAACGGTTCTGAGGATCATGAACCATGTATTTTTTTTGAACCGTGATGAACTTCTGGTAGGTCTTGTGCTTTTTCACCCGCCTGACGGAAACCACGGCCGTCTTGTCGGTCTTGTGAGCAACAACCACGCCCAGCAATTTTTTCTTGACTCCCCTCTCGCTCATGGCACCCTCTTTTCGCTCGCCCTTTCCGTCTCTCTAATAAGGGTCTTGATTCTGGCCAGATCTCTTTTTGTCTTTACGGTCGCGGCCGTATTGGCGAGCTGGCCCGTGGCTTTCCTGAGCCTCAGATTGAACAGCTCCTGGCCCAATTCCCTCTCCCTGGTCTTCAACTCCTCAAGGCTCAGGTCTCTGAGTTCTTTTACCTTTGCCATCAAACTCTCCTGCTCACAAAGCGGGTGGGAAACGGAAGCTTATGGCCTGCAAGCCGAAAAGCTTCGGTAGCCACGCTTTCCCCGACCCCTTCCAATTCATAAAGGATCCTTCCGGGCTTGACCACGGCCACCCAGCCTTCCGGGGCGCCCTTGCCTTTGCCCATTCGAGTTTCCGCGGGTTTTTTCGTGAAGGGTTTATCGGGGAAAACCCGAATCCAGATTTTGCCGCCCCTCTTCACATGCCGGGTGATGGCAATTCTTGCCGCCTCAATTTGCTGGGCGCTCATCTTGCCGCAAGACAACGCCTGGAGGCCATAGTCCCCGAACTCAAGCGTCGCGCCTTTACTGATAGCCTTGCCCCGCATGCGCCCCTTTTGTTGTTTTCGGTATTTGACTTTTTTCGGACTCAGCATGACAAATCCTAACCTTTTCTTTCGGGCAGAATCTCCCCTTTGAAAATCGAAACTTTAACTCCTACAGCGCCGTAGGTGGTAAAAGCCTCGGCAAAACCATAGTCGATGTCGGCCCGGATGGTCTGAAAGGGGACCCTTCCCTTTCGATACCATTCCCGTCTGGCCATTTCTGCGCCGCCAAGGCGGCCGCTGCATGCGATTTTGATACCCAGGGCGCCGAATCGGAGCGCCGAGCTGACGCTCTTCTTCATGGCCCTGCGGAAAGACACGCGGCGAACCAGCTGGAGCGCCACGTTCTCAGCCACCAACTGGGCGTCCACTTCCGGTTTTCTCACTTCCTGGATATCGATAATGATCTCTCTCTTGATCTTCTTTTCCAGTTCCCTCTTGAGATTTTCAATCTCCGAACCCTTCTTGCCGATGACGATACCCGGTCTTGCGGTGTGGATCTTGATCCTCGCCTTGTTGGCCGCCCGCTCGATCTCGGTTTTGGCCACACCGGCCTGAGCCAGTCTTTTTTTCAGAAACTTCCTGATCTCGTGGTCTTCAAGAAGAAACCTCGCATAGTCCTTTCCGGCAAACCAACGGGAATCCCAGGTTCTGTTAATTCCCAGTCTGAAACCGATTGGATTGGTTTTTTGTCCCAACCTTCACCTCCCTGAATTTAAGCCTCGTCCAGAATGACGGTTAGATGACTCGTCCTTTTTCTGATCCTTGTGGCACGCCCCATCGCCCTAGGTTGGAATCGCTTCATGACCGGCCCCTGATCCGCATAAAGCCGTTTGATAAACAAGGTATCCACATCGATTTCCTTGTTCGCCTCTGCATTCGCCACCGCGGAGTCGATCAGCTTTTTCAAGAGCCGCGCCCCTTTCTTAGGGGAAAAAGAAAGCACCCGCAGGGCCTCATCCACCTTTTTCCCTCGCACTTCGTCCATGATCAGCCCCGCCTTTTGAGGGGAGATCTTCACGTATCTTGCCACAGCCCTCGCTTCCATTACTTCTTCGCACCTTTCAAACGCGTTTTCTTGTCCCCAGCGTGGCTAAAAAAAGTTCGGGTCGGAGCAAATTCACCCAGTTTTTGCCCGACCATGTCCTCGGTCACAAACACTGGGAGAAATTTCCTGCCGTTGTGGACCGCAAAGGTGAGGCCGACGAATTGGGGAAGAACCGTCGATCTCCTCGACCACGTCTTGATGATCTTCCTGCTCTGGGTTTCCAGGGCCACATCCACTTTTTTCATCAGGTGTTGATCGACAAACGGTCCTTTTTTGACTGATCTCGGCAAAGCTCGCCCTCCTAAATGTTTAAATGTTCAGGGTTCAAGGTTCAAAGGTTCAAAGTTCAAAGGTTCAGGAAGAATGAAATCTGCCAACCCTTATTTTCATTCAAATACTGTTTGCTCCCTAGTGATCACTGATTACTGATTACTGATCACTGATCACTGATTACTGATTACTGGTTACTGATTCATTCCTGAACACTGAACGCTGAACACTGAACACTATTTTCGTTTCTTAACAATCAGTTTATCGCTCGTTTTTTTCACTCTTGTCTTGTATCCCTTGGTGGGGACCCCCCAGGGAGTCACGGGATGCCGGCCACCCGAGGACTTTCCTTCCCCTCCGCCATGGGGGTGGTCCACAGGGTTCATGGCAACCCCTCTGACGCGGGGCCTCTTGCCCAACCATCGGCTTCTTCCTGCCTTGCCGATCCTGATCTTTTGGTGCTCCGAGTTCCCCGCCTGCCCGATCGTGGCCTTGCAGTCCAGTGAAACCATCCTGACTTCGCCGGAAGGGAGCTTGATTTGAGCGTATTTCCCCTCTTTGGCCATCAACTGGGCATAAGCGCCTGCACCTCTTGCGAGCTGCCCTCCATGCCCCTGGTTGAGCTCGATGTTGTGAATCGACGTTCCCAGGGGAATATCCCGCAGGGGAAGGGCGTTGCCGGGCCTGATCTCGGATCCGGACCCTGACACAACCTGATCGCCGACCTTCAAGCCGGAGGAGGCAATGATGTATCGTTTTTCTCCGTCCACATAGTTCAACAAGGCAATGTGGGAGGAGCGGTTCGGGTCGTATTCGATGCTTGCCACCTTTGCAGGGATACCGTCCTTTTCCCGCTTGAAATCAATGATCCGGTACATTCTCTTGTGGCCTCCCCCCCTGTGCCTGGAGGTGATGCGGCCCAAAGCGTTCCGGCCCCCTGTCTTTTTCAGGGGCACCAGGAGGCTCTTTTCCGGCTTCTTGCGGGTGACCTCTTCCTTGGTGGAGTAGGTCATATTCCTTCGACCTGCTGAGGTCGGCTTATATCTCTTGATGGCCATGTTTTTCTCCCCTGTTCAGATCGCAGCTCTTTATATGCCCTCGAAGAACTCGATGCGTTTCCCGGGCGCCAGCCTCACGATCGCCTTTTTCCAGTTGGGTCTCCGTCCCACATTCCTTCCGACCCGTCTTTTCTTACCCTCCACGTTCAGCGTTTTGACTTCCAGCACTTCGGTCTTGAACAGGGTTTCCACGGCACGCCGGATCTCTATTTTGTTGGCTCGACGATCCACCTCCAGGGCAATCTGGTTGGCTTGCTCTTTGTGAAGATTCGCCTTCTCGGTAATCAGAGGCCTCTTGATGACTTTGTGCAGGTCCATTAGATAACCAATGCCTCCTCAATCTTGGGAATGGCGGCCTGAACCAGGAAAAGGTGATCGTGATTCAAGATGTCATAGGGGTTCAACCCCTCATATCGCATCACTTTTACCCAGGGAACGTTCATGGACGATTTTTCGAGGTTTTCATTCTTTCCTTCCGTGACGATCAGGGCCTTGCGAACCGCAAAAGCCTTCATCACGGCCACGAAGGTCTTTGTCTTGAGCCCGGCCAGGTTGAAATGATCCAGAACCACCAACTTCTCATCCTTCAGCTTGTCTGCAAGGGCCATGCAGGTGGCCATTTTCCCGAGTTTCTTCGGGATTTTGCGGCGATACTCCCTGGGAACAGGCCCGAAAGCCACGCCGCCGCCGCGCCGGGTGGGCGATGCCGCATCTCCCACGCGGGCCCTGCCCGTCCCCTTCTGGCGCCAGAGTTTCTTGCCCGAAAGACTGACCTCGGAACGACCCTTGGTGGAAGCATTTCCAGCCCTGCGATTCAGGAGACGGGTCGTGATGACCTGATGAAGCACATGCTTTTTCACCGGCACGGCAAACACATCATCCCTCAGTTCCACCTGAGAGGTCTTTTCTCTTTGAAGGTTATACACATCGACTACAGCCATACCTGTTGCCTCATCAAATAAATACTCTCCCCGGACAGGGGATGCACCTCAAGTTGTTTAATCTCCGTCCTGGAGTCTCGTGATCTGAAGGATGCTGTTCTTGCTTCCCGGAACCGCCCCGCGCAAGGCAATCACATCCATGTCCGGCCGTACATCCACGATCATGAGATTCCGGATGGTGGTTTTTTGGTCTCCCATTCGACCGGGCAGTTTCTTCCCTTTCCAGACGTGCGAAGGATCCGAGCTCGAGCCGATCGATCCGGGAACCCGGTGCGAACGGCACCCATGGGTCGCCCGTCCTCCCCCGAAACCCCAGCGCTTCATGACGCCCGCAAAACCACGGCCTTTGCTCCGCCCCGTGACCGCCACCTGTTCGCCGACGGCAAAAATGTCGGATCGAATCTCCTGGCCGAGTTCGAAGGCATCCGCGCTCTCCACGTGGATTTCTCTCAGGTGCTTGAAGCACCTCTCCCCGGCCTTCTTCAAATGCCCCCGAACCGGCTTGTTCACCCGGCTTTCCTTTTGATCCTCGAACCCGACCTGGATGGCTTCGTATCCGTCCGTTTCCGAGGTCTTTTTCTGGACCACGACGCAGGGCCCCACCTTCACAATGGTCACGGGAATACTTTTCCCTTCATCCAAAAAATAGCGGCTCATGCCCAGTTTTTTTCCAAAAAGCGTTCCGACCATAGCACCCTGCTCCGTCATCAGAGTTTGATCTCCACATCCACACCTGCAGCGAGATCCAGTTTCATCAGCGCATCCACGGTCTGCTGGGTGGGTTCCAAAATGTCCAGCAGCCGTTTGTGCGTTCTGATTTCAAATTGCTCCCTCGACTTTTTGTCCACGTGGGGAGATCGTAAGACGCAGTACCGGTTGATCACGGTGGGCAGAGGGATGGGACCTGCGACCTTGGCCCCTGTCTCCTTTGCGGTCTCTACAATCTCCATGGCGGACTGGTCCAGGAGTTTATGATCATACGCCTTAAGGCGAATGCGGATTTTCTGGTTCGTAATCAAGGTCGTTCCCTCACACTGAATTAAGGGGCTTTGCCCCAATTGGAATGTTGGAAAACTGGAATAATGGATCAAGGAGCATTTGGAAGTGGGGTCTTCTCAACATTCCATTATTCCGTGTGCGAGGCAAGAGGTCGGACCTCGCTAAAACGAGTTAATTTTCAAATGTTGTACAATTTCCGAGACGCAAAAGTCAGGACTTTCCTATTCCAGGATGTCGCTGATAACCCCGGCGCCGACGGTCCGGCCCCCTTCCCGAATCGCGAAGCGCAACTCCTTCTCCATCGCGATCGGCATAATCAAATTCACCTCCATCGACACATTGTCCCC
>Ga0209164_1002174_pt1 | contig 21906 bp, 27 predicted proteins | sample MTBNYHSulfiMetaG_FD_187458 | JGI IMG/M metagenome (GOLD analysis project Ga0209164, IMG submission 187458) | Enrichment culture microbial communities from rom New York Harbor, USA that are MTBE-degrading - MTBE-NYH (New York Harbor Sulfidogenic)... | ecosystem: Environmental > Aquatic > Marine >... | reverse complement strand
ACTTCTGCCCGTCCTTACCGTCCTGCCTTGTCCCTTGAGGAGATAGCTAAAGAGCTCAGGCAAGGTGCCGGGCTTCAGTTTGACCCCAAGTTGGTGGAGGTCTTCATTGGCATTGTCGAGGCTGGACTTCCTGAGAAGATGAATATAGCTCAAGACTCATCCGGTGAGCGAACTGGTCAGTAGCTGCGGGTCTAAAGCATCGCCCTACGGTAATTTGAGGATATTGAGTTTTGTGCCGGACTGAAGCATTACACAGCTGGCACCGGAGGCGTGCTCCGTTTCTTTACCAGAACACATATGTTGCGTGAGAAATTCTTTATCGGGAAAGAGTAGGACTTTTCAGGTGACATAGCAATGATTTCCCAGCCAGTTTTGACCAACAGCTTTCTTAGCTCGCCATAAGAGAAAAGGTGATAGTAGCGGTAAATTGTTTTTCCTTTTAGCCTCCAGGGGACTTGTCGCTCTTTGGATTTGAACCAGAACCCTGGTTGTCCGTGGTTCCATACGGTTAAAAAGGCCTCGCCCTGGGGCTTTAATACTCGCTTTAATTCTATGAATGCCTTTTCCCTTTCATCTTTGCCTCTGATGTGGTGGTAAGTGGCCACTGATATTGCCCAATCGAAGGTATTATTGCGGAAGGGCAGGGACAAGGCATCAGCGGCCATTAAGTTGACATAAAGTTTAAACTTGGCGGAATATCTCAAAGCTTGCCTGAGCATGGCTAGGGAAGAATCTACCCCCCAGAGTTCAAAGCCCTGACTGAAAGGCAAGAAGTCCGGTCCGTGAGCGCAGCCCACATTTAGCAGCTTTCCACTTTGCCATCTTGCCGCCAGCTCCTCTAGCTCTTCTTCTAATAAAGGCCAATGCCTCACCCGATACCAGCTTTCAGCTATTTGGTCAAAAACCTCTCTATTTGTGGTCATAGATACACTTTGCTAAACTTTAGCATATTATGGTGGAATGCTCATGGAGATGGCATGAAGAAAGCATCTCGAACTATTTCTGGAGTAACGCCGGTGGCAGTTATGGCCAAGCCATTTCCTTGCCCCGGCAAATGTGTTTATTGCCCCACTTCACCTGAGGCGCCCAAGAGCTATACTGTTGAGTCTCCAGCGGTGATCCGAGCTCGGAGTTGTGGCTTTGATGCCAAAAAACAGGTGGAGGTCAGGCTCAAGACATTGGCTGAAATGGGACATGCCCAGGATAAAGTAGAGCTTATCATCATGGGGGGCACATTTCTGTCTTATCCCCGGGACTATCAGTACCGGTTTATTAAAGATTGCTATGATGCTCTGAACGACATCCCCTCTAGTAGTTTAGAGGAGGCCAGAGAATTGAATGAAAATGCTGAGCATCGCTGTGTGGGATTGTGCATAGAGACCAGGCCTGATTTTTGTGGAGAGGAGGAGATAAGGAGCATGCTCGATTTTGGCACCACCAGGGTGGAGCTCGGAGTACAGACTTTGGACGATGAGGTTCACTTGCTGACAAAGAGGGGACACGGGGTGGCTGAGGTTATCTCCGCGACCAGGCTATTACGAGATTATGGCTTTAAGGTTTACTATCATTGGATGCCTGGTTTACCAGGATCAACATCTAAGCATGACCTGGAATTATCGCAGCAATTGTTTGAGGACGAGCGCTTTCGACCTGATGGGCTCAAGCTTTACCCCACGCTGGTAATTCGGGGGAGTGAGCTAGAGAATTGGTATCGGGATAATCGCTACCGACCTTATGGTGATGAGGAAATGATTGATTTGCTTATGGCTATTAAAGCTCTAATTCCCAAATATGTAAGGATTCCGAGGTTGATGCGGGATATTCCCAGCAAATTTATCATTGCCGGCAGCAGAGACTTAGCTCTTAGAGGAACTATTAGAAATAAGATGGGGCAGGCAGGGCTTCGCTGTAGCTGCATTCGTTGTCGGGAATATGGGCATCGCCTGAGGGATGGCTGGGCAATTGGCGAGCCCTGGTTAACCAGGATGGATTATAAAACCTGGGGAGGGAGGGAGGTCTTCCTTTCCTACGAGGATGAGAATGAAACTTTGTTCGGCTTGCTGAGGTTGAGAATAAATGGGGAAAAAGCGGTAGTCAGGGAGCTACACGTCTTTGGTCCTGAAGTTCCCCTGAGGGGAAGGCTAGAGCGAGCCGCTCAACATCACGGTCTCGGTGAAAGGCTACTCCATGAGGCAGAGAGAATCGCCGGAGGGGATTTCAAGGCTAACAGATTATCGGTGCTTAGTGGTGTCGGTGCCAGGGAGTATTACCGCTTGCTTGGCTATGGTCTGGAAGGCGCTTATATGGTCAAGGGGCTTGGTTGAGCTACCCGGAAGCCTTCGGAAAGACTGTTTAGCAATCCGTCATGAACGAAGTCGAAGGACAAGCTAGTCTGCTCTCGAGTGCTGCTCATGGTTCAATAAGCTCACCACGAGTGATTTAATAAACAATCCCGCAACTGTATTGACATTGAGTAATAGCTATACTTATAATGAACTTGAAGAATCGCAGAAGCTATCTGCTCAATTAAAGGGCTTAGCGTACAGCAAAACAGAGAAAGGAGAAAGAGCACATGGATAATGAGGTAAAGCCAACCTGGCGATTCGCTTGGGGATTGTGGTGGCGGATGTTCCTAATTGGCCTGGGAATATCTGTGATAATTGGAGCAATCATGTTCATTCTAGTCAAGGTGGGCGTGGTATGCATACCCTGGGAATCTTGCTTTGGATGGTTGCCTGGAGCGTAGTGACATTTGCTATTGATGACAAGGCAAGGGTGTGGTTGTTGCAGCACCGCGATGGGTTATGGTAGGCAAGCCTGCTGTCGTGGTAGTGATTGAGGTTTTGGGGTATTGACAATGAGAGCTTCTAACTATATCGTTATGTAAAAATAAAAAGGAGAGCGAGAGATGGAGAGAACTTGGAAGCCGACAACTGCAGGTATACTCTCTATTATTGCGGGAGCCATTGGTGTGATCACCGGTATAGTAGCTGCTTCACTCGGCGGCCTCATAGGCACATTCTTTGGTATACCATGGACGGGTGCATTTGGTGTTCCGTCACTCATATTGGGGATAGTAGCTGTAGTGGGCGGTATCTATGCCTTGAAAAGAGAGAGTTGGGGACTGGCGCTTGCCGGGTCTATCTGTGCATTCATTGGTCCCGGGTTTATTCTTGGGTTACTCGCCATTATATTCGTCAGCTTAGGGAAGGGCGAATTTGCGTAAAGTCCAGGATTCTGCAAGTTGTGTGAATCAGAGTGATTGCCCAATTTATTTCACCCAACCAGATCAAAGATTTGGTTGAGTGAAAATTTATTATGCGATTGTGCCTGATAAATCAGGCAACTACAAAGTTTTGTTGGGAAAAACTTTAAGTATAAAAAGGAGGCGAGATGCAAAAGTATAGTTTTTTGCCCTTTGCAGCTAGGGTTTTGAAAGTCGTGGGGTGGATAGTACTGGTAATTGGCGTTATTGCTTCGATTGTTCTCGGAATTATGACGGGCGGCGCTGAGAATGGAGCTGTAGCTGGAGTGGCAGGTGTAGTTGCAGGTATTTTAATGGCTATTGGGGGAATAATTGTCTCATTTCTGGCGTGGGTATTCTTGCTTGCCACCAGTGAACTCTTTTACCTGTTTATGGACGTAGAAGAGAACACCAGAAACACCGCCGAGCGCATTATAAAGGAATCAGATTGACATATTTTGCCAGCGCACGGGGTAGTATTTTAAGAGTCATAGGTCGGGTAGCACTCGTACTTGGCTTTATTGGTGCGCTGCTCAGCAAGCTCGTTAAAGGGCTGCGGCTGCCAATACCCAAGAGGATACGTAATTTTCTGCAAAGAAGGCGTAAGGCAGGCAAGCTACAGGAGTACTATTATCTAAAATACGCAATTACTGTTTTGAGAGTCATAGCATGGATAGTACTGCCAATTGGCTTTATCGGTTCGCTTTTTTGGGGAATTACAACGGGTGGATTTGGAGGTGGGTTGCGGATTGTATTAGGAATAATTGTCTCATTCCTGGCATGGCTACTATTACTTGCAGCCAGGGAACTTATTTACTTATTTGTTCATTTGGAAGAGGACACTAGAAGCACAACTGAGGGCATTATAGATAAATCAAGCTGAGCTAAATTTATGCCTTAGCAAGTTATGTGAATCAAGGCAGCAACCTTTTTCTTCTGTTCAACAAGTTCATTCAGCCTAGTCACTGCGTTATAGGATGGCTGAACGACTAAGCTTAGGTTCTTTCCCTTAGCCCAGCTTTCTGCTTCAGGAGCTACACGAGCAGCACCGTTGGTTCCAGTGCCGATAATGATTATTTCAAGCTGACCTTGGCGCAATTCCTCAAGCTCTCGTTTCTTGATTTAATGACTGCCGAACATTAGAAAGCCACCTTTCCGCTTTTTTACCGTGCCATCGGTAAAAATCAGGACATCACGGCGGTATCTCTTGCCTTCAACTATCATAGAGCCAAAGGCAAGTTCATCTATTTTAACCACGAAATTTAACCTTCTTCCCTCTGATTTCCTTCTTACTCTGTAAATCGGCTTTTTGCTTGCTGTTCCGTTTTATGGCCCGGCCATGCTTAAAACGATTTAGGTTTACAAACCCTTTTACCACGGTTCTCCTCTTAAATAAAGCTGTTCTTCAGCTTGACTATCGCCTCCTCAACATCGCTGCCCTGTGCTCTGAGGCGTTTTATAGCTTGTTCTATTTTATCATGTTTATAGCTATCACTGAGGTCAGCTAGCCTATTGTATAAACCAGTCCGCTTGCCAATTTTAAAATTGAGCCTTTCCTCATCTGGCAAAGATAAATACTTATTTATGATATTGAGACATTTTCCTTTATCCTGGGGCATTTTGCCTTCGACCTCCATGAATAAGTTAAGTATATGGTCGCTCTTAAGATGGCTGGTAACTTCCAAGTTTTCGATGAAAAGAGCTATTTCCCTTACTACCTCGTCTTCTGTTTGCAGCTCAAAATCTCCGTCCTGCAACTTAGCCCATAACGGCATAGCTTGAGAGACGTGGAGGCTACGCACCCTGATATAATCAGGGTCAATCTCGTTTAACACCTTAGCTGTTTCCCGGGCATGCTCTTGAGACATTTTCTTGCCCCCAAGACCAGGCATAACATATTCACACAGAGAAATGCCTGCTTCTTTCACCTTTTTTCCACCCTCAATGTGGTTCTTAGCGGTGCATCCTTTTTCCATATAAGCCAGCAAAGGGTCGTAGCCAGTCTCCAATCCTATGTGAATTCTATCTAGCCCGGTATCCTTGAGTTCCTTTAACTCCGCCAACGTCTTTCTGGCTGCCGTATGGGACCGAGCATATGTAGTTACTCTGTTTAAGCTGGGGAAGGTTTCTCTCAGGAAGGTAATCACCTGAATTAGCTCAGGGGTGCGCATTATTAAGGTATTGGAATCCTGGAGAAAGGCTGACTTGCCTCCTGTACCAAGCCAGAGGGCAACATTATGCACACATTGTCCATATTGAAGTTGATTAGAGAGCATTGCTGCTACCTCTCTCAGCTTGTCGCCATGGCCCATGCTCCAAGTTATTTCCTTTATGCCCTCATTGATAGCTTCAACCGCCTCAATATCTTTTATAATTTCTTCCACTGACCTCAGCTCGAACTTACTGCCTTTATATACAGGGCAGAACAGGCACCTATTCCAGGGGCAATTTCTAGTCGCCCTTATCAGCAGAGAATAAGCTTCGCTAGGAGGTCTTATAGGACCTAGCTCAAAGGTATGGCTTAGCTTCTCTGTGACTGAGTAATTTAGCATGCTGCGTATTTTAGCGTGCTGAAGGGGAATAGGCAAATGGACTTTCGCTTCTGTACCATGATAATATCAGTATTTCAAATGAAGCAAATTGAATTAATCTCTTTTGATGCTGAGGGAACAGTGGTAACGCCTGATTTCAGCCAGGCTATATGGCATGAGGCTATCCCTGCACTTTATGCTCAGAAACAAGGGCTTGGCTTTGCTCAAGCCAAGAGGCATATTGTCGAGGAGTACGGGAGGATCGGCGATCAGAGGCTGGAGTGGTATGATATCGAATACTGGTTTAGCTATCTTGGCTTAGGTTCTTCTGAGCCGGTGATACAAAGCTGTCTGGGTAAGATAGCCTATTATCCTGAGGTAACTGAGGTCCTTTCTTCCTTAGCCATTGAATATAAGTTAATTGTTGCGTCAGGCACACCACTAGAGCTACTGCATCTCTTATTGCGAGAAGTCAAACCTTATTTTGTTCGGATTTTTTCTTCCGTTTCACATTATAGGCAATTAAAAAGCCCTAACTTTTACCTCAGTATATGTGAAGAGATGGGCGTCGAGCCGAGCCAAGTCACCCATGTGGGTGATAACTGGCAATTTGATTTCCTCAATGCTCGACAGGCTGGTGTAAATGCTCTCTATCTTGACAGGTCGGGGATAAACCATCAGAAATCCCTTAGCGATTTAACTCAATTAAAGAACTTTCTCATGCCCTTGGCATGAATGTGCCCTCTTTTGGTCTAAGAGTAACATACTAACCCTAGACATGGTAAGCCATTTTGAGTTAAAATATACTACTTAACCCATGCCGAACAAAGCATCCCTCGAAAGCGCCCCTCCAAGTAACAAATTCAACCTGTCTACAGCAGAGCTCAAGGAAATGGCTAAGAAGCTACGCCGTCATGTAATCACCATGACAGCTACGGCGGGCAGCGGGCATCCTGGCGGCTCTCTATCAGCAGCCGATATTATCACAGCTCTTTATTTCAAGGTCTTACACCATGACCCTGAAGATCCTCACTGGTCAGAACGTGACCGCTTCGTATTAAGCAAGGGACATGCCGCCCCAATTTTGTACGCTGCACTGGCTGAAGCTGGCTACTTTCCCGTGGCAGAGCTGGCAACATTGAGAAAGTTGGATAGCCGCCTCCAGGGACACACTGATAGGAATTTTACCCCCGGCATAGAAATGTCTGCCGGTTCTTTAGGTATGGGTCTATCTTTTGCTATTGGCGTCACCTTAGCCGCCAGGCTGGATTCCAGAACTTATCGAACCTATGTTCTTCTCAGCGATGGGGAATGCGAGGAAGGGCAAACATGGGAGGCAGCTCTTTCAGCGGCCCACTTCAAACTAGCCAACTTAACGGCCATAGTTGACTGTAATGGTTTGCAGCTCAGCGGATGGACCCGCGACATTATGAACCTTGAGCCTCTTACCCGGAAATGGCAATCCTTTGGCTGGCATGTCATTGATATAGACGGACACGACTTCGACCAAATCCTAGCTGCTTTCCCCCAAGCTGAAAGGATGAAAGGCAAGCCTACTGTCATCGTCGCCCACACTATTAAAGGCAAAGGGGTCAGCTTCATGGAAAACAATGTGGAGTTTCACGGCAAGGCACCTACTTGGGAAGAAGCCGAAAGGGCACTGAAGGAGTTAGAGTAAGTATGGCTGAAGCATCTACTCGAGAAACCTACGGCAAAACTCTGGTAGAGCTAGGCAGACAAAACAAAGACATTGTTGTCTTAGATGCCGATTTGTCGCCCTCAACTATGACCAATCTTTTTGCTCGGGAGTTTCCTGAGCGTTTCTTCAACTTCGGCCTGCAAGAACAGAATATGATCGCTATAGCTGCTGGCTTGGCTGCTTCGGGTAAAATTGTCTTTGCCAGCACTTTCGCTGTTTTTGTCGTCTGTCGCTGTTTTGACCAGTTGAGACTATGCATTTCCCAACCGAATCTAAATGTTAAGATCGTAGCTACACATGGTGGTATCACCGTAGGAGAGGATGGCACTTCACATCAAGCAATTGAAGATCTGGCGTTGTGTTGCGCTCTTCCTAGCTTCACCGTGGTCGTTCCCGCAGACGCTATAGAAGCTGCCGAAGCAGTAAGAGCAGCAGCTAGTGCCTATGGGCCTTTCTACATCAGGCTCAGCCGTCCTAAGACACCGATTGTTTACCCCGAAGGATACCACTTCACATTAGGTAAGGCAGTAACCATGAGACAGGGCAAGGACGTAACTATCATAGCCACGGGCATCATGGTCGCTAAGACTCTGGAGGCGGCAGATATCTTGGCAAGACAAGACATAGATTGCCGGGTAATCAACATGCATACTCTCAAACCTCTGGATGAAGCAGCCATAGTCAAAGCAGCCTCAGAGACAGGTGCAATTGTCGTCGCTGAAGAGCACTTAGCTCAGGGTGGCCTGGGCAGCAGAGTCGCCCAGACAGTGGCTAGGGAGAAACCAGTGCCTATGGAATTCGTCAACCTTGGTGACAGGTATGCTTCTTCAGGCAAAGCTGAGGAGCTGCTTCAAAGATATGGATTGACCGCCATAGATATTGAAGAATCGGTGAAGTCAGCGGTCAAGAGAAAGTAATATTGCCAAGCCCGGCAGTAGGACTTATATCCGTTTGGGTGGTAAATCATATGCAGGTTTTGAAAAAACTAAATCATTACTTAAAACGGCCGGGGGCTTGCGTATGAAAAAGCGCTTCCTAACCCTTTTTGCCTGTGGAGCCGCACTTGGTTTGCTCATCGTCTCCGGGTTGAGTTGCATCAGCTACATTGTTCACCCCGAGAGTTCTATTGCTAATTGGCTTCCGGCGACAGAGTCTGAATTCAAGTCTTATATCACGCCCGAATATCCATTGGTTAAGGAAGCTCTACGTGATATCCTCGGCAACCCTCCTTACGAGCTGTCTCAAGTTGGCTTCGATGACATCCGAGACTGGGTTGCTATTAATATAGACTATATATCTGATGAAAAGCGTTGGTGTGATGACTATTGGCAAACACCCGAAGAAACCATATCCTACCGCACTGGGGACTGCGAGGACTTTTCTATTTTGTTGTGCTCACTACTTAGAGCCTATGGCATTGATGCTGAGTGTGTATATGTCGCCCTTGGTGTCGATGGTGGTAGTGAGGAACCTGGACATGCTTTCTTGATAGAGGATTGGTATCGCGATGGGGAGTGGCAGAGGGTAGAGTCCCAAGTACCTGCCCAACTCTCTTCCTGGCATTCCTGGTTCGAGCTTCCCACCCCCGATTCTAGACTAGACGAATATGAAATTACGGTAGCCTTTAATGACCTCTGTTATTATGATGATGAGTCTTTTTCGGGGAGCGAAGAGCAAGCAAACGTTGGGATACTAACTAAGGTGATAACCATTGTAGGCGATATTGTCCAGCGATTGTCACGACTCTCAGAGTACTTATTTGGACTCTTGTTCAGCTGAGATCAACAGGATATATCCCAGACTAACAACAATACCTTGATTTTGAAAACCTTTCCAGCTTCCCTCTCAATGTTATTAGATTAACCACGTCTTCCCTGTTGTATTCCAGCAACAAATCCAACGCCTTTCTGTCACGGTGAATCTGATATCTCCACCAAAGTATCACCGCCTCTGCTCCCCCAATACCCCGTAGTCGTCGGGGGATACCTAATTGCCGCTCTACCGCCTTGAAGCCACCATATAAATTGTTTCTCCAGCAATCATGCATCAGGTCATGGTGATGAAAATGCTCTCTCAGGTTTACCCTTAGACGGGAATTGATAAAAGGAAGGTCAAAGCGACTGCCATTGTATGTATAGATTGTATCCACACAACGCAATGTCCTGAGCAAGTTAGTTCTGGTTACATCACCCCCGACAAGTTGAACCAGTCTATTCTCACTGTCATTAGCTAAACAAACACCAATAACGGTTATTTCGTCATAAAACGAGCATAAGCCTGTGGTCTCAATATCAAGATAAGCATCGAATAATAATTGCAACCTGTTGCTTTCCTTTCCGATATACCTATTTTAGCATATAATAACATCGGTTTGAGAAAGCAAGGCAGCTTTGTGTATTTATGCTATTACATAATATCATTTTAGTTTTCGCGCAGAGAAGATTCAGCTAAATGATGAGCGAAGGAGAGCGAATATGAGAGAGTGCACCGTCGAGCAAAACAAGAGAAAATGTAACTGCACCTATGAGCTATGCAGCAGGAAGGGCATTTGCTGCGAATGTATAAGATACCATTGGCAGTCAGGTGAGTTGCCAGCCTGCTTTTTCCCCGACGATGTGGAGAAGACTTATGACCGCTCTATCGAAAAATTTATCGAGACCTATCAAAAAAGAGGCCAGTGGTAAATAACAGCTCAAAATGGACAAGCAGCTTGCTAAATAGTTTGCTATACTTTTTCTAATATGCCAAGAATAGATAACCGAACTGACAATGAGCTCCGTCCCGTGCGCATAATTCTGGGATACCAGAGTTTTGCCGAGGGTTCAGCTTTAATCGAACTGGGGAAAACAAGGGTGCTGTGCTCCGTAAGCCTGGAAGAAAGAGTACCCATCTTTCTTAAAGGCAGCGGCCAGGGTTGGGTTACTGCGGAGTATGCTATGTTGCCTCGCTCCACAGTTACTCGTACACCGCGCGACAGGGCGGAGGGAAGAAGCCACGAAATCCAACGCATTATCGGCCGCAGCTTAAGGGCAGCGGCTAACTTAGCTATCCTGGAAGAAAGAACATTTGTAGTAGATTGTGATGTACTGCAAGCAGATGGCGGCACCAGAACAGCAGCTATCACAGGTGGATATGTCGCCCTTTATCACGCCTTCCATAACTTAAGAAAACAAGGCGTTTTGCCATTTATGCCATTAAATAAAATGATAGCGGCCACCAGCGTGGGCATTGTGAATGGCAATATGCTACTTGACCTTTGCTACGAAGAGGATTACCAAGCTGAAGTTGATTTCAATGTGGTCATGACCGACAAAAATGAGTTTGTGGAAATTCAAGGAACTGCCGAGGGCAAACCTTTCTCCAAAGAGACCGCTGATGCCTTATTTTCTTTAGCCCGGCAAGGGATAGATAAATTGTTCAAAATCCAAAAGGAAACCCTAAGGGCTTTGTCTTGAATTTATATTCAGGTTCTTCGCTTCTGCTTGCCTTGTTATGGTCGGGGCTGCGTTTGCATTGATAATCGCTCTATTTTATACTTTAATTTTATTGCAACTTATGCGAGGCTTATAGGAAGATGACCCAACTAGAATTAGTACGCAAGGGCACTGTTTCACCCCAGGTAAAGCACATAGCCGAAAAGGAAGGAGTAGAGACCGACTTTGTCCTCCAAGGCTTGGCTGAGGGTGAAATCGTAATTCCGGCCAACGTTAATCACACAAACCTAATCCCCTGCGGCATAGGCAAAGGGCTGAGGACCAAGGTCAATGCCAACATAGGCACATCCTCAGATTTTTGCGATTTGAACACGGAATTAAGGAAATTACAAACCGCCATCGCCTTTGGTGCCGACACTGTAATGGACCTGAGCACTGGGGGCGATATTTCAGCTATCAGGCGGGCTATCATGAGTGCTAGCACCGTGCCGATGGGGACGGTGCCCATTTATCAGGCAGGTATTGAAGCTATTGAGAATCGTGGAGCCATTGTAAACATGAGTGTGGACGATATTTTCGCTGTAATCGAAGAACATGCCAAAGACGGTGTTGATTTTATGACCGTCCATTGCGGGGTGACCCATGCATCTCTGGCCAGACTTAAAAAGCAGGGCAGGATGACTGACATAGTGTCTCGAGGAGGAGCTTTTCTTATCGGCTGGATGCTTCACAATGATAAGGAAAATCCCTTATATCAATATTATGACCGCCTACTGGGCTTGGCTCTTGAATACGATTTCACTTTAAGTTTGGGCGACGGCTTGCGTCCCGGGTGTTTAGCTGATGCCACCGACAGGGCTCAAATCGAAGAATTAATTATCCTTGGTGAATTAGTAGAGTGCTCCAGGGAAGCTGGCGTTCAAGCTATGATAGAAGGTCCCGGGCATTTGCCATTGAACCAAATCGCCACTAATGTCCAATTGGAAAAAAGCCTCTGCCGTGGGGCGCCTTTCTACGTCCTTGGGCCTTTAGTGACTGATATAGGTGCTGGCTACGACCATATCACTGCCGCTATTGGGGGGGCAATTGCCGCTGCCGCTGGCGCAGACTTTTTGTGCTATGTTACCCCCACCGAACACCTTTCCCTCCCCAATGTGGAGGATGTTAAAGAAGGGGTAATCGCCTCTCGTATAGCTGCTCATGCTGCCGACATTGTTAAAGGCGTAAAAGGTGCCAAAGAGTGGGATGAACAAATGTCCAGGGCTCGCAAGGCTCTTGACTGGAAAACTCAAGCTAAATTATCTCTAGACCCAGAACTTTCGCAGCAAGTCCATAGTAAGATACCTGCTAGCGGAGCGACTTGCAGCATGTGTGGCAAATATTGCGCTATGGCAATAGTAGAAAGGTATCTAGACATCTCAGTAAGTAAATGCTAACTGCGATTGCTTCGCTGAGTCCGTTCTGCGCGACGCGAGATTCTTCCCCCTTCACTGCGTTCAGGGTCAAAATGACGGGAAGCGAAAGGCTCGCAGCTAATATTTTAAAATGAAGGCAGAGATAATACCCGTTGGCACAGAAATTTTACTGGGCAATATAATTGATATTGATTCTTCCTTTTTAGCCAATCAATTACCTTTGCTGGGAATCGACTTATATTTTATCTCTACGGTAGGCGACAATCAGGAAAGGTTGGTTGATACCCTAAAACAAGCTTGGAAGAGGGCAGACCTCATTATCACCACAGGTGGATTGGGACCTACCCAAGATGATATAACCCGAGAGGCCATTGGCGAGCTAATGAGTGAGGAACTGACAGTTGATGAGAAGTTATGGCAAGAATTGCAAGATTTGTTCAGACGCTATCTTAGGGAAATACCACAAAGCAATATAAAACAAGCAACTGTCATCACTTCGGCTCAAATAATTCCCAATCGTATGGGCACAGCGCCTGGCTGGTGGGTTGAGAAAGACGACCACATAATTATAGCCCTACCCGGACCGCCCGATGAGATGAAATTTATGTGGCAGGAAAGCATTTTGCCAAAACTGAAACAAAGAGTAACTGGAGAGGTCATCCTATCCAGGATAATTAAGACTTTTCGGCTAGCCGAAGCTAAGGTAGATGAATTGGTAGCCCACGTTTCCAAGCTATCCAACCCTACTTTGGCTACTTATATCAAACCAGACGGTGTTTACCTGCGTATTACAGCCAAAGCAAAGGGGAAAACAGAAGCTCAACGCCTTATCTCCCAAAGCGAAGAGCAAATTCGAAGCGTTCTTTCTTCTTATATTTGGGGGGTGGATGATGATACCCTGGACTCTGTTATTGGGGAGTTGCTCAGAACCAAAAACTTGAGTTTAGCAACTATGGAGTCTTGCACCGAAGGGCTTCTATGCAGCACTATTGCCGGTGGTAGGGAAAGCCGTACTTATTTCAAGGGGGGACTGCTAGCTTGTTCTGATGAAGCTAAGGTGGCTTGTGGTGTGGATGCTTCCATTATGGAGCGATATGGCAAGGAAAGCACCGAGGTAGCTAAGGCAATGGCTGAGACTGCACGCAGGAATTTGAAAACCGATGTTGGCATAGGTGTTGGGGGCAATATAAACCCGAATACAAATTCCGGCGATGCATTCATATGCCTGAGCAGTGATAAATTTGAGCAAACCTTCACCCATAGGCTCCGCGGAAATCTCTCCCGAATGAAGCAAAGGACAATTTATGCCGCCCTTTTCGATTTAAGAAGGATGCTGCTCGAGGAGGTCTAATGCACTTAATTATAGACGGTTATTCCAGCAACCAAAAAATTCTCCGTGACGAAGATTTCCTTCGGAAGTGGTTGGAAAGTTATCCCGCCAGGATTGGAATGACCCGGATTTCACCACCACACGTGCTCAGATACGTAGGACCGGTGCTAGAGGATTGGGGAATATCAGGATTTGTTTTTATAGCGGAAAGTCATATTGCCATCCATACCTTTGTTGAGCAGAATTACATTAACATAGACATTTTCTCCTGCAAGGATTTCGATACCGAGAAAGCAATAAAAGATTTCCAAGAGGGATTCCAGCTGGTTAAATTGCGGACCTGCCTGATTGATAGAGAATGGCCCGAAGCAGAACCTGCGATGACCAACCCCCAAAGTTTTATCTACCATGAATGACCGCGACTGTAACCCTGAACCCTTCGCTTCTGAGCATGATGGGGCATTCCTGCCACAGCGGGTCTTTGCTGGATTAGCCCCACCCTATTCAAATTTACAGCAAGCCAAGACTGTCATTCTGCCTATCCCCTACGACAGCACCAGCGAATGGCGAAGCGGATCTCGCCATGGCCCACAGGCTATTATCGATGCCTCCCAGTATTTAGAGCTTTATGATTTAGAGCTGGACCGCGAGATATATAAAGTTGGTATTTCTACCCTGCCCCAAGTAGAACCCCTACTGAGCAGCCCCCAGGATATGATTGACAGAGTTTATCAAGTGATTAAAGGCTTAATACAAAAGGAGAAATTTGTAGTGTTGCTTGGTGGAGAACACTCACTTTCCTTAGGGGCAGTTCGAGCTTTCAAGAAAGCATTCCCCGGACTTTCCGTGTTGCAGATGGATGCCCACGCCGACCTTCGAGATGAATACCTGGGGACCAAATATAGCCAGGCTTGTGTTATGCGCCGCATCTTTGAGCTTTGTCCTATCTCCCAGGTGGGAGTGCGCAGCCTTAGCCGGGAAGAAAAACAATTCTTAACACAAAACAAAAACTGTCCTTCCCTACATTTCTTTCCCTTCTATATGTCTGACTTGGCATCGAATGCAGCTTCTATAGACCAGATAGTGGACTCGCTTAGCGAAGATGTCTATGTCACCATAGATGTAGATGTTCTCGACCCTTCTATTATGCCGGCAGTAGGTACCCCCGAGCCTGACGGCATGACCTGGCGGCAAGTACTTGACATAATAGAATCGGTTGCCCGTCACAAGCATGTAGTGGGCTTCGATTTAATGGAATTTTGCCCCGGGGAGGGGCCGGGTTCCTGCGCCTTTCTACTGGCTAAATTAGCTTACAAGCTTATCGGTTGTGCTGTGCCGCAAGAAGGACGATGAGGGGTAATATAAGTCTAGGTAGGATCTTCGGTATTCCCCTGCGACTCCATTATACCTGGTTTATTATCTTTGCTCTGGTTACCACTTCACTCGTGCTTTACCCCTTGGTAGAGCCTCCTTACCCTCCTATAGAACAGAGGATAGTTTTGGGCATATTAACCAGTTTGCTCTTTTTTGCCTCCATACTTACCCATGAACTAGCCCACAGCATCCTGGCCATTCGTAACAATATTCCAGTTAAAGAGATTACCCTCTTTGTTTTCGGCGGTGTTTCTCAGATAACTAAGGAAGCGACCCACCCTAGAGCAGAACTTTTAATAGCTATAGTTGGCCCTTTAACCAGCCTGGCTTTGGCTGGTATTTTCTACGGGTTGCATCTTTTGCTGGCTGGAACCCAGCAAATCCTGGCCGCTAACTTAATGTGGTGGCTGGCTCGGATAAATGTGATTTTAGCTGTATTTAACTTAATCCCCGGTTTTCCGTTAGACGGAGGCAGAATATTTCGTGCGCTCGTGTGGCACAAGACCCACGATTACCATAGAGCAACCCGCATCGCTACCAAAGTGGGGCAGGGAATAGCTTATGCCTTCATCGCCGGAGGCTTTGCCCTTATTATTTTTGTTCCCCAATACTGGTTTTACGGTCTGTGGCTAATATTCATTGGCTGGTTCCTCCGTGATGCAGCTAGAGCTAGTTATCAGCAAGTTTTGCTCCGCGATGCCCTCATTGGTATCACGGCACGCCAGGTTACGGACTATGATTGTCCCCTAGTTCCTCCCGACCTCAACTTAACGGAGCTGGTCCAGCAATATATATTGCCCACAGGACGTGGTTGCTTCCTAATAACCCGGGAAGCTGGCTTAGAAGGCATGGTCACCCTGCAGCAGATAAAGAAAGTCCCCCGCGATCGTTGGGCGATCACCTCCGTGCAGGATATCATGACCCCGGCAAACAAATTGAAGGTGGCTGATGCTGACCAGGATGTCTTGAGCGTGCTCCAGGAAATGAATGGAGAAAGTGCCAATCACATACCGGTGATGGAAGCCGGGAAAGTCATTGGCGTAATAAACCGGGAAGACATGGCTCGCTTTCTTCGCACCCGAGCCGATTTCGGGATAAGGTCAAAACCCAGATAGCTATTATCGCGACGCTAGAATAATGTCTCCTATCCGGGAAGGTTCATCATCTAATGTGAGCCGCCAGGGAATCGAACCCTGAACCTGCTGATTAAGAGTCAGCTGCTCTACCAATTGAGCTAGCGGCCCATACTGGCCAGGCAGAACTCACCGACGCCATCCTCTACTATTTTAGGGTGTACGCCACCTTTTAGCAAGGATGTCTTCAACAGCCAGGAGCGTCATATAGCATCTAGCTCAATTCAAAAATAATCAGTTTTATTTTGCTGCCTCAAGGCTAACCTCACCTGCATCTGTGCCCTTCCTACGAGGCAGACTGAAGAAAAAGGTTGAACCTTTACCTTTTTTAGACTCCACCCATATGTCCCCACCATGGGCTTCCACCAGTCTCCGGCAAACCATCAGGCCGAGCCCAGCCCCTCTGGCCTGGTCGGGTCTGTTATTCTCCAGACGCTGGAATGGGCCGAAGATTCTGTCCTGCTCACTAGAGGATAAACCTTGACCACGGTCGCGGACCCCTATGACCAAACGCTCTTGCTCTTCATTAACTGAGACTCTTATCTGGCTGCCCGGAGGAGAATACTTGGCTGCGTTATCCAGAAGGTTATAGAGTATGCGTTCGATTCTCAGCGGGTCAGCATGCACTAACATAGGCTCATCCGGGATAGAAGTGACGAACCGGTGTAGAGGAGCCTGTCTTTTTATCTTAGAGAGTGCCTCTTTGACCAAGGTTTTGACATCGGTTAGTTCCGAATATAGGGACAATTGCTGAGCCTGGGCTCGTGAAAGCTCCAGCAGGTTTTCTATCAGGTGAGAGAGAGACTCGCTTTCTAGAAGGGCATCTTTGAGGAGTTGCTGTACCTCGCTTGGTGACAGGCGGTTCCACTCGGTGAGTAAAGTACTCAAACCGCCGCCGATTACAGTTAATGGGGTTCGCAATTCGTGGGATACGAGTCCAATGAGCTCATCTTTAAGCTGCTCAATTTTTTTACGTTCAGTGATATCCACAAAGGAAGCCATCATACAGAAGGGTTCGCCATCAGCATCGGTAACCAAGTTCGCCAGGACCAGCACATCAAAAGTTGACCCATCACTCCTCTTAGCCTTGGCTTCGCTCTGCCACACACCTTCCTTCAAGACTGTCTTCAGCGCCACAGCAAACTCATTCTTATCTGCAAATAAGTTGATAGCATTCTTACCAAGCACCTCTTCTTCTTGTTCATAATCCCACATGCCGAGACAGGCAAGATTCACATAAGTCACAATACCATCCAGGTTCGTAATAGCAATGCCACTGGCAGCTGAAGTAACGGCGAAGTCTTTGACTCTGAGTTCATTGTCCACTTGTTTGCGCTTGGTGATGTCCTGAACAGTTCCAAAACCGCCTTTAAGCTCACCCTTTGAATCGAACTCCAGCTCAGCCCTCTCGCGAACCCACTTCACTTCATCGTCCACAATGATACGGTGCTCAATGTCGTATGCCTCGCCGTGAAGAGCCGCCATCCATTTCCGGTCAACGTATTCCCGATCCTCCGGGTGAACACTTGAGAGGAAAGTCTCATAGGTCATTGGTGTTTCCCTGGGGGTACCGAAGATTCGGTGGGTCTCGTCGGACCATAGAAGCTGGTTACGCTGGACATCCAGACGCCAGCTACCGGTATGAGCTACAGCCTGGGCACGGTTCAGGTTCTGTTCGCTCTCTAATAGTGATTGTACAGCTTGTTTGTAGATAGCACTTTCGATGATGTCCCACTTTCTCTCCCGCTTAATCAGGGCAAACTGATGGTTTCGCACCACGTCGATCACGGCGGTGCCGTCACACTTATCAATGTTATAGGTACATACTGCCATCATCCGATACTTGCCGATTACGTTGTTAATTTTGGCCTCATATTCCGTGAAAGCCTGCCAGTGGTTTCTCTCCAGCCAGAACGTGTTGCCCGTCAGTCGCAGCCCGTCATAGCCTCCAGCCAGGGCCTGCTCCAGCTTGCTGACCCAGCCATCGAGCACACGGTCATCATCGAAGGTACCTCCCAGCAGATACCATTCGTTATATGGGATTATCTCTATCTGCCCCCGGCGCAGATATTCGTCAAAATAATTAACTGCCTTCCTCATGGCTTCTTCAGCCTCGGCTACCATAAGAGGTTTGGAGGTAACCCACATGCAGAATTCATTATCCTCGAGTCCGGCTTTGAAGTAAGGGACAAGTATATCAATCAGGTCCCTTTTAGTCTTATAAAACTGGCAGAAGTGGGTACCCCAAGGTACGCCGCCAATCACATCAATACCGCTGTTTCTAAGTTCATCTTCCATCGGCATCCTACTTGTATCAGCCTGCTAATCAGGCCAGCTATTCATATTTTAGTTCTGCCTGGCTTGCCAGTCAACAAATGCTGAAGATATGCTTTGACATTGTTAATATTTACGCATATGATTTATATTGGATAGGCATGCAAAGGGCAGATCATGAAAAAGTTCCAGGTACTGGTAGTTGATGATGAGCAGCGCATTCTGAATTTCCTCAGCTCCAAGCTAAAGGCTTCGGGCTACGATGTTATTACCGCCAGCAATGGATTTGCAGCTTTAGGGCAGGTACAGGCACAGGAGCCGGACCTGGTGGTGCTCGATATCTTGATGCCCAAAAAGGACGGCTTTGAGACATTAAAGGAGCTCCGTACATTTTCTTCGGTACCGACTATCATCCTCAGCGCTAAGGAAACCAATGCAGATAAGGTGAAGGGGCTTAGCCTTGGTGCCGATGACTACCTAGCCAAGCCTTTCAGCCCCGATGAACTGATAGCGCGAATTGAGGCGGTGAGGCGGCGTCTGGCACCGGATGAGAAACGGAAAATCCGTGACCAACTTTCTCTGGGTGATTTGGTTATTGATTTCAAGAAGCGCCTTGTCATTGTACGAGGGAAAGAAACTCGCTTGACCCGCATCGAGTGGCTTCTGCTCAGCGAGCTTGCCCAGAACGCTGGAAGCCTTATGCTGTATACTGATCTTCTCACACGAATCTGGGGGCCTGAGTATCGGGACGATTTACAGATATTGCGTACGTGGATTAGCCGCCTAAGAGAAAAGATAGAGAGCGAACCTAACAATCCCAAGCTCATTCGCACCATACCCAAGACAGGCTACATCATAGACTTGCAGTCCCCTTGAAAGTGCTTGCTGCCCGACCTCTCTAATATTTTCCAAAATGTCATAGTTTTGTAACTTTTTCCACCTGCATTTTATGACTTTTCCATCGCCCGCTTTATAGAATATCCCTACCGAAGTACTCTTGGAGAAAATCAATGGTGGTTGCATTAGCCCAACATCCGCAAGCTCAGTCTTTAAACAGGACTGGAGTGCATTCAATTCTCGATATTCATGAGCTTGTGGCCTGTTGCCCCGGATGGCAAACGCTGGATTGCTTCGAGTCCCATCTTATCGCAGCGTGGCATCGTCCAGAAATCATGGGCGAATAAAGAGGTGCAAAGAAATGAGCGTAAGGGCGTATATGTTGTTTGATATTGTAGATAGGAGCTGTAAATACGCGGTTCAAATGCTGCGGAGCAGGACAGAGGTTATTCTTGCTGACCGGCTGGAAGGGTATCCCAATGTCATTGCCATGGTGGAAGCTGCAGACAGACAAAGCCTGGCTGAAGCGATAATGCCGGTTCTCGGATGCATTAACGGCATAACCGAAAACCTGAGTTTGCTGGTGACTCAAGATAATGAGATTTCACCTGACCTTCTTACTTCAAGTAATTCAAAACCACATAAAAGGAGGATTAGAAAACACTAACACTCGGAGAAAGAAATCAACGCGACAATCAATTCAGAAAGGAGATAACGTATGATTGCAGGAAAGCGCATTGCCATTCTGGCTGAGGAGAATTTTGAAGACTCTGAACTCACAGAACCACTGCGAGCGATGAAAGATGCCGGTGCTAGAGTGTTGATTGTGGGCAGTGGCTCAAAGAAAAGTTACAAAGGAAAGAGAGGCTCGGCCAAGGTAACAGTAGACACAACCGCCGATAAGGTTGAAACCAGTCAATTTGATGCCATAATTGTCCCCGGCGGCTATGCTCCGGACAAGATGCGCCTGCACCAGCCGATGGTTGACCTGGTACGAAAGGCGCATGCTGAGGGCAAGATAATAGCCGCAATCTGCCACGGCCCCCAGCTCCTTATCTCAGCCGATATAGTCAAAGGGCGCCGTGTAACTTCATGGCCTTCGATAGCGGTAGACCTGAAAAATGCCGGCGCTATCTGGGTTAATGAGCCGATGGTCAGGGATGGCAATATCATAACCGCGCGTAAACCTGCTGACCTGCCGAAATTCAATAAGGCAATAATCGAGGCTTTACTATGAATCAGGATATGTCAGAAGGAGGGAATTATATGCTAGGAATAAAAATGCAAACCTGAGCTGTATCAGGCCAATCGTGTAAAAATATCAGAAGGAGGTCCAAATGTACAAGAGGATTTTGGTGCCATTGGACGGCTCGGAACTGGCGGAGTGTGTACTTCCTCACGTGGAGTCTGTTTCAAAAGGGTGTGGGGTGAAAGAAGTTATTTTTCTCCGCGTGCACGAGCCTTTTCACCAGTTCTGCGACTATGACGGTTGTCTCAGCCAGGAAACTATAAATAGCATTGATGTAGATAATAAAGCGGCTGCGGAGAGCTACCTTAGCCAGCTGATCAAACGGACGCGATATGAAGGAGTATCCGTCAAGCCAGAAGTAATAACCGGCACACCTGCGGAAAGCATCGCTGACTATGCTACCAAAAACTCAATAGATCTCATTGCCATCGCCACGCACGGGCGCTCTGGTATAGGTCGCTGGACCTGGGGTAACGTGGCTGACCGGGTTCTTCATTCCGCTTGTGTGCCAATTTTGATGGTGAGAGCGCCAGGTTGTGTGCCTGGTATTTAGAAAAAGTGAAGGAGGAGAAGATGTACAAGAAAATTTTAGTTCCATTAGATGGCTCTAAGTTGGCCGAGTGCGCACTTCCCCATGTAGAAGAGTTGGCGAAAGGCTGCGGCACGGAAGAGGTCATCTTGGTTAGTGTGACTGAGCGCGTTAAGGGCTACAGAGCACTTGAGGACCCCGGTCAACGACTTGGGCAGCGACTTATACCGGAAGCATTCGGCAAGAAAGAGAAGCAGGCGCAGAGGTATCTTGACAGAATAGCTAAAACAATGGCATCTATAGGAATCAATGTGAGTACAGAGGTGCTTCTTTGGGAGCCTGCTGAAGCAATAGTTGGCTACGCGAAACAGTATGAATGTGACCTGATTGTTATGGCGAGCCATGGTCGCTCCGGTCCAAGCCGCTGGGCTCACGGCAGTGTCGCTGACAAAGTTCTCAGAGCCAGCTGCATTCCCGTGTTAATGATCAGAGCACCCGGGTGTATACCAAACATTTAAGCAAAGGAGCGATAATCAGGAGCACATAACGAAAATAATCATATTTTGCCTGCCGGTGTTGCCGGGGAACAGAATCTGAATACTAATAAATAGGAAAGGAGGACGCGATGGCTATAGAAAGATGGAGACCGAGGTGGGGACTCAGCCCGTGGAGACCGTTCAGGGAATTGGAAGAATGGGAGCGGCGCTTTGATAATTTGCTCGGACGACCATTATGGAGATTGCCTGTCGAGGAAAGAAGCTGGATGCCAGCGGTAGACGTCTTTGAAAAAGAGGACAGGTTCATCGTGAAGGCAGAACTGCCGGGGATGAAGGAAGAGGATATCGATATCTCGGTGG
>Ga0209164_1002171_pt1 | contig 21916 bp, 25 predicted proteins | sample MTBNYHSulfiMetaG_FD_187458 | JGI IMG/M metagenome (GOLD analysis project Ga0209164, IMG submission 187458) | Enrichment culture microbial communities from rom New York Harbor, USA that are MTBE-degrading - MTBE-NYH (New York Harbor Sulfidogenic)... | ecosystem: Environmental > Aquatic > Marine >... | reverse complement strand
GGGGGCGGGAATATCGTTCAGGACACTGGCCGGACGCTTGGGGATCAGCGGCCCCGGGGTCGGTTATGCGGTAGAAAGAGGAGCGGCCCTTGTTCGTGAGAATAATTACGCATTGATGAAATAGCTTTCTTACTTTCTTACCAGCGTCCCATTCTACTCAAAAAACAAGCTTATTGACATATTGGAACAAAGTATGTACAGTATGTCTGTACATAAAAAGGAGGCCAATATGGCAATACAGACGACCTATACAAATGCCCGCGCCCGCCTGGCGTCATTGATTGATGAAGTCATAAAAAATCGGGAAATCGTGATCATTCAAAGACGTGGCAACGAGGATGTCGCCATGATAGCTGCTGAGGAACTATCCGGTATACTTGAGACAGCGCACCTGCTTCGGTCCCCTGCCAATGCAGAACGGCTGAACTGCGCTCTTGAACGGGTAAGAGAACAAGAGGGATCTCCCCAGACCATTGATGAGCTTCGTCGAGAGGTCGGCCTTGATTAACCGATCTGAATCTAAAAAGGGACGGGAAGCCGTATTTCAGCCGGAATTTAGAGAGGACTTGCGGTACTGGGTAGAAACTGATCGTAGAACGGCCATCCGGATTTTCAAGCTAATTGAAGCTGTAATGCGAGATCCGTTTCAGGGGATTGGAAAACCGGAGCCTTTAAAATTTCTTGGCGCCGGGGTCTGGTCTCGCCGCATTACCCAGGAGCATAGATTGGTTTATGTTGTTGGGCATAACAGAGTAGATTTCGTGCAGTGCCGATACCACTATTAGCTCCTACTGAAATTGCTTCCGCCAACATTTCGCCTGATTGGAGGGGGACAGGGGGCTGGTAAGAAAGTAACTTAACACCGGTGCCGGGTTATGAGATACGAGGAAGCCTGCCAAGGTTATCCCGTCTAGACGCACCCGGCGTCTTGCACCACATCATGATCAGGGGTATCGAGCGTCGCAAGATATTCCTGAACCGGAGGGATCACGAGGACTTCCTGGATCGTCCCACTATCCGCACACAAGGCAAGGACTCAGAAGGGCTGAAACTTCAAATAGGAGAAAAGAATCAGAAGAGACGTTCCAAGCGACACGACACCGGTGACGATTGCGCCTGTTCTTTTGCTCTCTTCATTGCTGAAAATGGCTACGGTCCCGCCTACGACGGATAGGAGGAAGGCTACAATGCACGCTGCTTGCAGGAGGAGCAGGGACTCTTTATTAACATTGATGAAAAAGGAAATCAAGAAGGCGACTCCCACAACAGAGGCCATAGTTTGTTTGTCCCTATTTTTCATGAATATTGCGGCCAACGCGCCAATGACAGCCATGATAAACGATATGATGGCAATCAACTCGCCCACCATAGTGACCCCCTCTCTGCATAATCCTTATAATAAACAATCTTCCGGAGATATTTCGTGCAAGGGTGCGGTTTTATTTATGGGTCGAGGGCTCCTGAGCGTATCGGCCGACTTCTCTTAAAAAGGATGTCCCATAGCGTGTACTGTAATTTGTGATAGCGCACAACGATCATTCCCCACCCGAGCCAAATGATGTTCCAATAAAGCGTCCACCGAGTCATCCTGTGGTCGGCCGGATCCGTGCTGAAGCACCCGCAACTGATGTCCAGATCCCTTAGCAGGGCCTGGGAGATCGCCGCAATAAACGTGACCAGCATGCCGCATGTGAGGATGCCGGCCGCCCTGATCCATAGTCCGAGCACCAGAAGGCTTCCTGTGACGATCTCAATCCAGGGCAAAACAACGGCTGAAACGTTGATGAGCCGGTAAGGCAGGAGCCTGTAGTTTGCAATGTTTGTGGCAAAGCTCTCAGGATGCTGAATCTTATCGAAGCTGGCCACGATGAAGACCAGGCCCAGCGCCACTCTCAGAACGGTTAGCAGGGCCGGATGAAAAATCAATCGCTTCAGATTTCCTATTCTCATCTTCAGGACCCGTTTTGTTTGCCGCAGGACAGCTCGCAGAGTAGGCTGCCGTTGCCGCAACGGGCTGTCTCGAATTGCAGGATGGGGTGATCGATCCCAAAACGGTGGAAAAGTTCGTGGCGAATCTTTTCAGAAAGGGGTTCAGTGCAACTCAGGGGTTGATCGGTCACCTCCACGTGACAGGAAAAGGCGATGCTGGTGGAGCTTACGTTCCAGGCGTGGAGGTAGTGGACGCCGCATACGCCCGGGATAGTCTGCAGCGTTTTCTTTATTTCTTCGAGATCGATGTTTCGCGGGGTGGCATTCATCAGGATGCCTGTGGCATCCCTCAGAATGGTCCAGCAATTTTTCAGAATAAAGAGGACGATGAGAAAAGAGAGCAGGGGGTCCAGCCAGTACCAGGGCCGGAAGACCAGGATAAAACCGTTGATGAGGACAAGAACGGATGTCAGGAGATCTCCCAGCATGTGGAGAAAGGCGCCCCGCACGTTAAGGCTGTGTTTCGAATCCCGGTGGAGCAGCCACGCGGAAAGTCCGTTTCCCAGGATGCCGACAGCAGCAAGATAAATCACAATGTGTCCGATTATGGGCTGCGGGTTCCTGAACCGCTCGAAAGCTGCGTAGAGGATGAATGCCGATGCAGCCACAAGAAGGGCGACGTTGATCACCGCCCCAAGGATTTCGGCCCTTGCGTAGCCAAATGTGTTTTGGGGCGAAGCGCCTTTCTTTCCAATGCGAAATGCGAAATAGGCGATCAACAGGGCCGTGAAGTCGCTGAAATTGTGGACGGCATCCGAAATCAGGGCCATGCTGTTGGCATAAATCCCGCCCACGATCTGGGCCGTGGGGATAGCCAGGTTGATGACAATGGTAATCAGAAGCCGCGATCCGGTCGTGTCTTCGCCGTTGAGCCTATGGGCATGAGTCGAGTAATCATGCCGGTGAGGGGATGAAATCTCAGCGAGGGTGCACTCCGGAAAGTCTGGATTTTCTGTGGTTTGCTTTAGGCCCATGTTTCTCTCTTTTTATCTTATATAAAGATCTTGGAGCAAAACATCAATCCGGAAATTCCGGTTGGACCCGTGAGAATGCTCGACACTGTATGGATATTCCATTAGAATCGAAGAATGAATTCGGAGTCCGAATATGGCTGATCTGATTTGCTGGTGTTTTGGTTATACCGAAGAGGATATCCTGAAAGACCTGGAGCAAAATGGACAATCTCTGATCATGGAAAAGATCATGGAAGAGAAGCGGAAGGGGGGATGCGACTGCGCAGGGAAGAACCCCAAGGGCCGCTGATGTTTGCCTGACATTCACCAGTTGGTGAATCAGCGTCAATTGCGAGGAAACCTGTGATTTCATCCGGCAAGCACGGCTTCAGCCTTTGTCTGATTGCGCAGAGGTTCCGAAAAGCACCCAGTCAGGGACGGCAAACACCGATGAGGTGATGCGGCCGACTGCATCGCCCCGATACACCACAAGCCCAGCCCGGCAGGCCTTGCCCAACAGCTTCCTGGACCGCTCAATCGAAACCGCATCCTTCGAAGAGACCCTGGATCGATTCTTGATTTCCACCGCCAAAATCCCGGATTGGCCTTCAAGGATGAGGTCCACTTCGGTGCCCCCTGAAGTCCTAAGGTAAGAGGGCGTTACACGTATCCCCAAGGTCCACAGGTGGATCAATAACTGAGAAATAACTGCGCTTTCATATTGTTCTCCTGTAAGCCCCCCCGTCTGACCGGATAGGATGCGTTGGACACCGAGATCGCTCCATATCAGCTTCGGGCTCTTGATGAATCGAACACCGGGGTTCTTTGCCCAGGGGTTCAAGCGAAAAGTCTGATAGGACAACTCAAGATACCCGAGGTAGCGGCGCACGGTGGTTACCGGCAGCCCGGCGTCCCGCGCGATTTCCGAGTAGGATAAGATACGGCCTGTGCGCAGCGAGGCCAGGCGATGGCAGGTGCTGAAAGGCTCGAGGTCTCTCAGCCGCGCCAAATCGGCGAGGTCCCGTTCGAGGTAAGTCGCTTGATAGGCATCCAGCCACTCCAGCTTTTCGTTATCGTCGTACTGCAGTAAAGAAGGCAGGCCTCCCCACTGGAGCAAATGGATCATTGCGGACTGAGCGGCGCCGGCCTTCGCGCCCACGATGCCCCGCTCCAGCCTTTCAAGAATCGTTATCGGGTCCTCATTTCCGTTCAACAGAGCTGCAAGGAGAGGAGGGTTCGGCTGCATGCCCCCAAAATGAGGCGCGAGCTCCCCAACGGTGAGAGGCCAAAGCTCATACAAGAAGACCCGGCCCGCCAGAGACTCCCTTACCTGTTCGAGCAAGGTGATTCGGGACGATCCTAAGAGGACGGAAAAATCCAATTTGCCTTCATCATAAGCCCACTTAAGTTTTTCAAGTAGAAGTGGAGCCTTTTGAACTTCATCCAAAATGGCGGGGCCCACAGCCTGGTGCCAACCTTCGGCAGGGACCAGGGAAAGCCTTGCCCGTTCGCCAGGCGAATCGAGATTTAGATAACGGAAGCGGCTTTCGTAAAGCTCCCGGGCAAGCGTGGTTTTTCCAACCTGGCGTGCACCGGTTACGACGACGATGCGACGGGGAGGGGATCCTGGAGGAAGACGTTTGACAAGATATCTTTCAAGCATGGGTAAATTGTGTCAAATGATTACTGAAAAGTCAATTTACATTGCAAATTGACCACGTATTGGTCATTTGGCAAATAACATCTTGTTAATAACATTATGTTAAGAGACATTGAATGCAAAGCTATTATCAAATGTCAGTGCCCTGAGCGGCTCCCGGGACTTGGGGGCTTCCGGCAGGAGCGCTTCTAAGGAATATCTGATCTAGAGATGCGAGGATGGCTCGATTATGCCTCATAATTGCGTTCCCTAAAATGTCATTTCGAACGACGTGAGAAATCTAACATTTCAGAGCAGTTAGAAGATCTCTCCCGGAGTTTACCCTGAGGCACTCGAAGGGGTCGAGATGACATGCTATTTGTGAGATACGGAACTAGGGTTTGTTCAAACCGTATTTCCTCATTTTTCGCCAGAGGCTTGTCCTGCTCATCCCAAGCGCTCTGGCTGCTTCAGGCCTGTTGTGGGGATGTCGTTCGATGATCGCCCTTATCTTTTCAGCTTCTTCGTGTTCCGCTGTGGATAGGCGGGGCATCTTTTTCCTGTTCGATTCAAGCAGGTCCCTGGAGAGATGTTCCAGCCCGATGACGGCGCCTTTGCCAAAAACCAGTGATCAAATTTGACAGGTTCGTAAAAAGTCAAAAAAACGCAGAAAGTGCCCTTTTCTGTCATTCCGGCGAAGGCCGGAATCCAGGCAAAACAAGGACTTCTGGACCCCGGCCTTCGCCGGGGTGACGGCGCGGGAGACTTTTTACGAAGTCGTCAAATTTATCTCCAACAACAAAAATACCTGACCGTTTATGAGACAGCCGCAGCTCTTGCTCCGCCGGGCGCCCTGAACCATCCCTGGGTTCTCAAGCAGATCTTTACCAGCATCAGCATCACCGGCACCTCGATGAGGACGCCCACGACCGTGGCCAAGGCCGCTCCTGAAGAAAGCCCGAAAAGCATGGTCGAAGTGGCTATCGCGACTTCAAAGTGGTTGGATGCCCCGATCATGGCCGCGGGTGCGGCATCTTCATAGGAGAGGCGCAGAAGCCGGGCCAGGCCGTAACCCAGCCAGAAGATCAGGTTGGTTTGGATGAAGAGCGGAATGGCAATCCATAGAATGGTTAGCGGGTTGGACACGATCACCTCGCCCTTGAAACTGAAAAGGAGAACGAGTGTGATAAGAAGCGCAATGATGGTTACCGGGGTCAGCACGTGCAGGAATTTCTCTTTGAACCAGGCCTCTCCTTTTGAATTGATGATGACCTTTCTCGAAATGTAGCCGGCCACGAGGGGTAGGGCCACATAGATCCCAATGGAGAGAACCAGGGCCTGCCAAGGAACCGGAAGCCGGCCAACCCCAAGCAAGAAGCCTCCTAGGAGCCCGTAAAGCAAAAGCATGGTAAGGGAATTGATGGCCACCATGACTAGGGTCAGGCCATCGTTGCCGCGGGCAAGGAACCCCCAAACAAGCACCATGGCCGTGCAGGGGGCGATGCCCAGCAAAATGCAGCCGGCCAGATAACTCCGCCAGAGCGGGATCTCGATCATTTTGACGCCCTCGTGCATGACGACCGTGCCGGCTCCGTGAGTCGTTCCCACGGGCAGATTCAGGCCGAAAGGCATTTTCACGTAGTCCACGGCGTCCGCTCCAATCAGGCCGTAGAACAGGGTCCCAAGGAAGAAGAGGGCGATGGCATACATGGTAAAAGGCTTGATGGCCCAGTTGACAAAAAGGGTGAGAAAAACCGGTTTGCCGCTCTTCCCCGCCTTGATCACCTCTCCAAAGTTGATCTTAACCATGATCGGGTACATCATGAAAAACAGGCATATGGCAATAGGGATGGAAACCACCGGTGCCTCCCCGACGTAAATGGCCATGGCATCCAAAGCTTTCGCCAATCCAGGCGCAATCTTGCCGAGAACAATTCCTCCGATGATGCATAGCGCAACCCACACCGTCAGGTAACGCTCGAATACGTTCGTCATCTTCCGCTCATTGGCGAACCCCTGATCATTGCTCATGATGTGCCTCCTCTCACCTCGTTTCGTTCACCGAAGCCATAACCGAATGTTGGAAGAAGCGAAGAATGGTGCACGGCATACGGCGCAGGGTGCAGGGTGCAAGATACAAGGAATGCCCATTTGAGAAAATGGTCTAACCGTGGGCCTTACATCTTGAGCTTTGTACCCTTGCCATTCCAGGGATTCACCTGTTGCCGGCGATGTAAAGGGCGTGCTATGGGACGCAACCGGTGCTTATTGATACCGCCATTCCTGGTACGGAGGCGTCATCCCTAGACGCTCCGCTTCTTCGTTGATCATGTCTTTGAGGAAAGCTTCGTCGTTTCGAAAAAGGAAAATTTTGCCGTTGATGAATAAGGTGGGCACCCCGGTCACATTGGCATTGACCCCTTCCATCTTGTCCCTTTCGATGATGGCGATGACGGAGGGGTCCTCCAGATCGCGTTTGAACCTCTCCAGATCGAGGCCAAGTTCCGAAGCGTGGCGAAGAAGATCTTCCATGCTCTGCCGGTTCATGTCGCTGAAAAGGCGCTCATACATTTCCCAGAACTTTCCCTGCCGATGGGCCGCTTGGGAGGCCTGGGATGCAAGGGCGCTCCCGTGATGGCTCTTTAGCGGGAAATGCTTGAAGAAGAAGCGCACGGAGCCCTTTGATTCCTCTACCAATCTTTTAAGCACCGGGCTGAGGGCAAGGCAATAGGGGCACTTGAATTCAGCAAACTCCGTGATGGTGATTTTGGCCTCCAGGTTGCCTATGGAGGGGGATTCATTGTAGTTGAATGTGTTGATTGTACCCAGGCCGGCAAAGGTGGCGCGATCATAAACAAAGCGACCCAGGCTCCTTGGGGGAACGCCTTTTGAAACCAGGAAGGCCCCGAAATTAGCGATTCGCACAGCGGTCCGATCAGGTTTTTGCAAGGCCAAGCAATTATAAATGGAGTCCTTGCAAAGGCCGTAGTTCTGTTCGCCTTTCAGGACGTCCATAAAAGCGGCTTGCTGGCTTTCTCCAAGCTGGGCAAGCCGAGGGAGAAGGTTCCAGGGCAGGGGTTTGTTCTCCTCTGCGCTGAGCGCTTGGGCCTGAAAAAGCATCAAAGAAGTGACAAAAAGCCAGAGAACTTGGTACCATCTTCTCATATCAAGTATTTCCTCCTTTTAGGAACACATCATTGGCGCCTATTGTCAAAAAGGACGGCCTCAACGGGAAGCCCATGGGCCATCCATAGATCCAGGCCTTTTTCGAGGACCTGAACATTGCGGTAGTTTCTTGATCGCAGCTTGAGAGCCAGCTCTATGCCCTGGGTCGGATCGGTCCCCTCAATATAAACGATCAGGGGCACGCTGGAAGGGATATCGCCGAGGGCCGGCCCGACCTGGTCTTCAAAGGCCTCCAAGGGGAGATTGAGGGCGCCTGTAATATGGCCCTGCTCATAGAGATCCCTGGGCCTGGCGTCCACAAAGACCGCCCCATTCAGAGGGAAAAGCTCCTGGGCCTTTTCCACGCGAATAAACCGCGCTTCAACGGCCTCATGCCCCCGTGAGGCTCCGGACCACGTTTCCACAATGGACAGGCGCTCATCGCGGAGGGCGTTCAAGGAAAGCCCCAGCACCACGGCACCAACCGTGATGATCGCTCCCTGCCGGAGCATGCGCAAGCCCATATCCCAAGCGGTTACTTTCATAAGAGCTGTCGTTTGTTTTGCCGATTCATCGTGATGCGAGAATTCAAAAATCGAATCTCGAAATCCGAAATTCACCCCTCAAGGCAGAAAAGATACCCTAAGACCCAAACTTCAAAAAAATAGTATCCGCAGATTACGCAGATTAACGCAGATTCTTTGGGGAAACAAAGAAATCATGATAATCTGCGAAATCTGTGGATAATGAGTCATGGTGAATACATCTTTGTCTCAATTTCCCACTGTTCGAAGAAACCGCCCGATGATGCGCACATTGATCACGGGCCTCTCAGCGTAATTCGTCATCAGGTTCAAATAGCCCTTATAATCCTCCGATCCTCCGGACACGTCCCTGAAACGGATGTGAAAGATCCGGCCTTCCTGGATTTCCAGGATCTCATAGGCCACCTTTCCCTCAAGGCTGAAGGGGCCCGGCGCCAGGGTCAGCGGCTTATCAAGGCCTGCTCTCACCTCGACGGTCACGGCCGGATCGCGTTTCCTGGACCCGTAGAAACTTGCGTATGGAGGAACGACATAGACTGGCGCTTTGACAAAGGCCGTCACAGTCACAACGGCCGTTCCGGCTCCCGGACCGTTCGTGTAGACCCTGGCGTTCTTGATGATGTAGCCTATGTATTGTTGCGTTCGGACCTCAATGGTGATTTTTCCCTTCCCGCCGGGAGGAACGGCCCTCTCAAAGACGGCCGCGGAACAGGCTCAATCCGGGCTCACTCTTTCGATCCTGAGGGTATCGTCTCCCGTATTGGTGACTGTAAAGGTGTGCGTGAGGATGTCCCACTGCTCGACTTCCCCGAGATCGACCCGGGGTTCTTCAATCACCATTCTGGGCCCGCTTGCGGCTGAAGCAAGGGCCATGAAAAACCCCGCCTGAAAAAAAACAAGGCAGAGCAGTGAATAAGAAATGGGTCGTTTCATGGAATTCCTTGCGCCCTCTGCCGATAGTGCAGCGTGTGCCAGAGAAGAAAGATCCCGGGCACAATAAAGAGGCTGTCCCGAATAACGTACCAGACCATGGGTGCAGCCGCATCCCCCATCTCGAGCGTGGTGCTGAAGCACCCGCAATGGATATCCAGACCACGAGCCAGGTTGAACACCATGGCCCCAAGGAAGACTGCCAGAAGCAAATTGGTGAGGAAAACAGTCCCTGGGAGCCAGATCCCGATCAAGAGAAAAACCCCCAGAATCAGCTCCAGCCATGGAAGGATGATCGCTGTGGGGTTGATCAACAGGTCAGGGAGGATTTGATAATTGTGGATGAGTTCTGCAAATTGCCCGGGGTGGAGGATTTTGTCGATGCTTGCGTAAATGAAAACAAAGCCGAGAATCAACCGGGCCGGCACGGAGGCCGCCCTGATCCACCCCATTTTTCCAAAACCGCCTATCCTCATAAGACGTCGTGTCCTTTTCTCATCCGGTAATCGCTGTGTCATCGCCGCTTTCAGGGCCGATCGGGAGCCCTGCCTCCAGCCATTTTGTCCAGCCGTTCACAAGGACCTTCACATGCTCATAGCCCCTGTAAAAAAGCTCCCGGGCCACATACTCGCTCAGCATGCAGTCCTCTCCATCACAGTAGACGATGATGGTTTCCTCCAGAGGGATTTGGGCGGTCACTCCATCCATAAGCTCTTCCATGGTCTCCCAGGGCAAGTTCTGTGCGCACAAGATGTGCCCCTGGCGATAGGCCTCGAAAGTGCGGGCGTCGATAAAGACCGCTTTCTTAGAAGCACAGAGCTTTCTTGCTTCTTCAAGGCTCACCAGCGCGAATTCACCCGGGTTTTCCGCAAGCCTGGCTTCAATGGACCAATCGGCAAAAAGCGCTACCCCGTCGGAACGGAACTCATTGACACCGAGCCCGAGGAGCATCGCAAGCAGAAGAATCCAGATACCCTGTCGTGAAGTATGAAACCAAATTCGCATCCCCTCCCTCATGTAAGATTCGCCTCCGTGATTCTCAAAAGAAGTCCCAGTTCAGGTCGTGGCTTCCAAGTTGAAAGGCTTCAGATACACCGACAAACTCTATTGGCAGGCCTGAAAATCTCTTTCTTGTAATGTTTCAACAGCAGGCTTTCTTGCTCCCAATACCGTTTCTGAAAAGTCCTGTTCTCGAAAATGCCGATTTAGAATGCTCGACTTGAGATCCCTATCTGATCCAATTCCCAGCGACACGGAAATTCGAAATTCGAATATCGAAACTCGAAACAAACTCAAATAAGGAAACACGAATGACCAAAACGAAAGGCTGTCGACCTCCGCTTGGCAGTAAATTGGATTTTGAAAATTAGGATTTTGGTATTGTTTCGGATTTCGGGTTTCGATATTCGGATTTTCACTTTTCCCACCATTCTGAATTGCTAAAAATAAATTGCCAAAAAACGACACAATCTATGAAAATGATACTACGAGGTAATAAAGGGGTTCACGATGAAATACACCGCAAGCCCGGCAATGACGGTGCCGGCCCCCTTCCGGAACCAGGTCCCGGCCCCCTGCCACCGGGCGTTTTCCATGACCTTTTTGACCGCAGCCGTGGAACTGCCTGCAATGACGATGGGAATGCAGTGTCCCAGAGCAAAAAGAAAAATAAAGAGAATGCCTGTTGCGATCTTCTGCTGAATGGTGATGATGGCCAGAATAGGGGCGATGAACCCGAAGGTGCATGAGCCGGAAAGAACCCCGTAGGCGAGACCCAGGACAAGAGCCCCTGAAAGCCCGCGCAAGTTCAAGCGATAGAGAAAATTGCCCGACATGGAGCACTTGTCCACACCGAACATGCCCAGGGCGACCCAGATGAGCACCAGGCCCACCAGGACCTGCCAGTAGGCACCCACATCGCCCAGCATCCGTCCAAGGATGGCGCAAATGATTCCCACAGCCGCAATGGTCGTGAAGAGACCCAGGGTAAAAGCCACCGAGTAGTAGACCGCCTCGCGAGGTCTTAGAATCTGGCGCTGCCCGCCCACGTAAGCCACGATCAGGGGAATGGAGGCGATATGGCAGGGACTGAAAGCCACACTAATCATGCCCCAGAGAAAGCACCCGGCAGCGGCAATCAAGATTCCCCCGGCCATCCATTCGTTGACGGTCACAAAGAAAGCATCAAGCATTGAACAGCCCCCTAAACCACACCTATTTTCATAAGATTTTCCAGGAGCGCCTCCTTAGGCATAAACCCTTGGGTGCGGAAGACCTCCTTGCCGTTTGAATCAAAGAAAACCAGAGTCGGGATAACCTGCACCCGGTATTCCTTGGAAAGGTCCTGGTGTTTGTAGACATCGATGACAAGAATTTCGACCTTTCCGGCTTTTTCCTGCCTGAGCTCCTGGAGGATAGGTCTCAACTGGCGGCAGGGGAGGCAACTGTTGGACCCGAAATCCACCAGGACCGGCTTGCCGCTCTTGAGGGCGCTGTAAAATTCTTCCTTCGTGTTGGTGCCGTCGGTGGGCTTGGCTGCAATGGCTTGCACGCGATCATGATCGATCTCAACACTTGCTTTGCTCCGAAGCTCATCCAGGAAGGTCATGTATTCTTCTTCCTGTTTTCCCTGGCGGAGAAGTTGCTCGATCATGGGCGCCGCCTGTTCAAGCTGCATGTCTCCCATTCTGCTCTTGTGGGCCTCATAAAAGGTTGCCACCTCTTCTTCGCTGACCGCCGCCGGCGTGGAAAAGCGCTGCTCCAGGAATTGCCGGATCACATCGTCTTCTTTTTCTTCCTTGCCCTTTTCAAAACCCTGACTGCGCGCCTCCTGGAGGACGAGCATTTTCATAATCATCAGTTCCAGGTACTTGGCCGGGTCTTCCTTGAACATGCCCCTGGTAGGCTCTTCGACCATGTCCACTTCCCGGAGAAAGCGGTCCAGCGTAATCTCGTGGCCGTTCACTGTGGCAAGCACCGTGGCATCGCCTTTTTTGTTGTAAAAAAGGAAAAAGGCGACGGCCGCCACAAGCACGAGCGCACCCGCTATCATGATACGACTTTTGTTTTTCACGTTGCCTCCCTCTTATGAAATCATGGTTTCACAGCTTCGATATAGGCGGAAAAAACCACCTTTTCCGCAGCTTCAGCCACATTCCAGGCCCGGATGATTTCCTCGCTTTGTTCCTTCGGGCTGATGGCAATTCTTTCAAAGCCCAAGCCGGAGAGAATCGTTTTCACCTCACCGGGTGAAATAGCGCCTGACACTCACCCTGTGTAGGCAGCCGGGTTGTTCCGGATCGCTTCAGGAAGTTCTCCGGAACGGAGAATGTCGGAAATAACGATGCGACCTCCCGGCTTCAATGATCGATGGATCTCCTTGAATACGGCCGATTTGTCCACCGAAAGGTTGATCACGCAGTTGGAGATGACCACATCCACGGACTGATTCTTGACCGGGAGTTTTTCGATTTCCCCATAGCGGAACTCGACATTGGACATGTTCAGCTTTTCCGCGTTTGATCTTGCTTTTTCAATCATCTCCTTGGTCATATCCACGCCGATCACCTTTCCGGCTTTTCCTACCTGCTCTGCAGCGAGGAAAGCATCGAACCCTGCACCGCTTCCAAGGTCAAGCACAGTCTCTCCAGGCTTAAGCCCTGCCCGGCTGATGGGGTTCCCGCAGCCCAGGCCGAGGTTGGCCTCGCCCGGCGCCAAGGCTAGGTCCTTTTCCGTGTAATCCAGGGCTTTCCCTAATCTGGTGATGTTCACCAGAGGAGAGGATCCTCCGCAACACGAAGATGCACAGCCGCCGGGGTCCCCTTTTGCAACGGCGCCGTATTTATCCCTGATGAGATTATGTATTTGTTCCTTCACGGTTTCCATCTCCATCCTTTGCGATCCATTCCTTGATCTCTTCCTTGGTGGGTATTTTCCCCACACTCTTCACCTGGCCGTCCACGACAACTGCAGGCGTGCCGAAAACGCCGTACCTGGCAATTTCCATCACATTGCTAACCTTGTCAATCGTGGCGTCAACGCCGCTTTCAGCAACAGCCTCTCTCACATTTTTTTCCGTCTGCCCGCATCTCGGGCAACCGGGGCCTAATACTTTGATGTCCATGTTGAATCCTCCTTAAAGAAAGGGAATGGTGGAATACTGGAATGTTGGAAGAATGATTGCTTCGCAACAGTCCTCTGACAGATCACACATCCCCTTCGTATGAATGACCCCTATTAAAAAATTTCTCACTATTCGAAGTTTTCATTCATTGGTTTTGTGCTTCCATCAACCATTTTTTGAGCGCGTTCCGTGGCGGCACCTTGCCGACACACTTGACCTCTCCGTTGATGATGAGGGCCGGGGTCCCCATGACGCCGTATTGACCGATGGTCTTGATGTCCCGAATGTGTTCCACGTCCCCCGCAATGCCTGTTTCGGCCATGGCTTCAAACAAGTCGTTTTCGAGCCGGTCGCACTGGGTGCAGCCCGGCCCGAGGACCTTGATCTCCAGCCCCACAGGCGCCTCCTCCTCAAAGGGTTTTCCCACAGCTTTCTTGAATTCCCTCAGGAAGGCTTTCCCATAGTCTTGTTTTGCTTTTTCCGGAATGTAATTTCTCCTGCCCAATCGATTCAGGAGTTCTTCCGCGATTTCCTGATCCGGTCTTTCACCAAATCCCTCAGAAACCTCGGTGATCGCGGCTTTCAGTCCCACGATGCCGATGAGGGTATTGCCTACCCTGATCCTGCTTATTTCATCCGGAGCCATATCAGCAACCCCTCAGCGGTTTCCTGGCCCCCTCCCCTTGCCGCTCCTCCATCCTGCGCGGTAGCCCTGCTACGGAGGACGAGCACGAGGGGAGGGGAAGGAGTCGGCATACCAAGGATTTCCTTCCCCCTTGACGCGGGAGGAAAGGAGGGGGTGGCAGGGTGAAAATTTCGAAGTAGGATGGGTTGAACAGAGGGAAACCCATCATACTGCAATCCAACCATAAAGCATTCCCGCAATGGTTGACAGGATCACGATGATGATGCAAAAGGTCGCCGTTTTCTTCACCCCCAGGACCCCGCCGATCACCAGCATGTTCGGCAGGGAAAGAGCTGGACCGGCAAGGAGCAACGCCAAGGCCGGGCCTTTGCCCATGCCTGCTCCCAGCAGACCCTGAAGGATGGGAACTTCCGTCAGGGTCGCGAAATACATGAGCGCCCCTGCACCCGAGGCAAACAGATTGGCGCCCAGGGAGTTGCCTCCCACCAGGGCCTGAATGTAATGCTCCGGAATGAGAGCGGGGTGTCCCGGCCTTCCAAGCATAAAGCCGGCGACGAGGACCCCTGCGCCCAGCAAGGGGAAAATCTGCTTCATGAAGCCCCACGTTGACTGCACCCAGTTCAATCGCTCGTCTTTGCTGAACCAGCCTTTCAGCATGAAGGCCAGCACAATCAAAAGCGTTGCGGTGATGTACCCTTTGGCGGCAAAGATGGCAGGCCACAGTCCGCTTGATCCTTCAGAAGGCCTGGCAAAGGCGGCAAAGATGAGGATCAGCACAAGAGTAAACACAAAGAGGCTATCCTGAGCAAGGGTCCGCACCTTTTCTCCTTCGTCCGGAAGGTACATCTGTCCTGCCGTTCTTGCAGCGTCATCCTTGCGGAAGATGAAAGCCATCAGGATTCCCGTGATGATCGCAAAGAGCACGGCGCCTATGGCCCTGGCCAGACCAAGCTGCCAGCCGAGAATCCGGGCTGTGAGAACGATGGCCAGGACGTTGATGGCCGGACCTGAGTAAAGAAATGCCGTTGCCGGGCCGATGCCCGCCCCGCGGCAGTAGATGCCTGCAAAAAGCGGCAGGACCGTGCACGAGCAGACTGCAAGGACGGTTCCGGACACGGAAGCCACGGAATAGGAGAGGATTTTCCTCGCCGTTGCTCCGAAGTACTTGAGAACGGAAGCCTGGGATACAAAAACCGCAATGGCCCCTGCAATGAAAAAGGCGGGGATCAGGCAGGTCAGCACATGCTCCCGTGCGTACTCCTGAAGCATCATGAAGGCTTCCAGGCCGGATTGCCGGATGACGGGGTTGCTCCAAGGTATGTAATAGGCCCCAAGAAACGCCAGGAGAATAATAAGAAGCTTCGTTCGCTCTTTCATCGGTGAACATGCACCTCATGTTGACCAATACCTGAGGGATTTAATATAGTAACAGATCCCTTTCCGGCTATGCAAGACCTTTCCTTGCCACAAAGTTGCTCCCGTTTGAGGAAAGGGAGCATCCCTTTGATTCGGACCATATCCGGCTCTTCTTCGAGCCAGTGCCTCAAATTACCGAGCAGAGTCGCTGCGAAAGGATTGGCGGAGCCGTCTGTCAGGTGGTAATTGACCCATAAGCCGTCCTTTTCAGATCTGACCAATCCGGCGTTTTCAAGAACTTTAAGATGTTTGGACGCCGTAGGCTGCGCGACCTCCAGGGCGGCCTGAATCTCGCAAACGCACAACTTTCTTTGCTGGAGCATTTTAAGGATTTTCACGCGATTGGGATCGGAAAGAGCCTTCATGACCGCTAAAAAGGCCTTCATAATATCCTCCAATATATTGCTGAAAAGGAATATATTGCATGAAATAAGACAAGTCAAGACCCTTGTTGATTTTTCCTCGCCCAATGTCATGGCCGGCGCAGCCGCAAATGGGCCGGAAGCTCCAGTGTGTCTTAATGCAACTAGGAAATATAGAAATTATTTTTAAATATATTAAAAAAAAGTATCGATAACAATAAGTTACATGTTCTAATAACAATAAGTTTGTTCTTGACTTATGGCTTTTTATTCGAAATAATGGTCAGGAATAGGGACAAAAACAGATCAATTCAGTGATATATTCCGATTGCACCTAGGATTATTAAGTATCGATATATTATGTAATTATAAACAGTTATAAATTGTGCCTGCAAATATGTCAGCAATATTGCTATCAACGATAGGTTAAATGCGCATGGCCGTTCGAAGCACCAAGGAAGACACTAAGAATCGCATCATCGAGTCCGCCAAGAAGCTCTTTGCGGAGCAGGGCTATCAAAAGACCACGGTGGTGGATATTTCAAAACAAGCCGGTCTCTCTGAAGCGGCCCTGTACGAGTATTTCCAGGGCAAAGAGGATCTGCTTCTGGCTATCCCTGATCTCTGGGTCTCGGACCTGCTCAGTGATGCTAAGGAACAGCTTTTCGGGATTAGAGGGGCAGAGAACAAGCTGAGAAAGTTCCTTTGGTGGAACCTGCGACGGATCGAGCAGGCCCCACTTGACGCCAAGATCGTCTATCTCTTCCTGAAAACCAACGCCAACTTCATGAACACGCCGGTCTATGCCAATGTGAGAAAGCTTTATGCCTTTGTTCTGGACATCTTCGAAGAGGGGAAGAAAAGCGGAGAAATAAAGCAAACGTTGAGTGCCTATGCGGCCAGGGATATATTTGTTGGAACCATGGACCACATTGTCACCCGGTGGCTCTTGAAGGACATGACCTATTCTCTCTTTGAAAATCTGGAGGAGCTTTTCGAACTGATGGTGGACGGCTTCAGGGCAAAGGCGCTGCAGGCCATGGAAGGACGGGTTGAGAATGGTGTCAACGGCGAAGGGCGGGAGCATCGAAATGAGGTGGTGAACGGAACAGCGCAACCAGCACAAGTTCAGGGCGTTTATTGAGCGGTTAATTTTTTAAGGAGGGTGAAACATGGCAAAGGTATTGTTTCAATGGGATTATTCAAAATATCCCGGGGCGGAGAAATACCCCCACCTGTTCAAGCCGATACAGGTCGGCGAATTGATGGTGCCCAACCGCATTGTGTATGCGGCCACCGAGGACAACTTGAACAGTCACGACGGTTTCGTGACCGATGCGGATGTGGCCTACATGCGGAGCAGGGCGGAGGGGGTCGTAGGAGGCATGTGCTTCATGCAGGGCGTCTACATGGACCCTGAACGGAAAGGGCAGGGGTATGTGGGACAGGCTGCCTGCTGGGATGACAAGTTCATTCCCGGCCTGAAACGTCTTGCCGATGCGATTCATTCGGAAAAAGCGATCGCAGGCTTCCAACTGATGGATTGCGGCCGGGTGGGGGCTGTGGAGGTTCCTTTCGGCAAGGGCCCTTCCACGGTGCCACAGCGTTTGAGGATCTTCCGGCCCATGCACGAGATGACCAAGGACGAGATCAAGACCATGATCCGACAACACCTGGATTCTGCGAAACGAGGGCTTGAAGCCGGGTTCGACGTGATCGAGATCTCGGGGATCGTCGGGTATCTCATTTCCAATTTCATCTCCAGCTATACCAACCGCAGGACGGACGAATACGGTGGAGATATCCGGGGCAGGATGAAAGCCGTGGTGGAGATTATCGAGGGGTTGAAGAAGATCTGTCCCAAAGAGGTGCCCGTGGGAATTCGCCTTTGCGCCGAGGAACTGCTTGACGATGTGCGGGGCAACACCCCGGAAGAATCGATGATGTCTTACAAAATCTCGGAGGAAGCGGGGATCGATTACATCAGCGTCACCGCGGGCTGGCAGGAATCCATCGTGCCGGTCATCAGCCGTGACGTTCCGCAGGGGAGCTGGCTCCACCTGGCCAAGCGCTCCAAAGAGAATGTCAAAGTGCCCATCATGATGGCGTACAGGCTCTTTGATCCGGCCATTCCGCACGCAGCCGTTGAGAAGGGCGAACTGGATATGTGGCAAATGTGCCGCCCCATGATCGCAGATCCCCTGATGCCGAAGAAAGTGCTGGAGGGAAAAGAAGAGGAGATCCGGTGGTGTGTGGCCTGCAACCTCTGCCTGGCCCGGCTTTTCCGGGATGCGCCCATGACCTGCTACATTAATCCGCTCTGCGCCCATGAGCATGACCCCAAGTTTACCAATCCTCCGGCCGCAGAGGAGCAAAAGAACGTCATGATCGTCGGCGCCGGCCCTGCAGGACTGGAGTGTGCCTATACGGCCGCCCAAAGGGGTCATGAAGTCCACGTCTATGACAAAAGGGACAAGCTGGGAGGCACGCTCCTGGAAGCATCGAAGGCGCCTTACGGCGACAATGAACTTTTCACCTGTATCGACTATCAGAAAGTCCTGTGTGAAAAGGCGGGCGTGAACTTCCACCTGGGGACCGAGGTCACGGAAGATCTCATCAAAGATGAACTGCCTGACAGCGTGGTTCTGGCCACGGGCCCGGTTTACGCAAAACTTGGTGTCCCGGGTTCCGAAGGGGTGAAGACGGTCACCGTGCTGGATGTGCTCAGGGGCGATGCCGAAGTAGGTGAGAAGGTGCTCGTATGGGGCACAAGGAAGCCCGGCATCGGTGTGGCCTTGCTGCTGGCCAAACAGGGCAAGAAGGTCACGATTGTGGGCAAAGAGAAGTCCGCGGGTTTCGACATCAATCCCTCATTCAAATGGCGTTATATGATCTATCTGAGGCAGAACGGGGTCAAGGCCTACAATGACGTCGTGATTGACGAGATCCAAGGCAATGAAGCGATCCTCAAGACCTTTGATGGATATCGGTTCCCCGTGAAATTCGACACCCTGGTGGTGGCGGAAAGAGGCCCCAACGAGAACCTGAAGAACGTGGTTCAGGGAGAAGGCCTTGAGCTCTTTGTCATTGGTGATGCGCTCGTACCCCGCAACCTTTCCAGCGCGGTGCACGACGGATTTCGCATTGGAATAAGGATTTAAGGAGGAGGTTGACCATGGCATTTGATGCGGAAAAAGAAATTACGAAATTGTGGGGGAATCTGCGCAGCGCTCAGGCTGAGATCGGCCGGACCTATTTCAGGTGGCGGCAGGCGGCCCTGGCCCTGGCGGGGCCTGATGCAAACCCCCTGGATGTGAGTTTGAAAGCGGCCGAGGTGATCGGCAAAGAACTGGGAAAGCAATCCATTCCACGGCTGAACTGGCTGAAAGGCGAGGAAGTGTGGTTGAGGAGTCTTGCAGGCGGCATTGCGGCGCAATGGATTATGCAAGGGGCCGTTGTGAAAGTGGAAAAGGGCGAGAAACCCACAGAAACCTTTATCAAATGGGAGAGATGCCCCTGGCCCACCTTTGCAAAGGAATACGGCGTCACGATGGAGGAGGATGTGCTGTGTTGTGACAGGATCCTTCAGAGTATTCTACCCGATGTGAATGTCTTCTTTAACGTCAACTACAAGATCGAGACCCTGAAGGCGATTCCCAGAGGGCAGGGCGTTTGCCTCAGACGACTTTTCAAAGCTTAAGACAGAGGAGTGAAAAAATGGCTGCTCAAATAGATCCCAAGAAGTGCACCATGTGTGGAGGGTTGATTCAGCCCTTGTGTGTCGAAATATGCCCCGATGCCGCCGTCCGGGTGCAGGACAGCCGTGTGGTGGTCACGGAGTTTCTGTGTGAGGACTGCAACGAATGCGGCGTGGTCTGCCCTGACAGGGCTATATCGGTGACGGTGGATAAGGTCACTTTCTAATTCGTTTGACCGGGCCGGGCCATCCACGATTTCGTTCGGGGGCGGACGGCCCTGCCCTTTTCAAGGAGGCGACAAGATGAAGGTCAACAAGATCGATCATATCTGTATTGCGGTGAAGAACCTGGATGAGGCCAAGAAGGTGTGGGAACCCATCATGGGAAAATCAAAGCCTGACGATGCCTACATCGATGAACCTGAAAAGATCAAGGTGGCGCGATATTGGGTCGGCGAGGTGGGCTTTGAACTGATGGAGTCCACCACGCCTGACGGGGACGTGGCCAAGTACATAGAAAAGAACGGCGAGGGCGTGATGCTGATCAGCTTCAACGTGGACAACACCCGAAAGGCCGTCGACGAACTGAAGGGGCAAGGCTATCCCTTTATCCCGGACAAGGGGGGAGAGGTGGCGAGGCCCTTCCGGGATTGCGAGTTTGCCTTCATCCATCCCAAGAAGGTCAACGGCGTGCTCCTGGAACTCATCGACTACAAGTGGGAAGAGCTGAAGAAGAAGTAACGAAAATAAACAGGACCGCTTGCATGGGAAAGCAATTTGTCACGTACGAAGTGTACCTGGTCTACGTCGACCCGGATAAGTGCGATGGATGCGAGCAATGCATTATCTACTGCCCGGTCAATGTGTTTGATTTCTCCATCAAGGCCTATCCCAACAGGCCTCAAAACTGCCTGGGGTGCCGGACCTGTGAAGCGGTCTGTAAATCCAATGCCGTGATTATCACGGAAATATAAACGAACGGCGCAAGGCACACGGTACACGGCACAAGGAGAAACCGTCAAAGCCGATAGAAGGGTTTTTGCCGTGACCCGTGAACCTTGCCCCGTGCACCGTTTGTCGAGGTGGGTTTATGACGGATGCGATCTTGATCATCGGCGCAGGCGTTGCGGGCATTAACTGTGCCCTGAACGCCGCCAAATACGGAACCAAAGTCTATCTTGTGGATGATACGCCGAGCATCGGGGGCATGATGGCCAGGCTTGACAAGACATTCCCCACCAACGATTGCTCGATCTGCATCGAGGCGCCTCAGATGTATGAGGTGGATAATCATCCCAATATCGAAATCCTCACCAGCACCGAGGTGCGAAAGGTAGGAAGGGCGAACGGGCTTTTCAAAGTCCGCCTCGTGAAAAAAGCCAAGTTTATCGACGAGGAAAAATGCACGGGATGCCGGGCCTGCATGGACGCCTGCCCGGTCAGCGTGCCGGATGAAATGGACGGCAAGATCGGAGGAACCCGCAAATTGATCTACATGCCCTTTCCCCAGGCCGTCCCGAACAAGGCCGTCCTGGACCCAGACTGCCGGTACGGAAAAAAGAGGGCTGAAGGGTCCTGCGTGGGTGGGTGCGTCGTGGATTGCAGCCAGTGCCGGGAATGCCCTATTGCCCTTTGCGTAGCGGCGTGCCGGAAGGAGGGTAAAGATGCGGTTCGGCTATGGCAGGCCAACAAGAATCTCGACCTGGAAGTCGGAAGCATCGTGGTCGCTACAGGGATTACCGATGCAAAGCCTCCCAAGGGGCTGCACGGGTATGACGTTTTCGATAACGTGATCACCAACACGCAGTTTGAGCGGCTGATGAATGCGGGCGGTCCCACGGCCGGCCAGATCATCAGGCCGTCGGATAAAAAACACGCCCACAAAATCGCCTGGATTCAATGTGCCGGCCGGGGTCTGGACCATGGTACACCGTACTGTTCAAAGGTCTGCTGCATGATTGCCGCCAAGCAGGTCATTATTACCAAAGAACATGACCCTTCCGTAGAGACAACCATCTACTACAATGATCTCAAGGCCTATGGCAAAGGCTTCTGGGGCTTTTATCAAAAGGCCAAGGAGCATGGGGTCAGGTATGTGCGGGCCAGGCCTTACGATGTGTTCGAGATTCCGGAAAGCAAAAACCTGGTGGTTCGCTATGAGGACCTGGATACGGGAGAGCTGAGAAAAGATGAGGTGGAGCTTTTGGTCCTATCCACAGGGCTCATCCCGAGCGATCGAAATGAAAGGCTTGCAAAGGTTTTAAAGATCCCTCTGGACAAGCTCGGTTACTTTAAAGAAAAGGACCCTTTTTTGTCTCCCCTGGAGACGGAGGTATCCGGGATCTATCTTTGCGGCGGCGCCACAGGTCCGATCGACATCTCGGAGTCGGTGGTTCAGGCCGCCGCGGCGAGCATGAAGGCGATTCTTCATGGGGCCGAGAAGGCGGCGGC
>Ga0209164_1002169_pt1 | contig 21921 bp, 22 predicted proteins | sample MTBNYHSulfiMetaG_FD_187458 | JGI IMG/M metagenome (GOLD analysis project Ga0209164, IMG submission 187458) | Enrichment culture microbial communities from rom New York Harbor, USA that are MTBE-degrading - MTBE-NYH (New York Harbor Sulfidogenic)... | ecosystem: Environmental > Aquatic > Marine >... | reverse complement strand
GAGAAGATGCTCGATGTGGCGATGGCGACGGGGGTTGAGATGGTCAATGTGATACCGGACAGGAACTACACGGCCGGCAAGGGCAGCGAGGATGTCAAGTGCAGGAACCTGTATCAGTTCATGGATGTCGCGCGGAAGCGCGAGCTGCCAGTGATAATGGGGACGGAGATGAATTCGCCGGGTCAGAAATTCGTGGATGATTTCGGGACGCGCGAGCTGTGTCCGTTCCTCGGAGATGCGCTTGCGGGGGCGCATACGGTCTACGGACATTTTGCGATGCAGCGATATGCGGGGCTTGGTTTCACGAGCGAGTGGGCGAAGAGGAATTTCCCGAAACGGGCGGAGAAGAACGAGTATTACAGAAAGCTCGGGGAAGCGATGGTGCCCGGGTGCGAGAGTGAGCTTAAGAGTTTTACGAGCGCGGCGAATCCAGCCGATGTGCTCAGGAAGTTTGAGGCGAAGTAATGGCAAGCGGAACGCAAAGGGCTGTGCAGCTTACAGGTCCGGACCAGTTGATGCTCAATGAATCGAAGAGGATACACAAGCCGGGGCCGCACCAGGTGCTGTGCAAGGTTGAAGCCGTGGGGCTTTGTTTTTCTGACCTGAAGCTGCTGAAGCAGTTCACGGCTCACGCGCGGAAGAGCGAGGTGCTAAAGGGCATTGAGAAGAGCGCGCTTGCGGAGATACCGAGTTATGTGCCGGGTGAGAAGCCTGGCGTGCCGGGGCATGAGGTGGTTGCGACGGTGGTCGAGGCGGGGGCGGAGGTGAAACACGCGAAGGTGGGCGGGAGATACCTTGTTCAGACGGATTACAGGTGGCTGCCGACGGCGAATTCAAACGCGGCGTTCGGCTACAACTTCGAGGGGGGCTTGCAGGAATATGTACTGATGGATGAGCGGGTGATTACGTCACCGGAGGGTGAGTCGATGCTGATACCGGCGTCGCAGAGGCTTTCGGCGTCGGCAATAGCGCTTGTGGAGCCGTGGGCGTGCGTTGAGGATTCGTATGCGGTGCAGGAGCGGACCACTCTCAAGGCGAATACGCGGATGATGGTAGTGGCGGATGGTAAGATAGATGAGAAGGCGTTCAAGGCGTATGCGGCAAAATACGGTAAGGGTGGCAGGATAATGTGGGTGGGTTGCGAGCCTGTGAAGGTGGAGGGGCTGGCCTCGCAGAAGGTGGCGTCGGTGGATATGCTGGCGGATGGGGCGTTCGATGATGTGGTGTATTTCGGGCATGATGCAGCGATGGCCGAGAAGCTCTTTGCGAAGCTGGCTGCAGGCGGGATGATCAGTTTCGTGCAGTGCGGGGGGAAGTTCGGCAGGAATCTTGTGACGCCGGTGGGAAAGGTGCATTACGGGGGCATCAGGATAATCGGGACGACGGGCAATGACCCTGGCGCGGCGATGGCGTATATCCCTGCGACGGGGGAGGTGCGCGAGGGCGAGAAGATAAATGTTGTTGGTGCGGCGGGGCCGATGGGTGTGATGCATGTAGTGCGGAACATATGCCAAGGCGTGAAGGGTGTGACGGTGTATGCGGGGGACCTGGATGACGGGCGGCTGGCATCGCTTACGAAGATAGCTACGCCGATGGCGAAGGCGAATGGTGTGGGGTATGTGCCCTACAATCCGAAGGCGGAAGGTGCGCCGACGGGATTCAGCATGATAGCGATGATGGTGCCGGTGGTGCCGCTGGTCGCAGCGGCGGTGAAAAGCGCGGTGAAGAACGGCATCATCAATATCTTCGCGGGGATACCAGCGACGGTGGCGGGGGAGATAGATGTAGATGATTACGTTGGGAAGCAGCTGTATTTCATCGGGACGAGCGGGTCGGTGCTGGATGACATGAAGGCGGTACTGGCGCGGGTAGAGGCGGGGCGGCTCGATACGAATATCTCGGTGGGTGCGGTGTGCGGGCTGGATGGGGCGGTCGATGGGATAAGGGCAGTGGAGAAGCAGCTTGTACCGGGCAAGATAATTGTTTATCCAGCGTGCAAGGGTCTTGGTTTGACCAGACTGAGCGAGTTGAAGGATAAGGCGCCGAAGGTAAGCGCGAAGCTGGCGGACGGGCTGTGGACGAAGGGAGCGGAGGCGGAGCTGCTGATGCAGTTTGGGTAGGCTTGGGTGGCTTGCGCAAACGGCTGGAAAAATGTCGCAGTGACGCAGGAACGGTGGCGGATTTGGCGGGGTTTTCGTGCCTCGTTCTTCGTTACTCGTTGTTAGGTAAGAAGTTATGAATTGTGGAGGCAGGCCAGGGAGCAATGATGATTTGATTCATGAATCAGGATGGATTGATTCCATAAAAATCAAGGATTCTGCTACAAGATGAAGGACGAGATGTGGATAGGAATATGATTGCGGCGTGCGGGGCGTACTGCGGTGTGTGTGAGTGGAAGTCCAAGGTCAATTGCCCCGGCTGCAAGGCAGCGAAGGGGAAGATGTTCTGGGGCGAGTGTCAGATAGCGAAGTGCTGTCTGGGCAAGGGGTATGCCCATTGCGGCGAATGCCCCGAGGTGCCGTGCGGCAGTCTGCGGGTACTCTTCGACGATGCTCAACATGGTGACAGTGGCGAACGGCTGCTCAATCTGAAAGCTTGGGCCAGGGGAGAAGATACGTATCTGGAGCTCAGGCCGCCGAAGCGGTCGGCTCTCTGACGGGCTGACGGACGGCAGAACAGTTCTTGCGAGATTCCGAGGAGGTTGGTAGAGTAAGGGGCGGTTTTATGGGGGCAAAATGGCGGGAATAAGTCCAGTAGTTGCAGTCAGCGAAATCATCTGTGCGGAACCGCCGCCGGTACCATGCGGGATGATACTGTTCGGCGCATCGGGTGACCTTACGCGCCGAAAGGTGCTGGGGAGCATCTTCGAGCTGTGCCGCAAAGGGCTTCTGCATGAGAGCTACTATCTGCTGGGTTGTGGGCGGACAGCCATGAGCGACGAGGAGTTCAGGATGCTGGCGGCAGAGTCGGTTAAGGACGAGGCTGCCGGGGCGGACGGCGGGATGGTCGAGGATTTCCTTAAGCGGCTTTACTATCAGAGCGGCGATTATTCGGACAAGAAGCTTTACGATGGCCTGGCCGCGCGGCGTGATGCGCTTGACAGGAAACACGGGACGGAGGGGAACTGTATTTTTTACCTTGCTGTGCCGCCGACAGTCTACGGAGCGATAATCGAGCGATTGGGCAGGAGCGAACTGGTGAAGTGTCCGGAGGAGGAAAGGTGCAAGCTGCGGCTGGTAGTTGAAAAGCCGTTCGGCAGAGACCTTGCCAGCGCCAGCGCGCTCGATGATCTGCTGGACCAGTATTTCGACGAGTCACAGATATTCAGGATAGACCACTATCAGGGCAAGGAAACTGTCCAGAATATCCTGATGTTCCGTTTTGCCAATTCGATATTCGAGCCGGTGTGGAACAGGGATCATGTCGACCATGTCCAGATAACGATAGCGGAGCGGGAGGGCATCGGGCGCAGGGCGGGGTATTACGACGGCTCGGGGGCACTGCGTGACATGGTTCAGAACCATGTCATGCAGATACTGACGCTTGTGGCGATGGAGCCGCCGGCCTCTTTCGATGCGGAATCGATACGTGATGAAAGAGGTAAGCTGCTTAAGTCGATACGACCGCTTGACAGGAGGAGCGTGCGCGAGTTTTTTGTTCGCGGGCAATACGATGGATACAAAGATGAGCAGGGGGTGGCGAAAGATTCGCATACAGAGACCTATGTCGCTGCAAAAGTGTTTATCGATAACTGGCGATGGCGTGATGTCCCGTTCTATCTGCGAACAGGCAAACGGCTGGCGAGGCGCGTGACGGAAGTTGCGGTAACATTCAAGCCTGCGCCGCATTCGCTGTTCGCATCGTTCGGGCTGGATGAGCTGCCGCCAAACGTCCTGGTGTTCAAGATACAGCCGGAAGAGGGGATATCTCTTTCGTTCCAGGCAAAACGGCCAGGGTCGAAGGTATGTATTGGTACGCTGGCTCTCGATTTCGGCTATAGACAGGTATTCGGCGGGGAGCCGCCGGAGGCGTATCAGCGGCTGCTGCTTGATTGCATGGCAGGCGACCAGACGCTGTTTGTGCGTCGCGACGCATCCGAGGCAGCGTGGCGATTGCTTATGCCTGTGATCGAAGATTGGGAGACTGGCAGCACAGGCCTGCATGAATACCATGCAGGGGCGGAGAGTTTCCCGGCTGCGGACGAGCTTATAGTGAGAGATGGCAGGAAATGGAGAGGTATCGGCGAACTAAACAGGAAATGAAGCTTTTTTGAAAGGGGCAAGTATGACTTCCAGAGGTATTGCAGTAGCGGCAGTAATCGGATTGCTGATGTGTGTAGTGATACTGAGCGGATGCAAGAAAGAAGAGCCTGTGGCTCCGCCGCCGCCACCCGCTTCACCTAACTCGCCGTCGGCGTCGGTCTCGGGTGACATGATCCAGCAGACAACCTGCCCGGTCATGGGCGGGGCGATCGACAAGAATATATTCGTCGAGTACAAAGGGAAGAAGGTCTACTTCTGTTGCACACAGTGCAAGGCCGAATTCGAGAAGAGCCCCGAGAAGTATCTGGGCAAGCTGCCGCAGTTCAATTAGTCGTTAGTTGTTAGTCATTAGTCGATAGCAGGTGAGATGGCCGGGGTAAGACCCCGGCCCTTCCCCGCGCTATCGGCTGAGAGGTGACGCATATGAACATCATGGAGTTCGCAAAGAAGAAAGAGCAGTTCAGCATTGACCTCTATACGGAGCTTGCGGGCAAGACGGCCGATGCAGGTCTGAAGAACATACTGCTCATGCTGATCGAGGAAGAGAAGAAGCATTACAGGATAGTGTCCGAGATGGCTAAAGACATGCCGGTCGAGGTTTTGAGGGCGCCGGTACTGAAGGATGCGACAAGCGTCTTTAAGAAGATGAAGAAAAGTGCCGGCAAGTTCGTGTTTCCGGCCAGCGAGCTGGAGCTCTACAAGAAAGCGCGGCAGTATGAGCAGGAGAGCTGGGAGTTCTATCGCAAAAAGGCCGAGGAGGTAACCCTGCCGTCACAGAAGGATGCGTTCAAAAAGTTGGCGGACGAGGAACAGAAGCATTACGTGCTTCTGGATAATATATGCGACTATGTCTCGCGGCCGCAGAGCTACCTTGAGGATGCGGAATTCACGCACCTTGAGAATTACACTGAGGAGCCGTTCTGATGGGGGCCGGTTGCGGCGACCGGAAGCGCACCGGACGATGGCTGGCGGAATACAGGGCGGTCGAGTATAATGGGGGTCCGATGGCAGTTGTGAGTACTGCAGAACAGGTGACTGACCATGAACAGGGTGGGCGGTGATAGCGAAGGTTGAATCATCAGGCCGGATACTCGAAAGGCTCTACGGGCGTTATAACCACAGGAGGTTCGTCGGGCTCGACCCGCTTGCGTTCCTCTATAAGTACAGCAAGCCGCGCGACGTGGAGATAGTGGGGTTTCTGGCTGCGGCCCTGGCCTATGGGAGGGTGGAGCAGATAACCAGAAGCCTGAGCGAGCTTTTCGGCCGCATGGGCAGAAGCCCATATGAGTTTACGGCTGGATTTGGCGACAGCCAGAGGGAGTGGCTGGCGGGGTTCAAACACAGGTTCAACACGGGCGAGGATGTGGCGGACCTGCTGGCCGTGTTCAGGTACATGCTGGAGAAGAGCGGAAGTATCGAGAAGTTCTTTCTGGCCGGTTACAGCCGCGATAATGAAAATGTTCTGCCGGCTGTCGAGAGTTTCTGCGCGAGGGCGATAGCGATACACCGCAAGCTGACAGGTCGTGAAGCGAGCGAAGGGCTGAGGTATATGCTGACGCGGCCGAGCGGAGGGAGCCCGTGCAAGAGAATGAACCTTTTCCTGCGATGGATGGCGCGGAAGGACGATGTCGATCCAGGAATATGGAGGGGCATTGACAAGGCGAAGCTGATAGTGCCGGTCGATGTGCACTTGGCACGACTGAGCGCGATACTGGGTCTGCACGAGTCAAAGAACGTGACATTGAAAACGGCACTGGCGATAACCAGGGCATTTGCTGCGGTGTCGCCGGATGACCCGGTGAAGTACGATTTTGCCCTGTGCAGGGTGGGGATACTGGAGGGGTGTACGGGAAAGCCGCGTGAATTCTGTTCAGAGTGCGAGCTGTGGGGGTTCTGTGAGAAACGATTCGCCGCGCGCGACGTCGTGGCTGCAGGTCAGGGACGCAGATGAATAACGAGCGAAAACTGAATGTGCTTTTTGTCTGTACCGGCAATTCATGCAGGAGCCAGATGGCTGAGGGCTGGGCCAGGCATCTCAAGGGCGATCTGGTAGAGGCGTTCTCGGCTGGGGTATATCCGTGTCCTGTCAGCCGGAAGGCGATGCAGGTGATGTCAGAGGCGGGGGTGGATATCTCATGGCAGAAGCCCAAGCACGTGGAGGACCTGTGCGGGATAGAGTTCGAATATGTCATCACGCTGTGCGATAACGCAGCCGGGCAGTGTCCTGTGTTCGGCAACCATACGAAGGTCATACAAAAAACTTTTGTTGATCCGGGGTATATGATAGGAAATGAGCAAGCCGTGCTTGATGCACATAGAAAGACTCGCGACGAACTGAAGGCATTTGTCGAGACGATGCCGGAGAGCCTTGAGAAGGAGTGGCAAGCTCAGGAAAAAGGTGAAAGGGGACGTGCACATGGACGCTGACAAGCTTGAGAAGTACACAAGCGCGATGACGCTCTCCGATATGGAGATATTCGTGTTCCCGGAGCTGATGTATGCGCTGGTGCTTGCGAATATAATGAGCCCGCGGATATGGAAGTGGCGGGATGAGGACTGCTTCAGGAAGCTGGAAGGAAAGTCGAGCTGGCGGAAGCTGCTGCGGATGAAGCAGTACATAATGGATGAGTACGATTTCAATCTGGACCTTGAGACATGGGGGCTGACGACGAAGGATGCGGAGCTTGCCAGGTTCGGCAGATTCATCTCGCCGGAGGATATTGCCGCGAGCAACGCTCTCTTCGGGTACCAGGGTGACAAGTACTATTTTGATGTAGATATCCGGCGGCATTTTGGCCTCGATAAGTATGACAGCGATGCCATCCCATACTGGAAGACCGAGACTGTGGAGGCCATGGATGCATTTCCGCTGCGGCCCGGATACGCGAAGAAGGCGGGGGAGTGTGTGTCACTGGCGGCACTCTATGCGGCGGCGGCGTTTGTCGTATGCGGGATACCGCTGGAAGATATATATATGATACTGACGCCGCTGCATTCGCAGAACTTCATCGACCTGCAGGGCGGTGCGCTGACCAATAACAGACGGATAGTGACCAAGGCGATGTGGTTCAACGGAACTGAGATCACGTATAAGGCACAGAGGGCACTGCGCAATGAGCAGGTGACAATGGTGGCGCATAACAGCGGATATGTGCACTGTTTCTATCCTGATGCTACGATGGATGAGAAGGCATACCAGGGATTCTGCGGGAAGCTCCACGGCTTCCTGACAACTGAGCTTGATGCACTGACGATGGCGAATTTCCTGAGGGCGGCGAAGGCATGGCAGAAGTACTTCATATTCTGTCACCATATTCATGGTCAGGAGCGCTGGGTCAAAGGTGAGACGCTGTTCGCATATGAGCATGACAGCGATAATAGGATCGGCGACGCGACGTTTGACAAGCTATTCGATGAAGTAAGCGAGGATGATTTTGAGGCGAACAAGCCGGCGGACCGGGTATGCTTCGAGCATCTGAACCGTCAGCTCAGGAAGTCCAAGGTGGATATGGCGACGGCAGAGGGGCAGAAGATGTTCGCCGACTATCTGAGACCCTATATTGCAGAATCTGCGAAGCTGGCTGCCGAGATCGGCGAATTCATCAGCATGAAACCGCGTCTGCCTGACGCTCAGAAGCAGTATCACAAGTCGGCGCCGGTCAGGATATCGCCGGATATGAGCAGGGAAGAGATAGTGGAGTACTTGCGCGGTACGCGAGGCGAGTGCCCCACAGCCGATCTGGCATTCTATGCATACAGGGACATGGAGAGTTGTGACTGGGAGCCGTTCGTAAGGGCAGCGGTGGAGCGGAATCCGGTGTCACTTGAGATGGCGAAGGGCAAGAGTCCTGAGGAGGTCTATGAATGGCTCAAGGAGATGCCGAATGAGTCGATATATGATGGCAAGCGGCTGGCCCAGCCGGATGAGGTGGTGAACTACCGCACCGGCGACGGGCTCGAGAAGGCGTTTGTCATGGCCAACGTGCTGCGAAGTGCACTCGCTGGCGCCAGGGTAGAGGTGACTGGCGAGGGAAGCGGAGTAGCCGTGAAGGCGGGCAAAGTCTACGTCTTTGAGTCTGCGAAGGGCCTGAAAAAGCGTTCAGTTGTCGAGGCAGATGGCAGAATAGTCATAACATAGGCGTTTCTATAAGGCCTTGATTTATAAGCACTTAAATGCATATGTAGGCGGGGCGAGCAGTTTTTTCTGCATCATTGGTGTTTTTCCCTATTGACATTTTGCCCAGGTACGACTATTCTAGTCCGACATAGTAGGACTAAGTTACTCGTACTTATGATAGCGAGGCGAAGCGATGAATCTTTTGCGACAGAATACGGATTACGCTTTCAGAATGCTGGTCGGGCTTGGCCAGAGGCGCGGGGAGCTTGTGAATGTTCGTGTACTCGCCGAGGAATGCCAGGTGCCGCACCAGTTCGCAGCGAAGATAATGCAGAAGCTGCATGATGAAGGGGTTGTAGAAAGCGTAATGGGGCCGCGCGGAGGATTCAGGCTCGCGAAGCATCCGTCCGGGATAGATCTGCTCACGGTGATCCGTGTCATTCAGGGGCCGGTTGTGGTCAACACGTGCCTGCTTGGGGAACAGGCGTGTGAGCGGCAGGACCACTGTCTCGTAACAGGAAAACTGACCGCGCTTCAGGACATGATGGAGACCTATCTGAGAGGCATCACTCTGGATGACCTGCTGGCAGGAACCGTGGACATGGCAAAGGCGCTATGAACGCCGGAAAGGAGGCTACTATGGTGTCAGAATCTGGTAAGGCAGCAGTCAGCCCAGCTATCATGGCGACAGCCGTGGGGCTTCTCGACATGGCCGAATACGTATCTGACGCGGTCGTGAGCAAGACTCTCGTAGACAAGACTGCAGGGACTATAACCCTGTTCGCTTTCGGTGAAGGACAAGGGCTGAGTGAGCACACCGCGCCATATGACGCATTTGTGCAGGTGCTTGACGGGGCTGCGCGAATCCGTATAGCCGAGAAATGGCTCACTGTTAAGGCGGGGCAGGCGGTTGCGATGCCTGCGAATGTGCCGCATGAAGTGCAGGCTCAGGAACCGTTCAAGATGCTTCGGGTGATGATAAGGGCGTAGGCGATGACCGAGAAACTGATAGCCGAGATGCTGAAAGTGTTCGGAAGTGATACGACGCGGATCAACCATGCGATGGCTGTTCTGTGGTATGCCCAGCGCATAAGAGAAGCGGAAGGCGGGGACGCTCTGGTCGTGGATGCGGCGGCGATACTTCACGACATTGGCATCCATGAGGCCGAGCGGAAATACAATTCGGCAGCCGGCAAGTACCAGGAGCTTGAGGGGCCGCCGATAGCTGCTGCGATACTTGAGAAGCTCGGCGTCGCGAATGAACAGGCTGAGAATATATGTTGCATAGTGGGGAATCATCATAGTGCAAGAGATATTGATAGTATCGAGTTCAGCTGCATCTGGGATGCGGACTGGATAGTCAATATGCCGGATGAGTGCAGCCGGATGACTGATGCAGAAAAAGAGCGGCTCATAGGAAAAATCTTCCGGACCGATACTGGCAGGAAGATGGCCAGGGCGCTGTATGTGACAAATCAGGAAGATGTTCTCACATCTGAAAGGGACACAAAATGAACATGTTCTGTTACCAATGCGAACAAACGGCCAAAGGCTCTGGATGCACCGCATTCGGCGTGTGCGGTAAGGACCCTGAAACGGCGGCGCTGCAGGATCTCCTGGTTTATGCGGTGAAGGACATAGCCCGCTATGCCCACCGTGCGGGCCAGATGGATGTGAGAGACAGGCGCGTGGATGTCTTCGCCGTCAAGGCGCTATTCAGTACGCTGACCAATGTTAATTTCAGCCAGAAGGACTTCCAGAAGCTGATTAAGCAGGCAGTGGAGATGAAGGCAATCGCTCAGAGACTCTACGAGACGGTGCAGAAGAACTCGGGGGGAACAGCACAGGTGCTGGCGTGTCCCGTTGAGTGGTGGAAAGACACTGACAGTATCGGCGGGCTCATCAACAAGGGTGAATCAATCTCGATACAGAAGAGAATCGACTCACTTGGCGAGGATGTCACAAGCCTCCAGGAGCTTCTGACATACGGCCTCAAAGGTCTGGCGGCCTATGCGGACCATGCCCAGATACTGGGCCAGGAGGACAAGGAAGTCTATGCCTATGTGCACAAGGCCCTGGAATACCTTACGCGGGCTCCGCAGAAGACCGATGAGCTGTTGGCTCTTGTGATGGAGTGCGGCAAGGTGAACCTGCGAGTCATGGAGCTTCTGGATACAGGTAACACAGGCACGTACGGCCATCCCGAGCCTACGAATATCCGCGTCACGCCTGTCAAAGGCAAGTGCATTGTGGTATCAGGTCATGACCTGAAGGACCTCGAGCTTCTCCTTAAGCAGACGGAGGGCAAAGGCATAAACGTCTATACACACGGCGAGATGCTGCCGTGCAACGCATATCCGGGCCTCAAGAGATACAAGCATCTTGTTGGCAACTACGGCGGCGCCTGGCAGGACCAGCGGCAGGATTTCGACGCGTTCCCCGGCGCCATACTGATGACAACCAACTGCCTGCAGAAACCCAAGGATAGCTACAAACACAGGATCTTCACCTCAGGTCTCGTGGGCTGGGAAGGCGTGACGCATATTTCAGATGGGAACTTCGCGCCGGTAATAGCAGCTGCCCTGAAAGAGCCGGGCTTCTCTGAGGATGCGCCGCCGAAATTCATTATGGGCGGCTTCGGGAGAAACGCTGTCATGAGCGTCGCCGATAAGGTCGTGGACGCCGTCAAGGCTGGCAAGATACGCAGATTCTTCCTTGTGGGCGGTTGTGATGGAGCCAAAAGCGGCCGCAACTACTACACGGAATTCGCACAGAAGGTGCCCGATGATTGTGTGATACTGACCCTTGCATGCGGCAAGTACCGCTTCAATAAGCTTGACTTCGGTCAGATAGGCGGCATACCGCGGCTGCTCGATGTCGGGCAGTGCAACGATGCATATTCGGCCATCCAGATAGCGGTGGCGCTGGCAGGGGCCTTCAAGTGCAGCGTGAACGAGCTGCCGCTTTCATTCATACTCTCGTGGTTCGAACAGAAAGCTGTGGTCATTCTCCTGACGCTGCTGTACCTGGGCATTGAAAACATAAAGATCGGGCCCAGCCTGCCGGCATTCGTCAGCCCGAACATATTGAAGGTGCTGGTGGAGAAGTTCAAGGTCGCTCCGATCTCGACAGCCGATGCCGACCTGGCTGCCGCACTCGCGTGAATGCTTAAGGCTCCGACACGGGGCGGTTCGCCAGCGGACCGTCCCGGTCGGACTTCTGAGGGGTTTTGTCTATGGCGATAAGGAACATAGTAAGAATAGACCAGGATAAGTGCAATGGCTGCGGCCTCTGCGTTACAGCCTGCGCCGAAGGTGCCATAAAGCTCATTAATGGCAAGGCGAAACTTGTCAGTGACACCTACTGCGACGGTCTTGGCGCCTGTCTGGGTCATTGTCCGCAGGATGCAATAACAATAGAAAAACGTGAAGCCGCCGATTTCGACGAGAAGGCCACACACCAGCATCTTGAACGGCAGAAGAGGGAAGCTCCTCCAGCCATAGAAGCCGGCGGCGGGTGTCCGGGGATGGCGATGCGCACATTCAAGCCTGCAGCGGCTCCACAAACTGCCTCGGGCGGCAAAGCCCCGTCTCAGCTTGCTCAGTGGCCGGTACAGCTGGCGCTTGTTTCCCCCGGCGCTCCATATTTCAAAGATGCCGACATTGTCCTTGCGGCTGACTGTGTAGCCTTCGCGATGGGAGATTTTCACAACACGCTTCTCAAGGGCCATGGCCTTGCGATTGCATGCCCCAAACTCGACGACACTGCGCCATATGTTGATAAGCTTGCCGCCATTGTAAGGAATGCCCGAAGCCTGACAGTTGTATATATGGAAGTACCTTGTTGCTTTGGCTTGGTTCGCCTTGCCCAGGCTGCAGTCGCGCGGAGTGGCATGCACATTGATCTCCAGGCTGTCAAGGTCAGTCTGAACGGTGAAATAAACTCTGTTGAGACTGCGAAGGCCCGAGCTTCGTAGTTACTATATGAAAGAAGTACTGGTACCCATAGTCGTGGGTTTCTGGGGTACCGTGGTGCAGATGGCGCCATACCTGTTGTTTGGTTTCGCGATGGCAGGATTAATGGCGATCATTATCTCACGACGGTTCGTAGAGACGCATCTTGGAGGCAGGGGAATGCTCTCGGTGCTAAAGGCCTCCCTCGTCGGCGTACCCATGCCGCTCTGTTCATGCGGCGTGATACCGGTAGCCACCTCGCTCAGAAGACATGGGGCCTCCAGGGGAGCCACTCTCTCATTCCTGATATCAACGCCCGAAACAGGGATTGACAGTTTCTTCGTGACGCTGAGCCTGTTGGGGTGGGTGATGGCGATATTCAGGCCGATCGTGGCCCTCATAAGCGGGATGATCGGCGGCGGTCTGGCAGATCTGTTTGACAGGGCCGCGCCTGACAGGACAGGGCAGGAGTGCCACGAGGGATGCTGTGAAAACCCGCACAAGGAGAATAGACTGATCCGGTCCATCAAGTACGGTTTCGTTACGCTTCCCCGCGATATCGGTAAGGCGCTGCTTGTGGGCATCGTGGTGGCAGCGCTCATAACTGCTTTTGTACCAAAGGGTTTCTTTCAGGAGTATCTGCCAGCCGGGATAGTATCGATGCTGGTTATGATGGCAATAGGCATACCGATGTATGTGTGTGCGTCGGCGTCGGCGTCGGTGCCGGTGGCGGCGGCACTGATCGTCAAGGGTATCAGCCCGGGGGCGGCACTTGTCTTTCTGATAGTCGGGCCGGCGACGAACGCGGCGACGGTCGCGACAGTGTGGAAAGTGCTGGGCTGGAAAACCGCAATAGTCTATCTACTATCCATCGCAGCCTGCGCATTGGCGGCTGGACTACTGCTGGACGCGATATTTCCGGACCTTGGGGGCGTTGCGGCGGCGCACCTGCACCAAGAGGGGTATTCGGTTGTGGATCATCTGCTGGGGGTGGCGCTGCTGGTAGTCCTCGGTTTTGGCCTGCTGGCTGGGCGCGCCAGTGAGGATGCGGGCAGCGGCCAAGACTCCTGAGGCCGCTGGTGAGGTGGTCAAACGCCGTCAAATCATGCCCAAAGGCGTAGATTTTCTGTAGACCTCGGGAGATGTTCTGTAGATATCCCGATAATGTTCCGAAGACTTGCGGGCCGATAAGGTAGATAGTACGCTTGCTTTTGATGATATGGAGCAGCTTATGCGTTGCCAGACAGGAGTACTGCGATGTTGTGTACAACGACGAAGAAGATACTATTCGTCGATGATGATAAAAGTATTCTCGCCGCGATAAAGCGGCAGTTAAAATCACAATTTGACATATTCACAGCGGAAGACCCTCGAAAAGCACTGGAAATGGTGCGGAGGGCGGGGCCGTTCCCTGTAATCGTCAGCGATCTCGAAATGAGCGGGATGAGCGGGGTGGAATTCCTTGCGCAGGCCAGGCAGATACACCCTCAGACTGTCTGCATCCTGGCGACGGGACATACCGACCTGAATATCGGGGTGGAAGCGACCAACAAGGGGCTGGTCTTCCGCTTCCTCTCGAAGCCCACAACCGCGGAGAAGCTCGAGGAGGTGATAGAAGATGCCCTGGCACAGCACGAGCGTCTGATGTCGAGCGGCAGGTACACCTACTCCGTATATGTCACGAACTGCCGGCCCGTTCACACGGAGTATCATGAGAACTGCGCGCATGTCACTGGCTATACCGCTGACGAATTCGAGGAGAGCACGCTTCTGTGGATATCGATAGTGCTGCCGGAGTTTCGCACGGCCGTGATAGAATTCGCGGCGAGCATACTCAGCGAGCGGCGGAGCGGCTGCATTGAGTACCAGATAAAGAGAAAAGACGGCGAGGTCAGATGGCTGAGGGACACTATCACGACAGACTTCGATTCCGACGGCACCCTCACGCGCTACGACGGGCTTATCGAGGACATTACCGAGCAGAGGAAGACGGAGGTGGAGCTGAGGGAGAAGATGCGTCTGAACAGGGTGCTTGTCGATGCGCTGCCGTGCAGGGCGATGCTCGTCGATGATCGCTCGCGCGAGATAGTGGTGTCGAACCAGCCGGCGCTTCTGGCCGGCGCGGTACCCGGCAGAAAATGCTTCACGTCGCGGCACGGCCAGCAGGTCCCTTGTCCAGGGTGCAGAGCGCATGAGCTTCACTGCGACGAAGGACCGGTACAGGCCGAGCTCGAGCGTGACGGCAGATGGTGGCAGTTGCAGTGGATACCGGTGACGAACGAGCTCTTCCTGCACTGCGAGCTCGATGTGACCAGCCAGAAGGAGACGGAGCAGAAGCTCAGCGAAGCCCTGGCTAAGCTTGCGGCATATGAGTCCGGCGAGGGAGGGCTTGCGGGGCGTATATCAGAGGAGCTGCGAACGCCTCTATTTGCCATCAAAGACATCATCTCCAATGCGGCTTCCGGGAAAATGGGCGACGTCAATTCCCGCATAGCGGGAAGCCTGCGCATCGCCGAGTCAAAGGTGGAACGGCTCACCAAGGCCCTTACCAACATTCTCGATGAGCATACCGGCAGCCAGTGAAGAGACACTGGCCACGGTCCTTATTCTCTCTTATATTCGGGCAACAGCAATCCGCCAAGGGCGAGTAAGGCAAGCGTTGCTGGTTCGGGGACGCTGATCAGGATGACAACGCCGTCGGTATAGAGGCGGCTGGTATCCCACTCCGTGCCGGGGGCGGTCGTAATGGTGTCGAAGCAATCGCCTGGTTGCAGTTGCCCGTTCCAGTTAAAGAGCTGAAACTCGGTGCCGAGGAGTGAGCCGATATCGACTCCCCGGGCAAACGAAAGCTCAAGCGTCCCACCCAGGTCCGGCGTAACATTGGCATTTACTACGCTCTGCCAACCGCCTTCGAGGACCATCTTCAGAACCGCCATCTTGTCCATCGCCCAACCGCCATTCACCGTGACTGCCATGTTGTGGTTGCGGATGTCAAGTTCCTCGCCGGACGCGAGATGGAGTCCGGCAATCATACCGTCGGTCCAGATAGCATTGTGTTTGACTACATTACTCCCCCCATATGAGTAGACCTTCGCCCCACGAAGGTCAGCAAAGCTCAGATTTATACCTTCAAGGCCACGCTTGATGCTGTACACACCCAGTGTCGCATCAGTAAGCTTCTGGCCACTCAGGTCCCATCCGGCAACGGCCACCTCAACAAGTTGGATTCCACTCAGGTCCTTGGCGATATAACTTGCCGTGGAATACAGTTGCTCTTTGACCATTCCTGGCGAAAAGACCTTATACTGGCGAAAAGAGACCCCTTGCACAACGGCATCCGTGAAGTCGGCACCGATCATATTGCTATATGAAAAGTCGGTGCCCGCCAGATTCTGACCAGAGAAATCCCATCCTGACACATCAATTTGACTGAATTTGATGCCACTGAGATCCTTGGTCTTATAGTCAGTAGTAGAGTACAGCTGTTCTTTCGCGAAGCCAAGGGCCCAGTCGAAACTAGTACACTTTATGGTGGCATCAGTGAAGTCAGCTCCCGTCAGGGTAGCTCTGTAGAAGTCCGCGCTGGTCAGATTCGCGCGGCTTAGTACGGCATTGTTCAATGATGTGTAACCGAAATTGGCGCTGGTCGCGTCACAGGCTGTGAGATCTAGATCAGCGAGGTTAGCTCGATAGAGATAAGCATCGACCAGACTAGAATTGACCATTGATGCTGCTGTGAGATTCGCCCCATCCATACGGATCCTGCTGAGGTTCTGATTCGAGAAGTCCCACCCTGTCATGTCGTTGTCCGTTAGAACGACTCCAGCTAGATTCGCAGCCTTATAGCTTGCGGTTGAATACAGTTGCTCTCTGGCAAATCCGCGTGATGTGGCGCCAACAAGCTTGGTTGCGTGCAATACAGCATAAGAGAAGTCAGCATTCGTTACTGTCGCTTCTGAGAAATCCGTCTGTGACAGAACTGCGCCGGCGAAACTGATCCCAGTGCAGTCAGCCTGACCAAGTTTGAGTGAAGTCAGGTTATGCCCGGCGAAGTTCCACCCCTTCAAATCAATGACGCCGAAGAGAACTCTGCTAAGGTCTCCGCTTCGATAGTCCACCGTCGATTCAAATTGTGCCTGTGTGAATCCTCTAAATGATGCACCGCCCAGGTAAGCCCACGATATCACCGTATCATCAAAGTTGGTGTTCGTGACGTCTGCATCTGTGAAATACGTACCGGTGAGGTCGCACCCAGCAAGCGAGGCCCCGGTCAGATTGGCTCTAGTGAAGTCAGAATGTGCAAGGTTCTTGCCCCCCAGGTTCCAGCCCCGCAAATCACAGCATTTCAGTCGAATGCCAGACAGATCACCTCCTTTGTAGCCCGCAGTGGAGTAGAGTTGCTCCTTAGTGAAGCCGAGAGCCGTTGCACCTTCAAAGGATGCTCCATGGACTATAGCGTCGGTGAGATCTACGCCGGTCAGGGTGGCGCCATAGAAATAGACGTTCGCAATATTAGCACCTGCCAGGTTGGCGCCGGTCAGGTTCGCGCTGTACAGGCTGGCATTGATGAGATTATGTCCGTGGAGATCCCATCCGGAAAGGTCATTGTTCCCCAACCGTATCCCCACGAGATACTTGTTCTTGTAGCTTGCGGTGGAGTAGAGTTGTTCTTTTGTGAATCCCCTCGATGTAACTGAATCCAGCATTGCCTCAGTGACGATGGCGTCGGACATGTCACATCCGGCAAGTGTAGCGCGATTCATGTCAGCTTTCGCAAGATTAGCCTGCCTGAGGCTAGCCCCCGTAAGATCGCTCCCTGTGAACCTAGCGGCACTGAGATTCTGCATCGACAGATCCCACCCGGCCAGGTTGCTGCCACGGAGTCCAATATCGCCGAGGTCCTTGTCAGCATAGCTGAGGGTCGAGTACAACTGCTCCTTGGTGAATCCCCTGGCTGTCGCATCGCCGAGTGCAATTCCTCGAATCACCGCACCTGTGAAAATTGCGTCGGTCAGAGTAGAGTTGCCAAAACTGGCGTGGGTAAGGTCTGAATTCGCAAAAGTGGCATCAGTCAGCACAGAATCAGCAAAGTCGACCTCGGTGAGGTTGGAGTTCCCGAAAGAGGCATTGTCGAACCAGCAACTGGTCAGCGTGCTATTCGACAGATCGAGATCGCTCATGGCTGCATATCTGAGATTATGCACAGATGTATCCCAGCCGTTCAAGGTTATATATGGTTCCAGCCTGACTTGCTCGGTGCCGGGAATGACTTCGCCGGTCTGCCAGTTGTAGATGGCAGCCGGGCTGGGCAGTGCGATGCCCCAGATCAAGGCGAGGAGCAACAAGCTCCGATAGATGGATGATTGCGGAAACATGTTCTTCTCCGTGAAAAAAGTAATGAGAGATATGTTATGAGGTACTCTTTACGTTCAGGAGAGGAATGCAGGCGGGGATATAGAATGGATATGATGCCCTGCGGCTGGTCGTGATGTTTCTCGCTCGTTGCCATATTACCCGCATCCCTCATAGTCGGGAATAACAACTACACGATATAGTATACCCGGGCTACCCAGAAACGCAAGAGAAAAGTCGCGTGGCTGGGGTCAGCCGGCCCGTTTGCGATATGAAGCCTGCACCTGAGGCTGCGGACGATCCCAGCCATATACTCGCACAGCCGCGACATCTCGGCTTCACTGAAGGCGCTTGTGCGGCCTTTCGTGGAGTAGACTATATGGTAGTATGTCGCGCTATATGACATCTGGATGTCTTTCTGCCGCCCCTTCGGGGCTGGCTGGAAGAAGAGAAGAAGGTCAGCGTTCGCTCCTGCCTGCCGGGGGTTCGTCCGCCTTCGTCCGCCCGCGGCGGACTCGCCGGGACAGCACCCCCGGCTACCATCTGCCGCTCCTTCGGAGCTTGCGCGTACGTGGCCCTGCCAACAGCATCCATCAATGTGCCCGTCTGCGCAAATACGAATCCGCCAAGAGCAGAAAACATGCAGGGAACCGGCCGGGGCTTGTGCGGCAGGCGCTTCAGGAAGTATCGTGACTGCCAAGGGGAGTGCCATCGAACCTTCACTCCAAGCTCTAGCGGCCCCACGGATTTCTCCTTCCAGAGCAAGACCGTTTGAGAACAGACCTTACTCGCTGGAATCCTCCGGTACCAGTGCCCTCCCACAGACAGGCCTTCCTCCGGGGAACCCGTAATGAGCATATTCCACACTTCTCCTCCGCAGCAAGTCAAGCCGAACCGCGTGGATTCCGTCGCCGTTCCAGACGGAACGCCCAAAGTGCAGCGGGACTCGAGGCTGTGATTCTGCCCCGCACGCGAATGGGTTAGCTGGGTCATTTCTTGACTCCATGGGCTTGATTGCGTATAGTGCACCTCGATGTATACAGGGAAGCTACGATGTCAAGACACGGTCTATGTGCAAAATGCGAGGGTACGTGCTGCCGATATGTGGCACTGCCCATTGAGACTCCGGAAACGAAGCGCGAATTCGACGATGTGCGGTGGTACCTGGCGCACAAGGGCGTCGAGGTATTCATCGAGAAGGGCGACTGGTACATTCACTTCGCCAGCACGTGCCGCCACCTGCACCTCAGCGACCACACCTGCGATATCTACGAGAAACGCCCGCAGATATGCAGGGACTACAGGACAGGCAAATGCGATATGTCCGAAGGGGACTATGACCACGACCTTCATTTCACCAGTGACGCTCAGTTCGAAGATTACATAAGAACAAGGTTCGCAAAGAAGACACAGCCGAAGCGGACCGCAAGGAAGAGAAAATGAAGATACAGGCTGTAAAGGGCACCAGAGACTTCTACCCGGAGGAGATGTCGCTGCGCAACTGGATAGTGGATGGATGGAAGCGGGTCTCCATCCGCAACGGCTTCGCGGAATTCGACGGGCCCATATTCGAATACCTGCAGATGTACCAGGTCAAGAGCGGCGATGAGATAGTCGAGCAGCTTTTCTCTTTCGAGGACCGCGGCGAGCGCAAACTTGCCATACGGCCGGAGATAACGCCGACGCTGGCACGGATGGTCAACCAGAGGATAAACTCGCTTCCCAGGCCCATCAAATGGTTCAGCGTGCCGAGGCTCTGCCGCGCCGAGAGACCGCAGAAGGGAAGACTTCGCGAGTTCTTCCAGTGGAATATCGATGTCATCGGAGTGGATGATGTTTACGCGGATGCGGAGGTCATATTCACCACCATCGACTATCTGCAGGAGACGGGGCTGACCACGAAGGATATACAGGCGAAGATATCGTCACGGCGGCTTCTCAAAGCGCTGTTCGAGGCAGCCGGCTTTGTCGATGATGAGCTGCCGGCTCTGTACCTTCTGCTGGACAAGAAGTCGAAGCTGCCAGCCGAGACCTTCAATGAGATGCTTAGAGAAAGAGTCACAGACCCACAGAAGCGCCAGCTTGTTGCCCAGATAATGAGTGTGAAGGAATTACGTGACATACCACAGATGGATGTGGTGAATCCGCCGAAGGCCGTAGTCGAAGCCGTGACGGAGCTGAAGGAGCTTTTCGCTCTGCTTGAGGTGATGGGAGTCAGTGACTACTGCACATTCGACATAGGCATTGTCAGAGGGCTGGCCTACTACACAGGCATCGTCTTTGAAGTACATGATATCAAAGGTGAGCTGAGGGCTGTCTGCGGCGGCGGCAGATATGACAATCTGCTGAAGGATTTCGGCGGCCCGGCTGTGCCCGCCACCGGTATGGGCATGGGCGACTGTGTGCTTGAGATACTGCTGCGTGAACGGGGGCTCATCGATGAGAGTCTGGCTGCCAGAAGGCTGGACTACTTCGTCGCTGTTCTGGATGAAGCACTTCGCAAGGATGCTATCGCACTGACAGCGAAACTCCGCAGGAAGGGTATGAGGGTGGAGATGAGCTACAAGGGCGGCGGGCTGGGCAAACAGCTCAAGGCAGCCTCGGATATCGGGGCTTCGACCTGCATAATAATGGGTAAGGAGTATATTGAGGAGAGGAAGATAGCCGTGAAGGATATGGCCACCGGGGTGCAGAAGCTCATGGGTACGGAAGAGCTTCTAGCGATGCCCTAGAGCATTCAACCAAGTGTCGAGAAAGCTGTGTTCATCTGGCTGATGATGTCAAGGAGCCATTTGATGGCCAGCACAAGCAGCCACACAAGAACACCCGTCAGGACAAGCATCACAACAGTTATTATGACCTTGGTGGTGGGGGAGTATCGCCTGTTCTTCCAGACAAGCGGAATGGCCAGCGCCTGAACGAGAATGAACGCCCAGATGATGGTGCTTGTCCTGTCGTACCATTTCATCCTTGGGGGCGTTGGCTCGGAAGACGGGGTGGAAGCTGCCGGTGCGGGCCCGGGCCTGTATTCCCGTGACACGAGGAATTCCCCGCAGAAGCGGCACTTTATCGCTTCATCCTGTATTTCCTCTGCGCAGAACGGGCATTTCTTCATATTTCAGGCCAGCCGCATTTTGAAGAGCTCTACCTGATGCTAGCAGCTACGCAAGTGCAAGTCAATGACACTATGATGGCTGAGGGCTATCCGCGGCTCGAACGGCACTGTTATGCTCCTTGACAATCCGGGTCCAAGGCAATACTCTAGATAGCGCCTCAGAGGCGGAAAGGGGATATGAGTATGTCGTTGGCATCTCGTACGGTGGCGAACCATTATGAGCGGGCGTTCACGGCCTGGCTCAGGGATAATGGAGTAAGGTATATCGCAGTTGACCAGCACAAACGGGCTGCTTTTGCCCGGACGAGGGTCAAGAGCTTCGATATGCTGATATATCCCAGAGAGACCGATGAGGTGCTGATCGCCGAGGTGAAGGGCAAGCGCTTCGCGGGCTCAAGCCTTGTCGGCATGACCGGCATGCAGAATTGGGTGACGATAGACGACATCAGAGGCCTGAAGACGTGGGAAGAAGCCTTGGGCGAGGGCCATAGTGGCGTCTTCGTGTTCGCCTATGAGCTCGTGCAGCCCGATGTCGAGCTTGACGGCCGCGAGGCATACGACTTCGAGGGCGGCAGATACGTGTTCTTCTGTGTGCGGCTTGATGACTATATGAACTGGATGACAGTCCGGAGCCCGCAGTGGCGGACTCTTTTTCTGCCGGCTAAAGGGTTCCGAAATTGCTGTGTGGAAGCAGGCCGGATGCTTCTCAGGATCTGATGGAGCCCATGGACAAACGGATAAGTGATATCGCCGAACGCGTGCTGGCCGGCGGGCTTCTGGAAAGCGTCGATGCCGAAGCGCTACTCGAACGGGGCGGCGCAGATCTCCACGACATACTCTACTGGGCGAATCGGCTGCGCCGGCATTTCTTCGGCGACGGTGTGCGGATATGCTCGATAGTGCCCGGCAGGCTGGGCGGCTGCGAGCAGGACTGCAGATTTTGTGCGCAATCCTCCCGCTACAAGACAGCCGTGCCCCAAAAAGCTCAGCTGCTCTCCGATGAGCAGATAATGGATGGCGCAAGGCAGGCACAGGCAGCCGGCGTATCACATTTCGGTATTGTCTATAGCGGCAAGTCGGTCAGTGAGGATGAGCTGCGCCGATTGGAAAAGCTTGTGAAGC
>Ga0209164_1002168_pt1 | contig 21922 bp, 24 predicted proteins | sample MTBNYHSulfiMetaG_FD_187458 | JGI IMG/M metagenome (GOLD analysis project Ga0209164, IMG submission 187458) | Enrichment culture microbial communities from rom New York Harbor, USA that are MTBE-degrading - MTBE-NYH (New York Harbor Sulfidogenic)... | ecosystem: Environmental > Aquatic > Marine >... | reverse complement strand
GTCTCAGTATTTTTCGCACCGGAAAAGACCCATGTAATTCGGCATATATAGTTCTCATAAGGATGTGACATTCCTTTACAAATAAGTTAATTCACGAAGCTAATAGGCACTTTGACCTACTCCCTATAACAGACACCTCGACGGGCGGGGGGAGAACACAATATTTCATATGGCATAATTCAAAGTTGGGGAAATAGCTGCGTTAATTACCGATAGAAACTTGTGATATTATCTGATGGGCTTAAGAGGTCATCTTTAAATAAATAATTATTGACAAACTGTGTAGGGCTCGATTATTTTAAGAGTAACTCAAACATGAAGTTTGAGTACACGCTGTCGAGATTAAATTATGAAGAGGCCATGAAGGCTGCCACCCAAGAGGTGACTGAATTCGTGGTTTTTTATTGTGTTGATCTAATAAATTCTATTTAATAGGTTTGAGACTAAGTGGAGGATTGATAATGAAAGGGAAGCATGAACACAAGCACGAGCATGGCCATAAGCATTCCCATACTCATGACCACGAGCATCCTCACAAAGACAAGGAACATAGTCATGAGCATTCTCACACTCATGATCATGAACACCCACACAAGCATAGTCATGAACATGATCACAAGGGAAAAGCTGATGTACACGATCATAAGCACACTGGCAAGCACGGATCTCACGATCATAAGCATCCAGGACATGAGAAAGAACTGCATAAACATAAAGATAAAAAGAAAAAATAGTTGACACTATTTAAGAAATAGTCTGAACAAGAAGTTCGGAACACAGAAGCAGATTTAATTAGGAACTAAAACAATTAGGCCACGAAGGCAAAGATGCCGTGAAGGCATTGCGTTCGTGGCTTTTTTGTTTGGAGTCAACTATAAAGAATTCTCCTTAACTGAGAAACAAGATTTATGAGAAAGCATAGCGTAAATAACCCTCACAAGCTTATGGGCGGTAGCAAGGACAGCCTTTCTGTAGGGCAGTCCATTCTTTTTACGGGCAAGGAAATAGCCTCTAAAGAAGGCATTAACGCGGATAACACCGACAGTCATGAGGTAAATAATCCGCCTCAGATGCCTATTGCCTCTTTTAGAGATTCTGCTTGTGCCTTGGAATTTGCCGGATTGATAGACGGTGGGATCGAGCCCTGCGTAAGCGATCAGCGCCTTATGGGACTGAAAGTTTTGGATATCGCCCACCTCGGCCAAGAAAGCAGCGCTGGAAGTATCTCCGATTCCATCGATGGAAGTGAGAATGTGCATTTCCTCAATGACCATGGACTGGCAGAGTTCAGCGAGGATATCGGCGATCTTATCGAGGCTTTCCATCAGGTGCAGGGCAATGGATATCTTCTCGGGCAGGATAAGCTCCTTTGCGAGGCTGTCGGAGGCAACAGAACGTTTTGCTGCAGCGATAAGCTCCTCGGCGCTGATAGAGACCTTTCTTCCCCTGCCGGAGCACTCCATGGCATCGGCGACGATGTTCTTTTTGGCTGCTCTGATACTGCGTGCGGAGGGGAACTCTTTGAGAAACCCGAGCATCGACTTTGTAAAGACATTTGTCAGGGACTCCATCTCCGGGAAGGTAGTTTGAAGAATTCGCTCGATCTCATTTTTTGTAGAAGCGATGAGATGGGCTATGGACTCTCGTTCTCTGGCAAGATCTCTCAGGTCTCTGAGGTTCTGGGAGATGGAGAACTGTCCGATGGCGTCTTTGTGAACCAGAAGGAACTGAGCGATGGTGAGGGAGTCTTTCTTATCGGTCTTGGTCTTTCTCAGGGACAACTTTGCAAAATTGGCGACCAGAAGGGGATTCAGGACTACGGTGTTGATTTCCTTGGAGCAGAGGAAGGAGAAGAGATTGATGTGGTAGCAGCCTGTGGACTCCATGGCACCGCGTACCGAAGAGAGGTCACGACAAGCGGATTTGATGGCCTTCAGCAGAGCGGCGAATCCCATAGAATCCATAGGAGCAGAAAAGGAGAACCTTTCTTCTCCTTTGACATTAATGCCTGTAGCGGAAAAAGAATCCTTGGATACGTCAATACCGACAAACAACGTGTACAATGCACAACCTCCTTGAAATGTTATTTCAGCAAGGCAGGTGAAGCCTCCCGACCAATCCTCCATGGTGACAAGGATTCCTCGATCCAATCAACCTATCATGGTTATGGGAGGCAGGGAACAGACTCCTTAAAGGACTCATCGGTCCAGGATTCATGGAGTTCTCCTGCCTTTCCAGCTTTAACGGGTAAAACCCATTTGTATAAACGTTATAACACAAATTCAATGTAGGAGGATTCATGGAAAAGGTCTTATGTTCACATGCAACCGATGTTTCGCACTGGGATGGCTATTCCCAATGGTACAGGTTATGGTTTGAACATAATAATTACCATGATGAAATTTTAATAACCCTTATGGAAATGGTAGCTCCGGGATGGAAGGTGCTTGATATTGGTGCTGGCAATGGCGTTCTCTCTTTACCATTATGTGCAATTGGATGTGAGGTCAATGCCCTTGAACCATCTTCCGGCATGAGGAATCTGCTGCACAGGGAAGCTTCCAGTAGAGGTATTGACTGGATAAGAGTTGATAATCACAGATGGGAAGAATTTCATGACTGCTCTGAACCCTTTGATCTTGTTATAGCTTGCAACAGCCTTCATTTAACAACTCTGGGAATAGAAGATTCTTTGAGAAAAATAGTGTCGATGAAATCTGGGAATATTTTCATTGTCAGTGAATTCCAATTGGACAATTGCAGTGAACAGTTTCTTTCCAATCAATACTCTATGGCATTCAGAAAAAAGACAAAGACGGAAAGCTCTTTTGCTTACCATTCCGTTCATGAGGCAGTGAACCACTGGGCTTATATAAACAGAAGATTGCCTGATCCCGATGAGGAAAGGGAAATCAGATCAAAGCTTGTTTGGCGCCATGGCCACTTCTGGGTTCAGGATACAGCTTTTATAAACATGTACTGGTGGAATCTGAATGGTTAATGTGATTTCCCTCCAAAAGGTGCAGACCCTCCTAAAACTGTTGGCACGGGACTGTCAGAGCCGTGCCAACAGTCTTTTGCTGTCAGAATACCTGAAGGTGTTCTTTGTAAGAGCGTATTTGTGTGTAATTAAGTTACGAAAACTCGCCTCATCCTACGAAAGGAAATGAAATATAAAAGGAGACAAGGCATGAGTGATATCAGAAAGATCAGAACGTTACTTGATTATTGGACGAGTCATAACCAAGATCATACGGAAAGTTATATGAGATGGGCTGCATGGGCTTCGGATGAGGGGAATAAGGAACTATCAAGGATTCTGGTAAAACTTTCTCTTGAGTCGAGACGATTGAACAGGCTGTTCAATGCCGCTAAAAAGGCGAGCAGTTAGAAAGGCAGGTGAGTGAAAAACTAATATTTATCAATGAGCAATTACCAATGATCAACAGATAAGGATTATCAAAAAAGGGCAGGGATAACCCTGGTGCGGATCCCCTGCCCCATGAGGGAAGCGATGGGGTACACCACTCCCCTTTTCATTTTAACAGAAAGAGGGAGAGAGAAATAAAATTCAGGAGGTGAAAGGATGGTAAGAGGTTTAAAAATATTTATCAATTGTCTTTTGAGCCTGTTGCTTATTAGTACATCCGTTGCATTGGCAGAGGAAGAAAAAAAGGAGGAGAAGGCTTATAAATTTGAAGAGATCACGGTGATAGCACCTCAGCCGGGTGTGGAGATCACAACAGAAAAGACCACCATTCATATGGATGAATTCAAAAAACCGGGCACCGTTAGAAACCTGACGGATGTGCTGGAGGAGATAGGTGGTATTGATATCCAGCGCTCAAACCCCTTGTTGGCCAGCCCCGGAGATGAGGTGTCAATTCGTGGTCTGAACGAAGGCCGAATGGTTATTGAAATTGACGGCCGCCGGGTCGACTTTACTGGGCACAACGGAAGATATATTGTCGACTGGTCTAGTTTAAACATGGACGATGTCGAACGCATTGAGATAATCCGCGGTGGTCATTCTGTGCTTCATCCATTTGCCATGGGCGGCGTTATCAATATAATTACCAAAAAAGGAGAGAAGACAGATAAGATTAAGCCGGATTTCAATGTCTTTTCGAGCTTTGGTTCATATGACACCAAAAACTACGGAGCGTCTGTTAATGGAGGAGCAGCAAATTTTATAGGTTATCATTTCTCAGCCAGCAAGCAGGAGACTGACGGATACCTGCGAAATAATTTTCAGGACAACGGGAGCTTTAACGGACATCTGACCTTCTGGCTTCCCAAGGATGCAAAGCTTTCCATAGGATTCAAGACTGCCAATGTCAAATACGGTTTCCCTGTCCTCAATGATCCTTCCCGTTCCGATTATGATTCGGATTATCCGAAGTTTTTTGGAGGCGCAGACCAGTTGAGACATTTGCCGAATATTGCACAGCTTCCGGGCCCTCCGAAACCGTATTGGGAACGTGAGACTTATTACCTCGATGGAGCACTTGATATTCCTTTAGGGCCTGGCATCTTCCATGCCGTGCTGCATCAGAATTATGGTAAACGTGATATCTATGCTTACGATGCAAGCGGTAATTATAGCCATTCAATTATAAAAGACAGGACAAGAGGTCTAATCAGTGAATATCGGGATGTGAGCCTGTTCGGGTTTAACCTTCTGACTTTTGGTTTTGATTATCAGGAGCTTGGCGATCCGGACAATGATCCTATGATATACATCGTGAAATCTGCATATATTCAGGATGTTATTTCTTTGCTTGACGGCAGATTAAAGCTTACTCCGGGAGTCCGTTATTACAACATTGATATGGATACTTATTACGCCTGGTTTGAGCAGGGAAAGACCAGTCCCGCCTTCCCCACTGGAGGAAAAACACAAACAGAGAATGGCTGGTTCCCCAGCTTTAAGGCCGATTTTCAAGCAACCCCAACAACTGCCTTATATGCCTACGTGAGTCGCTCAACTCGCCTGCCATGCCCCTGAGACTATTTCTGGTGGGCGCGGTGCGCCGACAAGGATAATCCAACGTTAAAGCCAGAGTCAGCATGGGAATATGAGACAGGGATTATTAAGGATTTCAAACCTATCACGATGAGGGCAGCACTTTTTTATTACAACATCAAGGACTACATGAACGATAACGGTATAGCCGCTCCCGGGACTGGACTGGGGAGCGACTGCCTCTATAACATTGATAATTTTAAACTCTATGGAGCAGAACTCGAGGCCTCTGTTAAATTGGGGGACCGTTTTTCGGCAACGGCCGCTTACGTGTATCAGGATTACGACGCTGCCGGAACAGGGTTCGAAAAAGACTGGACCTACTATCTGCCTCAACTTCTACCCCATCACAAGTTAAAACTGCTGGGACAATACAGGATATTGAAAGATGGATGGTTGAGGCTTAGTGCACGCTATGTAGGCGAGCGCAAGGCCCAAAAAACCACAGGCGGGGAGAAAATCACCCTGGATGACTATGCAACTATGGACATCGGTTATGAACAGGAATTTAAGTTTAAGGGGTTAAATTTTGGCATGGGCGCCTTTGTGAATAATGTGACTGGAACTAATTATCAGGAAATCGCCGGTTATGATATGCCGAGGCAGGTTTATGGGGTGAAACTAAGTTGTAAATTTTAAGACCTCCATAATCTAACTCTGGGAGTTGACGCTGAGAGTGTTTGAACGCTCTCAGTGTTATATAAAAAAAGGATAGTACTATGAAACAGATAAGAAATATTATGCTTGTCGCTGCAATCGCTTTGACAGTTGCTTCGTATTTCTTCCCTTCACAGGCAGTAGCATGGGGGCGCGGTCATTTTTATGTCATCGGAATCGGACCTTCAGACCCTCAGATGGCAACATTGCAGGCTCTTAACACGATCAAACAGATGGATGCCATCATTGCACCGGAGCAGCACGTGAAACTTTTTACAGAGTATATCGGGAACAAGCCGGTTCTTTTTGATCCATGGACAGGGTTATGGGATTACAAAGGAAAGTTTTATACTCAATTGACAAAAGAAGAATATGCTGAATTCAAAGTGGAACGCTTCAGAATAAGAGATGAAAGGGTGGAGCAGATCAGAAAACTTATCAGCGAAGGCAAAAATGTCGGTCTGCTCGATTCCGGCAATCCCAATCTTTTCGGTCCCGGACATTGGTATGTGGAATCTTTTGATGAACAAGATCTTGTAATTATTCCGGGTATGGGATGTGATTCAGCAGCAATGGCAGCATTGGGTAAAAGCATTATTCCTGCGTATAAAACCCGTTTCCTTATGCAGACCGCGCCTATTTTCTTAATGGGTCATGACTGGGAAGACCGTCAGATATTAAAAGATCTCGGCAAATATCCGGTAAACATGATTCAGTATATGGCGCTTGGTAATCCCGAGAAACTCTTCTTAGCGTTAAGAGAAATGTATAAGTCTGAAACACCGTGCGCTGTTGTTTTCTGGGCAGGTTATCCTGACCGCCAGCGTATTGTACACGGAACTATCGGTAATATGGCACAGCAACTTTCAGAGGAAAAAGAGAAATTTATGGGGCTTCTGCTCATAGGGGATTTTCTTGAAGGAAGACCATATGAAGGCGCTATGAAATTGCAAAATGATGAAAAATAAAGTCATCAGAAGCATACTGGAAATAATCTCACGCAGAATCAAAGGGAATGATGAGAAGTTGGAGATTGTGATTGTCGGAAGGTGTCCTAGAGGGAAACCATAGCGCAATCGTCCGGAACATATTTTTGAATAGCCTTTATGAAAGAAGAAAGAAGAGCAATAAATGGACAATAGCATAAAGCTTAAGACAGCTAAAAAGAAGGGCGCCTTAATATTTATCTTATGTTCTCTTCTCATTGTGATTTTGCCTGCTTACTCAGAATCACATATCTACAGAATCCCCGTTATTGTCGATACGGATATGGCGCTTGATGATATTCGAGCATTGGCCATGATTCTTAACTCTGACATGTTTGACATTCGCTTAATTGTAACCTCTGACGGGGCAGATTCGCCTGAGACCGGATCAAGGAATTTGAGACGGATCCTCAAATATTTCGAGAGGGGAGACATAAAGGTAGCTGCCGGAAAGACATTGAATAAACCTGCTCCTTTCTGGAGGAAGTGGTCGGAGAATTTAAATTGGCCCGATCTTCCACCGATCTCTGAAGATGCAACGGCAGTGCCTCCGGCAGCAGAGGAGATTGTGAAAACTTTAAAACTTTCGGATGAAAAATTAATCTACCTTTGCATTGGCCCTTTAACAAATTTAGCAGATTCCCTCAAAATAGACCCCGGGATAAAAGATAAGATCTCCCGTGTTATATTTTTTGGAGGATGGAATTATGAGCATGACTCACTTTCTGCCGACTCTGTCTTCAAATCAGGGGCAACTGTTTATGCCTTCAGTATTCCGAAAGAGAAGTTAATTCCGTTTAATCAGGAGCTGCACCGTCAGATAAAACTTAAGGATACCCCTGCGGCTCGCCTGCTGGATGGACTCCATGAAGATCCTACCGTTAAAAAGCTTGTATCCGAGAGTCATTTTAATATCTGGGATGAAATGACCGTCATATATCTGTATCAGCCTTCTCTATTCAGTTTTGTACCCTCGCCGGGAAACGCCAATCAAATAAATCTTGCCGATTTCAGGGCGGATGATCTTAAACAAGTTTATTTAGAACTGCTCAGCTATCTACCTGATTCTCACTTGAGCGCTCGTGAGACGGTAATTTTGAATGATTTTCCTGCTGATCCATTATTATTTAAAGAAGATGTAAGGCCTTATGTAAAGAAGATAATTGAAAGACACGGTATTAATGAGTGGAAGGCATGTCTTCTGACCAATGAACTTCACCGTCACTTAGGGATTTACTCCATTATTGGAGCCAAGATGGGCATCAGGGCCATGGAAATTTTAGGCGCTCCTTTTGATACCTTTGAAGTTATCTCTTTAATCGGAAATAATCCACCGTTGAGCTGCATGAATGATGGATTGCAGGTGGCAACAGGCGCAACCATAGGTAGAGGAAGCATCAAAATCTCGGATACAGAACCCCGGCCGGCTGCAATTTTTCTGTACAACGATCATCAGCTTACTTTGAAGCTGATGAAGGATATCATAGAAAAGATAGAAGCAGACATCGAAACAGCTCTGAAAAGATACGGAGGAGTAAACAGGGAATACTTCACACATATTCGGCAATTATCCTTGGACTACTGGCTGAATCTGGAGCGGAGAAAAATATTTGACGAAATATTGGAATAAACATCCAACAGGAGGTGACAAAAAACGTAATTCAAAATTCAACAATAAAGATTGAAAAAATCTGGGCAGGGGTAGCTTTGGAGAGTCCCCCCGCTCTGTGAGAAAATGCTGTGGAATACAGCGCTCTGTTTTATTTTGAGCATTTGATATATAGGAGATTTCCAAACAACAGGTACAAAGCAGACAAGTAATTATGGACCTTCGAAGCAGGACCCCGAGAAGTCTTTGATTAAACGGTAAAGGAGGAAAGAATGAAGAAGGCAGGGATAATCCTTTTTATAACAATTCTTATGGCAGGTACGGTATCCATGGCGCATGGTCATATGCTATGGATAAATGCAGACAATCAATCTCCAAATATCGGAGAAAATGTAACAATAGAAATAGGCTTCGGCCACACATATCCCCATATCGAAACGGTGAAGGAAGATAATATCGAACGAGTCTATGCACTCGATCCGGAAGGCCGCGAGCTGCCTCTCGAAAAGGTTTCTCCTGCAAAGTTCAGATTTATCCCGCAGTCAGAGGGACAATACGAGATTATAGCCAAACTGAAAAAAGGCTTTGTATCTGTTACCCCTGACGGCCGCAAATTGGGTAATAAAAAAACATTGAACAACGTCGTCTCCTGCCTGCAGTTCAACATGAGCGCCAAAACTATGATCAGGGTGGGTTCGAAAGGGAAGAGGTCTTCTCATCCTGGAGAAGTGCCTCTTGAGATAGTCCTGATTGATGATATCGGCAGCCTGAAAACAGGCAAAGAATTGTCCCTGAGAGTTTACTTTAACGGGAAGCCTATCAAGGGAGTAAATCTCCAGGCAGTAGATGCAGATACCGCACAACAGAAAGAGGATACTTGGGCTCAGGAGGCAACAAGCGATGCAAATGGGACCGTACGAATAAAACCTGCGGCTAAGGGGCAGTGGCTTTTTGCGGCAGGTTACGAAACGCCGTATCAAGATCTGGAAGAATGCGATAAGCATATGTATCGCGCGACCCTAACCCTTTCCGTCAGGTGAGAAAGCCCTTAATAACGATATTGAATTGATCCACAAACAGGGAACATGTATGGTTATGAGGCGCTGTGAAAAACAATCTAAATAATAACAATCTGAAACGTGAAATAGGCCTTTTCTCAACTACCATACTTGTCATTGCCAACATGGTGGGGACCGGCATATTTACCACATCGGGGTTTATCATAAAAGAGCTTGGCGACCCGCAAAGCATGCTTTTGTGCTGGCTCCTTGGCGGTATCTTTGCTCTATCAGGTGCCCTTTGCTACGGTGAGTTGGGAGCTTTGTTCCCGCATGCCGGTGGGGAATACGTATTTCTCAGAGAGAGTTTCGGTAAAGGAATAGCATTTCTTTCAGGGTGGATATCCCTCATTGTTGGCTTTTCCGCGCCGATTGCCGCTGCCGCCATTGCCTTTGCGACTTATCTCCTTCGTTTGCTGCCCGTGTCTGCCGCTGGATTCAAACTTAATCTTTTCGGGACAGACATCCTTATGATATCATCGGTTACCGTAGCGGCAGTATGTATTATTATTATCATTTCAACAGTCCATTACCACAGTATTTCCTTAGGCACAAGAGTTCAGAACATGTTGACCTTATTCAAAATAAGCCTTATCGTTATTTTTATCACAGCAGGGCTCTTTTGGGGGCAGGGTTCTGCAGGTCATTTTGCCCAGCCTTTTACTGCAAGTGCTGTTTTTCAGGATAAGTTTGCAATATCTCTAATCTTTGTCTCTTTTGCCTATAGCGGCTGGAATGCAGCCGCATATCTTGGAGGTGAAATCATAAGGCCGGGCAGAAATATCCCGCTGGCGCTGATTGCAGGAACCTTTTTTGTCATATGCCTTTACCTGATGCTGAACGTTGTATACATCTATGCCCTTCCTGCCGTGGAGATGCAAGGGATACTTGAGGTCGGCAGTACATCAGCAACTGCCCTGTTTGGAAAGGATATTGGTCAATATTTTACGGCCGCTATTGCACTGGGACTTCTTTCCGTGCTGAGCGCTATGATTATGGCAGGCCCGAGGGTCTATTATGCCATGGCAAAAGACGGGGTCTTCTTTGAACTTTTCGGAAGAGTAAACATGCTGCACCGCACCCCTGCATATTCAATCTTCCTGCAAGCAGCCGTATCCACTTTTATGGTGCTGACGGCATCCTTTGATGCGCTCCTGTTATATATCGGCTTTACCCTGTCTCTGTGCGCCACACTTACTGTTGCAGGTCTCATGAAGCTCAGATTTACCAAACCGGACCTGCAAAGGGAATATAAGACGATCGGGTATCCTTCTACTCCGCTGCTGTTTATTATCGGCAATCTCTGGATCATCTATTTTTCGATTACAAACAAACCTGTTACGGCGGTTGCAGGTTTCGGAACTATCGGCTTTGGGCTGCTGGTTTACTCTTACTTCCATAGGAGAAAGAAAATAAAATGATAAGAATGCTCTATGTTATATTCATTTCCATTCTGCTCCTGATTTATTCAGGGGCAGAAGCCCATTCTGTTCACTACCAAGTAGAAAACAAGGGTATCAGCATCCGGGTATTCTATGCGGAGGATGAACCGGCAAACTATTCCTCCTATGAGATATTCGGACCGGGAGATAAGATTCCGCATCAGAAAGGTAGAACCGATAAAAACGGCTTTGTCTCCTTCCTTCCCGACCGTCAGGGCAAATGGGTAATCAATGTCTACGGGGAATCGGAACACGGGATGCACGGCGCTCAGGTTGTTGTGGATGTGAACGAAAATCTTTTCATGGAATCGTTTAAAAAACCTCTCGTAGCACAGTATACGAAGGCATTTGTAGGAATCAGCTTTCTGCTGGCTTTCTTCGGTATCTGGTCACTGTTGAGGACAAGGAAGAGAGAGAAAGCTACTTTCAGATAAAGTATGAGAACGCCTGTATCATGGATGGTATACAGCTTTGGTAACAGATATAGCTGGCTTGGGCCGGTTGAACTCTATATGCACATGGAAGAAGTCCTGTGTTCCTACAATTATAAACTCAAGCATATTGAAAGTTACGGTGGAAGGTTTTTCGATTATTTCAGGACAACTCGTGAATATGAAAAAGAAGTTTTTAATGCACTTAAGATTGCACTTGAAAGCGAATTCCTGGATAGGGAAATCGAGGGAGAATTGATTGACTTGAAAAGGGTGTTTAAGGGTGGGAGAGTGATTATGGGATAACCGGCTCATCATTATAAATTCCGGTTAACTTGAAATCATTTTAGTGATAAAATAAATATAAGAGAGGAGGTGATGCCATATGTGCTGCCATAACAAAGATAAGCATGAGCACGAGCATGAGCACAAGGAGATGACTCATAAGCACGATGGTCACGAACATAAGCACTTGGTTGAGAAGCATACCCATGAGCATACACATGACGATGACCATCACAAGCATGAGCACAAGTGCTGCCATTAAAGGGAAGCCATAGTTTTTCAACAATTAAGCCACGAAGGCTATAACCGGGTCAGAAGCCCCGGGAGGTATTCGTGGCTTCCCTTTTTATCTGAGGCTATGATTTTAATGCATTGTGCCATCCTGCCAATAGTTCTCCATATAGTTTTTGGGCAAGCTGATTTCTTTATTAGGAGCATTGAGAGTATTCCATGATTTATCTATACCTATTATGTCTCTTGACATATTGCCTAATATTTCAGTATCTTAAAGCAATTCCGAACATGAAGTTCGGAACACAGTAGTAGATTAATCAGTAACTAAGAACCTTAGGCCACGAAGGCTGAAGATGCCGTTAAGGCATAGCTTTTGTGGCTTTTTATTTTATGGCCATATTAGGACTTTTTTCATATTATGGAGTTTTCAGAAAAGATTCCCTCTGGAACTTGCTAACCCTCCAGAGGATAGGGGTGCGGGATGCCAGACCCGCACCCGGCTTTTTTGAAAACAGGAAAAGATGAACAGACAGTATGGGTTATTGTTTTCAGCGTTTGTCCATGTGCTGATATTTCTGATACCTGTTTCGATGTTTGTGAAAAAACATGTGCAGGAGATCGAGCTGTTTGTGGCAATAGAAGATGCCAATCAGCAACAAGTGCCGATGGTTAAAAAGCGTGAAATTGTGAAGCCGGTTATCGAAAAGAAAAGAGAACCAGAAATAGTAAAGGAGACCGTTAAACCTGTTGAAGTTCCTGTCCCTCAGGAAAAAGAGCCAGAGGTTGCAGAACCGGTCGAAGAGGTTATACCGACGGTTCCAGCGGTACCGGCGGCAGCAAGTCCGTCACCTGTTGTTCAGTTTGCACCTATTGAGAGCTCTTCTGAACCAGTTGATACAGAGTTCGGCGCTGCTGTTGCGCCTTCATTTCTTCACAGAGAGATGCCTGTATATCCTGTATTTGCCAGGAAGCTGGGCAAGGAAGGCAAAGTTGTCCTAAGGCTCACGATTGACGAAAGAGGAAATCTTCTGAATGTCGAGGTGATGGATACCGCAGGATATGGATTTGTTGAATCCGCTGTTGACGCCGTAAAAAAATCGACATTCCTGCCGGCAAAGAAGAACGGTAAGCCTGTTGCATCACGGGCATTATTGCCTGTCAGTTTCAGACTGAGGAGGAGCTGATGATTGATTATTTCTTAAAGGGCGGATTTTTGATGTACCCGATCCTGCTCTGCTCAATTATAGGGCTTGCAATTTTGATCAATAAATTTATTCAGTACAGAAGAATCCTGAATGAAGTTGGAAAGCCTTTCGACGGAGGAACTGCTACCAAAACGACTCTTTTGATCCCTATCCTCCAGGGCATCGAGAGGGGTTGTGATGAGAAGGAACTGGCTGTCATCGGCACACGGCAGGTAAGAGATATTGAGAAAGGACTCAGTTGGTTGAGTTTGATTGCAACAATAGCACCTCTTCTGGGTCTCACAGGCACAGTCACAGGCATGATCAAAGCTTTTATGGTGATTGCCGACAGTTCGAGCGTTAATCCTTCCATGCTCGCCGGTGGTATCTGGGAGGCTCTCATTACTACCGCAGCTGGTTTACTTGTTGCAATCCCTATTCATATAGGTCACCACTATCTCGAAAAACAGGCTGATGACATTGCCTTCATCCTAAAGGAAATAGCAACCAGTCTGTATATGAAAAAGAAAAATGGATTTTAAGAGAAGAAGACACAATCATGTGCATATGAATATCGCTCCACTGGTAGACGTGGTTTTCCTTCTTCTCCTTTTTTTTATGCTTACCTCGCATCTTATCCAGGAACCGGCAATCAGGATAAAACTGCCGGAATCAAAGACTTCAGAAGCACAGAACGAAAAGGTCAAAACAGTATTCATTACGAAGGACGCAGAGCTATATTTCATGGATAAAAGGGTTGATATCGAAAACCTGAAAAGGGCTATCCTGGAATCCACATCAGATGTAAAAAAGGATTTTGTCCGCATAAAGGCAGATCGTGATGCAGATGTAGGTCTCTTAGTGAAGGTAATCGATGAAGTGAGACTTTCCGGGATAACCAATTTCAGCATCGTAACAGAGAGGAGGTGAAGAAACTAAGGGATTGATAAATACCAATGCAAATAAAGGCAGGGACAACCTTGGTGCTGATTCCCTGCCCCAAGGGTAACGCCATAATACACGTCATCCCCTTTTGATTGTATCACAGGGAGATGCAAGAAGAATCTAAGGAGGGATATATGTTCAAAAAAATGCTTTGTGCTTTCCTGCTTTCGCTTTTTCTTTCTGTGAATGCATATGCTGAGGGAGAAAAGAAGGTAGATGAGAAGAAAGCCTATACCATGGAAGAGCTTGTAGTAACAGAAAGCAAGATCCTTCAGACTGAAGAAAATATTACACAGAAGATTGATGTACTTACCCAGGAAGAGATTGAACGCACGAACTATAACAACAGGAACATCTCTGAGATTTTCCAGTATCAACCCGGCACCTTCGTCAGCGTGCTCTCACGCAACGATGCGAACTGGGGATCATATGGAGGCCTTGGGCCAAAATACAATGTCTATCTCTTAGACGGTCTACCGATAGACTCTTTTGTCGACACGATGAGCCTTGATCCATGGATTCTGGAGAGGGCCGAAGTCCATAGAGGACCGGCTTCCGTTTTGTATCCAAATTATCTCAACATGGATTTTGCAGGTAACGAGACTCCTCTGGCAGGCATTACAAACTTGATCTTGAAGGATAAGATCGATATTCCCCAGACCAGAATTCAGCTCGGGTATGGTTCATGGAATACCGTGAATGCAAAGCTCTATAACCAGGGCAGCAAGGGTAATTTCAACTATTTTATCGGCGCCAATTATGAACAATCGGACTACACAAATTACGGGACTGATAATTCCTGGCTAAATATGATTGATGATCCTGATTACAAGAAGACAAAACTCTATTTCAAGACAACATACTTTATTGATCCCGATAAACAGTCGGTATCCATTTTCGCCAACCATACCCAGCATATCGGTGACGCCGGAAGACCGAACAGGGGGTACGATCATATTTATGACACAATCAATGCAGCGTACAAGAACCAAATCAATGATGCATGGAACCTGCAACTGAAAGCCGGATACCGTTACTACAAAAGGAGTTGGGAGGAAGACAACTTCCCTGACCTGAGCTTGCGGGAAAAAGATGGTGTAAAACAGAATATTTTCCCTGCTGATCTTGCCGTGAATTTTAAGCATATGGGCAATAGCATGCTCACCTTCGGTACAGATTTCCAGCATGCCGATTATAAGACCACAGCCGAAGTTGATGGTGATAAGTCTACCGGCAATAAGGTTGATGCAATGAGCTTAGGCGTCTACGTCCAGGAAAAAATCGTATATGACAAATGGGTCTTCCGAGCCGGTGGAAGATACAGTTATACAAAGCATGATTATGATGTAATCGGAGGTACAAGACCTGAAGACAGTGATAAGTCATGGGACAAAGTTCTCTGGAGTGCAGGGGTAAGATACAATGCAATGCCTTCACTTTCTTTCTTTGCTAATGCCGGGCAAAGCTATCTCGTACCTTCTGCAAAATCTGTTGGCGGCACACTCAGTCCGGATGATATTGGCGTCCCTGGCATGAATGGTCAACTACCGAATCCAAACCTTGACCCTGAAAGTGGAACAGGATACGACCTTGGCGTTGAATTTACTCCGATTGAAACCCTGTATATTGGAATACGGGGATTCTATAATGATGTGGACGATGCAATAGTCACAAACCGTGTGAGTGATGATCCTTCACAAAGCCAGGACATAAATGCAGGAGAAGCAAAATCCATTGGTGTTGAGATTGAGATTAAGCACTGGCTGAACAAATACATATCTTGGTTTGCAAATTACACCTACACAGACACGGAAGTTGATAATGATGTTGACCCTGACCAGGATGGGAGCGATGTAACATTTGTTCCTGATTATGTTGCGAATATAGGTATTACGGCAAATCTTCCTTATGATATCGCGATCTCACCGTATCTCCATGCTGTCGGGGAATACTATGACAGCACATCAAAGAGCGGAAGACAGAAGTTTGGTCCTTATGAGATTATTAATGTGAACGCCAGGATGGTCCTGTTGAAGAAGACAGCCTATCAGGCGAATCTCAATGTCGATCTGAATAATATCACGGACAAGAAATTTGAAATGCCCTGGCAGTTCCAGGACCCTGGTTTTAATGCACTGGCAAGTATAGAGTTCGTGTTTTAAATGACCGATAGACGCCGCTACAGGTTTCTGTAGCGGTGTCTTTTTTAAAAAGATTTAATATGCATAATAAGATAAAACCAAGCATAGTATTTCTTCTTATGATGGCAATAATCCACTCTTTTCTTTGCCTCTCAGCATTGGCATCAATGAAAAAAGATACGCCTATTACAGTGACTGATTTTCGTGGTAAAAAGCTGATGTTCAGTAAACCCCCGGAACGCATAATCTGCCTTATTGAAAGTGCCTTGAGTGGAATCTATATGCTCGGTGCCGAAAAAAAGATTGTGGGTATTTCCACTAATGTCTATCAGGGTAGCGTTTATTCCTACTACGCCGCAATGGACCAAAGAATTAAAAATAAAGCCATTTCTTCTCCGGGTAACTGGGACTTTGTGAACATAGAGAGTGTTATTGCCTTAAAACCTGATGTGGTAATTATCTGGTCAAAGCAGACGGAGGCCGTTGCTGCTCTTGAGGAGCGCGGCATACGGGTTTTCGGGGTATTTATTGAGAAGAAAGAAGATGTTTACAAGGAGATTATTGAACTTGGAAAACTTACCGGAAAATCAAAACGGGCACAGGAGCTTGTTGAATATACCAGGAAAGAACTTGAACGATTTCATGAACGTGTCAAATCAATCCGAGCAGAGGCGCGTCAGAAGGTCTACTACATGTGGGCACAGGGAAATCTCGAAACATCGTGCGGTGAAAGCACTGTTCAGGATCTGATCAACCTCGCAGGCGGAAAAAATGTATGTGGATCCATTACTAATGAGCATATGGTAGTGAATATGGAGCAGATTATGGCGTGGAATCCTGATGTTATTGTGATGTGGTACAACGAAAAGAAAAACCCCTCTGACATTATCAGTGATGGACAGTGGCAATCGATAAAAGCCTTAAAAAACAGAAGAGTCCATGAATTCCCTGCAATATTTCTCTGTGATCTTTGGACTTTAAAATTTACCTATGCCGTAAAGATGGTTGCCAAGTGGGCATATCCGCAACTGTTTGAGGATATTGATCTTGAAAAGGAGCAAAAGGCTATGCTTCAAGCTCTCTATGGTAAGAAAGCCGGGCTTCTGATACCTTGATGCCAATTTCGAAAAGAATATATTTCTATATCATACCGGTCCCTTTACTTATCATGTCACTTTTCATTGGGCCTTCAGATGTTATTAGTTCACAGGATATTCTGGCCTGGATGCAGAAAAAGATAATACAAGCATCTTCAATGGATCAGGACAAATTTGAGATGGTTGAGGCCATTGTTTTCAATGTCAGGCTTCCCCGGGTGCTCTTAGCTTTTTTGATTGGTTCGGCGCTGACTGTTTCTGGTAACTCCTTCCAAGCACTGTTCAGGAATCCCCTTGTTTCGCCCGATATTCTTGGACTTTCAGCAGGTGCAGCATTTGGAGCTGCCCTTGCACTCGTCTTCTACCACTTGCCATTGCAGGTAACGGCATTTGTTTTTGGTTTGTTGGCAGTCGGACTCAGTTATTTTCTTGCCCTTACGAAAAGAGGTGTCTCTACGGTATCTCTTATTCTTGCCGGAATTATTGTGTCAGGTATATTTACCGCATTGCTAACAGTTGTCCAGTTTCTGACAGACCCCTTTAAACTGCAAACAATCGTCCACTGGACGATGGGTAATCTTCATAATGCGAGCTGGTCAAAAGTGAGGTCTTCAGCACTCCCGATACTTTTAGGAATAATATGGTTGTTTATCATCAGATGGCGTATGAATGTTATTGCCCTTGGCGACGAGGAGACCAGAGCAGTAGGACTGAATCCTGAAAAGGAAAAGATAATGATATTGTTCCCTGCAACGCTTGTAGCCTCGGCGTCCGTGGCTGTTGCCGGCGTTATTGGAATGGTAGGACTTGCTTTTCCGCATATGGTGAGGATGATGACAGGCCCGGACAACAGGAAAACCCAGCCCGTTTCGATAGCATTCGGTGGATCTTTCCTCCTGCTTGTGGATGATTTCTCCAGAACCATAACCTCTTTTGAGATACCCATCGGAATATTTACAACTCTTATCGGAGGACCTTTCTTTGTCTATCTTCTTAAAAAATCCCGCATGGTCTTCAGGGAGTCGTAACTTATTATGAGTATTGCTGTAAAAGATCTCTGTTTTAGTTATGGAACAACCATGGTTCTCCAAGACATAGAGCTTAATGCGGCTGAGGGAAAATTTACCGTGCTACTTGGAAAAAATGGAAGCGGAAAGTCAACACTTCTGAAGCTCATGGCGGGGCTCCTTCCCTGCAAGTCTGGGAACATCAATATCATGGGGAAGGATATCGGGAGTCTAAGCATTTCGGAAAAAGCTAAAATAATAGGTTATTTGCCGCAGTTTCATACACCAGCTTTTCCATTCACGGTAGAGGAAGTTGTGCTGACAGGGCGGGCATCATACGTTTTTGCTCTCCCCGGCAGAAAGGACATTGATAAAACGGATGAAGCAATAAACAAAGTAGGTATAAGCCATTTAAGACAGCGGCCATATACCGAACTCTCAGGAGGGGAAAGGCAACTGGTGATGATTGCAAGAGTTTTGGCACAGGAGCCTCAGGTGATTCTCCTCGATGAACCGCTTTCCCATCTCGACCTTTCAAATCAAATACGTTTCCTCGCCTTGATCAAGGAGTTGGTCATGTCTGGCTTAACAGTTGTGGCAGTACTGCATGACCCCAATATTGCCTTTATGTATGCAGATGATTTTATCCTTATCAAGGATGGCACAATCAGAAATCTTCATGATGATGAGCAACCCTGGAACGCGTCAATTCTGATCGATTTATATGGAGTACATCTGGAGACAATGCCATTCCGCGACAGGGCACTGGTAATTCCGGCATGAAAAACTTTCTTGAGATATTTTTTATAAGCGCTCTATCTCATGAGTGTATTCGATACTGCAAAAGACATATTGATATATCCAATGATGCCCGTAATCCTGATGATATAGTCTACGAGGCGGCAACATTGTCATCCGACTCTGACCCAATGATTGGTAAAGATCGGTTCCTTTCACATTCTACAAGCTGGAGATATGAGCATGACGGGTCAATTTATCTGACATATCTCGTATATTCGGAGGACATCAATTTTGGGGATTATAAATCGAATGTCCTTTTCGTCAACGATATGAAATTGTCATATAGCTCCTCAGCTACCAAGCCGCGTCCAGAAAACTTAAAAGAAAATCATGTTATTTGTCATGGTATGCGTCATTTATGCCATCTTATTGAAAATTCTCCTGGTGACATGTTCCACAACATTATAGGCAGCAAAAGCCAACTGTTGTTCAGCAAGATACTACCTACATTAGCCATGAAGCTTAACTGATTATATGAGTGATCTTGAATCTAAACACCATAAAGTATTCCGCCATTTCAAATGCTGGGAAGGAATCGTTCAGCCAGGATATAATGCCGATTTTATTGGCACTACCACCCGCGCATCTTTTTACAAGGGGTCATTTTGTTATGATGATCCTACCTTTGTTGCTACAGATTACCCTGAATTCGATGAAGAATATTTCCCCTGGATAGACGTTTTAGAGTCAATTGTTGCTGCGAGAGATCAATTTGTAATGATGGAGTTGGGAGCAGGTTATGGTAAATGGCTTGTTCGGGCTGCGAAAGCTTTGCGGCAAATTTCGAACATGCCTTATCTGTTAATCGGGGTAGAAGCAGAGCCAGAACATTACCAATGGATGAAACTCCACTTCATGGACAATGGAATCGACCCTGAGAAACATCTGTTAATCGAAGCAGCAGTCTCAGATCATGATGGTCATGTTATGTTTGAAACGGGAAGAGGCGATGAACATTATACTCATAAAATTATCACTAATATAGCCAATTCTTCTGTATCTGTTAAGCAAGTCCCTGCTATCAGTCTGCGTTCCCTGCTCAAATCTTTTGATAAAATTGACCTAATTGATTTGGATGTCCAAGGATCTGAACTGATAATTCTTAAAGCTTCTGCTGAAGAGCTGAAAGAGAAAGTCAAACGTGTACATATAGGTACACACAGTTCTACTATAGAGAACAATTTACGCTCTCTTTTTTCTGATATGGGATGGATATGCCTCAATGATTATCTGTATCAAGAGGAATGTCTTACTCCATTTGGTACAATAAAGTTCGATGATGGTGTGCAAACATGGGTTAACTCTGACTTACAAATCAAATAGATAGTGGATTCTATTGCTTTCTTACGGATGTGGTTCTTGTTGGAATAGAAATTTACACCTAATCTAAATTATGGACTGCATATTATCAAAAATATTCTGCAACCTGTGAAGTATGGCCGCTGTGTTTATTGGATTAAGCATTCAATAAGATTTCAGAAGTGTTCAATTTCTCCACTTGTGTCAACTATGCACAGTTTGATCGAAATAAATTTTCTTTGAGCGCAGGGCAAAGAGAACTCTTATCAGCTTGTGCGATGTAGCAAACATTGCTTTTTTAAAAGCTTGACCTTCTTTGCGTTTCTTTAAGAAGAATGTTTTAAAAAGCGGATTATGGTGTATAACATTCTTTGTCATGATCCAGATAACTCGTCTGAGGTGTCGATTACCACGTTTTGAGATTTTCCCCGTGCCTTCATATTTTCCGGACTGATAAACAGATGGATCGATGCCGGCATAGGCAATCAATTTCTTGTAAGACGTGTATTTATCTATATTCCCTATCTCTGCAAGAAATGTTGTTGCTGTGCCACTATTTATTCCGGTAACGGAAGTGACGATCTTGAGGTCCTCAATCATCGTTTGCCTGCAGTAATCAGTGAGGGCCTTTGTGAGTTCATCACGTCTTTTTGCCAGATGCTGAAATGTAGATACCTTCCCTTTTAAAATCAATTCCTTTGCCGGACTCACTGTTGCAATGGACTTCCTGGCAGCGGTGATAATATCATTAGCGCTGAAGGCCAATCGCGTACTGACTCCTTTTCTATTTAATGCCTTCTCTATAACCATAGGCTTAGCAGCCCTTACCAAGCGAGCAGAGGGAAATTCTTCTATGAAATCAAGCATGACCTTGGTCGTAATGTTGCAGAGCCTCTCCAACTCGGGGAAAGTTGTCTGAAGCAGTCTTTTCATCTCGACTGTCTGCAGAGAAATCATCTGGATTACTGATTCCCGCTCCCTGGCTATATCCCTGAGATCTTGGATATCTTGGGATACTGCCAGTTGTGTGATTGAATCTTTATGAGCCATGAGAAATTGGGCAATAGTAAGGGCATCCTTCCTGTCTGTCTTTGTCTTCCTGAGTGAAAGCTTGGAGAAATTGGCGATCAACAACGGGTTAACGATAACGGTATTGATTCCTTTTGTTGTCAAGAAAGAAAAGAGGTTGATGTGATAACATGCTGTGGATTCCATAGCCACCATAACTTCTGCAACATCTGTGCAGTGCTGCATAATTGCTTTATACAGCTTTGCGAATCCATCCGAGTCCATGTCGAACTCAATCGCAAAGCAGTCCTCACCGTTGTCGTCTATACCACGTGCAGACGATGAGTCCTTAGAGACATCGATGCCGACAAACAACCGAACCATAGTGCACCTCCTGCAGAGTTATTGAAAGACAGGATGTGCCTCCCAGCCAAGCCACCCGTGTAACGAGGGTTCATTTTTGACCCAATCAACTAATTATGGCTAAAGGAGGCAGGAGACAAAACACAAGTCAGGGTTCAATGACCCAGGCTGAATATATCTTCCTGCCTTTCCTTTCTTCGTTATACCATACTCTATAGGTAGGTGGCTGTAACAAATGCACTAAAAACTTTCAGGTGGCCCTTTTTTTCGAGATGAAATAAACGATGGACTAATGCGATCACAATATTTCAACTGCTGGCAAAAACCCAAATTTTTTTGGGGCATGCGG
>Ga0209164_1002167_pt1 | contig 21929 bp, 17 predicted proteins | sample MTBNYHSulfiMetaG_FD_187458 | JGI IMG/M metagenome (GOLD analysis project Ga0209164, IMG submission 187458) | Enrichment culture microbial communities from rom New York Harbor, USA that are MTBE-degrading - MTBE-NYH (New York Harbor Sulfidogenic)... | ecosystem: Environmental > Aquatic > Marine >... | reverse complement strand
AGAGGGTGACGTTGTCGCCGACCTCGGTCGTCTCGCCGATCACCACACCCGAGCCGTGGTCGATGAAGAAGCCGTGGCCGATGCGCGCCCCGGGGTGGATCTCGACGCCGGTGAAGAAGCGGTTGAGCTGCGAGATCCAGCGCGGGACGACCGGCACGCGCTCGCGCCAGAGCTTGTGCGCCAGGCGGTGCATCCAGAGCGCGTGCAGGCCCGAGTACGAAGTGACGATCTCGAGCTTGTTCGTCGCCGCCGGGTCGCGCTCGCACACGGCGGTGACGTCGCGCGAGATCTCCTCGAGGGCGCGGTCGACGTAGCGACAGCCGCGCCCCTTCTTGCCGGCGTACCAGCAGCCGGCGACCCCCACCGTCGCCAGGGCCAACACCTTGCGCACCACGGCCGTCACCTCCTTCTGCCGCCGCGCCGGCCGCAGCCGGTCGTCTCCGCACGCCGTCGTACGCTACCACGGCCGGCGCCCGTCGAGGAGGACGGCCTTGTCGGACCGTCGCGAAGGGGGCGCGGCCTCAGGCCGCGCCCCCCTCGTCGTCGCCGGGCGGCCCCTCGTTCAGACTGCCCGAGCGGAAGCCGTCAAGGTCGAGCGTGACGTAGGTGAAGCCGAGGGCGCGCAGGCGCCGCGCAATGGCTTCTCGCGCGGGCCCCGCGGCGCGCCCGACCTCCTCCGCCTCGACCTCGACCCGCGCGAGGGGCCCGTGGTACCGCACGCGGCACTGCCGGAAGCCGAGCTCGCGCAGCGCCGCCTCGGCCGCGGCCACGCGGCGCAGCTTCTCCTCGTCGATGCGCTCCCCGTAGGGGAAGCGCGAGGCGAGACACGCCTGCTGCGGCGCGTCCCACGCGGCGAGCCCGAGGCGACGCGCCAGACGACGGACCTGCGCCTTGCCGACACCGGCCTCGAGCAGCGGGTGGACGACGCCGCGCTCGTCCGTCGCCCTCATGCCCGGCCGGTGGTCGTCGAGGTCGTCGAGGTTGGCGCCGTCGACGAGCGCGGCGCGGCCGCGCTCGCGGGCCACGGCGCCGATCCCGTCGAAGAGACCGGCCTTGCAGCGGTAGCACCGGTCGCGTGGATTGGCGACGAAGCCGGGGTCGTGCAGCTCGCCAGTCGGCAGAAGGACGTGCTCGACGCCGAGCCCCTCCGCCAGGGCGCGGGCGGCCTCGCGCTCGCCCTCCGGGAAGATCGGCGACACCGCCGTCACCGCGGTGACGGCGGAGGGGCCCAGGGCACGCACGGCGAGCGCCAGCACGAGACTCGAGTCGACGCCGCCCGAGACGGCGACGCAGACCGAGCCGAGCCCCGCGAGACGGGCCTGGAGCGCCGCAACGGCCGCGTCGTCGTCCATTCAGCTCCCCGCCGTCCCGGGACCGGCGACCCTCGGGCTCGCGCCGCACACGGGGCAGAGCGGGTCGCGCTCCACGGCGATCTCGTGGAAGGTCATGTCGGCGGCGTCGACCTGCAGCAGCCGCCCGAAGAGCGGCCGGCCGGTGCCGGTCAGGACCTTCACGGCCTCGCACGCCTGCACGCAGCCCATGAGACCCGCCAGCGGACCGAAGACCCCGGCCGCGGCCGGGCTCGACCCGGCCTCGTCCGAGGGCATCTCGGGGAAGACGCAGCGGTAACAGGCGGTCTCGCCCCCGCGGATGGTCATGGCGAGGCCGGTGAAACGCAGGATCGCGGCCTCGACGAGCGTGCGCCGCTGCGTCACGCAGACTTCGTTGAGCACCAGGCGGGCGGCGAAATTGTCGACCGCGGTGACGACGACGTCGTAGTCCCCGACGAGGCCGGCGGCCGTCTCGCTCGAGAAGCGCACGCGGTGCGGGACCAGCTCGACCTCCGGATTGAGGGCGGCGAGCTTCTCGGCCGCGCTCTCGGTCTTGGGCCGGCCGACGTCGCTCGTGAAGTGGAGCACCTGGCGCTGCAGGTTCGAGGGCTCCACGACGTCGATGTCGAGGAGGCCGAGGCGGCCGACCCCCGCCGCGGCCAGGTACAGCGCGACCGGGGAGCCCAGGCCGCCGAGGCCGACCACCAGCACCGAGCCGGCGGCCAGCTTCGCCTGGCCCTCCTCCCCCAGCTCGGGGATCGCGAGGTGGCGCGAGTACCGCAGCCGCTGCGCCTCCGTCAGCCGGCCACGGCCGCGGGGCGTGCCGCCGGTCACGCCTCCACCCCGCCGAAGAGCGACGTCGAGAGGTAGCGCTCGCCGGTGTCGCACAGCACCGTCACGATCGTGCGGCCCCGGCTCTCGGGTCGCCCGGCGACATGCTCCGCGGCCCACGCGTTGGCGCCTGCCGAGATGCCGACGAGGACGCCCTCGTCGACGGCCAGCCGCCGCGCAGACGCGAACGCGTCGTCGGCCTCCACCCGCAGCACCTCGTCGTAGACGTTCGCGTCCAGCACCTCGGGGATGAAGCCGGCACCGATGCCCTGGATCGGGTGCGACGAGGGCTGCCCGCCGGACAGCACCGGCGACGCGGCCGGCTCGACGGCGACCACGCGAACGACGGGCTTGCGCTCGCGCAGGCGCAGCCCGACGCCGGTCAGGGTGCCGCCGGTGCCGACCGCGGCGACGAAGACGTCGACCTCGCCCTCGGTGTCGGCCCAGATCTCCTCGGCGGTGGTCCGCCGGTGTGCCTCGGGGTTGGCCGGGTTCTCGAACTGCTGCGGCACGAAGGTGTCCCCGCCGGCCGCGGCGAGGTCGGCGGCGCGCGCCATCGCGCCCTTCATGCCGTCGGCCCCCGGCGTCAACTCGAGGCGAGCGCCGTAGGCGCGCAGCAGCGCGCGGCGCTCCACCGACATCGTCTCCGGCATGCAGAGCACGACGTCGTAGCCGCGCGCCGCGGCGACCATCGCGAGGGCGATACCGGTGTTGCCGCTCGTCGGCTCGACGATCGTCGTGCGCCCGGGGCTGATGCGGCCCTCGCGCTCGGCGGCCTCGATCATCGCCAGCCCGATGCGGTCCTTGACGCTGCCGCCCGGGTTGAGCGACTCGAGCTTGCCGTACACTTCGGCGCCGGTCTCGTCCGAGATCCTGTTGAGGCGCAGCAGCGGCGTGCCGCCGATCAGTTCGGTGATGCTCCGGACCCTGGTCATGGCCGTGTCCTCTCGTGACGGTGTGCGCGCCTAGTACAAGCCGACCCGGGCGCGGGTGTCAACGTGCCCGCGGCGCGAGGCGCCCGACCGAAGCCCCAGCCGCGGCCGGCGCCGAAAGGCGGACTGGCGCGGCGACACCCGGCGCAGAGGGTCAGGCCGCCGGCCCGGGCCGCTGCTCCCGCCGCCGCTCCACGACGGCGACGGCGACGGCGCCCAGCACGACGGTCACGGCCGCCGCCCACACGCAGCGGTAGACGACGATCCAGAACGCGCTCGCCCCGACGGCGACGAAGATCAGCGAGTCCTCGACGACCGCGTGCACCATGCTGAGGAAGACGCTCATCTGGAAGACCTGGCGGCGACGCAGGCTGTGACGGCGGGTGTCGCGCACGATGAGGCTGCCGCCGTAGGCGAGCCCAAAGAGGAAGCCGATGACGGTCGGCGCCGCCGCGCGCTCGCTCATGCCGAGCCAGCGGCCGACGAGACGCGCCCAGGCGCGCACGAAGGCGCGGAACGGGCGCGTCCCCTCGACCACCTCCATGAGCACCATGATCGGCACGACGATCACCAGCATGCGCAGCGCGAGGTCGCCGGCGCCGAGAAGGAAGCTGCCGAGGAACTCCTCCACGGCGTCCATCAGAGCATCCCCATGAGGAGGTTGGCGATGCCGGCCGCGGCCAGCCCGGCGAGGATCCGCAGCACGCCGAAGGCCACGCCGTTCATCCCGGCGCGCTGCAGGACCACGCCCTCGACGAGCAGGTTGTGGCCGATCAGCACGGCGATCGCGAGGACGGTGACCTGCTGCGCCGAGAGCGACAGCGCCTGCATGGCGCCGAGAGCCGCGTAGACGTTCAGGACGTACCCGACGACGAGGGGCACGGCGGCCTCTCCGGGAAGGCCGAGCAGTGACATCACCGGCTCGGCCCCGCGGGCGAGCACGTCGATCACCCCCAGCCGCTCCAGGAGCAGCGCGAGGAAGTAGGCGGGGACCATCATCTTGACCAGGTCCCAGAAGGTGACGAGCCCGGCGCGCAGGCCGCGGCGCAGGTCGCCGCGGAACGACCGCGGGTCCGGCGCCGGCTCCCCGCCGCCGCAGGCGCAAGCCTCGCCGGCGGCGCCCGCGACCCGTGCGTCGGCACCGGGCGACGGCACGGCGTCGCCCGACGACGGCCCCGCGGTGCCATCGGGCGCCGTCCCGTACCCCGGACCCGCCGCGGCAGCCTCCGACGACGGACCTGCGGCACGGTCGGGCGCCCGCCCGCGCCCGCCGCCCGCCGCCGCTCCCTGACCGCGCTCCCTCATGCCGCGATTCTCACACGCGTGCGGGAGCGAGGGGTACCGGCGTCGACGCCGGTTCGTGAGCGATGGACGCGAGCGGAGGAGGCGAACGTCACCGGCAGCCCGGCATCGTCATCGTTGAGCACGCCGACCGCGGCCCTCACGATGACGGCATGACCGTCTCACCACGCATCCTGGCCCTCGGGGGCCTGCTGGCGGCGCTCCTGCTCGGCCTCGCCGCCTACGCCTGCGGCGCGCGCCCGGCGGCGGGCCGCGAGCCCGCCGCGCCGCCCCCGTCCACCCTCGCGCCGGCCGACGGCAACCTGGCCGGCACACCCGGCGCCGGCGCCGCCTCGACCGCGGCCTCGGCATGGGCGACGGGGGTCGCGGAGGCCGGCGCGGTACCGTCCGACGGCGCCGCCGCAGGCCGCAGTGACGAGAGCCTCGACCTGCTCGGCGCCGTGCTCGTCGCGCGCCGTGTCTGCACGCTCGTCGACCGTCGCGCGTACGCCGCCGCGCGCTGGCTCTTCGCCGATCCCGCGCGCTGGCCGGGAGACCTCTGGCGGCGCCTGCGGCGCGTCCGCTTTCGCTCGGCGCGGGTGGCCGCGGTGCGCGGCGGCCCGGCACCGGTCGTCCGCCTCGACGTGCGCGTCGCGACGCCGGCGTCGCGCCGGGGCGTCCGTACGCTCGTCTTCACCCTGGGGAGGGTCACCGACGGGGGGTGGCTGGTCTACGCCGTCCGCACGCCCGTAACGACTCGTGAAAGGGGTCCGTCATGTCCACCCTCCCACTCCCCCGCCGCCGGTCTCTCGCCGGTCTGACCCTCGGTCTCGCGCTGCTGCTCCTGCTGAGCGCGCTCGCCGCGCCGGCCGGCGCCGCGGAGCCGTCACCGCCCGACCGCCGGGCTCCCGGTGACGCCGCGTGCGGCTACCTCGAGGCCTGCGCCGCCGCGACCGTCGCCACCGACCCTGCGGCCGTGCTCGCGCCCTGGCTCGAGCCCGCCTCTCCGCTGACCCGCCGGCAGGTCCTGCTCGCCCGCGGGGCCGCCCGGCGGCAGCTCGACCTCGGCCGCCTCGTCGACGACGTGCGCTGCGACGTCGAGCTGGGCAGCGTCCGCGCCGGGCGCGACGGCACGACCGCCGTCGTTCGCGCGCGCGCCGTCGTCACCACGTCCTGGCGCACCCTCGACGGCGCGCTCGAGCACGAGGCGTCCGGGCTCGACCACGTCCTCACCCTGCGCGCCCGCGCCGGCGGGTGGCGCGTGGTCCGCGACCGCTGCCTCGACACGCTCGCCCCCGGCCTCCTCGAGGCCGCCGGCGCGGGCGCCGCACGGGTCTCGGCCGCCGCGTCCGCGCTCGAGCGCGCGGCGGCGGGCCGGCGGCCCGTCCCCGCCGCCCCCACCGAGCCGGAGCTGGTCACGGGCGACGACGCGCTCCTTCTCCCGACCCTCCGCGCCATCTATCCCGAGGTCATCTACTACGACCGCGCCGGCGCGGTCGCGTACGCCGACCGCTACGCGCTCAGCTACAACCCCACCTACATCAGCTTCTCGGCCGACTGCTGCAACTACGCCTCCCAGTGCGCGAAGGCGGGCGACATGCCCCAGATCTACGTCGACCCCGTGTGGTGGTACGACAAGAACGGCACGAGCTCGCCCGGCGACGACGAGTGGAGCGCGTCGTGGCCGTCGTGCTCACGCCAGATCAGCGCCTGGGCCGGGCGCCGCATCTCGTGGGTCTCGTCGGTCTCCTCGATCGGCCGCGGCGACTTCATCTACTACGACTGGACCGGCAACGGGTCCTGGGACCACGTCGCGGTCTGCGTCGGCACCAACTCCCTCGGCCAGAAGATCGTCGACGCCCACACGACCGACCACTACCACGTGTACTGGAAGCTCGGCACGTCGAGCACGAAGTACAGGTTCGCGCGCGTGTTCACACGGTGGTGAGGCGTCGCCGGCGCGGCGGGCGCGGGGCGCCCGCCGCGCCGGTCAGGCCCTCAGACGGCGACCGGCGGCCACTCGTCGTGGCTGGCGAGCTCCTCCACCGTCTCGGGGCGCCTGAAGCACACGAGCCGGCCGTCGTCGACGGCGTAGGCGCCGGCCCGCGGGCGACCGTTGTACTGCGTCATCGTGTCGAGCGTGTAGGCGCCGGCGTCGCGGAGCACGACCACGTCGCCCACCGTCGTCGCCGCCGGCAGGTACCGGTACGGCGAGGCGTCGTCGCCGCGGTACACGTCGCCGCTGTCGCAGAGCGGGCCGCCCACCCTGAAGGCGGTGTCGGCCGGCTCGGCGGCGCGGCCCGCGACCGCCATCCTGAAATACCACTCGACGAAGGTGTGGTCGAGTAGGGTGTCGTAGCCGCAGTCCAGGAGCAGCCAGTGCTCCTCGCCCACCGTCTCACCGGCGGCGTCGAGCAGGCGCTTGGTCTTCGCCATCTCCACCCGGGTGACGGCGACGGCGGCGTCGGAGACGATGAAGCGGCCGGGCTCGACGAAGAGCTTCAGGCCCGGCCGCCGCGCGAGCGCCGCGCAGACGACGGCCGCGTAGTCGTCCGGCGTCGTCGTCACGCGGAAGTAGCCGCCGGGGGCGCGTTCGGCCGCCGGGTCGGTGTACGGCACGGCGAAGCCGCCGCCGACGTCGATGAACTCGAGGCCGTCGGCGCGGTCGCCGTCGACCCGCTCGACGAGATCGAGCGCGCGCTCGACGGCGCGCCGGTACGGGTCCACGCTGACGATCTGCGAGCCGACGTGCACGTGCAGGCCCCGCAGGTCGATCCCCTCGAGCTCGCGGGCGCGCGCGACGATCGCGGGGGCGTCGGCGAGGTCGACACCGAACTTGCCGCCGTGGGCGGTCTGCATGCCGGGGTGCGTGTCCGTCGGCACGCGGACGTCGACGCGGAGCGCCACGTGCGCACGGACGTCGAGCGCGCGCGCCGCGGCGGCGGCGCGCTCGAGCTCGCCCGCGGAGTCGACCACGATGGCCCGGATGCCCGCGGCGACGGCCCGCTCGAGCTCGTGCTGGGCCTTGGCGACGCCGTTGAACACGACCTGTTCGGGGCGGAACCCGGCGCGCAGCGCCTTCCACAGCTCGCCGCCGGAGTTGACCTCGGCGCCGAGCCCCTCCCGCCGCACCGCGTCGAGTACCCACAGCGCGCTGCACGCCTTGCTGGCGAAGAAGACCTCGCTCGCGCGATGCCGCCCCTCGAACGCGTCGCGGACCGCCGCGCAGTTGCGCGCGATCCCCTCGCGACTGAAGAGGTAGAACGGCGTCGGCAGGCGCACGCCGAGCGCGGCGAGATCCTGGCCGTCGAACCAGAGACGGCCGTCGCGGACGTTCAGCAGGGGATCGTGAGCCGGCACCGTGACACCTCCTTGACTGCGCGTGCGGGCCACAGCATACGGCCGCACGGCGTGCGGCGCGACCGCCCCGGCCCCGCCCGTCAGACGCCCGACGCCGACTCGGCTGCCGCCTCAGCCGGGCGGGACCGGGGCGGGCTCCGTGCCCGGCACGACATCGTGGGCGACGAGGTCGCCGTCGTCGTCGGCCCGGCGCACGAGCTCCAGGCGGCCGTCCCCGAGGACGGCGTACGCGGCCGCGCGCGGCCGCGCGTTGTAGGGGTGCATCGTCTCGAGCGCGTAGGCCCCCACGTCGAGGAAGGCGACGACGTCGCCGACGGTCGTCGCGCGCGGCAGAGCCCGGTACAGCGAGCCGCCGTCGCCGACGTAGACGTCGCCGCCGTCGCAGAGCGGGCCGGCGAGCCGGAACTCCGTGTCGTGCGGCTCGCCCGCCCGGCTCGCCACCACGGCCCGGTAGTACCACGCGTAGCTGAAGTGCTCGAGCAGGGTGTTGAACCCGGCGTCCACGGTGACCCAGCGCTCGTCCCCCACCCGGCGTCCGCGGGCGTCGCGCACCCCGCGCGTCTTCTCGTTCTCGACCCGGCTGACGAGCACGGCGGTCGTGCCGGCGATCGAGCGCCCGGGCTCCAGGGCGAGGCGCAGGTCGGGACGGCGGCGCTCCAGCTCGCCGCAGATCGCCTCGGCGTAGTCCTCCATGGTGAGACGCGAGCAGAAGTAGTCGGCCGGGTGGCAGACGACGGGCGCCTCGCGGTAGGGCACGGCGAAGCCGCCGCCGGCGTCGAGGAACTCGAGCTTCACACCGGCGGCGTCTTCGACGGCGTCGACCAGCTCGAGGGCGCTGACGACCGCCCGGCGGTAAGGGTCGACGCTCGTGATCTGCGAGCCGATGTGCACGTGCAGCCCGACCGGCGCGAGGTACGGCGACCCGGCCGCGCGGCGGAAGGCCGGCACGGCGTCGTCACGGTCGATGCCGGCCTTGCCCCCGTGCGCGGTCTCGAGCCCGGGGTGAGTCAGCGTCGGCACGTCGACGTCGATGCGCGGGGCGACCCTGGCCACCGTGCCGGCCGCGGCCGCGACCTCCTCGATCCGCTCGAGCTCGCAGAGGGAGTCGACCATCAGGGCGCGCACGCCGAGCCGCACGGCCGCGTCGATCTCGTCCCTGGTCTTGGCCACGCCGTTGAAGATGATCTGCTCGGGGCGGAACCCGACGCGCAGCGCCTTGCGGAGCTCGCCGCCGGCGTTGACCTCGATGTCGATGCCGCTGCGCAGGACCTCCCCGAGGAACCACAGGTTGGAGCAGGCCTTGCTCGCGTAGTAGACGGAGGTCGCCGCGTGCCGGCGTGCGAACGCCCCGGCGACGGCGGCGACGTTGGCGTGCAGCTGCCGTTCGCTGAAGACGAAGAACGGCGTCGGGCGGCTCTCGGCCAGCTCGACGAGGTCGTGGCCGTCGAAGGCCAGGCGGCCGCCGGCGACGCTGAGGAGTGCTTCGCTGCCGCTCATCGCACCTCCCGGAGGAACGGGGCGCCCGGCGGGTACCACCGGTCCGTCCGAGCCAGTATACTGCCGCCGTTCGGCCTCTCCGGACGACGAAGGAGTCGCGTGAGCCGCACGCGCGCAGCCGCCGGCGACGACCGCCGTCAGACCGCCTTCGAGGGCGGCCGCTTCCACGACTTCTAATACCTCCCTCACGGCGTGCACGGAGCCGGAGCGCGCGTCGCCTTCGCCCTTCGTCGGCTCCGACGTCCCCGTCCCCGGCCGCGCCTGCGCAGCGGCGCGCGGCCGCCCCGAGATGGTGAGGGTCCTCCAATGATCGACATCAGCGACAGCCGCCGCCGTGCGTGCGACGCGCGGCGGCGCCTCCCCGACACCCCCGCACGGCCCGGCGCACGCTCCCGCGCGGCCCGCGGCCGGTGGGCCGCGTGAGCGGCATGCCCCGCGTCACGCTCGACCTCGACGCCCTGAGAGCGGCGACGGCGGCGCTCGCCGGCCGCCTGCGTGCCGCCGGCTGCGCGCTGGTCGGCGTGACCAAGGCCGTCGACGGCGAGCCCGCCGTCGGGCGCGCGATGCTCGAGGCCGGCGCCGCCGGGCTCGCCGACTCGCGGCTCCCCGCGCTCGTCCGGCTCGCCGGGCACGCCCTCGGGCCGCTCACGCTGATCCGCCCGCCGCAGCGCGACGAGCTCGAAGCCGTGGCACAGGTCGCGGACCGGGTCGTCCTCTCCGACCCCGAAGCCGCGCGGCGGCTCGGCGAGCTCGCCCCCGGCGCGCCGCTCGAGGCGCTGCTGGCCGTCGACCTCGGCGACCGCCGCGAGGGCGTCCTCCCCGAGGACGCGCCGGCGGTCGCCGGGCGGCTCGCCTCCCTGCCCGGCGTCGCCCTCGCCGGCGTCGCCGTGAACTTCGCCTGTCTCTCCGGTCAGCTCCCCAGCCGGGACCTGTTCCGGACGGCGGAGGACGTGCTCGCGGCCGTCGCGGTACAGTGCGCCGCCGAGCCGCTGCTCTCGCTCGGCGGCACCTGCTGCCTGCAGCACCTCGACGGCTACGCGCCGCGGTTCGCGACCGAGATCCGCTCCGGCGGCGGCCCGCTGTACGGCTACGACTTCGTCTCCGCAGCGCCCCTGGAGGGGCTCGAGCGGACGGACCCCGTGCTCACGGCCGCCGTCCTCGAGTGCGGGCGCAAGCCGCCGGCCCCGCCCTGTGATCTCGGACGCGACGCCTTCGGCCACGTCCCCGACGCCGACCTGCCCACGGGCGACGCCTGGTACGCGCTCGTCGCCCTCGGCCGGCGGGACTGCGAGCCGGCCGGGCTGCGTCCCCTCCTCGAGGGGGCGTACGTGGCCGGCATGACGAGCGACGTCGGCGTGGTGATCGTGCCCGAGCGGGTCGCGCCTGGCACGGAGCTCGCCTTCGCGGTCGACTACGACGCCCTCGTGCGCGCCGTCACGTCACCCTTCGTCACGCTCACCTGCGTCCGTTCGAGAGGAGCCGCATGAACCACGCCGACGGGCGTCTCGTCGGCCCCCACCGCCGACTCGACGTCCTCACTCCCGACGACGTGCGCCGCGTCCACGAGGCCTCCCTCGAGGTGCTCGCCGACGTCGGCGTCGCCTTCCACTCGCAGCGCGCCCTCGACGTGCTCGAGGCCCACGGCTGCCCCGTGGACCGCGAGACCACCGTGGCGCGTCTCCCCGCCGAGGTCGTCCAACGCGCCCTGGCCACCGTCCCCCGCACCTTCGTCCTCGGCGGGCGCACGCCCGCCTTCGACCTGCCCGTCGACGGCGAGCACGCCTACCTCACCGCCGACGGCTGCGCGACGCGCGTGCGCGAGGCCGACGGCACGGTGCGCGACTCCGTGAAGCGCGACGTCTACGAGGCCGCCCGTGTGACCGACGGCCTCGACAACCTGTCGGCCACCGCCGCGCTGGTCTCGGCCCAGGACTGCCCTGCCGAGTCGCGCGTGCTGCACGAGCTCGAGGCGTGCCTCACGGCGTCGCCCAAGCACGCCGTCGTGGTCTCGGTGAAAGAGGAGGAGGAGGCGCGCGGCCTGATCCGGATGGCCGAGGCCGTGGCGGGCGGCTCGCAGGAGCTCGCCGCCCGCCCGCTCTTCACCGCCATCCTCTGCACCGTCTCGCCGCTCCACCAGGAGCGCTTCGGCATGGACCTCGCCTTCACCTTGGCCGAGGCCGGCATCCCCTTCATGCTCTACCCCATGCCGATCCTCGGCGCGACCGCGCCGGTGACCCCGGCGGGCCTCGCCGTCGTCAACAACTGCGAGGTGCTCGCCGCGGTGACGGCGGTCCAGCTCGCCCGCCCCGGGGCGAAGATCATCCACGCGGGGGGTCCGACGGCGCTCGACATGCGCACCGGGGCCTACTTCGCCGCCGTCCCGGAGTCCATCCTGCTCCGCGGCGTCCAGGCGCAGATGGCCGCCCTGTACGGCCTGCCCACCGGGCTGGGCTACGGAGCCACGAAGGCCAAGGTGACCGACGCCCAGGCGGCGTGGGAGAACACGCTGACCATGCTGGTGGAGTATTTCGCTGGGGCCGACTTCGTCTTCGGCAGCGGCCTGCTCGACGGCTCGCAGATCATGGCCCTCGAGCAGCTCGTCCTCGACGACGAGGTGTTCGGCATGGTCACGCGTCTGCTGCGCGGCATCGAGGTCGACGGCGAGCACCTCGCCGTCGACCTCATCAGGCGGCAGGCCTTCGACGGCGGGTACCTCTCGGAGCCGCACACGCGAGCCCACGTCCGCGACCTCTGGCGCGCCCGCCTCGGCGAGGCCGGGAGCTACGAGGCGTGGCGGGCGGCGGGCGCGCCCTCGCTGGTCGAGCGCGCCCGCGCCCGGGTCGACGAGCTGCTCGCCGTCGAGCCCGAGCCGCTCCCCGACGGCCTCCTGGGCGAGTTCAGCGACATCATCTCCGCGGCCGAACGGGCCGCGCTCTGAAAGGAGTCTCATGCCCTACGCAGACCGCTGCCACGTCGGCCGCCGCGTCAGGCTCGCGCTGCTCGACGACGCCGACGTCCGCCGCATCCACGAAGCCACCCTCGACGTGCTCGCCGAGGTCGGCGTCACCTACCACTCGCAACGTGCCCTGGACGTGCTCGAGGCGCACGGCGCCGCCGTCGACCGCGCGACGACCGTGGCGAAGCTGCCGCCCGACCTCGTCGACCGCGCGCTCGCGACGCTCCCGCACGAGTTCGTGCTCGGCGGGCGCGACCCCGAGTACGACCTCCCCCTGGACGGCGAGCACATCTACATCTCCTCCGACGGCTGCGGCGTCTTCAGGCGCGAGCTCGACGGCACCGTCCGTCCCTCGCGCAAGCAGGACGTCGCCGACTGCGCCAAGGTCGTGCAGGCGCTCGACAACGTGTCGGCGACGTCGGCCGTCGTCTCCGCCCAGGACTGCCCGCCGGAGACGCGCGTGCTCCACGAATTCGACGCCTGCCTGCGGAACTCCGCCAAGCACACCATCGTGGTCTCCATCAAGGAGGACTGGGAGGCGCGCCACCTGGTCCGCATGGCCGAGGCGGTCGCCGGCGGCAGTGAGGAGCTGAGGCGCCGGCCCACCTTCACGGCGATCATCTGCACCGTGTCCCCGCTCCACCAGGAGCGCTTCGGCATGGACCTCGCGCTGACCCTGGCCGAGGCCGGCATCCCGGTCAGCTTCTACCCCATGCCGATCCTCGGCGCGACGGCGCCGGTGACGGTGGCGGGGTCGGCGGTGGTGGACAACGCCGAGTTCGTGAGCGCCGCCGTGCTGCTGCAGCTCGCCGTCCCCGGCGCCAAGGTCATCCACGGCGGCGGGCCGACCGCCATGGACATGACGACCGGCGCCTACGCGAGCAACGCCCCCGAGGCGATGCTGCTGCGCTCGGTGCAGGGGCACATGGCCGACTTCTACGGCGTCCCCGCCTGGTACGGCGCCGGGGCGACGACGGCCAAGGAGCCCGGCGTGCAGTCGGCCTACGAGAACACGCTGGCGATGTTCATGGCCTACGCCAACGGCGCCGACGTCACCTTCGGCACCGGCCTCCTCGACGGCTCGCGCATCCTCTGCCTCGAGAACATGGTCGTCGACGACGAGGTCCTCGGGATGGTCAAACGTATCCTGCGCGGCGTCGAGGTGAGCGAGGAGACCATGGCCCTCGAGCTCATCAAGCGCATGGGCTTCGGCGGCGACTACCTCTTCGACACGCACACGCGGCGGCACGTGCGCGAGCTCTGGCAGGCGCGCCTCGGCGAGACCGGCTCCTACGACGCCTGGCAGGCGGCCGGGGCGAAGGGCATCGTCGAGAAGGCGCAGGAGAGGGTGACGGAGATCCTCGACGGGCCGACGCTCGCGTTCCCCGAGGACCTGGGGCGCGAGTTCGACGCCGTGATCTCCGCGGCGGCGCGATAGCCAGCCGGCCCGGCCGCGGCGACGCGCGAGCCGGCCCGCGACGGAGCCGGGCGGAGCCGCCCGAGCGGCTCCGCCCGGCTCCGTCGCGCCGACGTCACCCGGACGAGGGAAGGAGCGCCCACGCCGGGCCGCGAACGAACAGGTAGCATGAGCGGCGTGGAGCGCCATCCGCCTCGCACGCCCGACCCAGACCGACCGCCGGAGCCGCGCACCGTGACCGCCAAGAGCCGCGCCACCCGCGAAGAGGGCTTCTCGAAGGACGCCGACAAGCTGATCCGCCGGCTGTCCCTGGTCGCCCTCCTGCTCGCCCGGCAGGGCCGGCCCGTCAGCACGTCCGAGATCCGCGAGCTCGTCGAGGGTTACCCAGCGATGACCACGGAGGCCTTCAAGCGCCGCTTCTACGAGGACCGGAGCGAGCTCGCCGCCCTGGGCATCGAGATCGTGGCGACGCCCGACCCCCAGGGCCCCGGCGAGCTCTACAGCCTCGCCCCGACCGCGTACTACCTCGAGCCGGTCGATCTCACGCGCGAGGAGCTCATGGCCCTCGCCACCTGCCTCACCGTGCTCGAGCGGCGCTTCGCCTACTCGCGCCCGCTCCGTCTCGCGCTCGTCAGCCTCGCCCAGGGTCGCCCCGAGCTGCTCGCCGAGGCCGCCGCCGCGCCGCTGACCGTCCTCACCGACGACGAGCCCCCCATCGCAGCGGCAGCCCTCCCCAAGCTGCAGGCGGCGATCGCCGACCGCAAGACGGTGACCTTCACCTACTACGCCATCACGCGCGACGAGCTCCGCGAGCGCACCGTCGACCCGTACGGACTCCAGTTGGTCGGCGACGAGTGGTACCTCATCGGGCGTTGCCACCTGCGCGACGCCCTGCGTACCTTCCGCCTGTCGCGCATCCGTTCCCGGGTGACCTACGCCACGCGCGCGCCGCACGACTTCACGCCGCCCGACGACTTCGACCTCGCACGCTACCGCGACCGCCCCTCGTGGCAGCTCGCGGCGACGCGGGCGACCGCGCGCGTCGCGGTCGACCCGTCGATGGCGTGGTGGGTCGAGGCGCACTACGCGCACTGCGGGCGGATCACTCCCGGCACCGACGGCGGCCTCGTCTTCGAGACCGCCTACGCCGAGGCGCGCCCGCTCGTTTCCTGGGTGCTGGGGATGGGCGCCGCGGCCGAGCTCCTGGAGCCGGCGGAGCTTCGCGACGAGCTCGTCGCGCAGCTCCGCCGGCTGCGCGGCCTGCTCGACGCCCCCGCGCCCGCGCCGCCCGCCGCCGGCGACGAGTGCGCGGCGACCGGCGGCGGCGACCGGCGTCCGCGTCGCGACCGGCGCCGCAAGGCCGCCGACTGGCACGTCGAGGTCGACCGCTTCACGCGGCTGACGGCGCTGACGACCTACCTGCTGCGCCACTGCGACCGCGAGGGCGAGGGCCTGCTGCCCGTCGACCTCGTCTGTCGCGACCTCGAGCTCACGCCGAAAGAGCTGCGCGACGACGTGCGGCTCCTCAACCTCGTCAACTTCGGCGCCGACGGCGCCCTCCTCTTCGCGGAGTTCGCCGGGCGCGGCCGCCTGCGCGTCACCTGCGACCTCGCCGCCGAGGCCTTCGAGCGGCCGGCCCGTCTCTCGCCCCTGCAGGCCGACACGCTCCTGCTCGCGATCGAGCTCGTCGGCGGTCAGCTGCCGGCCGAGTCCGGGGCTGCCCTGCAGAGCGCGGCCGCGAAGCTCGCCGGCACCCGCCGCGGCATGCCGACCGTCGCCGCCGGGACGCGCCTCGCCGGCGACGACGTCGTGTACGCCGCCGTCAACCTCGCCGTGAGGGAGCGCCGCCTCCTCGACATCGAGTACTGGGCCGAGGGCAGCGCCCGCACCAGCCGGCGCACGGTCGAGCCCTACCTCCTCGTGCGCGGCCGCGGCGAGTGGTACTACGTCGCCTGGTGCCGCACGGCCGGCGGGCGGCGCGTCTTCCGCGTCGCCACCACGAAGCGGGCCACCGTGCTCGACGAGCGCTTCGCGCCGCGCGACGAGATCGAGCTCGACCTCTACCGCCGCGAGGGCATCCCCTCCTCGGCCGCGTACGCGCCGCGCACGGCGCAGGTTTGGTACAGCCCGGTCGTCGCGCGGTGGATCGAGGAGCGCCGGCCCGTGCGCCACCTGCCGGACGGCGCCTGCATCGCGGAACAGCCGTTCGTGGAGGCGGGTTGGCTCGTGCAGGCCGTCCTGCGTCTCGGCGGCGAGGCCCGGCCGCTGACGCCGCCCGAGGCGGTCGCCGAGCTCTCCGGCGTCGTCGACGCCCTGCGTGCGAAGTACGGCGCGGGCGCCTGAGCGAGGTACGACCCGGACGGCCGGGCGCCACCGGCCCGAGACGGCCGGGCGCCACCGGCCCTGCCGCCTGCGCTATACTCGCCGGGCCGTATGGACCTCACGACCGTCCTCATCATCATCTGGAACCTGCAGCCGATCCCCTGCGTCGTGCTCGGCGTGCTGACGGCGCGCAAGACCGGGCGCAGCACGTTCAACTGGGTGGTCGTCGGGCTGCTCGCCTCGATCCCGCCCATCGTCGGCATCTTCCTGATGCTTGCCGCCTACTACTGGTACCCGCCGCCGACACCGCGCCCGGGGCCCGGCTACCAGCCGGGCAAGCGCGGCGCGGGCGGTCAGCGCCGCCGTTGACGGAACCGGCCCCCTGGGTCTTCTGCGGCGCCCGCCGTCTCGGGCTCGAACGGGCCGACCACTTCGAACCGCCCCCGGCGCTGACCCCCGTCCCCGACGTCGACGCGCTCCTCGAGCGTCGCGTGGCCCGGCCGCAGGGAGCGCCGCGGCTCGCCGCCCTGGCCCGCGGCGCGAGGGCCGTCGCCCTCGTCGTGCCCGACGGGTCGCGCCCCTGCCCCAGCGCGGCGCTCCTGCCGCCGCTGCTCGAGGAGCTCCGCTCCGTCGCGCTGCCACCCGAGGCAGTCACGGTCGTGATCGGCTGCGGCCTGCACGCCGCCACGTCCGCAGCCGAGAAGCGCGCCCTCCTCGGCTCGGGCATCGACGCGGGGGCCCGCGTCGTCGACGCCCAGGGGCTCGAGTCACCGCTCGCCGACCTCGGCGTCACCTCCGGCGGGGTCCCTGTCCGCCTCGACCGGCGGGTCGCCGAGGCCGACCTGGCGCTGACCGTGGGCGTGGTCGAGCCGCACCTCTACGCCGGGTTCTCCGGCGGCGTCAAGGGCGTCGCCATCGGCTGCGCGGGGTCGGAGACGATCGCCTGGACGCACCGCCCGGCGTTCATCGCCCAGCCCGGCGTCGAGCTCGGGGTGCTCGAGGGCAACCCCTTCGTCGCGGCGCTCCGCGAGATCGCCGCGCGAAGCCCGCTGCGTTTCGCCCTGAACGTCGTGGTCGACGACGCCGGTCGTGTCGTCGCGGCGGCCTGCGGAGCGCCGGACGCCGCGCAGCGACGTCTCGCCGACGCCCACCGTGCGGCCTGGCTCCGCGCCGTCCCCGGGCCGTTCGACGTCGCCGTCTGCGGGATCGCCCGGCCGAAGAGCGCCTCGTACTATCAGGCGTCACGCGCCGCGACCTACCTCGCGCTCACCCGGCGCCCCGCGCTCGCCCCGGGTGGTCTGATCGTCCTCTGCGCCGACCTGCCCGACGGGCCCGGCGCCGGCCCGGGCGAGTCCAACTTCGCCTCCCTGCTCGCCGCGGCTCCCTCGCCGGCCGCGCTCGTGGCGCGCGGTCTCACCGAACCGCTCGGCCCGGGAGGGCAGCGCGCCTGGGTGGTCGCGCGCGTCCTCGAGCGCCACCGCGTCGCCGTCGTCGGCGCGGCCGACCCGGCCGCGCTCGCGGCGCTCGGCGTCACCTGCCACACCACCGTCGCCGAGGCGCTCGCCGCCCACGAGCGGCGGCTCGGGCGGCGCGCCCGCGTGCTCGCCGTGGCGGACGCCACGGCGACGGTCGTGCGCGCCGCCTGAGCCGCCCCCACCCCACCCTCGCCGTCCGTTACCGGAACAGCCTGGCGGGGAAGAAAGTCTTTGCAGAGGCAAACACACCATCGCGGGAGGTGAGGGTCATGACGGGCGGCTTCAGGATCGGGCGGCTCTTCGGTATCGAGGTACGCGTCAATCCCACCTGGTTCCTCATCCTCATCCTCCTCACGTTCATGCTGGCGACGGGCTTCTTCCCGGCCTCGTTCCCGGGCTGGAGCGGCGACTCGTACTGGGCCGTCGCCCTCGTGGCCAGCGTGCTGCTCTTCGTGTCCGTGCTCGTGCACGAGTTCGCGCACGCCCTCGTGGCCAAGCGCCAGGGCATCGAGGTGAAGAGCGTGACCCTGTTCCTGCTCGGCGGCGTCGCCAGCATCGAGAAGGATCCGTCGTCGCCGGGCCGTGAGGCCGCGATGGCCGGCGCGGGTCCGCTGGCGAGCTTCGCCATCGGCGGCGCGTCACTCGCGGTCTTCGCCTTCGCGACGCTCCCGGAGGTCGTCGCCGCCGTCTTCCTGTACCTCGCCCTGGCCAACATCATCCTCGCCGTCTTCAACCTGCTGCCCGGGTTCCCGCTCGACGGGGGCCGTGTCCTGCGCGCCGTGATCTGGCGGGTCTCCGGCGACCAGCGACGCGCCACCCGCGGGGCGGCCTGGACCGGCGTGGTCTTCGGCTACGGGTTCATCGGGATCGGCGTGCTGCAGCTCCTGGGAGGCTCGGGCCTCGGAGGGCTCTGGCTCGCCTTCATCGGCTGGTTCCTCGCCCAGGCGTCGCGGCAGACGCTGGCCGGCGCCGAGCTCGAGGCCAAGCTGGACGGCGTCACGGCCGGCGCGCTCGCCGCCCACCCCGACCGCTGGGTGCCGCCGTACGTGACCGTCGAGCACGCCGCCGACACCTACTTCACCGCGGGCGGGGACCGCTGCCTGCCGGTGCGCCCGCAGGACGACGACCGCCCCTTCGACGGTCTCGTCTGCGTCGACCAGCTCGAGCGGCGGCCGCCGCGGGCCAGGGACCTCTGGGCCGTGCGCGTGCGCGACGTGATGACGGGCGCCGACGGCGTCGTCGAGGTGACGCCCGACACGCCTGCTGCCGAGGCCGCCCGGCTCATGAGCGCCGAGGGCGCCGAAGCCGTCGCCGTCGTCGAGGACGGACGCCTGCTGGGGATCGTCGACCGCGCGGCGATCCTCCGGCGCCTCCACGTGCCGCGGCGCCGCCCGGCCGGGCACAACGAGTCGCGCGCCGCGGCCTGAGCGTCCGGGCCGGCGCGGGCGGGCGGCGGCGGGCGAGCCCGCCGCCGCCCGCCCGTCAGCTCACGGCAGCTTCACCACCACGATCGCCGTGTCGTCGTCGAGCACGCCGTTGGCGAACTGGGCGACCGCCTCGAGCATGGCCTCGGCGAGGTCCTGCGCGGGCAGGTCGTGGCGGGCCGCGAACTCCCTCCGCAGACGCGCCTCGGTGAACAGCTCGCGGCCTCTCCGCGCGTCGCTGAGCCCGTCCGTGTAGAGGAGGACCGAGGAGTCGTCGGGCAGCACGACGCGGTTCGTCGCGTAGACGACCCCGCGCTGCACCCCCGCCGGGAGGTCACCCTCGGTCGGCACCGGGAACTCGTCGCGCCCGGCGAGGACCAGCGGCCGCGGGTGGCCGGCGCTCGCGTACTCGATCAGGTGACGGGCCACGTCGATGTAGGCGAGGACGAGGGTCACGAAGGGCTGCGAGGGCGTCTGCGTCAGCAGCGTCGAGTTCAGGCGTGACAGCGCCTCCCCCGGCGACCCGTCCGCCGCGTAGGCGCGCACCATGTAGCGGACCACGGCGGACTGTGCCGCCGCGGTCAGTCCCTTGCCGCAGACGTCACCGACCATCACCATGAGACGCCCGGGCCCGAGAGAGACGAGGTCGTAGAAGTCACCGCCGACGCGGGCCGCGTCGGTCGCGGCGCGGTAGCAGACGCCGACCTCGATGCCGGGGACGACCGGCGGGTCCGTGAGCAGCGCGGTCTGGAAGGTCTCGGCGATGGCGTGCTCGCGCTGGTAGGCGATGGCGTTGTGGAGGCTCGAGCCGAGCTGCGCGGCCAGGGTCGAGAGCAGCAGGCCGTCGGCGGCGGAGAACGGCCCCTCGAGCTTGTCGACGGCGACGAGCAGGGAGGCGCTGACCGGGGCGTCGCTCTCGATCGGCGCGATGAGCAGCCCTTCGCGGTCGACCGGCCGGGAGGCCACGATGTCGGGAGCCGAGAGGAGCGGGTCGGCAGGCGGCCGCAGCAGCGCCCGCCGCGGACCGAGCAGATCGGCCTCGAGGGCCGCCGGGTCGACGCCGTGGCTCGTCACCATCTTGCGCACGCCGACGACGTCGGCCTCGCAGGAGACGATGGCCGCGGCACGGACGCCGACGAGGTCGATGACCGCCTGCCCGACCTCGGCCATGATGTCCTCGGGCACGGCCGCGTCGAGGCTCCGGCTGAGCTCGAGCGAGAACGCCTGCAGCTGTGTCAGCTGGACGGTCTGGTGGTCGAGGCGCTCGGCGGTGGCGCGCTGCTCGTCGTAGAAGCGCGCCTTGTCCAAGGCGAGGGCGGCGAAGCGGCAGATCGTGCGTGCGAGGTCGAGCTCCTCGGTGCTGATCTCCCGCACCTGATCGTTGTCGAAGAGCTCGACCAGACCGATGACCCGGTCGCGGATCCGCAGCGAGATGCTCAGCTGCGTCTTGTGGCCGTAGCGGACGAAGTAGTCGCGCTCCTCTTCGCTGAGGCGGGGGTCGTCCGGCGACGTGATGACGACGAGGCCGCGCGAGTGGACGGCGGCGGCGCTGGAGGCGAACTCCTCGAAGGTGTAGACGCGCTCGGGATCGTGCGGCTCCTCGAACCACGACTCCCCGTAGCTCACGAGGAGGCGGAGTTCGGCGCGCTCGACGTCGACGTCGTAGACGTCGCAGGCGTCCATGTCGAGCGCGGTCAGCAGACGCATCACCACGGCCTCGAGGATGTCGCTCGTCTCGATCGCCTGGGCGAAGTCGAGGCTCGCGTCGCGCACCAGCTCGAGGGCGCGGCGCCGGCCGCTGAGCTGGAGCATGAGGCCGACGTTCTGCACCGCCACGGCGACGTAGCTCGCCACCGCCTCGGCGAAGAGGATCTGCTCCTCGCGGTAGTCGCCGCGCTCGCGCGGCCGCGTGAGCACGGCGACGCCGACGTCGTTGTCGAGCGCCTTGAGCGGCAGGACGAGAGCGCGGTCGAGGGACATCACGTCGGCGAGCTCGCCGGCGAAGGCGTCGCCGGCGACGGCGGCGTCGCGGACGACGGCGCGGTCGGCGACCAGGGCCTCGGTGGCGGCCGGGAGACCTTGGGCCGCGACGCGCACGGAGCGCGCGTCGCGGCCCAGTCCGAACCCGGCCGCCCCGACGAACCCCCCGTCCTCGCTGAGCAGCAGCACACCGGCCTCGGCGTCGACCTGCTCGCCGAGGCGCTCGAGGGCGTACTGGAGCATCTCGTCGAGGTCGTCGCGGTCGTGGGCCCAGCCGATGATGTCGGCGGTCGCCTCGGCCATCTGGGCACGCACGATGGCGTAGCTCGAGTACATGGAGACGCGCCCGAGCAGGAAGGAGAGCATCACGAGCGCGCCCCCGGCGAGGAGCCCGTACACGAGCACGAGCGCCGTCTCGAGGCTGAGCAGCTCCTGCTTGACCATCACGCTCGTGGCGAGGGCGAGGCAGACGACCACCGCCACGGCCACCACGCGCGGGCGCATGGCGATGGCGAGCAGCGTGAGGGGCACGAGGTAGAAGCCGGCCCAGACCAGCGCCTCGACGCGCAGGTCGAGGTAGTAGACGAACCCGATGCCGGCCGCCGCGGCCGCGGCGACGCCCAGGGGGTGGCGCTGCAGCCACTCGAGACGCCGGACCAGCTGCGGATGTCGGCGGGTGGCGGCCGCGAACCTCACGGTGCGTTCGGTAGGCTTGGTGCCCTCCACGCCCCCCCTTTCGTCCGGCCCGACGGTGACGCGGGGTGCCGACCATAGTATGGCGACGCCTGAGGAGTGGCAACCGGCCCCGAGACTCCGCGGAGCCTCGAAACGGTCTCGCCGCCGGGCGCGGCGGGACGCTGCGCGACCACGCCGTCGCCGAGCTGCTGCGCTCGACGGCGGTGCCGCGACGTCGACCTGTGGCGCTCGACGGCGGTGCCGCGACGTCGACCTGTGGCGCTCGACGGCGGTGCCGCGACGCGGCTGTCCGGGCTTCGATGACGGTACCCGGCGGGTAGCGCAGGGCCTCAGCGGACGCGCGCCTCCAGGCGGCGACGGACCTTCTCGGAGGTCAGCTCGCGCAGGGCGTCGCGCGCCACCCAGCGCGCGCTGCGCGCCCCCTCCC
>Ga0209164_1002166_pt1 | contig 21936 bp, 23 predicted proteins | sample MTBNYHSulfiMetaG_FD_187458 | JGI IMG/M metagenome (GOLD analysis project Ga0209164, IMG submission 187458) | Enrichment culture microbial communities from rom New York Harbor, USA that are MTBE-degrading - MTBE-NYH (New York Harbor Sulfidogenic)... | ecosystem: Environmental > Aquatic > Marine >... | reverse complement strand
CAGGACATGCCGCTTGAACGGAGTTCACAATAGCAGTAGCAGCCGAAGTGGTGGAATTGGTAGACACGCTATCTTGAGGGGGTAGTAGGCTACGCCTGTGCGAGTTCGACTCTCGCCTTCGGCACCAACAATAAATAAGGGCTAAATCCTTTGAAAACAAGGGGTTTAGCCCTTATTGCTTTTATGGGCAAAATTAGCTATAGTTGACACTGATTAGCACAAAATCGCATCAAATTGCAGAAAATTGCGCCCAAAATTGCGCCCAAAAAGTGTCGAAAGACACGCAACCTTTTTAGGAGTGCGTGACTATGGCAACGGTAAAAGCGAGAAAAAGAAATAAAGGCACTGTCTATCGAGCCGAGGTGCGGGTCAAAGGACATCCCAGGCTATCCCAGACCTTTGACCGGCAGTCTGAGGCGATGCGCTGGGCCGAGGACACGGAAAAGGCTCTCAGAGACGGAGGGTATGTCGGTAACGCCCCGCCGAATGATATGCTTTTTGACGATGCCCTGAAAAAGTACCTGGCCGAGACATCAAGCAAAAAAGCAGCATCGACTCACCGCCGCGAGCTGTATCAATCCAGATCCTTGCACTATTTCTTCGGCCGTACTCTAAAAGAGATCACTCCCACCCTGGCGGCTCAATTCCGGGAAAAGCGTTCAGCCGAAGTGCAGCCGGCAACGGTCATCAAGGACCTCAATCTGCTCTCCCATATTTATACTACTGCGATCCGCGAATGGGGTGTCGAAGCGACGAATCCGGTTTTAATCATCAGGAAACCCAAAGCACCTCCCGGACGGCTGCGCTTTTTGACCTGTGCCGAGATCGTGAAGCTTCTGGACGAAAGTAAAAAGGGACACCGGCGGAATCTCTACAATTTTATCCTGCTGCAGCTCCATACCGGCATGCGCCCGAGTGAAGGAGCAGCTCTGACCTGGAAACAGGTGGACTTTGATGGGAGAATCATCGATCTGCAGGAGACAAAGACCGATCCGCGCCGGGTGCCTTTAACCGTTACGGCGATAGAGACCCTCGCCAACCTTGTCCCCTCAGCTGGTTATGATTGCAACGATTTTGTTTTTCTCCCCAAAAATCCGAAAATGACCCACCGACTCCGGCCCAATCAATATTTCCGCGAAAGTTTCGTGGAGGCGGTCAAAAGGGCCAATATTGACGATTTCCACATGCATGATCTACGGCACACTGCTGCAAGCTATATGATCATGAACGGCATTGACCTGCGAACGGTGGCCGATATCCTGGGGCACAAAACCATTTCCATGACCATGCGCTACACCCATCTCCTGGATGACCATAAATTGAAGGCTGTCGACCGTATCGACAGCCTTGGGCTCTAGTGCGGCTTATTTTGCGGCATCCGCCAGCTTGCTGCCGGCCTTGAATTTGACGACTTTCCTGGCCGGGATCTTCATAGTCTCACCGGTCTGTGGATTGCGTCCTTCACGGGCCGCCCGATTGGAGATGGAAAATGTTCCGAATCCGATCAGGGTAACTTTATCTCCCGCGGCCATTGCATCGGAGATTGCATCAAGGATGCTGTTCAATGCTTTCTCGGCTGCAGCTTTACTCAAATCGCACTCTTTTGTCACCTTCTCAACCAGATCACCTTTGTTCATGTTCTCTCCTGTTTTTAATTTGATGGGGGTTATAGGGGAAAATATCCGCTCAGATATCAAAACTCCTGCAATCGTGCAAGATTATTCGGAATCTGTATCCTTTGACGTTTCCATAAATTCACTGATCTCACGGGGAGTGTAATACTTGAAACGGATCCTTTTACTCAGTCTGGCGGTGTAATCGGAAAAGGCCATGACAATCTGCCGGCCTTCAGCCATCAGTTCCTCACCTTCTTCATGGGAGATTCCGTTCATTTCACCTAGCCGGGCCTTAAAATGGGCATATGCCATATCGAATTGTCGTAGAATGTTGAAGAGCGTGGAACCAAGCGGTGAGTTGATTTTCAGAACCCGCGATCCGCGCTCCTTGACCATATTGATCTTTCTTTCCTGGATTTCCTGCCACGTTGGTTTGGTGTCTTTTTGTTCACTCATAGAATTTCCTCTCTTAGGCTGAAATAATTTTCTCGTTCCTCCTGATTTTGTATCGATTCCACAGGTCCAGGAGATACACGGAACCGTATGGAAAAATCGCTGCTACCAGCATAAGCAGTGCGCTTTCAGTTGCCACTGGCAGTAGAAATGGTTTGATTTCTAAGAACCCGTAATAAAATTTTACGGCCCGGGAGCCGAACAACTGAGCCGTTTTCCATACATTAGCCGGTGTGCTGACTCTGGAAATAATCAGGTACATGACATAGAGCAGAAAGGCTTTCATCAGCAGAGACATGGCCCGGCCGAGAAGCAGAGAGTTGATACTCTTCCTGGTTATGTTGCCGACGTAATAACGGCTGATATAGCAGCACATAAGGGTGTTGATGATCAGCACCAGGTACGGAACAGATCCAAACAGGATTCGGCTGACCATATCAAGTTCCGGCAGAACAAAAGGGAACAGGTAAAAGTAAAAAAACGGAAACAGGAAAGCCAATGCCACCCCTTCATGAAATCCACTTGTTACCCCGATCCTGAAAAAATCAAGCGTACGCTCCAATGTGAGAAATTCAGCCGGAATATTCTGCCCCTTGCCCTCGATCACATAGAACTGCTGGATCTCGGAAATGGCGTTAAGTAAATTCCTGGGTCGATAGATTCTCCCGGCATCAGTAGTAATGATCTGGGCGTTGGTGTCGTTTGTATCCTTTCTGGTATCTCGTTCCCGTGCCATATCCGTGTTCACTGCTTATAGAATATGATTTATGATTGCCTCTATCTGTATTTTTCCGGGGGGATGACATCTTTTTGAAATAAATCCTGATGATACTGGTTTGAAAGATCCTTTGGAGAGATAGGAATTGAGAGGTAGAGATAAGTATGCTATTTTTGGTGGATTTGGGGATTAGAATGTCAGGAGAAATTATTGTGCCAGGTAAAATGGAATAAAAAACTGACAGGCCCTGTTAAGTGAGGTACGAAATATTTTAACCACCTGTTTTTTCAAAGAGATCTATGTCGTCAATGATTTTTCAAGTTGTTGTTGGGTTATGCTTGAGGCATGATACAGTGTAAAATTTATCAGTCTGAAGTGTGCAAAAATTAAATCACGCAGAGATATCAGGTCCTTGTTATCCTGCTAATAATTTACGATATTAGGATAGAGGACGCATAATAACCGGGGAACTCATTAACACAATTTCAATAATAGTAGTTATCAGGAAAACTGGGTAATAACTTGTTTAGCAAATATACAAGAATGCAGACATGAAAAACGAAATTTGGATTGACGAACAGTTATCGAAAGATCTTCCTGAGATTAGGGCTCGAGGGGAGGGCCAAGAAGTCGAGTTCAAATGTGAGTTTCCACAACAAACGACTGATCTAGCCAAAGAGATTGCAGCATTCTCAACCTCCAACAGTGGCCTAATTCTCCTTGGAGTCGAGGACTCGGGTGATCTTCTGGGGTTGGATAATGTGGCAACACCAGGGCAGCGTGACGCGTTGGTTAGTCGCGTTGCTGGAATCTGCACAGGTTCTGTCAAGCCTGCAGTTACCCCGACAATTCGATGGGCAAAAGAGGGTGACAGCATCATTCTCGCAATTTCTGTCCCCAAAGGGTCCGAGCCCATATACTACCTAACTGGACGCCCCTATCTAAGGCACCTCGCGGACTCTCGCCCAGCAGAACCGCATGAGGTTGTGAACCTAATTCGAAGACATCTAGCTACTCACGGCTCGGACCCGGACACTGAAAGCGAAACTCCAGAATCTAAGCTAAAGTCGGCTGTTGCAGGCGCGCTAAACAGGTTACTCATATGGGAAGACATTCCTGAGGATATCCGGCACATCAAGCCGGCACTTTACGAATGGAGAGCGGACTGTCAGGGATCGGCAGATGATCTGCGTGCGCTGGCGGCCAATGATACGGCGGTTATTTTGGGACTTGAAAATCAATTGCGTGAGGCAGCTGACGCACTCGACACACTCGCGAACTTCAAACAATATATGGGGTGTAATGATGAACTGGCGAAGGTTGAGAGAAGAGCATACTCCCTCGCCAACCGTTTGAAGGCCGAATTAATTGACCCTGTTCCATTGGCTAACGGGTCAAAACGGCAGATCAAGGAGATCCTTTTTGAGCAGTCCCGACGGCTTGAGGACCTCGCACTACGATCTGAAACTATGGTGAATGAGGGACGTATTGATGATGTGAAGGACGAAGCTGGCCGCTTTGGAAACTTATTCGCCCAGATAGCTTTTTACAGGCTTGAGTTTATCTCCCCTGACGCGCAGGAGGTGCTTCGTTCGGTGGCAGTGAAGCTTCGTGCACTCCAGTATAAAGACATCTATATGGATGGGGGACAATCTATGAATGAGTTGGTCAGCGGTATCAGGGAATGTGCCGAAGTCATCGCCCAATTCGTTGTTAGGGCAGCTTAACCAATCCGTTTCACCAGATGAACTGGTGAAACGGGGTGTTAGGTAAAAAAAGGAAAAAGAGAAAATGGCAGAGTGGATGTTTGATTGTAACGGGATAGCAAGCTTGATTCTTGATGGCTCTAAAATAAGAAGCAGTCAAGGATACGTCGTTGGCTGGATAAACGGAAGCAATGTTTATTCATTAAATGGTAATCATGTTGGCTGGTACGAGGGTGGAGTAATTTACGACAGAAATAATAGTGCTCTCGCCTTCACTCGCAATAGAACTGGCAGTCTACCAAGTATTCCAGGCATAGGAGGAACACCGGGTATGCCAGGTTTCTCGGGCACGCCCGGGAGGCCTGGTTTCTCTGGTACTCCTGGTAGGCCAGGTCGTGGTGGTTGGTCGGGCTACAATGCCGCCGACTACTTTGATGCCTAAATATCGATCTGACTGCAAAATACGACGTTCTGCTCAACCACGCAACTTTTTGCATCAGGTGATGCTTGTCTTAATGCGCCAAACGCAGCTTGGCGCTTCTTATAAGGTACCTTAATGCTCAAAAACACATTACGAGGCAAATTACAATGATTGTTGAGCCCTTCCCAATTCCCACAAAACTTTTATTGGAAACACCTCTCTATCAAGAAATCACTTTCAGTGAGAAACAAATATTGGGTGTTATTGAATTTATTTATTGGCAAGGTATCTATGATGCCTACTGCATTGTTTGCAAAAAAGAGACACCATTCAAGATGATAAGCAAAAATAGGCCTCCTGAATACAATCCCAAATTAGTATCAATGTTCACACCTGTGAGGAATTCTTCAAGAGCAAACTCCAAAGTAACAATTGACAAAGGTGTATATGTCCTTGAAGCACAGTGTACTAGACAGGAAGGGCATAGACATATCTACGTGTTTCATGTGGATTATAAAAGACAACCAGGGCATCCCTATGGTTTCAAATGCTCAGAAGGAAGCATTACTAAAATTGGTCAATATCCATCATATGCAGAATTTAATTTATCAGAAGTTGATAAATATAAATCAGTCCTGGTAGACAAACAGCGGAGTGAAATCGTCAGGGCAATTGGTCTCGCGGCACACGGTATCGGTATTGGAGCGTTTGTATATTTGCGTAGAATATTTGAGGCCTTGGTTGAAGAGGCACATAAGTTAGCGAAATCCGCGAATGAAGATTTCGATGAAATATCGTTTAACAAGGCTCGAATGGATGAAAAGCTAATCATATTGCGAGAACTTCTGCCAAGCACACTATGTGAAAATGCAAAGTTATATTCTATATTAAGTGTTGGAATCCATGACCTATCTGAAGAAGAATGCAATAAATATTTTGTGATCGTAAAATCTGGAATAGAAATGATATTGAATGAAAAGCTCAGAAAACTTGAAGAAGAGAAGAATAAAAAAAGTGTAGAAAAGGAACTAAATCAAATACACGGAGATTTAAAAGCTAATGCAAAGAGCAAAAAGTGATAACTTAGAAAATTATTTATTATTATTAACATGCGCTGCCAATTTAGTTCCCTACTCCAGAAGATTGTAGAGCTCTGCATTGCTGCGCTTATAGGAGCAGCAGTCTGGAGCCTCGCTGTGCTCGTTACGACAGAGTACAGTACACCGGTATCGGGGCCTGGCAAGATCATTCGAGACTTGGCAGTGCCAGTCAGTGCCATAGTCGCCGCCTTGGCGTTCGCAGTCAACCGAGCCCATCAACAGCGAACACTGCGTCGGGACCGTGAGAGCCTCATTGTGGATACAGCAGTAGGGTGGCTTGGCAAAGCTCTAGACTTGGCAGACGAAGTCTTTGAAAAGAAAAAGAGGGAACCGCTCTATCACGCGGCTCCTTCATTCCAGATCGACACGATCGCTTCGCTCCTGTCAGCGGTTCAGGCTCAGCGCCTTCTTGATATCTCCGAACCAGATCTACAAAGGCGACTCAAGGTTGAAATGTCGTACACAGGGGCCAAACTACTGACACTACTAAGATTTCGGGAAACTGCGGATTTTTTTGATTTTACCTACTATAGGGCAGCGCATGAAGCGTTTGGCCACCCGTTCAAATTTGAAGGCTCTGTGAGTATCGCTGTTTACCACAATAACACGATTGAACTAATGGATCGGTTAGGAAATAACATCGCTGATCTTGACGTGACCGAGGAAACTAAAAAGAATATCAGTCATCTGCAGTATTTCATACAGCGTGTCAGAAGTGACGGAGCAACTCCCTTTTCACATCCATTTTTTGGCAGCAGCGTTCCTCTAGAATCGATTGAGACCATCTTGAGGTTTGCGGTTGGTAGACACGAATCTGACTGCGAACTGGCGGACCTTCTCGAGGGACACAAGACCGCTGAGCATTGGTTCCTAAACGGGGTTTTCATTTTGCTCTTCCAATCTAAATACTTCCGGACCCGTCCAGACGCCAAAGTATTCAATGTCCGGGACGAATCCCAGGTAACTGAGGCTATAACTGCTGGTGCGCCTAACCCATCAAACAAGTGCCGCTGAGGGTGGCCGATGAGTTCTAATTCGTATCAGGGACAGAAAGGATTATGAATAGCTTTAAGGAAACCTCAATCGATCATATTTTCCGGCCTATCTATGTGATTCGTAATGCAGCAAATTATAGATCTCTATAAATACAAAGACAATTTCATTAAAAATACTGGATACAAATTTTTAATAATTTTTGCGACATTGCTATATAAAGTTTTCGGTAAAGATAATGAGCCAACTCCTTGTGAAGGATGAAGGGCCAGGCTTGATAATTGGGCATTCGCTTGTCCAATCGAGTATCACACCCATTTGTTCAAACCTGACCTGATGAATTTATGCCGGTGTTCCTGAACACTGTGTTAAATAGAAAAAAATCACTGAATTTAGGATGATGTAACATGCCGTCTGACGCTTTCAAAGTTGTACAACCATCATTTCAAAACCTCTTGGGAGGCCGTAATGTCAAACTTACAAATTATACAGAAATCAGGGAAAATGATGAATTAGGGGTTTCTAATAAATTTACATTGGGTAAAAAAGAATTCAGCTTGGAAATCTCTAAAAATGGTATCAACTTAACAGGTTTAGAAAAAAAACTTATACAGCATTTTATTGATTCTTTTAAAGTTTTATTTAACCGGTTTGAACCTAGTGGATATAGAGCACATTTACGTACTGCAATAAATGCATCAGTACTTGATATTACTATAGCTCGTTTATTGCGGGGTGACAACAAGAAGGCATACAACTCATTGCAGAATATTATTCAAATACTAAAAAGTCTGTCATTTGAGAGATATGAAGGATCTCCTGCAACGACAGGATTTCTTATATATAAATATGAACACAAGGATATTCCTAAATCATTTTGTTCATTTAGAGATGCAGAGATAGATAAAATTACAACTCAAAAAATAGATAATGATTTCTTCAGCTCTCCATTAACATATAGATATATTGATGGAATTTCATATTTATATGTTTCTGATATTAAATGTTATTGTATTGCTACGGTTAGGATAAATAATTACCATCAAGGAAACACGATAGATAAACTTTCAAATTTTCATTTCGACAATTTGCTAAAAGAGGTGAAAGGTAATGCATTTGGAGCTTTTCTGAATAATTCGTCAGAGATTGAAATCGTCCTTCCTGAAAGAAAAGTAATTGTCTGGAGAAGAGGAACATGGAGTGTTTTTGATCCGGATATTTTTTATTCTTTCTTTGATAAAGGATTAGAGATAGAAATTATTGATGAGTTGATATGGGCAGTCTATTCTTTATCAAAGATTCGTCATGGAACACTAATTCTTGTTAGCGACATGTCCGAAGATGTTGTGAAAAAATTGAAAAAAGGATCTGTTGCAGGAAGTCATACTCTTAGTAACGAGTTAATAAAGAAAGTGAAAGATAAACCTATAAAACAATTAAAGGAAAACAATCAGTTAATAAGAATCCTCTCATCAGACGGAATGACAGTAATTAATACAGGTGGAAGATTAGTTGATACAGGCGTTATTACTGATCTTGCAAAAATAAGAACAAATCAGGCCACAGGGGGAGGGCGAACTACAGCAGCAATAGCTGCTTCACATTACGGCAAAGTAATAAAAGTTTCGGAAGATGGGCCTATCGATTTATACGAAAAAGGGGAAAAAATTTATCGCTTTGGTTAATTTCTAAAATGGGTATGGGACAGGGACAAAGGATGTTCAAATCACAATTCGAATGTCCATGAGCAATCTCACAAATCGGATACGCAAAACAGTTGGCCGCCACTTTGTCTCACTCTCTTGCGTCCAACGCATGCCGACGTCACCTAACGAAACGATCCTCGTATTTTCAGGATTTTTGGTAGACATTAACGGCGTTTGGTTCTACGTGACAGCAGGCCACATTCTCAAGGACATTCAAAAATCACTTAATGCCGGAGGCACATTCGACATTTGGCGCCTTGATGATCAAACTGCTTCCAAAAGATTCAAAGGAATGGCTATACCGTATTCATTCGAGATAGGAGACTGGATCGTTCTCGAGGACGCCGATACCGGTCTTGACTATGCTGCTTTCCCCCTCAGAGATATTTACCGACAAGGGTTGATAGCCGGTGGGGCGTCTCCAATAGGAACGGAAGCCTGGGGCGATCATACTGCTGAACATGATTTTAGGGCTCTTGTTGGTATTCCATCAGAGACTATTAAGTATGATAACGAAACTATCATTACCGCACGGATTGTTATTGCTCCTGTTACTCCGACGGATGAGCCTCCTATGGCAGAAAAAAAAGCTCAGAACCAGTTTTATAATAAACTTGCTGATGGATCGGAACGGTTCTTTAAAGATGTTGATGGAATGAGCGGTGGGCCAATATTTGCGATAAAGAAGGTCGATGGCATTTGGACATACTGGGTGATTGGGGTGCAAAGCGCTTGGTACCCAACGAGCAAGATATTAGTAGCATGCCCATTTTCTTTTTTTGGTCAAATGCTCGAGGAAGTCGTTAAGACTTTGTAGATTTAAAAGATACTGACAATAATTCACCTGAATTCAGGAGACATGATACTTAATCCCAAAATGCACCTGATGAACTTGTGATTTTAACGTTAAGATCGCCAGCATCAAATCTCGAAAAAATAGAAGTTTTTCTCAAGTAAAGTTTTCTTTTAGTATACGGAGGTGATGCATTATTCATCAGCCTCATCATTCATGTACGGTTTAACTGATTGTATATTGCGCAAGATATCGGATTTGTTCTGTTCCATCTCGGCAATCGAGCCAAAGACCTCGGCATGGAAGGGTGTGTAAAACCCTTTCATGCTGTCGCCTATTTTTCTTGTGACAGTGAAATAACCACCAAAGTAATTGTCCTTAATCAGGCCTCTGGCGATAATATCATTTTCCCGACGTAGTTGATAAACAATGGTAAAGAGCACCCGCTGCAAGGTTGGGTCTTTCTGGGCCATGGTGGCAATCTCCATACATCCTGCCCTTTCCGCCTGCTTGCGGGCTACTTCTTCCAGCACCTTTGCCTGGAAATAGACGTAACCGTCCGGCATGGAAAAGGCCATGAATCTCCGGCCGAACATTTTGTTAATGTATGGTTTCAGCTCTTCCAGGAATTGCTCTGCATCGAACCAGGCCGAGATGTTCATCAGTTTTGGAACGTCCGACGCATTTTTTGATTTATTCGATTCTCCACACTCACCGTAAATATCTGATTGGGCCTGCCACGCAGCTACCGCATTGTCATTCCTATCCTGCAGCACAGATTTATGGGAAGCAGTTTGAATGCTATCGCTATTTTGTTGCTGAACCGTTAAAGAAGGTTTGCTTTCTACTAACCCTGATTCGTCCTTATACCGGGAAACCGTTTCCTCCAGTTCCTTCTGTCTGGCCAACTGGTCGGCTTTTTTGAGGGTTTTGCCAAGAAGTCCTTCAGGCTTCTTATGATGGAGTTTGATGGCCCGTTCAATTTCATTTTTTCTCGGGAGTTTTTTAAACTCTTCAATTTCTCCCAGTGGGCGGCCGGCAGTCAGGGGATGTTCGCCCACAGAATACAGGTAGCCACGAGAAGACTCAAGTTTCCCCAAATCATGTCCTAGGGCGGCAACAACGGTATCGGGAATAACATGGAAAGATTCGCTTTCGCTCAACAGTTGTATTGCTTGCTCGGCAACGTTCAGAGAATGATCAAGCAGGGTCGTCCCCGCGAGGATCTGATAGGTGTTTTCATCCCAACTCCCCTCCACATCTCCCTTCAGGTTAACTACCGAAGGGCAGTTTCCCTCCTGATCAAGGAGCTTCAGGATCTGGCTGCAGGCGGCTTTCTGGAGAGGAGCTTTTTCAAAAAAAGGTCCCTGCAGAACGGAATCCATGAATGCTGTAGCTCGAGGGTTTTGCAGATCAGGTAATTGCACGTCCGGTTCGGCAATTGTTTTTTCATCACGCCAAAGAGGTGAAAGTTTAGAAATATGGATCTCGTTTGTCCCTTCCTTGGTCCACAATTTTGACAGCTTACGAAGGGATATTTCTGTAACCACTTCTCTTCTCCTGCCGAATATCAATACAGCGACTGCCGTCGCAAACAGGAAAAGCGACAGCCGCAATGCTAAATCAATCAAGAATCCAATCGCGTCAAACCATTCCTGCAAAAGATGCATTACTCACCCTCGGCTTCCGTTTTGGGTTCATTTAACTTTTCTGTGGCCAGGTCAGGGAATATGACTTTAAGAGAGGGATCATTCACAGTGGCTGTTTTTCCCTTATAAGTCCCGGAATAGGTACTCAGGAATACCTCACGGGGCGCCATATTCAAGATCTCGGTATGCTTTATCCTGGTTTCCTCGGTTTCGCGGATGGAAAGCCCACCACCCAAGGAGATAATCGGAGAGAACCGTCTTTCTTCGCCGAGATGTTCGGAGACATAGCCTGCTGTATGGGCGTCGGGAACTCGCATGAACAGCTTGGTATTACAGTTGTCCAGGATGGTGTTGGCCCGGTCCTCTCCCACCTCGGCGTACAACTGGCTGATGGACTGGCAATAGCCATGAATGTATACCCCGGCACCGCCAGCCTTGGCGAAAAGATCCTCGATGCCCTGGTAGAGAACGGATTGAGCTTCATCGATATGCAGGACCAGGGTAGGGGTGACATTCTTGCCGCTGGAATATACCCGGCCGACAAAGGCCTGGATCATGGAAATGATGACCTTGCCGGCAGTGTAGGCGGCCCGTTTGGTGAGAAGTGATCCGAGCTGCACAACCAGGATAATACCCTTGCCTTCTTCCAGACGCCGGACAAAACGGTTTTCGTCCGCCTTGCCGATGATCTTGCCGACATTGCCGGAGGTCAACTCGGTAAGGGCTACCCTGAGCGAACTTGCCACCTTGGAATAATAATCAGCCGGTGTGCTCAGGATTTTCTGCATATCCCGAGAAAGCTGCTGGGCTTCAGGGTTGGCGAGATAATCAATTTTTTCTTTGAGCTGTTCCAGATCCTCATGGCTGATATGATTTTTGATATCGTTGAGATTGAAGGAAGGTTTTTTTCCGGCCTCCTCAGCCAGCATGATCAGGGCTTGAACCACAACCAGGCTTACCTCGTAGGCCACTCCGAAAAAATAGGGCTCCCTGCCTACCGCAACCCCGGCGGTGATATGGGCCACCAGTTCTTCCGGCATATAGTAAGAAGAAAGCGGGTCAAGAATGGCACTGTATTGAGGGAAGATAGGGGTGATCAGCATCAGATCATGAAGACGGCCTGTCTCGTCGGCAACCTGGGTAATCTTTGAAAAAAGATCGATGTCACCCTTGGGATCGATAGCCACTACAGAATAACCCTTGCGGATATCCTGCTCGATGATGTGTTCCATAATCCTGGTCTTGCCCACCCTGGTGGTTCCGAAGCACCAGAAATGCCCTTTCCGGAAAGAATCGGGGAAGCCAAGTTCAAGAATTGTTTTTGGATGATCAAGGTGAACCCCGGTACCGATGGAGGTCCGAGGCTCCTTTGATTTGCGTTTAAACATCATCCAGCCGGCAATGACTTGACGATCTTGACCTGCATCCGTTCTTTCAGCTCCCGGTCCACAGCGATAATAGCCGATTTGGGAAGACGCTTCGTGGTCAGGACAATACTTTTGTGGCCGACATAACGCTTGATACAGCGGATTTGAATCTTTTCACTCCTTGGACCGAGTTGGCTTTTGAGCAATTTTTCAACCAGGGTTTTGGAAACCCGGTCTACCACGATTTTCAGTCGAGGAGTGCCGTTCAGAATAATCGGCTCAACTCTTCGGAGATGAAAGGCACGCCGTCGACCAATAGTAAATTCAGGTGAATTCCGTTCGTGAACTCCCAACCGGTTAAGCGGGCAACAGGCGATCACCTTCTCCCCAGGTATAGGTTCTGTTTCGATATAGAGATTTTTCTCCGCATCATGAGCTGTTATCTCCCCCCAAACCAATTCCCTTTCAAAGGATTTGTAGCGGACAGCCTGTTTGAGCACGACAACCTTTGCCAAATTTTCTTCCAGCTGTCTTAAGAGAGTGTTCCGGCCCCTAATTTCTGCCATATCGAATTGTTGCTGCGAGATAATTCCCCCGGAGTTATTGAACGCAACGGCTTCGAGCTGAAGATTCTCTCTGAAAAAAGCCAATACTTCCATACCGTACCAGCGAGAGAGTGTAACGGAAAATACGGTCTCAATTTCCGCCATGACTTCAGGCCTAGTCAGCCCATATTTACCGGTAAATAATCTTATGATTTCCTTCATATTTATTCTCATCCCGTTCTGTTTTCCTTGCTGGAAACGAATGCTTCCGTTCTACATACTCTTTTCAGGGGGGATGACTTATTTTGAGGAAAAAGGTAATTTCTTATTTAAGGATTATTTGGGTCTGCTGAGAAAAAGAATTTTGCCTGAAATGGGCAGGAGTTTGGATCATGGAAGAATATCAGGTTTCATGATATCCAGTTGATAATGTATGATATCAGGTTGGTATACAGCCCAGGAGACTGATAATAAAAGCATTTATTTCAATATAGAGTAGTTATCGGGAAACAGGATAATAACTTGTTATGAGCACAGTTCCACAATCAATGATGATTCAATTGTCTCGCCTCTTTGGAGAAAGCTCCAAAGAGGCGAAAAGTAATAATCGCACTGACAGGCAGTGGAAAAAGACTTTACAAAAATCACTAGATGAATTGTTACGATATACAGAGGAAAATATCCATACAGATGAACTTCACTGGCTAATGATTTGTTCTGGGTTCGCATCAGCGCATGAATCATTGAATGAGGAAGAATTTTGGCCAGGTTTTGTTGAAGGAATTATGAGGGTGTGTTTTCTTCTTATGGGCGATTATCCAGACCACCGAAAGTACAAAGGTGGTAAGAAAAAAGCAGGTCATTACTCGTTGGATAGATATAGGGAAGTCATTTATTATCAGAACCAAGAGAAAAAGAAAAATACGCTGTACGCTGCGGGTATGGCAGGATTTCCCCAATTGGAAGTAAATCCTAGGGATGCAATTTCAAAATTCAGAGAAGAGTGTGGGTATAAGGTGGGTGCAAGAGAATTTATGCGCTGGTTTAAGAAGAATTATCCCTCTGATTATGCAGCACTCTTTTAGATATAAGCCTAACAAGCCCCTCACCGCGAACGTTATGGTTCCAGCCATATACATCAAGGAGCATTCCAGATGAAGCTTATTGAGGTCAGGATAAAGAATTTTCGTTGTTATAAAGAAGAAATCTCAATCGGCTTAAATGATATGACTACTTTTGTCGGCAAAAATGATGCTGGCAAATCGTCAATAATGGATGCCTTGGATATTTTTCTGAATGATAATACACCAGACAAAGATGATGCGTGCAAATCCGGCGACAAAAAAGACCTTACAATTTCTTGTGTTTTTTCAGACCTGCCGGATTCTGTAATTTTAGACCAAACTGCAACTACTTCTTTTAACAACGAATACTTAGTCAACAATGATGGCAACCTTGAAATTATTAAAACTTTCAATGGATCACTTGAAAAACCAAAGCTGACAAAGCTATCACTCTTCGTTAACCATCCAACCACACCAAATACTGAGAACCTTATACAGCTTAACAATACAGAATTAAAGAAAAGAGCTGATGATTTAGGTGTAGATACTGGAGAAATTGACCGAAAGGTAAACGCTCAATTACGTGCAGCCATAAGAAACTCCGTACCCGACTTAATGCTCGCAGATACGGAAATTTCCTTACTTGAGGGAAATGGTGCAAGCATTTGGAAAGGCATCCAAGCTGTGTTACCTGCCTTTGCATTATTTAAATCAGACCGTGCGAGCACCGACCAAGATCCTGAAGCACAAGACCCTCTTAAGGCTGCCATTAAAGAAGCTATCAAACAAAGAGAAGCAGAGCTAAATACTATTGGTGATTTCATCCAACAAGAAGTTAAGAAAATCGCAGACCTAACTCTCGCCAAACTACGGGAAATGGACCCGACATTAGCTTCGAGTCTTACACCTTCCTTTGCCAAGCCAAATTGGCATTCTCTTTTTAAAGCAAGCATCACCGGTGACAACGATATCCCAATCAACAAAAGAGGGAGCGGAGTTAGGCGTCTAATATTATTGAACTTTTTTCGCGCTAAAGCTCAGAAGGTTCTAACGGAACAAAATAAAAACAACGTAATCTTAGCTATTGAAGAACCAGAAACAAGCCAACACCCAAGAAACCAAAGACTTTTGATTTCAGCTCTCAACGAATTATCAAGTTCTGACCAAGTAATTATAACTACCCATACTCCAATGCTTGCACGAGCAGTTCCAGCAACATCACTCCGTTATATAACATCGAACGCAACTGGAGATAAAATTATCCAGGTCGGAGGAGATGACCAAACAAATCAAGAGATCGCTTCTAGTTTAGGCGTCTTGCCAGATCATACGGTAAAACTTTTTATTGGCGTCGAAGGGAAAACAGATATCCCGTTCTTAAAAAATATGTCTCGAATCCTAATTGCATCTGGTGAAGCTGTACCAGACTTGGAAGCATTGGAGTTGGACGGAAAAATTATTTTCACACCATTTGGTGGTTCTGGTCTCGCACTTTGGAGCAATCGACTGGCCAATCTAAATCGTCCCGAATTTCATGTCTATGACAGAGATACTCAGCCACCAGCAAACCCAAAATACCAACAGTACATCGATGAGGTAAACGCTAGGCCTCAATGTATTGCTACTTCAACAAATAAGTTGGAGGCAGAAAATTACATTCACATTGACGCAATAAATGAGGCAATAGCAGAAACAGGCCTAGCTGTCCAAATCCAAAACCAACCTGGAGATTTTGAGGACGTACCGACTTTAGTCAAAAATGAACTTAACGCGGTTGCCCCCCAGAGTAGTAAGTGGGGCGAGACAAGAGTAAAAGAGCTTCTTTGCCATTCGGCAGCGTCAAAAATGACTCGCGCACGGCTTGATATCATTGATCCTCAAGGAGAAGTTTTGGGATGGATGACTCAAATACAACAACAACTCGATATTATAAATTAAAACCCTAACAATGGGGTCAACCAGACAGCGAGAACGTCGGCTGCGCTGAAGCGGCAAGTTCAGGTGGCGCTGCTGGTTACCCCAGGCGTTGGAAATCAAAAATAATATATGAAATTTACTATTTTCTATTCGTGGCAATCAGACTTACCAAATAATACCAATAGAGGTTTTCTCGAATCCGCCATAGAGAAGGCAATCAAAGATATTGGTAAAGATGAAAATTTCGAGATAGAACCAAGCTTAGATCGAGACACAAAAGGGGCGCCTGGTTCGCCAAATATTTCTCAAACAATTCTCAAAAAAATTCAAGCTTGCGATCTATTCATAGCAGATATTTCTATTGTTACCGGTGACAAGAAAAAAGGACAGAGATTATCACCTAACCCAAATGTATTAATAGAGCTTGGGTACGCCATTAGCATACTGGGATGGGATAAAATCATACTCATATGTAATGAGATTTATGGAAAAGACGAAGACCTTCCTTTTGATATTCGGCAACATCGGAGAATTCCATATTGTTTACAACCTGACGACTCAAAAGCACCTGAGAGAGAAAAACTTGCAAGTTATTTAAAAGATAGAATTATCGAAATTGTTCAAGATTTGAAAAATCCTGTCGGAGGTTCAAAAGAGCCTGATCTTTTTGTTGAGTGGAATCTTTTAAATTTCACAATGCCCGGAAAGCCACTTCAGGAACTTCAAACCTTAGAAGTTCAAATCCCTATGTTAAGTGAATATCCTGATATTAGAGAGGTCGTAAAAAACGAACTTGCTAAAATAGAAGGTATTGATGGCAGCATTGACCCTTCATGGAAATCAAAGGCTAGTAAATTTAAAAAAGAGGCAGAAGAATTCCTAAACAAAATTCGTACAGAAAAAGGGGCAAGAAGCTATTTTATTGATACATATTCACGTCTTTCAACCAATCTTACACTTTCGGTTACAAATAACGGCACGTTGCCTGCCTCTGACATTAGGGTAGAAATTCCTTTGCCAAATTGGCTTCTTGCCTTTGAAAAATGGCCAGATAAATATGATCTTCCCAAAAAGCCAGAGATGCCCACTCCAACTCCACCCAAAAAGGGGCTAGCGGTTGGCATGGGGAATTTTCGTGATATTCACTCAATATACGACGATTCTTTATTAAGCAACTTTGACATACCTTTGGTAAATCGCCATCGATCTTCAGCTTGTTATATAAAAAATGAAAATACTATTTACTTATGGGCTGATAAGTTACTGCATAAACATACTTTGTCGGATACCGATGACAGCTTTTACTTATTAGCTAAACCAGAGGCTGTCCCTGGTGAGTATGAAATAGAGTGTAGATATTTTTGCGTTGAGTATCAGGACTGGAAAAAATCAAATTTAAAAATAATTGTCCAATCAGGCGCTTGAGTGGACGCGAAAAACAGCGGCGGTCTGACGGACATGTTGTTGGGCGCGCCACTCAGCTAAACGTTCGCTTGATACGAGGGAACTTCAATGACCAATGATGATTATCAAGAAATTCTTCAGGCTACCAGAAAAATGCTTATGCAAATGGGGCTTGGAGGCGTTGACGAACGAATCATGTCTGACATTCACGGTTCCGAAGGACCGTTTTGGGATCTGATGTATTACTTGAAACATCTATCAGAGGAAGTTCCCCTTGGGGCAGACACACAACTTAGTAGCGTCCTTCGCCGCTTTCGGCATCATGTGGGAACCGAATCCGGTGATATGGTTGAGGGGATCAGGGTAATTGTGTCGGAAGAAGACAGGCGGCGATATGATCTTGATCACATCGATTTCGCTCCCAATCCTGAACTGAGTGAGATTGCTCATGAATTGCATGCTTTGATTGAGGAACTGCATAAGGGCCACAATTCTAACTTGCGGGGAGAGGAATAAATAAAAAAGCAATCAAAGCCAGAATAGAATCACTAATTAAAAGATTTACAGCAGCGTCTTCGAACAAGGCTTATTCCTTAGTCCCACAGTCACTCACGTCTGGAAAGCTTTATGAAGCGCATGTACTTTCAATTGTGATTGAGCAGCTTGCAACTCAAGAAAATTTACAAATCACATTGATTAATAGCCGGTATATTCCGCTCAAGAGTTCCCCAGGCCCAATCAATCGGTCATATCCCTATTTTCAACTCAGAAGAAATTCTTCCCTCCTTGCAGAATTGTGGACTGATGTTGAGTTTACATCACTGAGTTATGATCAATTTCAAGCATCACGGCCACTTCAGAGGGGGGATTATCACGAATTGGATATAGTCGTAACTGAGCCTGCTGTCACTGGACGGCCAAGTCATTCAAAAATTTGGCTTGGCGTTGAGTGTAAAAATACGGGATATACAAAAAATTTGCTTAAAGAAATTCTAGGGATACGTCGTGAACTCAGTTTGCTTCAGGCTCCGAGACCTACAAGATTTATGCAGTGGCCACGTACTACGGTGCCGGCAGATCCCCCATCCTGTTTAATGGTATTTGCAACCGATGCCTCGGTGAATCAGTACTCAAGTCCCGGAGATGTCTTTGGGATAGATTTCAAATATGAACAAATTTGAGTCGAACAATCGGTTGCACATGGATTGCAATTCCGCTGCGCTCCATTGCAACCAGTGAATCGAAGCGGTACCGATAAAACTATTCGGAATATTTCAAATTGCCGCCAAAATATCTGCTACATCCCTCAGATTATTGTGAACGCATTTGATAATCCACATGGTCAGACAGTTAAACAGATCGTTATTGATTTTTATCCTTGCCTTTTTCTGCAACATGCATGAAAATAATAGTAATTAATCCGGCTCGTTTCCTAACGAGATACCCCTTCCAAGGGCTTAGCTGAACACATTCAGTGTTCTTGAATTCCAGGTACCATTGCTACGCAACTGTCAATAGGAAGAAGTTTAATCGCGGAAGCGAACTTCTTTTTTGCCTGACGCATAGTATTGCGTGGTCCCCTAATTTTTCCATTTTAACATCAGTATTCTGCCGATGATCCAGTTTTTTGAGATCATTCCCGGCAAATAGAATCATCATTCAAGCAAAACAGAGGGCTTCGTGTGAAGCCAACCCCTATCAATCGGGAGTGAAACAATATTGTGCTCCCGGTGGGGCATTGTTGTTTTTCTCCCATAGTAAACAGGAGGAAAAAACAATGGCAGCAACACTCAAGGAAAGGATCGATTCGATCAACGAAAGATTACGGTCTTTCGGCAAGGAAGCGGTCCAGGAAACCAAAATGACCAGCAAGGACGGGAAGGTGATCGGCCAGATCAAGTATGGCTACCGGTCCCAGTACGTTTTTGACTGCGTCAACGAAATTCTTGGCCCGGAGAACTGGCGGTATGAACTGACCAAGGAGGAGATCTTCGAAACCCAGGCTGTTGCCGAGGTGAAGCTCTTGCTCAAGATCGATGGCGAATGGTTCTGCAAAGGCTCGCAGAAGGGCCAGATGCAGATCGTCAAAGGCAATGTCGGCGATGCCCAGAAGGGCGCCATTACCGATGCGATTCAGAAGTGCATGTCGCTTCTTTCCATCGGCAGTGACTCCTATAAGGGTTTGCTGAAGAACGTCTACCTTCAAAGCCCGGGTGATCCCAAACCCGAAAGAAAACAAGCTGTTGAAGAACCTGCTGACCAGAGCGATAACTCTACCGCAGAACTTCCCGAGATAGCCGGAGTCACCTTTGAAAACCGTAAGGGTGTCATTGTGGCCATCGGGGAGAAGCTGTTCGATAAAAGGCAACAGCTCAAGGCAGCTGGGTTTACCTGGAACAAATCAGAAAAAGTTTGGATGAAAGCAGCTTAACCGAAAACTTCTACAACACTCGTACCAGAGGGGGTGATACCATTCCCTCGACGGGGATTTCCGTATCCTCCCTGTACATTCAACCAAGGGGGATACTATGACAGATCCATTAATGGTTCCTACGAAGTACGTTCTCAAGGAACTTCTTTTAACACCATTCTCATTCCTGAAAAGGCTTTTCATTAGGGGCAAAAGTAAACACCGCCCGGCCGATGAACCCCTCCTTGAAGTAATCATTCACTTGGAAGGCGGCTTGGTGCAGGCAGTGTATGCCGCCGAAGATATGGATGTTCGGATCTTCGATCTGGATCGGCCGGATTTCGCTACCAGGCAGGAACTGGATGAGGCGAAAACGCTTGCCGCTGATTTGGAGAGCCGGATTCAGGTCCTCAAACAGGTTTATTGAAAGAAAAACCGGCTGCCTATTGTGGCCGGCGCCAACCCGCACCCATGGGGATGCAGCTTCTCCCCATGGTGGGGATTGGTCTGTTCCCCTCTATTTAAGCAAAAGGAGATGAATCATGTTGAACAAGACTATGCTGATCGGAAACTTAGGCGCGGACGTAGAAGCCCGTGAGACCAAAAGCAAGGTGGCGGTTGCCAACTTCCGGATCGCAACCACTGAACGGTGGAAGGATGCCCAGGGCAACCAGCAGGAAGCCACCGAATGGCACCGGGTCGTTGCCTTTGGCCGCCTGGCGGAAATCTGCGACGAATATCTTGTCAAGGGTTCCCGGGTGTATGTCGAAGGCCGGCTGCAGACCAGAAAATGGGTAGACGGCGAGGGTATTACCCGCTTTACTACGGAGATCATCGCCCGCGAACTGAAAATGCTCGGTGGCAGCGATAAGACGGAAAGCGTTCCGGCCCCGCCGGATGAAAGTCCTGAGCCGCCAACGACTGATGATGTGCCTTTCTGATCAACATTACTCACCACGAAAAGCCTGGATCCTGCTCCGGCAGAGTCCGGGCTTTTCATCATGGGAAAAGTAACCGGAATACATCCTCAAACCTGCTGGGGGCAATCACCCCCAACGAGGGTTTTGCCTCCAGTTCAGACATAGGAGCAAGAAAGATGGGATGGACATACACGCACCGGGGCAGAACCCCGGTAAAACAATTTCTAACCGATCACGTCAATTGTGAGAACGAACACGCCAGATGGCTGATCCTGGATATCGCCATCGTCAGGATGCGAACGGCATACATGGCGGTCGAGATCATCCGGCGCAACACGGAGACCAGCCAGCTGGACATGGCGACCCGCAAGGTTGTCGCTTTTGTCTTTCTGCTGGATTACCGGCCGCGCGATCCGGACTATGACATGGGATACAAGGATATGGATGAATCCATGGGACCCTGCGAAAGCGAGTGCCCCGAGAGGATCCTCAATCTCCTTACCCCGACCAACTATGAATATGCCCTGGCCTGGCGGCAGCGCTGCCGGGACAACATCGCCCGCAAAAAGGCGTTCCGGCTCACCAGGGATGCGGTCATCGAAACCAGGCCGATTTCCTTCCAGGACGGCCGGGAGCGAACCCGCTTCAAGGTCATCAGCTGCAGGCCGCTCCGGTTGCTCTGCCTGGAAACCCATACGATATGCAGAGTGTCGCGAAGGACACTGCAAAGTATGCATGTCCAAAAAGTGGGAAACACCCCGTCAACGATAATGAGGTGAAAAATGAAATCAAGAATAGAACTGGCTGAGGCAGTCCTGAAGGAGTACTGCCGCTTAAAAGGCGAGCTTCTGGACAGTTATGAGACCGGCATAACCGATCTGATCACCGACCTCATGCATTTGGCCCATAAGGAAGACCTGGATGGAATCGTTCTTTCCGGGATGGCCATGCTGCATTTTGAGGCGGAGAAACTCGGAATGCACAACTGAAAATATGTGCTGAAACAATCAACCCGACAGGGGCAACACGCCCTTGCGGGCTTTGCCCCTCTCAATTCAAGGAGGCAAAGAATGGCAACACTCATAGCAAATGACGGCACAGTGACCGAAGTTTTCCCCAAAAATACCTGGTTTTCCCTGGAAGAGATGCACTCT
>Ga0209164_1002162_pt1 | contig 21987 bp, 10 predicted proteins | sample MTBNYHSulfiMetaG_FD_187458 | JGI IMG/M metagenome (GOLD analysis project Ga0209164, IMG submission 187458) | Enrichment culture microbial communities from rom New York Harbor, USA that are MTBE-degrading - MTBE-NYH (New York Harbor Sulfidogenic)... | ecosystem: Environmental > Aquatic > Marine >... | reverse complement strand
TTTGTCAGTGTTTGATTTTCCAGAGCTTTCGGTCAAGTTTGTCGACAAAAAGGGACCACATCGGATCATAATTGAAGTTGACCTATCAAAACCCTTTCGAGAGGTGATACGGGATCTCTCGTTACTTATTGATAACAAAGGATAATCGATGGCTTTCAATCTCGGGTAAACTCGTAGTTATCGTATAACTTCAAGGATTTAAGGCAACTCGCAACATAAAGGCAGATATGTCACGTTTTAGGTTGTTCTGAATGTGTGAGATATCCAGAAGGTACTTCTGGACTCAGGAAAACCAAGCCTCTCAATTGTAACCCCTTCCAGTCGCTGATAAAGATTAAGAAAAGGCGACCAATCTGGCCTCAATCAATTTTGTTCCTTTTCAATAAAGAAATCCTTTCCAAAATTTCGTCTTTTCTTAGTGGTTCAGCGACAGCCTTCATGAGGTCTTCGTGAAAGGGGCGTTGGAAAGGGCTTGTGGGGCGTAGTAATGATTCCGTCAGCCTATGATATTTCCAAGGCCCGGATGAATCTATTCTTGAGGTTGTTTTGGTCATAAATTATCCATTTAGAATCAGATTTTGGCATTCGGATCCTTCCTAATTCCACGGCACAAGCAACTGGCATCGCAGGGAAAATGTTTAGAGGAGTATTTTTGCCGTGTGCCTTCCCAATGTCTACAAATAAGGAGCGAAGTGTTTGACGATAGCAAGAAAGTTGTTCTTTAGAAGAAAGGAAGTCATTGCCTGGCTTTTCAATAGTAAGCTCCCAAATGGAAACATTCTCGCCAATAACAGAGGTCACCCGTTCATAGGCTATTGAGTCGCTCAATGAAATTACCAATACTGGTGGATGCTCAAGTGAAGTCGGTTGCTTAACCAAAAAATCAAAACCTGTTGGTGTATCCGTCCATTTCCAGGTTGGAGTAGGTTCACGGCGGCGTTGGTAAACATCAACAGGAATCTTATCGGTCAATAGTGAACCTAAAAGGGTAAGTAAAGGCATTGGTGCGATTGCAAAAAGTGATAAATGATAAGGGTTGGCAGTTTCGAGAAGCGGGTTAATTCTTAACTGATACGCGTCACGCAGGTTTTTTGACTCTGTATCCCAATATTCAGTTTCATTATCTTTGCCTTCCCAACTCATAGAAAGATTAACGGTTCGCTCCTCTGCGGGATAGCGGTTTGGGAAAAGAGCATCTTTAGCCTCTTCCGGCTGCAAAGCAGATTTTTGTTCGCCGATATTCGCTCCGTACAAGATTACATGGGACTTCTTTTCTGGATTAACACCAGTTACAATGGCAACACGTTTTTCATGTTCCTCTTTCCATTCTATCAAGAGTTCGGCTGAGTACTTTTTCCCTTCCTTGTCTTTGTCAATCGTCTTATGGCAGTCATGACACATGAGCATAAGGTTTGATACATCATTGAGTCGTTTTCGGTTTGACGAAAAAGGTCCCCATCCTCTCGGACCGTCCTCAGAAAATGAATATACGTGGGCCTTTTCAGATATATTGACGTTTTCCTGTGTCACCGGAGACTTGTAGAGTATCCTATTACAGCCAGCGAACTGGCACCGTCCTGCCGCCCTTGCCCAAAGTTCTCTGTCAACTTCCCTCTTAATATATCTTGTTACTTCTTTTGGCATTGCGGTACTCCTCTTTATCTTGATCTCGGTGGGTGGACTCCACCACCTTTCCACTCATTTGTGACTAGCCAGTGCTCAAAATAAAAGAACCAAGTACATGCCCAAGGAATAATAGTCTTCGACAAAAGCATGCTCTTAGACCACTCGTGTGCCCATGGAAGGAAGAGACATAGCGTTTCATCTTCTTGAGAATATAGGTGAGGGATGACCCTGTCACCAGCTAAAGTTTTTAATGATGGCCTGATTACTTGAGTAGTTGGGTTTTTCCCAAGTCTGTAGGTCACTTTTGTGGTGTAGGCTCGACTTAGAGGGCTCGGTTGAATATCACCTGCCCAAATTAGACGACTCCTTTGGATTGTGCCTTTGCCATCTGGGAAATCTCTCTGAAGAGCATTTAGCTGAATCGCCAAGGAATAACATTGGTTTGGAAAATAGCGTCTTTTCATTTTCCGTAAAATGTATTACTTCTGACTTGGGTTCCTGTGGCTGTGGCCAGGCCGACGCCAGAAACTACGCTAAGGGTCCGATTTCTGCGGTGCTCATTCACGGCCTCGACGTATTCATTGAAGGCAATCAAGGTATCCCTCTCACCGAAAAAAGTCTCAGCAAGAAGTCGCTGCAGACTATCCAGTCCTTCGGCCTGCTCTATTTTCTGAAAATCGCTTATCGTCTTTTGATGCCAAAAGTAGAAAGCCTTTGCTCTCTCAGGATGCGTATTCCACTTTTCTGCAAAATTTTCGCCCTTGGTGGTCTCGTTCGGGATGTAAAACGTCCTCTGGCCATCAATCACCCGGACCTCTATGAAGTCAGGCAGATGCTTAATAACGGAAAACAACAAATCCAGCTCACTGGCAAACCTGCCGGATGACACCAGCATTTGATAGGACTTTGCAGCTAAGGTGGTTAAAATGATTGAGATAGGGGCATTCCCCGAGTCAATATTTACGAAACAAAGGTCGCGGTGTCTTTTCAAAATTTGGACGCATCGTTTCAAGATACTCTTGAACACGACCTGTTCAGGGAACGGGTCAATCTCCGCTTTTGCCATAGCCGCCCTCTCTGAAAATTCGATGATAGGCATCAAGGCAGAAATATCCTCAAACCATTGGACGTAGCCCTGTGGGTGGCTAGGTTTCCATTCTTTTAATTCCTTATCAGGAACCACAAGGCCCCCATTTGAACTACCTTCATCCTTGATGGCAGGGGTAATATCGAGGTGCAACTTGCTCGATTCGGCATAATTTAGACGCCACCCTCTGTTGAGTGGCTCTAACATTTTTTTGTATACCTCATTTGCCTCAAGCCGCTCCCCTACAGACCTTCTCACTCCCTCTGGTGAACATTGATTGGAAAACAGCTCCAGCCGGCAAACGAGGTCAATGTCAAATTCATCCTGGCCCAACGGCCGGACGGTGGTCCCTAAACTCATTGAACCTTGAGGGAAAATGTGCGGTCCATGAGGGTTTAGGGCCACTCCTTCACTCAACCATTTCCCGACAGCCTCATACTTGCCTTTTGCGTCTTGGAATTGAGTATCGGTAAGCTCCAATTGCTGGCAGATTCTCTCCAGGAATGAAAAAAACTGCATCTTTTTATCGTTGGAATATCCTTCAAAAACCATGTGTTAAACCTCCTTTGTAAGAGGCAAATTTTTTCCGCCGCTGTGGCCACGACAATATTGACTTCCAAACGGCAGCTTTATGTATTATAATGCGTATACAAACTTTGTCAATAAAGTTTTTTTACTCATCAAGAAACTATGCCCATAAACGGCTAACTGTCTGTTTTCACGGAGCAAGGAGGATGCTAATGCGGTGGGGTGTTCGGCAGCGGCTAGAGTTCATCGAAACGCGACTTTTCTGGGAAGGCAGGATAAACAGAGGGGACCTTACCGAGTTTTTTGGAATCTCGGTTCCTCAGGCGTCGGCGGACATTCGTCTATATCAAGAGAAGGCCGAAGGGAATCTCAAGTACGACAAAAAGAAAAAATTCTATTCTGCAACTGCTAACTTCAAGCCTGTTTTCATTGAACCGAACGCTGACCTACTTTTCTCACAATTACGACTATCCGAATGTGGGTTTAGAAATGATACATTAAGCTTTTTAGGTACATTTCCTGAATGTTATATTGTACCAACGCCAGATAGGCATGTTGAAATTGGCGTGGTCAGAAATTTGTTAAAGGCTATAAAGAATGGCTTTGAATTATATATAGAATATCAATCAATGAGTAGTCCTGATACTAGTTCAAGATGGATTTATCCGCATTCATTTGCATATGACAGCTACAGATGGCATGTTCGTGCATTTTGTTATAATAGGAAAGAGTATAGAGATTTTGTTATAGGAAGATTGTTAAAAGTTCTTGAGACGAGAAATATGAGTGATGATTTGCCGGAAGATGAAAAATGGAATACGACAATAGTATTGAGGATCGGTCCGCATCCAGGCCTTGAGCCACATCAAAAGAGCGTGATTGAAAGAGATTATAAGATGAAAAATGGCATTTTAGAGATAAGAGTAAAGGAAGCAATGTTATTTTATGCAAAGAAAAGGCTTGGTTTTGATGATAAAGATCATATTAAACGTCCAAGCTATGCGCAGCAAATTATTCTACTAAGTGAAGAAAAGGATGATGGCTCATCAGGATGCGACACATCTAAGATTGAGCGTTGAGAATGCGTCCCTGAAATGGAAAAGGCATACGGAGTGCAATTGTGAGGCTCACTTTGTCTAATCAGGTGAGGTGATAAGACCTCGCTTTTTATTGGAGGTTAAGTATAGGACGAAGGGGCATGGGCAAGGAATATCTTAGCGCAGGATATTATGGTCGCGACAAGGGGCCTCAATATGGAGGTCCGAATGTAGGGTACAACTCTATGTTTTGAGGGTTTCGCGCGCTTCTATGACGTAGCAAGGACTGAAAATGGGGGAAACCTGGAGGGAACAGTGTCGCGGTTAAAATGCCAGTTGCCCGGCACTCCCAGCACAGATCCGGACGTGAGGAACAACCTCATCCGGCTCCCGCCTTAGGTGATGACACCTAAACGCACTAAGGGATAATGGTGACAGATACGGGCATATGGAATCCAAGACGCAACTAGGCGTTTCATGGATTCCCAGGACAGATGATGCTTGTGACTGCGGCGTCTCAGCACTTTTTGCCAGAGACGACATATTTCCTTTCGGAATATGCTGATAGATGGGCCGTTCATAGAAACAAACATAAAATCGATCATTTAATCAACAAAAATGACATTTTCCTTTCCAAAAGAAGATCAAAAAAAGGCGCAATTTTTTGAAAAAAAAGTTCTTGGGTTGTGACCGGATTTGACAAACTCATCTGTTATAGTACCTGTATACAGCGGCCTAAACAGTGGGTCGCTAATGGTTAGAGCGACCAGTTTACCTTGACTTTTAGATGGTTTAAGTATAAACCAAGCTCAGCAATATTCCTGAGCCAAGCTCCTTCTTTCAACCCGCTACAGAATGAGGACTTGAAATGGTAAATCAGTGTCAAAAAACCCCGTTACTCCAGGCTGATGGAGAGCGGGGTTTTGTACTTTGTGGTGCCGGGAAGTACGAATGGTAAGCGATCCCGGATCACCGATTGAAATAAAATACAATTAGTAAAGAACGTTCCGGAAATCAGAAGATGACCGTGTTACTGGATAACAGAGGACAAGGAAAGGTTTTAGATGCCCTGGTAGAGGGTATCAAAGACAAAGCTCAAGTCTCCATTCTGTCCGGACTTTTTTCAATCTATGGTTACGCTGCTTTGAAGAAGCACCTTGAGCGTATTGAGGTCTTGCGACTCCTTATCCCGTCAATTGAGACCCCCGTCGCGTCCGGGAACGCAAAGCCATTTTGGTTGCCAGGCCTAACGGGAAACGAAGCAGACAGACGTTTTCGCAACACCTTGAATATAACAGAACTTGCCCGAGAATGTTCAAGGTGGTTGCAGAAAAAATCCGAAATAAGAGCGGTATCGCTGCCCGTCCTTCAAAACCTATTTCATATCAAGAATTCCGACGGCAGCTCCAGAGCTGTGCATGGAAGTTCAACGTTCACCTCTGCGGGACTCGGGACTGTACCCTCAGACGGATATGAGATGAATGCCTGTTTCACAACACCGACGGAAACTGAAAGCCTTCTAAAATGGTTTGACACGATATGGTCAAACCCTGAGGCAACCAGCGACATAAAACCGCTTCTATTGGAACAGCTTGGCACCATTTTCGCCGATAAATCGCCGGAACTGGTATACTTTCTGACACTATACAACATCTTTCGCGAGTACCTTGGAGAGCTCGAAGAAGATAAGATCATTAAAACAAAAACCGGCATCAAGGATACCCTTGTCTGGAGTAAACTCTACAGATTCCAACATGATGGTGTGTTAGGGGCCATCGACAAGATGGAAAAGTATAACGGCTGTATCATTGCCGATAGCGTCGGCCTTGGAAAAACGTTCGAGGCCCTGGCAATCATCAAATACTATGAATTGCGAAATGACCGCGTTCTGGTTCTCTGCCCCAAGAAAATTCGTGAAAACTGGACCCTTTACACCGTCAACGATAAGCGAAACCTTTTCGCGGCTGATCGATTTAATTTTGACGTGCTGAATCACACAGACCTCACCCGTGAACGAGGGCGTTCCGGCGAGATTAATTTAGAGTCGCTCAACTGGGGAAACTACGATCTTGTTGTTATCGATGAGTCCCATAACTTTAGGAACAATCCGCCGCGTAGGGATGGATTGACAAGGTATTCCCGGTTGATGCGCAATATCATCAAGTCCGGCGTAAAGACCAAGATCCTCATGCTCTCAGCCACACCCGTCAACAGCCGTATGAATGATCTAAAAAATCAGGTCGCATTTATCACGGAAGGTATAGACGACGCCCTTTATAATCAAGGTATTTTCAGTGTTGAGCAAACACTCCGTCAAGCACAGACACGTTTCAACCGGTGGTTGAGGCTTGATGCCGCCGAACGGACGACTGAGGGACTCCTTGAAACGCTGAATTTCGATTATTTCAAGCTGCTTGACCTGCTCACTATCGCCCGGTCCAGAAAACATATTGAAAAATATTACGATCTTGATGAGGTCGGTGAATTTCCCGAGCGGGCCAAGCCGGTAAACATCAAATCCGACATAGACACCAAGGGCCTGTTCCCAGAGCTTCGGGATATTAACCGGGATATACGCAGTCTCAATCTCAGTTCATATGCTCCGTTGAAATATGTTCTCCCCAACAAACTTGAGGAATACAGCCGTAAATATGACATGGAAGTGTCTGGCGGATCGGTATTTAAACAGATCGATCGCGAGGAAAGTCTAGTCCATCTTATGAGGGTGAATCTTCTCAAGCGGATGGAAAGTTCTATTAATTCCTTTGCACTTACGCTGTCAAGACTCCTGGAAAACGTCCGCGGTATCGTCAACCGAATCGACTCATATGAGGAATCTGAAAGCGAAGAACTAAGCATCGAGGAGATCGAAATTGACGATGATGATTTTGAGCCGTATTTAATCGGCAGTAAGATTAAGGTGCTCCTCCAGGATGTTGATCTTGTGCGGTGGAGGCAAGAACTTGAGGAAGATGAGGTGCTCCTGGTCAAATTGCTGCGTGAGGCTCGTGAGATTGATGCCTTTCGTGATGAGAAACTCCGTCGTCTTAAGGAACTCATTGCCGCAAAACGAACGAATCCTATCAATTCCAACAATAACAAGGTCCTTATATTCACAGCTTTTGCCGATACGGCCCAATATCTTTATGCAAACATTGCCCCATGGGCAAAAGAAATCCTTGGCCTTCATTCGGCTTTGGTAACCGGGGGCAACAGCGGAAACAAGACCACGCTGCCGAAACTTCGCAAAGATATCGCCACCATCATCACCTCGTTTTCTCCGCTGTCAAAAGAGCGGGCCAAGATTGATACGTCTCTTACAGAGGAGATTGACATTTTGATATCCACCGACTGCCTTTCTGAAGGCCAGAATCTTCAGGACTGCGACTATGTCGTAAACTACGATATTCATTGGAACCCGGTTCGAATTATTCAGCGTTTCGGACGCATCGACCGCCTTGGTTCAAAAAATCAGGTGATTCAACTTGTCAATTTCTGGCCGAACATGGAATTGGACGAATACATCAACCTGGAGGCCCGTGTCTCCGGACGGATGGTCTTGTTGGATATCTCAGCAACCGGTGAAGAGAACATCATCGAGTTTCCTGACGCCGGTAAAATGAACGATCTGGAGTATCGCCGCAGACAGCTCGAACGGCTCCAGAATGAAGTGGTTGATTTGGAAGACCTTGGAGGCGGCATTTCCATTACGGATATGACGCTTAATGACTTTCGGATGGATCTTACCGAATACCTGAAAGAGCACAACCACCTTTTTGAACATATGCCGCACGGGGCTTTTGCAGTCACCCACATCGACGACCTGATTAAAACGGAAGGCCTGGAACCCGGTGTTATTTTTTGTCTCCGCAATGAGTCGGCCAAGATGGATACGGACAGCACCTATGCGCTAGCGCCTCACTACCTGGTCTGGGTTTCCGAATCTGGCGAGGTACAGATGAATTTCACCCAGGCCAAAAAGATTTTGGACCTGCTTAAGAAGCTGTCTCTTGGCCGGTCCCGGCCTGATGAGAGTGCCGTGGATCGATTCAATATCGATACCCGCAACGCAACGGACATGGGCAAGTACCAGTCGCTGCTGGCCAAGGCTGTTGCGGCCATTACCGGCAAGGCTGAGGAAAAAGGTGTCGAAAGCCTGTTCCAGCGGGGCGGGACCGTGCTAAGCAGAGAATCATTCAAGGGTATCGACGATTTCGAGGTAGTGTCCTATCTAATTGTCATTGACAATAGCGGAGAAAGGGCATGATCGAAATCCTTTACCAAAAGATGGGGTTCCCGGATAACTGCCGGCTTGGGAAGCGCGTCTTTAAAAAACTGTTTCACGAGAACGCAAAGCTCGGCGCGACCGACAGGAAAGCGTTTCGGGAGGATATCGATGTGATCACCTGGGCATATACGCTCAAGCCGATCACGATTCCGATCCGGGCTTATGAGGACGACCTGCGAGAATACCATGAGGTTGCCATCCTACAGGTAAACCTCATGGCAATCAATCGTACCAAAAGGATCGCAGAAATTATCCACCGCGCAATTCCATATCCTCTGGTTATTGTGTTGAGCTATAAAACTACGGGAGCTTTAAGTCTCGCCCACAAGCGTTTCAGTCAGGCGGAAAAAGGAGCCATTGTCGCTGAGGACTTTATCCTGACCGGGTGGATCGACCTTGCGGCCCCGACACCGGTTCAGCGATCATTTCTAGACAGCCTGTCTTTGTCAGAGTTACCGCACACGCATTTCTTTGCACTCTACACGGCTCTCATGGACCGGCTTGTAGCGCTTGATTGTGCCCGTTTGACCGGCAAGTATCATCTGGAAACAAAAGCGACTCAACTCAAAGTTCGAACGGATCGACTTGCAGTCTGCCACGAGCTGGAAAACCAGATTGCCGGGCATAAGGCGGCCATCAAGAAAGAGTCGCAGTTCAATCGAAAGGTTGAACTGAATATAAAGTTAAAGGAACTGGAGAAACAGTTTCAAACAATAACTGCTGAGTTGTAGGCAGGAGGATATCTCACATGGAAAAATTGGATCCGAAGACTGAAGGGGCATCGGAAGACATCGTTGGTCGGAATATTGAGAAACTCAAGCAAATTTTTCCTGAAGTTTTTACCGAGGGCAGGATCGCCTTCGACGTTTTGCAGGAAACACTGGGTGAATATATCGACGATCGGCCCGAACGTTTCAGCTTTACCTGGAACGGCAAAAGCCGGGCGCGCCGCATCGCCCAGACGCCGTCCACAGGGACTTTGCGACCATGCCCGGAAGAATCCGTCAACTGGGATACGACGCAGAACATGTTTATCGAGGGGGACAACCTGGAAGTCCTCAAGCTCCTTCAGAAGAGCTACCATAGGAAGATTAAGATGATCTACATCGATCCACCGTATAATACGGGGAAGGAGTTCATCTATCCAGACAGGTTCCAGGACAATCTCGACACCTATTTGCGTTACACGGGGCAGGTAGATGACGAGGGATTGAAGTTGTCGCCTAACGCTGAAACTTCTGGTCGTTACCACACCAACTGGCTCAATATGATGTTACCAAGACTAAAACTTGCTCGTAACATGTTGACTGATGACGGAGTCCTTCTTGTGTCTATTGGCGATGCTGAAGTCTCCAATCTTATTGTTCTAATGAATGAATTGTATGGAGAGGAAAATCGGGTAGCAATCTTTTCATGGAAATCGCGTGCGAAGCCCACTAATGCAGGAGATGCAAGATACAGACCTCAGAAGGTTGCAGAGTATATCGTTGTGTACGCTCGACAGCCGGGAGACGAGATGCTTTTCAATGTTGTGCCAGCAAAGACAAGGGTTTATCCGCATGAAGACCAAGATGGCAAGTATCGTACAACAACCATATTGACATCAAATCGAGGAACCTTTCGGCGTGAGACCATGCGTTTTGAGTCAGGAGGCTATTCACCCGACGAAGACAGCCGTTGGAAAGCTGGCAAAACAATTATCGATGACCTTTTTGCCAGGAACCGCATTAAGTTCAATGAGGACGGAATTCCTGTTGAAAAGAAGTACGAACACGAAGAGCAAGACCCTTTATATCCAATTTACTGTTTCATGGAGCCTGATCTTACAGGCACCGCCGAGACCGGAAAGTCTGATCTAAATCAGCTCGTTGGCAATAGACATGGTTTGGATACAGTTAAGCCTGTGCTCCTCCTTAAGTATCTTGTAACGACATTCTCCAATCCAAAAGATATCGTCTTGGACTTCTTTGCAGGTTCATGCACCACCGCGCAAGCAGTAATGGAATTGAACTTTGAATCGTCTAATGACAGAAAATGGTTGATGGTTCAGCTACCTGAGCCGGTCGATAAGGAATCGGAAGCTTTTAATGCGGGGTTTAGAACGATTGTTGACATTGGAAAGAAGCGAATCCAGGCTGTCAGCAAGAAACTGGAGATAGAACAAGCAGAAAAGGCCAAAGAAGCTCAGGACTCATTATTGAAAGACGCTGCAGATGTGCTGGATCTCGACCTCGGATTCAAAGTCTTCAAACTTGCCTCCAGCAACATCAAGCCATGGGATGCGGACTTTGACAATTTGGAAGAATCTCTTTTCAATGCTGTGGAGAATATCAAGAACGACCGCAGCGAAGCGGACGTACTCTACGAACTGCTGCTCAAGTATGGCCTGGATCTGGCCGTGCCGATCGAGGAGCGGAAAATTGAGGGGAAAACCGTTTACATCATCGGAGTTGGGGCGCTCGTGGTCTGCCTATCCAGGCAGATCAGTCTGCAGGTGGTGGATGGTATCGCTGCGCTGAAAGATGAACTGAAGCCGGAGGTGATGCGCGTGGTTTTCAAGGACTTGGGATTTGCCGACGACGTGGTCAAGACCAATGCCGTCCAGATTCTGCGACAGGCCGGTATTGATGATGTGAAAAGCCTATGATCCGCAGATAGAATAGGGATAACATATGCGAAGGAAAGAAAAAAATGTATGTGCTGCACGTATTTGCTTGAATCTTGTGTTTATCCCCGCCTTCAAAGGGAGCTGTTTATGAGCGAAAAAGGTAATATTTGCGTCGTTCGCAAATATATGCATACGTGTATAGAAACTTGTTCGGGTTTCAGAGGTGTTTTATGAAAATTCAATTTGACCCCAACCTGGACTTCCAACATGAAGCGATTAATGCCGTGGTGGACCTTTTTGACGGCCAGGAAGTGTGTCGGACGAACTTCACAGTTGCGCCCTTAAAGCATGATCCGCAAACCCTGTTGCCGGGAATGGAAAACGATTTGGGCATAGGGAACCGATTGCGTTTGTTGGATGAAGATATCCACAAAAACATCAAAGAGGTCCAACTTCGAAACGGGCTTGCTCCTTCCGGGTCGTTTGATTCCATGAACTTTACGGTTGAAATGGAGACCGGAACCGGTAAAACCTATGTCTACCTGCGTACCATTTTTGAGCTGAACCGGTTATACGGCTTTACCAAATTTATCATTGTGGTGCCGTCAGTGGCAATCAAGGAAGGTGTCTACAAATCACTTCAGATGACAGAAACGCACTTTAAGGGACTCTATGAAAACGTCCAGTTCGATTACTTTGTTTATGATTCCCAAAAACTCGGCCAGGTGCGAAATTTTGCCACCAGCGATTATATACAGATCATGGTTATTAATATCGACGCGTTTCGCAAGAGCTTTACCGATCCCGACAAGGAAGACAAGGCCAATATTATTCATCGCCCCCATGACAGAATGACCGGAAACCGTCCCATCGAATTTATCCAGGCGACGAATCCTATTGTTATCATTGATGAACCGCAGAGCGTCGATACTACCGACAAAAGCAGGGAGGCTATCGCATCGCTCAATCCACTCTGCACCCTTCGTTATTCCGCCACCCATGTGGAAAAATACCACATGATGTACAAGCTCGATTCGGTGGACGCTTATCAGCGCAAGCTGGTGAAACAGATCGAGGTGTCAGGCATTGAGGTTAAGGACAGCCACAATAAGGCATTTATTAGACTGCTGAATGTCGATAACAGAAAGAGTCCCATCACGGCCCAGGTTGAAATCGATGCGATGCAAAGCAGCGGTGACGTTAAAAGAGTTAAAAAGACGATCCGCAGCGGTGATGATCTTCTGGAGATTTCCGGAGGCCGGAGTGTTTATGATGGTTATATCATAGAAGACATCTATTGTAAAAAAGGTAATGAATACATCAGCTTTACCAGCAAGCCTGAAATCGTCAAGCTGGATCAGGCCATCGGCGAAGTTAACGAAGATCAATACAAGCGGCTGCAAATCCGTAAAACCATAGAAAAACACCTTGAAAAGGAGATGGAGCTTCGGCCAAAGGGGCTGAAGGTGCTAAGCCTGTTTTTCATCGATCGTGTTGCAAATTACCGCTGGTATGACGACGAAGGCAATCCCCAACCCGGGAAATACGCGAAAATATTTGAAGAAGAATATAAACGGGAGATCCGCAAGCCCAAATACCACATCTTGTTCGAAGGGGCTGATCTCGAAACCAGCGCTGAAGGGGTCCACGACGGCTATTTTGCGGTGGACAAAAAGAAGACAACAGCAGGGCAAACCGTTGAGGTATTTAAGGACTCCCGTGGAGAAGGAAAAACGGTTGCTGATGAGAGTGCCTACCAGCTTATCATGCGGGACAAGGAGAGGCTTTTGAGCTTTGACACGAAGCTGAAGTTTATTTTTTCCCATTCAGCGCTGAAAGAGGGGTGGGATAACCCCAATGTATTTCAGATCTGCACGCTCAATGAGACCACATCCGTCATAAAAAAGCGGCAAGAAATCGGTCGCGGGCTGCGTATCGCCGTAAACCAAAACGGCGAGCGTGTTCATGGCTTTGATGTGAACCGGCTCACCGTGATGGCTAACGAATCCTATGAGGATTTCGTAAAACAGCTGCAAAAAGAAATCGAAGATGAAACCGGTATCAAGTTCGGTGTGGTCGAAAAGCATCTGTTCGCAAACATCTCGGTGCCGACAGACGACCACCAGATTAAATATCTTGGTGTCGATGCATCCATGTTCATATGGGATCATTTAAAATCCAAAGGGTATATAGACGCGAAAGGGAAAGTCCAGGATGTGCTTCGGACCGACATGAAGAACAATGCCGTGGATCTGCCTGATGATATGGAAGAATTTTCGGAGCAAATATTGACTGTTCTTCGGAAAGTAGCCGGAAAACTGAATATCAAGAATGCCGATGAGCGCAAAAAAGTGACGCTGAACAAGGCCGTTTTTCTGAGTGAAGATTTTAAGCAATTATGGGAGCGGATCAAATACAGAACGACATTCAGGGTTGATTTTGACTCGAAAAAACTCATCGAAAAATGCGCGAACCAAATTCGTAAAACACTGATCGTGGGACGGGCAAGATTCATCACCAGAACGGCGACGCTTGATGTAGATAGGGGGGGCGTTAGCGCCGGTGAAGTCCATGAGAGCACATCAGTTTACGATGCCCGCGACTATGGTCTCCCGGATATTGTTAGCTATTTGCAGAATGAAACCAATCTCACCCGGCGGTCAATCGTCGATATTATCATGGACAGCGGGCGACTCGATGACTTCAAAAATAATCCTCAGAAATTTATCGAACAGGCTGCGGCGATCATCAAGCACCAGATGCGGATTTTTATCGTGGATGGTATTAAGTATCAAAAAATAGGAGATCAGCATTACTACGCCCAAGAGCTGTTTAAGGAAAATGAACTATACGGGTATCTGAGCAAAAATATGCTTGAAAGTAAAAAATCGATTTTTGACCATGTTGTATATGATTCTGATGTGGAGGCTGATTTCGCAAGATCATTCGAGCTTAGTGACGATGTAAAGGTGTATGCCAAACTTCCGGGATGGTTCAAAATAGATACGCCTCTCGGAAGTTACAATCCCGACTGGGCGGTTCTTGTCGAAATAGATGGTCGTCCACGGCTTTATTTTGTGGTGGAGTCTAAAGGCAGCCTTTTCAGCGAGGCCCTTCGAGTGTCGGAAAACGCCAAAATCCAATGCGGCCGGGAGCACTTCAAAGCATTGGAAAGCGGTGTCGGATTTATGGTTGCAAATAATTACACAACATTCTCAGAAAAGATCTCTGCAACTGAATAAGAATCTGAACATTGTAAGGGAGGTCGCAGACAATGGAAGTTAATCCAGAAAAACAAAACATTCACACGCTTTTTTCTACGACCAACTATCACATAGATTTCTATCAACGTGAATACAAATGGAAGGATGATACCGTTTTGCAGTTGATAAATGATATTTTTTATCATTTTGATCAAAGCTACACAGAGCATTCAAATCTCGATCCTTCCGAACAGAATGTTGTAAAAAACTATGCATGGTATTATCTCAATACTTACATAACCAATAAAGCAGGTAATCGGATGTTTGTTGTAGATGGACAGCAGCGTCTTACAACCCTGACATTGATGCTTATTGCCCTTTACCATATGTGCGGGCCGGATAAGTTCAATTCAGCAGATTTAAGAGAATGGGTTAAATCAAAGATTCTTGGGGTTGGAACGGGTGGGAAAAAGCAATTTTGGATGGCTCACGACAAACGCGAGCCACTTATGAAGGCTCTATTTGAAGGTGGTGAAGCTTCGGAAGATTTATTAAATGATGGAATCACGGCTCGCCATATTATAGACAACTACGACTTAATTATAAAAGAGCTTTCGAATCGACTATCTTCGCGACATAAACTTGACACGTTTATTTTCTATTTTTTAGGTATGGTTGTTATCATCAACCTGGATGTTGAAAGAACGGATGTCCCCATGGTCTTTGAAGTGATTAATGATCGTGGGGTACGCCTCCAACCGTATGAAATCTTAAAGGGGAAATTACTCGGTGATATTGATAAGAGTGAGGTGGATCAGTATGCCGACATTTGGGATGGAGCTCTCCAAAAAATTGAGGCCCGTGGGGAAGGAGAAGTTGACACATTTTTCCGTACATATCTACGAGCCACTTTTTCTGAAACACGAAAGCAAGGTCAAACATTCGATGGCCCTTATCACCGAGCCATTTATGACCCTATCTGTAATGACACTTTGCATCTAAAAAAGAATTCTCAAAGTGTCAAAGAGTTTCTTACAGGAGCCTTTAGATATTATGCAGGGCTCTATTTGAAGCTAAACCAGTTAGGGGAAAACGAGAAATCGCCGATAGCTGAATGTTACTATAATTCTCAACTTAATCGCATGGATGGGCATGTTATGCTGATATTGGCAGCATGCGGCGTCAACGATCCAAATGAAGTTAAGAAAATTACCATTCTCAGTCGTGCTTTTGATCGCGCGTATGTAATGCTGCAGCTCAATCGCGCTTACGACAGCAACCAGTTCCAAGAATTTCTTTACACGTTGCACCCGTTTTTACGTGAATGTAGTGTCGATGATATCGATAAAATCATCAACGAACGGGTTCTGGATGAGATTAAACAAAGGCGGAATACCGAAGCAACTACCCTTCTCGATTACGGCCAATTTAAACGTGTAGGATATGGTGACTATAATACTCGATTTCTTCGATATTTCTTGACCAGGATAGAAATGTTTATAGCAGAAAACCTTAATAAGAACTTGCAGGATTCACTGTACAATTATGTCTCGGGAACTGGCAAGGGAAATGCGTATCATGTCGAACATATCCTTGCACGCAATGATGAAAATCGCGCATTGTTTTTAGACGAAAATGGGGAATATGACGAGTCCCTATTTGAGGCCGAACGTAACCGCTTTGGCGCGTTACTCTTGCTTAAAGGTCAGGACAATTCTTCTTCTGGAAACGAGCGATATGCAGACAAGCTTCGAACCTACTCGGGAAGCGCTCCCTATCTTGCACTAACACTTCTACCAGACTTCTACAAATCGAATTCAGGCATGAAGGATTTTATTCGAAACTCAGGACTTGAATTTTCCCCAGCAGAGCAATTCACCCGTGACACACTCGAGGTGCGCTCTCAGCTTCTTTACAAAATCACTCGAAAGATATGGGAAGTATAAAAAGACAAAGGAAGCTCAGATGCCCGCGCACAGGCGGCAGAATAACTGGGGGAGAGTGGGACGTTGTTGCGATGTTGACTCGTTAGGCAACAAAGAAACAACGTTATGCGTCTACGGGCGGTATATAGGGGTGAACAGATTGCGGATGAGATGTGTCTGTCCATCCAAGGGGGCATAAACACATAAAATCATCCCCGTCCCGCTTCCGAGCTGGACATAAGTCAACAAAGTCAAAAACTTACCGGAGATCCCTTAACTGAGAACCATTCGCTTGGTGATTCAAAATGGATCAAGATGGAAAACATCAGGAGATTGATAAAGCTCGTCAATTAATAAAGCGCCTGCACGATAAAAATCTTGGCTGGTGCCGCCAGCCACAGTCGCAGGACGCATTAGGGATTATCAGGGATAATATCTTTGGTGAGCAAACCCATTTCATTCTGGAACTGATTCAGAATGCCGATGACTGCGAGTCCGGTGAGATCTTATTCGACCTGTTTGAAAATAGACTGGTGGTGCGAAATACGGGTGATTCGTTTTCCGAAAAGAACGTTAATGCACTGAGCAACATAGGTAAGAGCACAAAAGGTGAAGATCATATAGGCTTCTTTGGTATAGGGTTCAAATCTGTCTTCCGGGTTTCTGATGCCCCTGAAGTCCATTCAGGGCTTTACCATTTTCGTTATGATAACCACAACCTTATTGTACCGCGATGGATTGAAACTCAGGAGTCTACTCCGTCAAGGGGTGCCACCTTTGTCCTTCCTTTCAAAGACAAAGAACAAAATGTCAAGGATATCAAAAAGCAGCTTGCGAACTTCGATGGAAGTGTCTTACTCTTTCTAAAACATCTCAAGAAGATACATATAAACAGCAGCACCTACGTCATCAATGCCGTCGAGAGTTCCAAAAATGAATTCGATCTTGTCAAGAATGGCAAACGGAGTTCCGCATGGAAAAAGTATTCAGATGTTTTAACCATACCACAAAGCAAGCAAAAAACCCTGCAAGAAGACAGGGGGCGGAGATGGTCAAAGAAGAAACGTGAGGAAATTGCTATTTCATTCCAGCTTGATGAAAAGGGATTTCCTTTACAAGACAAGAAGGGACGCTTATACGCCTTCTTCCCCACCGAAATCACTACGGGTCTTTCCTTCAATATTCAGGCGGACTTCCTCGTTCCCCTAACACGCACCACGCTCAAGAATGCCTCTGGCGATTGGAATCAATGGATATTCAGCAATACCTTCCGTCCTGTGGCTAAACTCATCAACGACTTCAAGACCTCATCGAATCTCAGGACAGTCTTTTACCGGTTGCTGCCCAGGCGCGATGAATTGACCCACGATTACCTCGAACCAGTCAAGGAAGGTATCGATAGCTACATTCTCGAACACCCCACCGTATATACGGCATCCGAAAGGTGGGTGAAACCATCTCAAGCTCTGATACCTGACAACGGGATTGAGATGCTAATTGAACAAAAACATCTCAAGAAATTTTTCAGTGGCGATAAGCACTATGTTTCAAAGGAGATAGACGAGAAAAGCCTAGATTATTTGAAGGAGCACGTTGAACAATTCACTTATGACGACCTTTTTAAAAAGGTCCTTACAAACACCGAATGGCTCAGAACAAGACCCCAGAAATGGTTTATCAAGCTCTACGGTCACTTGTGGGATTGGGCTACATCACAAGGGGATTTTCATTCATGGGAACGAAGGCAAGCTTTCGATCGTATCAAGGACGCCCGGATATTTTTTTCAGAATCGAAGAAACTTATGGCCGTTGAGGGCAAAAAACGACATCTCTACCGGCTTGAACAACAGCAGGCTGCCTTTGCTTCGTTGTTCAGAAACGAATATGAGCTATTCAACCAGAAGCTCTATGCAAGACTCTTTTCGGATGCAACCAAGAACCCTGATGAGAAGGAGGCAAGAGAAAAGACCCGGCAGTTGATAACGGAATTAATTCCTACGCTATCTGTGGAAAAGATAATGGAGGATTTAATAAAACCGGCTTTTCAGGACTGGGAAAACCAAACAGACGCCAGGCTACTCAGATACACAGATTTTGTAAGACGATTCGGGGAAAAGATCAAGCCTGACATAATTTTTCTGCGTCAAGAGGGATCGGAAAAGTCCTATATGCCTCCGAATAGGATGTTCATGCCACCGGAATACGGCGCTGATGCAACCATGAGGAAGTTATTTGGAGAGAAGGGTGTCCCTTTCGTGTCCAGATTTTACATTCAGAAGCTGCTGGAAAGAACTAGTGAGAGGAGTAGAGATGATATAGCTTCCTGGAGGAAGTTTATTCAAAAGCTGGGCGGCAATGAACGGCCAATAGTGGTAAACCCCCTAAAAGAGCGATCATATAGTGAAATCGAGCAGGAATTACAAAGATATTCCCCGGAAAGCAAGGTCGAGGCCTCTAATTCTGGTTATAAAAAGATGGATCATAATTTTATGGCGGCTTTTGCCGAAATTATTGATTCGCTCCAAGACGATGGAACTTCCGACCGTATCGAGAAAGCAAAACTCGTACTTAAAATCATCGATGACAACTGGGACCATTACAAGGAATATATAGACTCGTATTACGTTTATCATGTTAAAGGTGCACATGAATCAAGCCACTCAAGACTTTCCCCTTCCTCTTTAGCGATGACCATCAAGGAAAAGGCTTGGGTTCCCACCCTCAAGGGGAAAATATCCAAGCCTCGCCACGTGTTCCTTAATTTGCAGACAATTAAGGAAGCCATGGGCAACCAGGTTGAATATGTTGACGGGGCCATTGAAAACTGTTCCCTCATAAAATTCGCAGAATTCAATGACAAACCTTCTGTTAGGGCAGCCCTGAATCACCTTCGGGGTTTAACAGAAAGGGGCGTGAAAGACTACGACTCCTTCCGGAGTTCCTATCTCTTTTTCAGAGAGTTTCTCGGTGACCCTAACTCCTCCGCCAGAGACAAGGATATGGTAATCAGGGCATTCAAGTCCGAGCCTCTTATTTTCGTCCCTAACCACAAGACTAAACCCTACCGGAATTACAAGGAAGTGGTCTGGTCAGGGCCGTCTTTCATGAACGAATTCAAACCGGACTTGGAGAAATATTTCGGTCTTGACTCTTTTTTTATGGACAGAATAGGTGTCGCTCAACAACTGACAACAACCGATTATGTTGATTTCCTCATCTACCTTTCCAATAAAGAAAAGCTCAATTCATCCGATCAGGAAGGCATGGTCAGCGCCCGTATAAAGGTCGATGATGCCCTGGCTGACGAGGCCAAGGAGATTGCCAATGGAAAACAAAGGACTGAGAAGCAGGATAAAATGATGCTTCATCTCCGTAAGGACGGAAAGGTCTGGTGCGACGATAAGACATGGGCCTCTTTTTCCGATGACCTGTATTACAATGACAGCCCTCACATCTACGCCCTTTTCAAGGACATACTTAAAATCGTTTATATCGATCCGCGTAAGGGGTCGAAACTTCCCACACATTTCTTCAGGGAATTCTCAATAAGGGGACTGAAGGAATCTGCCAAGGAAGTCGCTCCTGACATCGAGGAAGAGGTTGTAAGGGAAGGCAGTCAGGAGGAAACCGAAAAGTTACATTCCCTTATCCCTTACCTCTGCGGTTTCATTGAACAGAAGGACCCGGAGATTTCTCAAGACCTTCGGCAAAAAGGCAGATTCCCGAAGCTTGCGTCCATGAAAATCAGAATGGTCGGGGAATTAAGAACCCACTACCAGATAAATGGAATACGACAGCCGAATCCGGATGAAAAGCGAGCCTTCTACGATGAGCTGAGCAACTCGCTCTATCTCGCCTGCGACCTTCATGATTGTGCAGACGACATTGGTATGACTTTATCCGAAACCCTTGATGACGTTCCGGGGATTATTGATTTCATACCCAGGCTGGTAAACCTTGACGAAATTGAGCGCCAGAACGTGATTCGACGGAGAGGGATAGAATATGTTGATTTTATCGATGATGGAGGTGTCCGCGAAGCGGGCAGTCACGATGAAAAAAAAGAGGCCGAGGATAAGGATCAAAAGCCCGAGGCGAAAGAAGCTCCGAGAAGGAGAGCTGCCCCAATACCCGTGAAAAAAACATTCGATTCGAAGAAATATCTCGAAGAAATTGATCCCCTCTTGGAATCAGTAACTGTTAGGCATATTGATGAAAAAGACCTTCTGGAGATTACCTTGAGCGGCAAGGTGGGGTCATCTGGAGGCGGAGGTGGACTGTGGTCCGGCCTGACCGATGAGGAAAGAAAACAGATAGGAGATGCTGCCGAAGGGGTTGCATTGCGTATGGAGAAGGATAAGCTGAAAAAACTCTTCGAAAGGGGGAAAATCTCGCAGGACCTGTCTGAAAAAATCGACCACGCGGCAAAGCGGGACGATAGTGCCGGATATGACATACAATCATGGAATGACGACGGAGAAGAGATATTCATAGAAGTGAAAGGGACGCCCAATCCGGACTCGATGGAGTTCCCTATATCACGCGAGGAATTCAAAAAAGCCGAGGAGAAGGGTGACAGGTATTTCATCCATCGTGTCCTCAATGTGAAGAACGGGAAGGAACCGTCCGTAGTGGTTTTAAAAAATCCCTTCAGACTCTGGAGGAGAAACAAACTCCGACTCATAACCAAAACACTGCTTATGACTGCAGAAGTGAAAATATAAAGATCAGTGAGGCCTTCTATAAGACATATGGTGCCGTCCGTAGTAGAACCATACAATTTCGTCGATCTCTTTCTCGTTCAGAGGTGGACCCCGGGAGTTGGACAGCCTGGGAGTGGAATAAGCTCTGAGACAGCAGTGGTTCATGGGGAGGCCTCCGGCTGCCATAGCTAATGGATGAGGGAGATTGTAGTAGACCTCATCCGGGATTAAGTTGTCAAGAGCGTTAGGTGTTGACACTGCAAAAAGATATACCACGATGTCAACAGGTTGCGATATCTTGACAAAAGCTGTACCTTCCAAGAATCTAACATATCGGGACAATCTTTAAAAACTATCACCAACCCCTCCCGCATCACTGGCACCCAAAATAGGAGACAACCCATTTCCAATCAACCCAACAGCACCACCCTCACAACTCATTATATTTCCTGTTTGAGCCTTTTGATTTTTGAACGGGGTATTTTTCACCGTTCTTCTTGATTTTCTGTTGGGTGACTTCCAATAGATCGATCTTGAACTCATGACAGAGGTAAGTCAGAAAGATAAAGACGTCGGCAATCTCATCTGAGACCCTCTCGATATCCCTCTCCGACAGGTCTCTTGATTCCTGTTTTGTCTTCCACAGGAATATCTCCTGAAGCTCAGCCGCTTCGATGCCGGCCGGCCTCCTCTCTCTTTTTGGCCTTTTCAAATATGGCTGTGGCCGAGCTGGCGATGGAATCCAAATGATCATCATTCATTGTTATTGGCCCCCTTGACCATTGACGTTCAGCTGCCAGAAAACTATAGTCACAGAAACGTACCATAACGATTGCGCCGTTCACAATGAACAAAGGAAAAAATGATATGTTCCAGAACCTTACATTGAAACAAAAAATCGTCATAGGGTTTTTATTGCCGTTAATCATCCTCTTGATCAATACGATGACAGCCTACATGCAGATCCGGAACTACCATCGTA
>Ga0209164_1002161_pt1 | contig 21997 bp, 8 predicted proteins | sample MTBNYHSulfiMetaG_FD_187458 | JGI IMG/M metagenome (GOLD analysis project Ga0209164, IMG submission 187458) | Enrichment culture microbial communities from rom New York Harbor, USA that are MTBE-degrading - MTBE-NYH (New York Harbor Sulfidogenic)... | ecosystem: Environmental > Aquatic > Marine >... | reverse complement strand
TGATGAGTTTCGGATAAGACTGACTATTCTCCTCGCCGAGATTTTTTCTCATTAAAAATATCCAGACTATCCTATCTGCTTCATGTGATTTTTATTTATATCACATGATAATGGTTTAATTACCTTCAATTATTTTATCCCAACTCCTTTAATTTTAGATGATATTATTTGATAATTATATATAAATACTAGAGAATAATCTTTGCATTTTTTTATTTATTAATGATTATTTTTCAATATTAAAATAGAGAAATGTAAGTTTAATAAAATTTTAAAATTCTTTTTAATTTTAAGTAATATTATTCCAGTACAAAATTAATAATCTCTTATTTTTATTATATGTTATAATTTATAATATGAATTATTTTTTAACCCCTATTAATCTTGGAAGAATAATAAATATTATTGTATTAACACTTGCATTTTATTCTATCTATATAAAATTAATTTCAAAATTTGATAATGGTAATATATTAAGGGAAACATGGATTTTATTATGTGGGGTTGTTTCTTTTTTTGATATCTTTATTTTAAAAATAGTACCTATCGGTAATATATTTGTCATCTGTAACAAAATACAATTAATTATAATATCTGTAATACTTATTCTCATAATCATAGATTTTAAAAAATTAATAAAAGTTAAAGCTAAAATATTTCTTTATACTATTACTATAATTATAATAGTTAATTCATTTATGCTTATCGTAAACAGATCATTTTACTTTGATGAATACAATCAATTTGTAATAACTTCATATTATTATATCTTTTGGATTATATGTCTGCTTATTGGATTATTGCCGGTAATTATTTTTTTGATATGGTTAAAATCAAAAAATAAAAAGCCGGATATTCTTTTTGAATATTTATTATTAATTATTGCATATGTAATGATTTATATTGCATCATTTTTAGATGGCGTAGATATATCAATTATATTTAATCATGAAATACTCCCAAAAATTACATATGCTGTATTATTTCTTGCAATAGTCGGTTTATTAACGATAAGTTATAAATATAAAAAAGTTGTAGATAAAGTCAATTATTATGCAAATTATGATGATCTTACTGATACATTTAAAAGAAAAAAAGGTATCGAATATATTGACAACCTTATAAATCAAAGAAAAAACACAAATAACAATTTTACAGTTATTTTTTTTGATATTAATAATTTTAAAAAATTTAATGATCTGTATGACAATGTTTTTGGGAATATAGCATTGGAGAGGATCTCAAAAGCATTAAAACTTATAATAAAAAATCATGGGATCATTTGCAGAACCGGCGGTGATGAGTTTATGTTTGTAATAAACGGCTCTCATAAATCGGAAAAGAATTCTAAAATTATAAAAAAAATAATCAGATATTTTTCAAGGTCTCTAATTATAAAAAAAATTTCAATTAAAGTATTAATAAAAATGGGCATCAGTATTTATCCTGATCATGGAAAGACAACTTCCGAATTACTGCAAAATGCCAATTATTCACTTATAATGGTAAAACATTTAAAAGGGAAACAGTACCTGGTTTATAATAAAAAAATTGAAAATGAAAAACAAAATGTATATCTTATAGAAGACAAATTGAATAATACATTAAATAATCAAAATGAAGAAATGCATTTTATGATACACTATCAGCCTAAAGTCAACAGCAAAAATAAGATTAAGGGGTTTGAAGCCTTATTAAGATGGAAGTATTATAATGAATATATTTCTCCCGATAGGTTTATACCTGTAGCCGAAAAATCCGGATTAATCATAGACATCGGATATTTTATTATAAAAGAAGGATGCAGGCAGCTTGCAAAATGGAATAATAACAGCAATATAAATTTATCTATTAATATGGGTATTCATCAGCTGCGGGATCCCTATCTTTTTGATAAATTATTTAAAAATATTAAAATGTATAATATTAAGCCCGGTAATATTGAAATTGAAATAACAGAAAGCTCTATAATGGATTTTTTGAATGATAAGGAAATTATTACAATCCTAAATGAATTTAATAAAATTGGCATAAAAATATCTATTGATGATTTCGGTACAGGTTATTCTTCATTCAGCAGAATTATTGATTTACCTATCAATATCTTAAAAATCGATAAAAGTTTTATAAAGAACTTGCCTCATAATGCTAAATCAATCAAAGTGTGCCTGTCTATTTTAAGTCTTGCTCATGAACTGGGTATTAAAACAGTTGCAGAAGGTGTTGAAACAAAAGAGCAGGCTGATTTTTTATTTAAAAACAAATGTGATTTGATACAGGGATATTATTATTATAAACCCATGCCTTATGATAAAATAGATAAATTATTATTATGAGTTAATCAATAAATATCTATTTAGAAAACAAAGCATCCAGTATTTCGCCTTTCCATGTATTCTTTTCTATATCGTAAATACCGAACGGATCAATCCAGCTTATATTATTCCTCCTGAAACACCATAAGATCCAGATCATGTCTCTTGACTCCGCTTCCTTTCTTACAAATTTTATCCAATTCATCCTGGATAAAACATCCGCATGATCCTGTACTCCAAATTCACCTAAAATCACATTTCGTTTATTTTCCTTAGCCCATTTTTCAGCCTCATCAAAGGTTTTCTTAATATTTATGATTTGTCTATCTGTACCATCCCACATATTGCCTATCCAATACTTTGCATATTTTTTAAAAAATTCGGCATAATCGGCACCCTGATGAGTAAATGCAATCGGTTCATAAAAATGAATTGTAACAATAATATTTGGATCCTCTTCTACGGTCGGCAGTCTTAATTTATCAAGAGTAAATGCATTACAGTAATTTACAGAGCCGACTATAATTTTTCTTGTCTTATTATTACCGCCGCTTTCTCTGATTAACTTAACAGCTTTATTTACAAGATTATTCCATATTTCCGGAGTAATCGGTCCATAGGGCTCATTTAACAGTTCAAAATATAAATCAGGAGAATAATCTTTAAAATACAGTGCAACACTTTTCCATACCGATAAAAATGTATTCTCCCAATTATTAAGCTCTTTAATAGTAAAATCAGATCCTTTTTGTCCAAAATTGAATGTATGATAATCAAGTATGGCAGTCATACCTCTCTTTAAAGCATTATTTACAGCCCAGTCGGCGCGCTTCATTATTTCAGATTTGTCTGTTAAAATAACATTACCGATATTATCTTTTGTAAATTTCACCGGTATACGTAAATATTTAAAACCGGCGTCTTTAATGACATCAAAAAAACTTTCTTTGTAAATTTGACAGCCATTAATCTCAGCCGGCAAATCAAGCCAATCTCCCAGATTAATACCGCTTTGATTATTAGTATTTCTCTTTACATTTTTTAATTCTGTATAAGAATAATATTTTCTCCTTTTATTATTTTGAGAATCAGGATAATCAAACTGCATTGCATAGTTTTTATTATTTTTTTCAAAATCATTTTCTTTTTCTACCAAATCCTTATTAACTGATTCTATTTTAATATTATCAATAATTATTTTACCTTTTTTTTCTGCTCCAAAATAAAATTGTAGTGAAGCACTATTATCAGTCTTATTATTCATGGTAAAAGAAAAACTATATTGCTTCATTTTTCTTGATATTTTAATGCTGTCAGAATTTGAATAATGAGTCCATGGTGATTTACCAAGTAATACTACCGGATATATATACCTTTCTTTATCAGATCCTGCTTCAAAAGTAATCTTATAAGATTTATTTTTTTCAATTAATAAATCCTGCTGCCCGATACCGATCGACCATTTATCCTGTCCAATCTCAATGATATCAATAACAGCCTGCCCGTTTTTTATATAAAAGCCGCCTTTTGCCGTATCATTAAACCATGAATACCAAGACTCTTTATCCTTACTAAAATCACCATTTTTTATTATGATTATGTTTTTATCTTTAGAATATAAATTAGTGTTTAATAATAAAATTAAAACAAATAAAATCTTTATTCTTAAATATACTGTTATCATTCAATTACTCCTTAACGTTTTTCCGTAATGTCAAATTTATTATTTGTTGAAATTTTATTAACAAATTAAAATCTTGTATTTTTATACCTACACCTAAATGAAAAATTTTGACACTACCTTTTATATGATATTATTTGATAATTATATATTAATACTTGGGGATAATCTTTGCATTTTTTTATTTATTAATGATTATTTTTAAATATTAAAATAGAAGAACATATGTTTAATTAAACTTAATTTTTTAATTTAAAGTAATATTATACTTATTAAAAATAAATCATTTCTTTTTAAAAATTTCCATTTTTATATCTTTATCAATAATATAATCAATAATTGAATCATACTTTTTTACAAGATCATTATTATCTTCATAATTAATTTCATAAACCAGATCACTTCCTCTGACCCCGTCAATTAATTTATAAGCATTTATTTTAATCAATTTATATTTCATTTTGTTAGTGTCAAAATAAGATTCGACCATTTTTTTTAGATCTTCCAGATATAAAGATGATTTAAAATTGACATATACACAATTATTTATAGTTATATTAAATATGATATTTATAATCAAAATTATTATTGTTATAACAATAAATCCTAAAAATACAATTATATAATTACCGATACCAATTAATACTCCTATTATTACAGAAAAAAGTATAAAAGAAATGTCGCTTTGTGATGTTGAAGATCTAAATCTTATAATGCTTAAAACACCAAATATTCCAAAAAATACTATTGCATTACCGCCCTGCATCCTCATCAGCATTGTCATCAGTATCGATATGACAGGAATGCTGATAATAAAAACCTTATCTTTATTTTCTTTCTTATTTGTTTTTAAATATACAATCAGTATTAAAAGACCAAAAACAGCAGATAATATTATATTAAAAATTGACCCCAAACCCATAAATTGATTTACAAGCCCTGATTCACTGAGTGAAATCGAATCAAGCAGTCTTTCCCATTCATCCATAATGATACTCCAATAAAATTAATTTGTTGGTGCCCAGATATAATTACCTTTTTTATCAATATAACCGAATCTTCTTGATAAAATGTCATTATTTATAACCAAAGCAATACCGTTAAAAAAATTTCCGGCATCATTAAACTCTGGCTCTATTACCAATATTCCTTTTTTATTAATATAACCCCATTTATTATTAATCTTTACACGAGCAAGCTCATCAAAAAAATCTCTGCATTTATCATATTGATTATGAATTATTAAAACACCATTTATATTTATATAACCCCACTTTTTATCTATCTTTACCCTGGCTATATTATCATAAAAATCTTTGGCATCATCATATTTTGCCTCTATAGCAATAGAACCTGATTTATCTATATAACCCCATTTTTTATTTACTTTTACTCTTGCTAGTCCATTTACAAATTCCCGTGCTTTATCAAATTTTATATCTATAATTGTTTTACCGTTTTTATTAATATATCCCCATTTATCATTTAATCTCACACATGCCAGTCCTTCCGAAAATCCCTTTGCTTTTTCAAATAAGCTTGATATTATAAGCCTGCCGGTTTTATCTATATAGCCCCATTTTTTATCAATCTTAATAGCTGCAAGTCCTTCACTAAAATGGTCTGCACCGGAATATTTCGGACTTATAATATAATGCCCGGCTGTATTGATATATCCGTATTTCCCGTTTATATATACAACCGCTATACCCTCATAAAAATCCCAGCAGTCATCATATTGAGGATTGATAATAATTTTACCCTTTAAATCAATATAGCCCCATCTATCTCCTATACATATTCTTGCAAAACCTTCTTTAAAATCTTTTGCTTTATCAAAATACGGTGCTATTATATAATCCCCGTTTGTATTAATATATCCATACTTTATATTGACACCGCTTGTTTTTACATTATTATATAACAGCACCCATGCCATTCCTTCCTGAAAATCACCGGCTTTATCATAAATCGGTTTAATTATAATTTTACCCTCGCTATTAATATAACCGATCTTGCCGTCTTTAATTATTTTATACAATTTATTATTGCTATCCTGGCAATGTATTATATTTTGTACATTAAAAAATATTATCAATATTAAATATAAATAATATTTCATATAGGTCCCCCTGTTTTAATATTTAAACTCAATACTCGCTGATATAATATGAGGTCTTAAAGAGTCGGCATTAATTTCAGAATAATTTTTAGGCGCATCTAAACCAAATAATATCGGTGTATATGATAAAACAGCCCAAAAAAACTTATAACCTGCACCGATCCAGACCTCCATAGATATCATGTGTTTTTGATCATAAGCATTATTTATATTATCAGCTGGTATTTTTACCTCTGCATCATATTGAAACGGTTTCCACCCGATATGCAAATATTTAAATCCTGACCATACTATCTCCAGATAAATCCTTTCTTCCAAGCCGATATCATAAGAATTATAATTAACTCTTGATCTGTTATAAAGATTGATCCATACATCAACCTTTTTGTTTATAAAATTAAAAGGTGCCAGTTTATATTCCAGTATATTTTCATTTTCAATAAAAAAACCTGTATAACCGCCCATATAACTACCTGAAAGTACTTCCTGTTTTATTGTAAGATAATCTTCAAAATCAAATTTCATAAACTGATTTTTCATCCTTAAATGCAGTATAAATCCCAATTTCGTCCCCATCATTAAACTAGTATGATATTTTTTTAAATCATCCTCCTCTTGAGTATATACAAGAGCATTATCGATATCACTATAGTTCAGCCTGTAATCCAGATAGTATGGGATCATAAAAGCAAAATATGAGTCCTTAAAATTCTTCCTGCCGAAATCATATCCCAATATTAAACCCATACTAAATAATCCGTAATGCCTTTCTAAAAATGTCGTTGATGCATTCCTGTTACGATTATCAAATCTTAGTCCAAGCTCGGTATCAAAATATGGTCCTATAATTAACCTTTTTACATCTGATATCTTAAATCCTGTAAATAAATAAAACTCTTCTTTTATTAAGGGAGTATTTTTATCCAATCCAAGATCAAAATTTTCCGAATCATCAACATCCCTAAATCCGATTTCTACCGATGTTTCCGACTCAAGATCTACCTTTATTTTCACCTTTTTTTCATTTTTTACTTCATCAGCATCTTCTTTACTTTCTATATCCTCCTGTGAGAATAAACTAAAAGTAATAAATCCAGACATAAACACAATAAGCAATAATCTTAAAAAAATATTTCTTAACATCATAAGCATTTATTATTCTCCTGCAATCACTAAAAAACAATCAATTTTATTTAAAAGCAAATACTTCATTCCTGTTTGCAAGTTGTGCTATTACTGAGTCATTTTTTTCAGTCATATAAGTAAAAATAAAATTATCCATAGACATTGATTCACCTAAAAAAATATCATTTTCTACATAACCGGAATAAATTGAATAATAGGAGTTGTAAGCTGTAAGAAAGCTATTATAAGTAAAAACACCGCCGGGTGAAGTAAATTGATCTAAATAGTCCTCATATTTTTCCCTGTATTTTTGCACTGCAAGTATTTTATCTACTAATGGACGATTGGTTAATCCATTATTATCCGGGACCTTAAATCCGTCATAAATATCTGCCTGTGCTACACTGCCCGGTCCTGTCCAGCCGTATCCGCCTTCCCAGCCTGCACCTAAGCAATGATCAAGGTCATACGGTATAAATACTATCTTACCGTTATTATGAAAGTATAAATAATAGTTTTGCCCGTTACCCCAGTAATCATCCGGGTTGCCTATTAAAAAATTCATAGCTATTACTTTTAAAAATTGGTCAACATCAAAATTACTGTCAATATAATCAATAAAACTCTGCCCTGTCAGGTTATTAAGATTGTTGATAAAATTAATTATATCAGAATAATTTGTATCATCTTCATTGGTATTCCTGTCATATGTAGGTATATAATTATTTTCCCAGTCTTTTATACCTATATCATACCCCGGGTATTCTATACTGCTTGGAGTTAAATCAGCCGGTGTACGCTGATATAAACATTTATATAAATTGCCGTCATTCCCATTTTTACCGAAACGTTTTGTTAAAAATTGCTTATCAACAGGTTCCAGTATTGTATATAAACCGTAATCTATAGTCTCAGTAGAATTATCATTGTTTATTACGGTTAAATATAATTTAACCTTGGCAGCTCTTGCTGCATAAATCCCTGCTTTTGCATGAATATTTTGGGCAAACATTTCCCTGATTTGAGTCGTATCTTTATCCTGAGACCATCTCAATATCAGCTCTTTTAAATTGGCAAATCGCCTGTCTTTCCTTTTTTCATATTCCCCTGAACCAACAGTCATATCATCAAAAGTTTTATTGAATTTAATCCTGAAATGTGTTCGTTGATACTGCCCTGTCTGCGGATTATAAGGAAGATGTCTTGTCCAAAAATTTCCCTTTGTCCTGAAACCGATTTCACTAACAGTTTGATCACCAAGGGCTCCTTTGTAAACCAGATCGGCTTTATAATATCTATTAACCCTGTAATTATTTAAACTTGGATTCCATGTAACCGGGTAATTTATATTATGCTGGATCATATCGGCAACCATTTGATCCAGATTGTTTTTTGTTATCCTGATTTCAAATTCATGAACATTATATGGATCAAATAATTTATTATAAGCAGTATAATCTTCACTGCTGCCTCCGCCTCCACCGGATCCTCCGCCATTACTGCTGTCACCTGTATCTCCTGCCAATACACAGGAAAATAAAACAATAAATATTATATAAAAAATAATAATTAAACTTATTTTATTCTTCATATAAGTCTCCTTAATATATATTTAATTTTAAACAATATAAAAAAATAATGTTTAAAACTTTAAAACCATTAATTATCGAAGAAACAGATACAATCATTCGTTTTTTTTTAAGTTTTGTGTTAAGAAATTGACTAAAAATTAACAAATATTAATAATATATGTCGATGAAACTCATAAAAACTTTCGTTTTAAAAGGAACAATGGACTAAAATAATCATAAATAATTATTGATTTTGCTATAAATTATTTATATATAATTAAAAATCATGATTGCTTTTATAGTTCTTTATTGGAATGTCATATGGCAGCAGATATTTAAATCAATATGATAAAAAATAAAATACAAAAAAAAATATTATTATTTACATTTTATATTATAATCCCGTTATTAATAATAACAGCAGCAATAATAATTATATTAATGCAAAGAAAATACTATATATTCCCAAATCCGAAATTTAATAAAGACACTTTTACTGATATGGGAGAAAACGGAAAGTCAGAAATTAATGACTTTAAAATTTATTCTGATAAATTAATAATGTCGTATACTTTAAAAAAAGGATTCTTATATCCATATATTGGTCTTCAATTTCATAAAACAAGGTTTTTCAATATTAAGAAATATGATTTTTTAAAAATCAAAATTAAAACAACAACATCAAAAATCATTCGCATCTATTTAGAATTATATATAGATAATTTTACAGACTTTAATAAGCCGTTAACATTCTTATATTTAATTAAAGAAATTCCGGTAATGCAAAATAAAGAAGAATACATTTTTGCATTAAAGGATTTTAAAATCCCGGAATGGTGGTATGATGTAAATAATATCAGTGAATATGATAAAAGAGTAAAAAAAGATTTTACTAAAACAGCTTTTATTAATATTGAAAACGACTCAAACCATCCTGTTGATATAAAAGATACAATTACACTAGGTGAAATAAGTTTTTATCAAAACAAACTGAAAGTCATTTTCATATCCGGTATTATTTTATTTATATATCTATTAATAATATCTTTATTTCATTTAATCAAAGCCTACAATAAAAGAATAATTGAAAAAAGCAATAAGATAATAATCCCGTATAAATATCTGGATCTGGAAAGTTATATAGATGAAGAAACAAAAAAAATCCTGAAATATATAGGAGCCAATTATAATGATCCCGGTATATCGGTAGAAAAGGTCAGCTACGGATCAGGTGTACCTGCCCTGAAAATACCAAAAATTTTAAAAAAAAGATTCGGTCTGTCATTCCCGCAATATATTAATACAATAAGGCTTTTAGAGGCAAAAAGACTCTTAAAAAATACAGATATTCAGATAACAGAGATAGCCTATAATGTCGGATACAACAGCCTGCCCCATTTTAACAGGATATTTAAAAACTTAGAAAAATGCTCACCTCAGCAATTCAGGAAAGAGAATACAGCAGTGAATAATAAAAATAAATAAGATTTTATATAAGCAATAATTTTTTACTTTTCATAACAGCCTGCACAATGATGAGAATCATCACGTGCCCTCCCATCAATATTAATAAAACCGTTATTATCAACCGACCCCAAACTGTTTAACGGCCGGCATACAGCATTCCCAAAATTAACTGCATCTGCACTTGCAGACAGCCTAAAATCCTGCCATGTATGATGCTCAAGAGATAAATCCGGAGGAACAATAAAAAAAGAACTAATAAAATACGGATCATTCGTTGAGGTATCCCATACAATAATTTTAGAATTACTATCCAGACTCTCATTGGTTATATACTGCGTTTTATTAGAAATAACACTCCAATAAATATTATTATCCTCATTTATTGTATTCCACAGATTTTCATTAAAAAATACAGTTCCTGCAAATACATTGTTATAGATATATATTCCTTTACCGTCCATTTTACTGCCATTTTCATACCCGGTAGAATACATATTAAGTGCTGTATAGTGCCTGTATACACCGCTTGCATCATTACGGATATAACCGACAAATGTATTATTTTTAATAAAAACATTCTTTCCCAGCCAATAAAAATTTGCTACTGCTGTAATTTCACGTATATCATAAATCAGATTATTTTCTATAAGGATATTATTATAAGCGCCTGAGCACGGAATATTATCCTCCCCGCCATATGTTGTTATGCCTGATGTAGTCCAGCCGTTATGAATAATATTATTCCTTATTGTATGCTTTTCATCCTTGATTGCAATACCGCTGCCATGATAATCCGTATTTAAAGCCCTCGGCACCCATGGGTCACTGAAATCCCACTCTGCATTATGTATATAATTCCCCTCAATCTGAATATCTGTTATTTTTTTCCCTTCACGAAAACATGACCTGCACATATCATGAAGATGATTATAAAAAAAATCCAGAAACTGGCTGTTGTTATATTGAAAAACGGCCTGGCATCCGCTTATATCACAGGATTCAAATTTAATATTCTTCGTATGATTCATATATACTGCATTTTCCGTTAAATTTTTATTTTGAGGGCTTCCCTTAATAGTGCAGTTAATAAATTGAATATTATCAGCATAGAGGATCCTAACTGCATCCAGTGTTTTTTTATATGTTTCCTGATTTGAGTCGGGATAAAAAGGATCCGTACTTCCCGGGTGCAAAGCCTGCCATTCTGCATCACCGGCAGGATCAACCGCTTCAACCTGTATTTTTAAGCCGTAAAATAATAAATAAGCGTTTTTTATCTTATTATCAACATCAGTATAGTTAAGATTCATATGAGTAAACAAGGGTACTGCTCCCTCTTCATTAATAAATATAACATAACCGTTTCTGTTTACTTTATTATCTCGGGTCTCAATAAAATGACCGTAATTGCCATCAGCAAGAAACACACCGTCGCCTGATTTTACAACTCCCTTAGTCTTTGCTATACTCTGCCACGGATCAGCTTTTGTACCGTTACCGTTTATATCATCACCATTTACCGCATCAAGATAATAAACATTGCCTGTTATCATTGCAGTTACATCACTGCGTGTTGCCAGTTTTGTTACAGGCTGCGGGAATCTATAACTGCTTTTTCCCGGATCAGGATTACTGCCTCCGCTGCTGCTTCCAGTACTGCCCCCGCTGTTTTGCGGGACCAAACTGCATGAGGATGAAAATAAAATAATCAAAAAAACAACCGGGAAAAAATTATTTTTCATATAGAAATCCTAAATTTTTATTAAACTTTAGGGCTAAATTAACCGCAAGAGGCTACAGAATACTCAGAGAAAATAGATTAAAAAACCTAGCTTTTTTCTGTAATCTCTGGTCCTCAACGGCTGTTAAATTTATTATTTAGCAGTCTAATAAAAATCCATATAAAACCTTTTTTAACAATAACCCGTCACAAGGTAAAATTAAAAGCCTTGCGGTTGGTAAAGATCAACTTTATGACTAATTAAAAAAATATAATTTACTTAATATATCTAACATGATCAACTTTACTCCAATCTACATAAACATCTCTTCTTGTACTATTTGTATGATCCATTAATTTCCATTTAAAATTTGAATCTCTATATATTATTAAAAAATGGCCTATTTTTAAAAATGCAATTGCAACATTAAATCTAGAATTATTATTTAATTCATTCACATTATTTGTTCTTTTAATATTCCATTCTTTGTTAAGTCTATCAGTCCCTGTAAAAAGTGATGGACATCTCATTCTTGTTCTTTTACCATCTATTAAAACAGCATATTTATCATTTGTTAACTTAATTCTTCCTTTACTAGCTTCCTGCATATAAAAATCTCCAAGTTTATCAGGAACATTCTTTCCCGTTAACTTACCTAAAAACCAATATGAACTCATACAGCATAAAGCTCTTGAAGCAATTAAAGAAAAATTGTCTTCATTATTGTTATAAAAATCATGTATTTCAGAATTATTTTTATAATGGTCTGCATTATTTACACCTGCATCATCTAATTTCTTTGCCATCCCAGTTTTAATCATTTGATTATACCCTTTTGTAATTCTTCGTGCATCATCAATAGTAGGTTGATCACTTTTTTCATACTTAATTCCTTCATTATCAAGCATTTTTTTTGTTTTTTCATCATTTATAGGGGCTAATCCATCTGGATCAACATACATTATTGGATTATTTCTACAATATCCAAAAATACTTCCACTTATTAAAACGCCATCATAAATAGGATCCGTACTGATCCACCTTGACACCTTCGGATCATAATACCTGGCACCGAAGTAATACAGACCGCTTTCCGTATCAAGCTCCTTGCCTGTAAATTTATAAGCAATTTTATTAAGCATCGGCTCCTGTGATTCTTCAAACCATGTTTCACCGTACGGCGTGTATTCTATATGTTCATATTCATAACCGTTTTTATCAATAATAAAGTTTGATGATCCAAGGTGGTCGGCATGATAAAAATATGTATTATTCTGCTCAACCTCTGCGTTGTTGTATAAATCTTCATAGGTAATCTTTGATACAATACGCGTATCTCCCGCAAAAATATGTTTTGTGATGCAGTCCTTATATACTCCGATCTGTATCTGATATAATCTGTCGACATAAAGCACCTCGGTCTTACCCTGTACCAATTTTGATGTTCTCTGACCCCCTGCATCATAAAGATACTGTGTTGTATTGTTATTTATATTAATAACTTTGAGCCTGTTTTCATCATCCCAGGTGTATTGTGTATCCAGGTTTTCAGGTTCATCTGTTGCCTCCCATGTATAACCGAATGCTTCATTGGCGCTGTTAGGATCAGTATTTATCGTTTCTTCATTTTCACTGCCTCCGTTATTATTACTACCGCCTGGATTGTCGTAATATTTTTTTGTTAAGTTGCCGTTAAGGTCATATTCATAATTTAAGTCTCCAATCTTAACGGCTCTATGAGGATGATCTTCATCATATATGTATGTAAAATTATAGTTCAAGTTTTTATCTTTACCGGTGTTTGCATTCTGGATACTGAGTTTGTTTGTTATGTTTCCTATATCGTCATATATGAAAGTCTGTGTATAACTGTTAGTCCTTAAGTATTTTGAATTATTGTATGAACCTGCTGCATTAACAAGCTGATATAAGTCATCATATTCAAAACCCTGGGTTATTCTCCTGTCACCCGCATTATTTGATATGGATAAAATATTACCGGTCTTATCAAATTTGTATGTCATATTCTGGTATATTTTATTTATATTTGTGTTTTGTGTTGTTATTTGGTCCAGCCATCTTCTTTTTTCATCATATGCATATTTTGTTTCTACACCATTGCCGTAGCGGATATATACTCTCTGCCCGAATGTATCGTATTTAAGGTTATCTATATATACAACAGGTTCCGGTATGTTTGAGAATGACCCGTAAACCCTTTTTACCTGACCGCCTTTATCATATTCATAATGTACAATTTCAGGAGGCTGTATTGCGCCGTTTGTCCTGTTATATGTCCCGGGGTATATGATTTGTTCAACCCTGCCGAGGTAGTCGTATAAATAACCGAACAGGTAGGTTCTAGTACCTGCCTCGGTTAATGTATTCATTGTTTTAATAACATTTGTCTGCTCGCCCAGTAAGCCGTATTCAAATTCTGTCACACCCGACTCATCCATAATCCTGTATAATCTGCCTGCCCTGTTTGATGCGGCACCGGGAGCACCGTAATAATACTCAACATCAGGCATATTGGGGTAGTCTATCTTTATAAGTCTGCCGGCTGTATCATATTCATAAGCTATCTTATGGTTCTTATCTTTTAGATTTGCATCTACCTTTTCTTTTAAGTTGCCGCATATATCATAAACAAATGTTACCTTACCGCTGTCAGGATTATTTATCGAGGTTCTTCTTCCCAGAGAATCATATTCAATCTTTGTTGTATTCCCGTCAGCATCCATTACTTCCAGGATTTCACTAAGCAAATTGTATTCATAGCTTGTTCTTATTGTTTTGCCGTTATTAAACTGGTCGATCATTATGATATTTTCCCTGGCATCCATATAGCTTACCTTATGCTTGCCGTTAGGATCGGTTACAGTTGTTTTAAATAAATTAGCCCCTGCCTTATCGGAGTATATTATTTCATACTTGGTCTCTATACTGCTTTCATCAGGCAATATAGTTTTAGTTACCCTTCCCTTTATATCGTATTTATTTTCAGTCGGATTCAGCATTTCTGTATCTTCATAATACTCATATTTAGCTGCATCATAATCACCTGTAAGATACTGGAATACAGGCTGTCCCTGTTTTATAACCCTGCCCATATTGTCATATTCTATCAAACCCGTAACATTCATACCGTATGATGCATTTTCATCCCCCGGCAACACAGCTTCTCCTTCTTTTTTAGTCTGCAGTACTCTTCTTAATCCGTCAACCGCAATTACGGTATCAAGTGTCTCGGTATCTGCAGGATTAAAATGAATCTTATTCATTGTAACTGCTCTTGCGGGATTGTGACTGTCTTTATCATACGGATAGTAAGTAAATTTTACTGCCGGTGTACTTCCGGTATCATAAGGAGACCGTACTTCAACAAGCCTGCCGAAGCTGTCATAAACATTTGTCATAGTGTTGTTATTCATATCCGTACCTGTTAACTGAACGGATAACCTTTTATTATAATCCGCCAGTGAATAATAAATTTGATTATTTTCTATCCTCTCCTCTATTCTTTCTATAAATATATGAACTTCATCATCATAATAATATGTTACCCCATGCCCTTTGGGATCCTCACTGTAATTTAGATTTCCGTACTGGTCATAACCGAACTTATATATTGGATTGGGCATATCTGCAAGATACTGCTCAATTGATGTAGGATTACCGTTATTGTCATAAATAGCATTTCTGGATCTTAAAACAGGTCCGCTAAATCCATCTTTTCTTACAATCAGCTCTGAGGGACTTGTAAATATATGATTGGATATATTACCTGCATCATATTTAACGGTTATATATATATCATCATTATTTTTTGATACATCGCCCTTGTATACAGCCTGCAATATATTACCTGTATTTAAATCATAATTTGTATATTCTATACCTGTTGTTATTGACTCCCCTGATTCATAAATAACAGTTGCCGTGCTGTTCAGTCTGGGGAAGTATATATTGCCGTTATTATATAAATCCTCAAAACTATAATTATTTTCAAGTATACTTAATTTTTTTCCGTCATTATCATTAAATGTACTTGTCAGTAAAATTCCTCTTTTATAATAGCCTAATTCATCATTTAAATCATAATAATTATTTTCCGTGTAAGTGCCGTCTGCATTTCTGATTATTATCTTTTCAAATCCAAAGAAATTTCTTTCCGCTCTGCTGTAATAACCGTCTGCATATTCGTATTCTACAGTATAACCTTTTTCTTCAGTATCATTATATTCATAACCGCTGTATTTTGTAACTTTTCTTAACACATTTCTATTAAAGGGCATATCTACTGTATTACCCGCCTCATCATATTCAAGCTCAATCCTGCCTCCTACCGGTGTATATATTTTTGATAATAATCCGACTTTTTTTGCATTATTTAATTTTACAATGACATTATCTTCATTGGAGCTTTTAAACACATGATCAGGCAGTCCGTCCCCGTCAATGTCAATCATACTGACACTTGTCTCTCCTATATCAGGAACATCAAAAGTATTGCCTGCATTTACATTAAATCCAAAATGTAAATATAAAGAATAAGGATAAGGAAGAATGGATCCCCATGCAGTACTTATAGCCACTCCTACAGAAACATTAAAATTACTCGTATAACTTATGTAATCACATCTATCAATATTTTTATCTTTTAAATTAAACAGATGTTTAAATACAAAATTGGATTCTTTCTCTATTAAATAATTATCGGGATTCGGGGGTCTGTATAATCTTTTTGCATCGGCATATTTACTGCCGAGATTATATTTTACATAAAAATAATCATCATTACCTTTATATAATCTATCAGGCAATCCATCGCCATTAATATCAATGATTTCCGTTTTTGTTCTGTTAAAGCTAGTAAAAACACTAGTACTTACACCTATTCCATAACCTGCACCTGCATTTTTACCTTTACTTTCAATTTCTGAGAATGAAAGATGATTTAACTCATCAAAATCATTTGCATTATTGGTTAATTCGTAAGGATTATCCCACAAACTATTATCCCAGGTAATAACATCACTAAAACTATCCCCAAGATTTAATCTTACTTCAAAATCACCATTACCGCTGCTTCTTATATGATCAGGCAGACCGTCGCCATTAATATCTATAAAATTTGTATTTAATATTGTATCGCCTTTTCCGTCAAGGTTATCACCGGCAAAGGAAGGTTTTATCGGTATAAATTTTTCAGGTCTTCCAGATGGCTCAACAATCAACTCCAGAATACTTGCAATTGAACCGACGGTAATACTATTTGAGTTAGTATCTGTTTGTGAATGCCTTATATTGCTGAAAACACTCCCCATATTTACCGGTTGATTCTTAAAACCTGTCCCTCCTTCATTTAATAAGGCTTTAAGATTACCGTCATCTATGACTATTTGATCAGGATATCTATCACCATTTATATCAAAGAAATCCCTATAACACTTTGTATCAACATCATTATCAGATCCTCCAAACATAAAAGCCGATGCACTGTCATTATTTGATTTTATTTTACTGTTCCTTATGCTGTACAATCCGCTTGAACTTAATTCGCCCGACTCCAGCGGTACCCTGTCAATAGAATCCCCGCATACTCTTGTCGGCATAAAAATACATGTGTCATTTTCTTCATCTTTAATAACAGCACATGCAAAATGTTTTTCCTCTTCAACAACATCAGCATTACTGTCATAATATTTATCAATATAATCAAATCTGTTTATTAGCCACATATCATTATGCCATGGATTAGTTATTTTATCATCAGTGCCATCTATATCATATGTTTCAGATTCATCCATAAAAAGCATAGCCTGAAAATATGTATAATCAAGTTGAGAAGTATTATAACTTATTAATCCCTCATCCCATGAACTGCTATCATTATTATTAAAGCCCTGATATCCACTGTCTATATTGCCATTCCATGAACCATAATACCAGTTATAAACACCTCCTGAAAAAAACTCATCGGCTAAATTAATATTATTTTCTAAATCATCACGGTTTGTATTATTGGTTATTAAATCCTCATTATCAGCAGGATCCCCGCTGGGTGCAATATTTTCCTGTCCATCAAGAGATGGAATATCAACAAGATTGTTATCACTAAAATCTTTAGATAATTTAAAAACATGAATATAGTATCTTTCTTCAATTGTATTACCTTCATTATCATATGTTTCTACAAGTATATAACTGACATTATCCTTATTACTGTTATTTTCATCACCTTTAGTATTTATAAGCTCTTCATTTACACCGGATGTATAACCTGTATAAACCACATCATATCTTCCTGTACTTAATGCCCTTATTTCTCTTCTAAGAGAATAATCCAGGTATAAGTTATTTTCCAATAAAAATGTCTTTAATAATTGCATATCATCTACAATACTATCATCACCATTCAGGTCAATATTAGCCTTTATCCTGTAATAATCTCCATCAGGTATATAATATGATGAGATGTAATTAATAGTGATTAGTATTCTTATAATCCTGTTGTAATCTTCTATTAATAAACCGTTTTTTAAATTATATACATTATTGTTAATATCTTCCTCATAAACAATATTCATAAAATCAATATCATCAATACTTCCTAATTTACCTATGATATTGTCATTAAAATCATCAGTATCAATACTTGCAGGTATCTGATCATAAAATAACGGTTCATATAATGATGAGTGTATCCTGGGGAAATCACTAGGCTTGTCTATTTTTGAGACCCCATTTGATACAATAAAAACTTTTTGATAATTACCTGCATCTTCTGTTATTGTGATGCTGTTTTCCTTAACAGTACTTGTATAATTAGTCATTGGATTTAATGAACCTTCATGTTCTATAAACATTGATGCCGTATTACCTTCATCTTTCAGCCATTTAATATATTCATCACCATTATCAGTAATTATTTTTTCAATCAATATACCCTTTTCATTAATACTGCCGATACTTAATCCTCCGTCCCCGCCGATATCACTGCCCTTTTGTTTTACAAAAGTATTTTTTATTAAAGCATACATGCATTCTCCATTATGATAAACACTTCTATTATTATTTGGATATGGATAGTACTGATATTTATATTTAATAGTAGAGGCAAAGGAACTGCTGGAATTCAATATATTATAAATTGTTTCACTGCCGTTTTCCGATAATAATGTATATCTATTATTAACAAAATCTTTTACATAATTTTTTATTAATAATTGCCTTGCAGTCAATTTAGGATCTTCACCATAAACTGCATTACTATTATCTACTTCATAAAAAATTTTTTCAAAATCATCTATTTGTATATACTTGGGAATAATATATCCGGCTTCTGCTATAATTGCATTCAACCTATATCTATCATTTATATCTGTCCTGCTATTTGAATAATAACTATTGCCATTATTATTATCCACATAAGTATAAGACTCCTCAAAAAAATCTTTATCATTATTGTCTGCAATACTATCAGAAATATTAATATATAATGCCGGACTTAAACTGTTAAAGAATATACTCCTATATAACTCAATATTATCATGAGGATAAACTTCCGTATAATATATTTCGGGATCCCAATTTACTTTATCATATTTAACATTATTAATACTGTTTGCCGTAAAATACAGCCTGTCTCCTCTTTCAACATCAATGTTATCTTCGTGTGATGCTATTCTTGTATAGCCAGCTTCATCTTTTAATAATATTGATGAAACCCTTTCCGACTCCTCAGGGATTAAAATATCCCAATTACCTGTGTTATTTATATTATTCCAGACACTGCTGTTATTTTTATAAAGATTAAGCTTAACACCATCTATTTTTAATTCTTCAGATACGGTTAAATTTCCTGTTTCTTCAAGTTCTATATTGCCTTTGATTTTTAATTTTCCCATATGATAAGCTTTCCATTTTACTACCGGATTTAATAAATGAAATGTTGAATACAATTCATCATCCTTTACATTTACTCCCTGCGTATTTTGTCCACCAGTTAAAATCCACTCCTTTTCAGTAAAACCATTAACTCCATTACCTTTAAAATATAATAATGGATTTCTTTGATCTACAACATCAATGAATCCATCACCATCTACATCTGCAATTGATGTTTTTGCACTTGCATAAGACTTGCCCTTTGATTTACCCCCCCCAATAACAGAAAAAGAGATACCTGTTGTATTATTATAATTATCTTGACGGTTTTCATTTAATAATGTGTTAAAACCATTTATTTTTTTCACATCACTATTAAAATCACTACCATTATTAAGTCTGCAATGTAATTGATCACCACTTTTTTTAACCTGGTCAGGCAAACCATCTCCATTTATGTCGATAAATACATATCTATCCATACTGGTATTTGTACCAAAATTATAATTTCTTGTAATTGACATACTAACATGACGAAAAAATCCAAAACCTGCATAAAATCCCCCACCGCTTGATTCTGATTCTGTTTTATTTAATGAAAAATCACGGCCGGCACCCGCCCATGACTTATATTCCATAAAACCGTTATATCCATCAGGATCAGTAGTATTTTTTTCCATATCATGGTATTCAAAATTATATCTATAAAATTCATTATCATTATTGTCATACTCTATTATACTGGATAATTCCGATTTTCCAAAATTACTCTCATTATAGGGTCTGTATTCCAGAATATATTTTCTAATTAAATCATTCCCATAATATATTAAGACAGCACCCAGTCTTCTATCCATTTTTGATATAAATTTACCACGGCAATTAATAATTACATCATTTCTGATTACAACCTGTCCATTGGATGATTCATTTAAAAACTCAATTTTATATTTTCCTTTATCACTATTATAGCCTGTAAAATATATGTTCTTTAAATATTTATAATTATCATAAGTATCATATTCATATGCTATTGTATTACCATTTTTATTTATTACTTTTTTTATATACCATTTAAAACCACCATGCCCGCCATCTAATACTGCATCATCCTCACCATTATATTCTCCATATATATATTTTGTTCCAGTATTATCAGTGATTTCAAAGCTCTCACCATTTTTGATTATTTTAGAATAACTTTCAATCCTTGTTTTATATTCATTAGTATTTAATATTTTTAATAAATCTTCACCATTTAATACCAATAAATCCGTACCATCATACTTAGGCACTCCAAACTTAGTATCTATTGTTATACTTGGGATATTTATATCAAAGCCGACTCCAAGCCAGCCGTTTTTAATTTCTGAGTTGTAGCTTAATGATAGTTGCGGGGCTACACCGTTCCTACCTGCCGGTATTCTTAACGGAAGGCTAAACTGTGCTGACCCCTGTGTATTTGGCTCCAAACCCTCTATGCCGGGTACCCCTGCCATAGGATCTGCCGCCTTTATATCCTTGATGCTTGTCGGATTAAAGCTTAACGGCTTGGGGCTTTCCGGAAGTTTTAATATGGAGTTTATCATATCAGTAAAGTGATTGGTTATGCTTGTTATTATCCCTTTTTCTTCATCAACATTTGCCTTCTTTAACTTCTCCCAGCACCCTTTTTCTTCATCATAAAAATATGTATAGAGGTTTAATATATCGCTTCTTCCCATTATGCTTTCCTTATTGTACGGCAGGATTATCGTTATGTTCTTATTAAACTTCATGCTCGGGGTAAACCTGTACCCTGCAACCCCGTCCGTGATGTTTACCATATCCGGATTAAGGGTACTTACATTACCCAGCTCCTCTATCGTTATATCAACATCTTCTTTTAAAGCTCCTTTGGGGATAATTAGCTTTACCTTCTTAAACTCTATTATTGTATCTTCATTCTTAAAAGCAGTTTTTGTATATTTTTCAAGCTCTTTTACTTCATTTAGCTCTCTTTTTGATTTGAGCTTTTTATATATGTATTTTTCAGTCTGCCTGTTGTCACAAACCATATTAACAGGCATCTCTTTCGGCTTTTTTATACCGACACTCTTTTT
>Ga0209164_1002160_pt1 | contig 21998 bp, 22 predicted proteins | sample MTBNYHSulfiMetaG_FD_187458 | JGI IMG/M metagenome (GOLD analysis project Ga0209164, IMG submission 187458) | Enrichment culture microbial communities from rom New York Harbor, USA that are MTBE-degrading - MTBE-NYH (New York Harbor Sulfidogenic)... | ecosystem: Environmental > Aquatic > Marine >... | reverse complement strand
GACTTGATGACCTCATAATAAAAAGTGCGGTCCCATACGAACTGTCCTGATATGGAGCATCGGTCGCAGAACCATACAGTGACTTCGTCAAGTTCAGCGGCGTCACGTAATGCAAGAGGAGGAAGCCAGCCTGGCAGCAGCGCCTCTGAACCGACTGGTGTAACGAGATCGCGTTCGGTATCGACGATCTGCTCAACTCCCGGTCTATCCCCATCGGCGACTATAAAGAAGGCGGTCTTCGGGAAACGATAGTCCAGGTCCACATTTGATACGGTTCCTGTCATTCCGGCTCGGAAATCATTGAGTATCATGATGCGGGCTCCGAGAGCGGGCTTGACGCCCAAGCGAGCAGTACAGAACGGGCAGTTTGATTTCTGGCCAGCCAGAATGGCCGATGAAACTTTTATGCCACTTTTCATAAATCTTTGTCCATTAGTACGCCGATACGCCGAACAGGGTTTATATTGATCCGTATAAGACCCAAAAATGCCAACTTTGCATTATAATATACCTGGTTTGTACTGTGGCTCAAAACAAAAAAGGCCCATCACCTTTTTACGTGATCATGCGCTTACTAATAGATACTCCCTTTCTCCCGCCCTTTTCCGTTTTATAAACCGCACCCTTTTCCTTAACTTGAAAACCAATCTTTTTTCGCGAAGATTCCGGCTGTGTCATCAGTTGACGAATTGCGTCAAAAACAACTTTAAACTGGGAATCGTACTTTTTCTCCAATCCTTCAAGTTTACGGGACAAGTCTGCATGTGAGGCAAGGATTTTCCGAAGCCGAACAAAAGCTCGCATAATCTCGACATTAACCTGGACCGCGCGTTTGCTTCGCAAGACACTGGAAAGCATAGCAACACCTTGTTCGGTAAAAGCATACGGAGTTGCTCGTCGCAGCCCACCCCAACTTGAAGTCACAAATTGTGACTTCAAGTTGCTAAGCTCTTGTTTTGTAAGCTGAAACATGAAATCTTCCGGAAACCTTTCCATGTTTCGCTTAACTGCTTGTACCAAAACCTTTGGTTCGACCCCGTAAAGCTCTGCCAGCGCCGTGCTTAACATCACCTTCTGACCGCGAATCAAGAAAATCGCCCTCTCAATCCTCTCGGCAGGAAGCACACTATACGGTTCATTCATTTTCCCCTCCCCCTGTGTGATAATGTTTTTATTTCTTTGATGAGAAAAGCCCCAAAACAAAAAAGGCCCATCACCTTTTTTATCAGGCAATCCGCCCTTTGTGTATGCTCACTAATTTTTGAAGACTTTCTTCCTCGCAACCATTTTATTTCACGATAAGAAAATATTTTCCTTTTTGGGGTTGAACATTTTCTCTTGTCATTACCGCTTAAAAGATAAAAAGTCAAGAAAGAGCGAGTGGTTTCTTGGGTGCTCAGCAATTACGCGAAGCAACCAAACAGTTGTTATTATGCTATTTCCCCTTTTACTTCTTCCCCTTCCACCGAAGTAACGCGAACTAATACCTCCTGATTCGTTAGTTCATCCCCGCCATCTATCAGAACCGGGATGTAATTTCGGGATAATCCCTTGAGGAGGCCGGTCTTGCGATGCCGTCTGGCTTCAATCAGGATTGGTAATTTTTTATTGAGATATGATCGGTAAAAACTTTCCCGCTTTTTTTTGCTCAACTGTCTTAAAATCTCACTCCTTTTTTTAACCGTATTGCCGTTTACTTTATTGGGAAGACTAAAAGCCGGGGTTCCTTTTCTGGGGGAAAAAGGAAAAACATGGAGGTAGGTGATGGATAATTCCTCGAGGAGATGTAGAGTTTGATAAAATTCTTCCTCACCTTCTCCGGGAAACCCGACAATAACATCCGCGCCGATTGCCAGGTCTTTAATAGAATTTGTTAACTTCAAAACCAAGGATTGAAAATTTTCAGCTGAATAAGGCCGATTCATTTTTCGCAAGATAGTATTGTCTCCGCTTTGAAGCGGGAGGTGGAGGTGGGGGCAGACGATCGTGGAGTTAGCCAGCACGTCGATCACGCCTTGGGTTATCTCAATAGGCTCTATGGAGCTTAAGCGAACACGGGGAACAGGCATTTGTTTTTCTATCTCGTGAAGAAGGTTTAATAACGAAGTTTGGGGAGATAGGTCAAGCCCATAGGCTCCGAGGTGGATTCCGGTAAGCACCGCCTCCTTATATCCGGATGAACCAATACTACTGAGCAGTTCTAAAACTGTTTTGGGTTGCATGCTCCGGCTTTTGCCCCGTACCCGGGGAATGATGCAGTACGAACATCGCGAGTTGCAACCATCCTGAATTTTTAAAAAAAATCTTGTTTTGGAGGAAAATCTTTCAATCTTTTTCTCGGGAAATATGATTTCTTTTTCCAGCGGGGTTACAATAATTCCGGTAAAAGAAGTTTTTTCTGCCTCCTTGATTATATTAACGATTTCCCATTTATCAGGATTGCCGATCACCAAAGACACTCCGGGTATTTTCTTGAGATCTCCGGGAGCGGCCTGAGCATAACAGCCCGTTACCACTATTTTTGCTTGAGGATTAACGCGATGTGCTCTTCTGATAAGCTGACGAGCTTGAAAGTCGGTTTTCCCGGTGACCGTGCAGGTGTTGATCACATAAATATCCGCATGCTCAGGGAAAAGAACAATGTCAAAATTTTTTTCTTCAAAAATTTCCCTCATTATTTCAGAATCATATTGATTGGCTTTACAGCCGAGAGTAGCAATGGCAACCCGCATTATGATAAAATCCTTGAACAAAATTTTGGTTTATGGTAATAAGGGACGGTATTTTTGGCGGCTTCGTAAAAAGCCCATCTGCGGCGTTACGTCCCGCCTTGCGGGATCATTGCGGCGTACAGGTAAGTACGCCTCATTCCGTCGGATTTGCGCGCCTTGCATCTGAAACTTTTTACTGTGCCGCTGAATTTCGACTTTTTACCTATTATTTTTTAATCATTTTTATTTTAAAGGAATTTTTTGTTAATGGCTATTGTAAAACCTTTTCGCGGCTATCTTTACAACAAAGAAAAAATTGCAAATCTGGAACTGGTAGTGGCTCCGCCGTATGATGTTATTAACGCTGAACAGCAAGCCCACTATTACCGGAAACATCCGCTCAATATCATCCGTTTAATCTTAGGAAAACAAGACCCCGGGGACAATGAAACGAGTAATAAGTATATCCGAGCCGCCCATTTTTTAGCAACCTGGCAAAAAGATACTACTCTGGTGCGGGTTCCTAAGCCAGCGATATTTTTTTATATCCAGGATTTTCAGCTTCCTTCGGAAGAATCCCGGAGAAGGAAAGGGTTTATTTGCCTTTTTAAGCTGGAAGAGTTTAGTTCCGGCGTGATCTTTCCCCACGAAAGAACGCTGAGCAAACCCAAGGTTGACCGCCTTAACCTCACCATGGCTTGCCGGGCTAATTTTAATCCGATTTTTTCTCTTTACTCAGATCCCGCGTTTACGATTGAGCGTCATAGTGACGCGGTTGGGGAAAAGCCTCCTTACCTTGATGTCACAGATGAAAATGGTGTTCGCCATAAACTGTGGGTTGTGGATGACCCGGAAGTAATCAAGGAAATAAAACAGATGCTGCAGGATAAAAAAGTATTAATTGCCGACGGACACCACCGGTATGAGACCGCGCTTAATTACCAAAAAATTATGCGGGAGCAGTATCCCGACTCAACGGGCGCCGAACCGTTTAACCACACCTTGATGTATTTTACCAACATGGATGACGCGGGTTTGGTGATCCTCCCTACCCACCGGTTACTTAAAAATTTTAATTTTAACGCAACCGAATTTTTAAACAAGGCACAAGAATTTTTTGATATCCAAGCCTTTCCCTTTGGTGCTGACACCGAGGAACGGGAACGGGAAAAGGCGTTAGCTGCCATGCAAAAAGAAGCGAAAAAGCGCTATCTGGTTGGAATGGTGACCAAAAAGCAGGGCAGCTATGTTCTCTTGCGGCTCAAGGATTTTTCATTGCTTGATAAGGTTATCAACAGAGAGCTATCCACGGCGCTGCGCCTTCTTGACGCAAATATCATGGAGTTTTTAGTTTTTAATAACCTCCTGGGGATAAGTTGCAGTGATCCGAAATGGGAAGAGCACATCACGTTTGTGCATACTGAGCGCGAGGCGATTGAGTTGGTGAAATCAGGCGCGTGCGAAGTGGCCTTCTTGGTTAATCCTACCCGGATTGAACAGGTAAGTGATGTTGTTGCACAGGGGGAAGTTATGCCACAAAAATCAACCTTCTTTTTTCCCAAGCTTTTAAGCGGCCTGGTGGTCAATCCCATCAATCCCGAAGAAAAGATCGCATAAGCGATTTTTCCCGAGAAAATCAAAGCTTGAAATTTTTCTTTAATTATTCTAAACTTAAAAATAACAACCTGCTATTTTTTCTCTTAAGGAGAAAGGAGGTTTCTATGACAACCTTTATCATGTGCGGGAAGTATTCGTTAGAGGCTCTGAAACGAATTAAATCTGAACGCACCAAAAAGTCGGTTAAATTGATTGAAAAGTTTGGCGGTAAGGTTAACGCAATGTATGCTGTGCTGGGAGAGCCGGATTTGGTGTTTATTTTAGATTTTCCGGGGATTGAGGAAGCTGTTAGGGCCTCAATTGCCTTAACCAAATTGACCGGCATCGCATTTTCAACCAACCCAGCTATTCCGGTTGACCAATTTGATAAAATCACTGCCACGCTTTAGTTCTCCGGTGGTCGGCAGTGGGCTGACAATGAAACCTATGTTTAAACTGCATGATGAGATCAGGTAATCCCTTGCGGAAAACTGCCCGGACGGATGCGCGTAAGCTCCTCCAATTTCTTGAGCAGAAGAGAGAAGCTTTATCTCCTCTTTTGATCCTTACCCATGATTATCCTGATCCGGATGCTTTGGCAAGCAGCTTTGCCTTTGCTTATTTGGTCAAGAAGGGGTTTAATATTTATACCCGGATAGTGTATGGTGGTATTATTGGGAGGACGGAGAACCAGGAGATGGTTAAGATTCTTAAAATGCCGGTCCATAAGTTTAAAGCCAATGACCTTAAGAAATTTTCTCAGGTAGCCTTGATTGATACCCAGCCTGAGTTTGAAAATAATTCTTTTCCTGCAGACCGGCAGGCTACCCTGGTTATTGACCAGCACCCTTCGGTAATCAAGCCTTCGGCTGACTGTAGTATTGTGGACCTCGAGTGCGGAGCAACGTCAGTAATTCTTGCACAGGCACTGCTTCTAAGTAACCTTGACATTCCCCGTAGGATAGGAACCGCGCTTGCTTATGGTATTTTAACTGATACCCTCAACCTTTATAGAGCCAAACGGACTGATATTATCAAAACTTATATTGCTCTTTTGCCTTTTTGCGATATGCGTATTTTAGCGCACATTCAAAATCCTTCGCGATCAAGAAAATTTTTTACTACTTTGGGAAAAGGCATTAAAGACGCCATGGTTTATCAAAAGTTGATTGTTTCTCACCTTGGGTGGGTAGAAAACCCGGATTTAGTCTCGCAGGTAACTGAGTTTCTCTTGACTTATAAAGGGATGCGCTATGCGTTTTGTACGGGAAGATATAATGAAAGGATTCACTTTTCGCTTCGAGCGACCAACCCGAATGCTTTGGCGGCAAATATTTTACGAGACATTGTCAAGGATCCGAAAGAAGCAGGGGGACATGATACTATTGCCGGAGGTAGTTTTGAGGTGGGAAAAGAGGGTGTCGAATCCACCGGGAAAGACTTAGAGGAGTCCCTTACCCAAAAACTGATCGAACGGTTAAATATATCAGGAAAGAGTACGTTTTACTTTCCATTCAAGATAACCCCCCGCATAAAATAAGGTGGATGCACGATGGAGTTTTTTAACGTTTTTAAAGAGATTGGGATAGCCGGTTTTATCGATATTCTCTTTATGTCGCTTATTCTTTACAGTGTGCTGATTTGGTTTAAAAAGACCAAGGCGGCCTTTGTTTTGACCGGCATCATCATCATGGCAGGGGTTTATCTTTTTGCTCGACAATTTGATTTATTGTTAATGGCTTCTGTCTTACAAGGTTTTTTTGCCGTGATATTAATTGTGGTGGTTGTAATTTTTCAAGAGGAACTGCGACATTTTTTTGAAAAGATAGCGGTTTGGAGCTTAAACCGAAAAAGCCAAAAACCAATGCAGTTATCTCGACCCGAAGTAGAAACCTTGGTTCGTACGCTTAATGATTTTGCCCATGACAAGATCGGCGCCCTTATTGTTGTTCAGGGAAAAGATTTGGTTATGCGCCATTTGGATGGGGGAGTGGAGTTACACGGGAAACTCAGTGAGGCACTTTTAAAAAGCATTTTTGACCCCCACTCTTCCGGGCATGATGGAGCAGTGGTGATTGAACGGGATCAGGTAAGCAGGTTCTCCTCTCATCTCCCGCTTTCCAAGGATTTTAAAACCCTTGGTCAAACCGGTACCCGCCATGCTGCCGCGCTGGGGTTATCAGAATTAACCGATGCGCTTTGTCTTGTGGTTTCGGAGGAACGGGGAACAATTGTTATCGCCCGCAATGGCGCGCTTCAGATCGTTAATGATAATGAAACCTTGAGCAAGATCATAAAAAATTTTTATCAGGAGATCAGCCCCCCGCCGGTAAATAAGCTCTGGCAGGAGTTTTTCAAAAAAAATTCCCGGGAAAAAATCATAGCGCTGGTTATGACGTCGGCGCTTTGGTTTGTTTTGGTATACGGATCAAAATTAGTCTATAAAACCTATACGGTTCCAATCGAGTATTCGGCTTTGCCCTCCGGTCTTATTGTTGAAGATATTGCCCCTCAAGAAATTGAGGTTTCTTTTTCCGGGCCACGCCGGGCGTTTTACTTTTTTAGTACAAAGGAGGTCAAGGTTTTTCTGAAGCTCTGGAACGCTAAAAAGGGGAGGCGTAGAATCAAAATCTCAAAATCCGACCTCTCCTTTCCCCAGGGTATCGTCCTTGAAAACCTTGAGCCATCAATGGTAAGAGTTAATATTGCTGATTTAACCAGCACAGAAAAAAAGGCGCCATCACCTTAAGATGAAAAACCTTGAGTTCACGATTCGACCTGCGGCACTTGAGGATGCTGAAAAAATTTACGACCTTTTAAATGACGTAGGAGCGGAAAATACGTATTTTATGCTCGAACCGGACGAGAGAGCAGTGGAACAGATCACAACGCTGGTTCACCAGCAAACCCTTAACCGGAGCCTTCTTCTGGTGGCCGAAAATAATGGTATCATTGTAGGAGTGTTAGGTTTTATCGGAGGAGGATTCAGGAAGATTGCCCATGTCATCGAAATAGGTTTGGCAATCGGAAAAGATTTTCGAAAATCAGGAATTGCGTCGACTCTTTTCCGGGAAGCGATAGCCTGGGCGCGCAAAAAAGGATTTCATCGTTTGGAGCTTGGGGTTTTATCCACCAACCAGCAAGCGATCTCGCTCTATAAAAAATTCGGGTTTCAGGAGGAAGGAGTCCGTAAAAATCGATACCGGATTGAAGAGACGTGGGTAGACGAAATTTTAATGTCCAAGCTTCTGTAGGATTATCGTGCATACCCGCGTGCATAAAAAATATAGTCGCGTCTTTTGCGTCATTACGTGATATTATTACGGTGAGATAACTCCTTAGGAGAAAAAGACTGTATGATCCGTAATTCCGTTTTTTTGAAAGCCTGCCGGAGAGAAGCAACTGATTATACCCCCGTCTGGCTCATGCGTCAGGCAGGCCGCTATCTGAGGGAATACCGAGCAATCAGAGAAAAAGTCTCCTTCCTTGCGATGTGTAAAAATCCTGATTTAGCTGCCGAAGTTACTCTTCAACCGACAAAGCTCATAGAGATGGATGCGGTGATCATCTTTGCCGATATCCTTCTTCCGCTTGAACCAATGGGGATTAAACTCGAATTTTCTCAAGGCGAAGGGCCGATAATTCATAACTCCATTCAGAAAAAAGATGATATAGAAGGCTTGCGGATCATTGAACCGGAAGAAGATGTCCCTTTTGTGCTTGAAGCGATCAAGAAAGTTGTTAAAGAACTCAACGGCACGATACCGCTCATTGGTTTTGCCGGTGGCCCGTTTACCTTGGCGAGCTATTGCATAGAGGGGGGTCATTCCCAAAACTTCATTAAAACAAAACAGCTTATGTACCATAATCCGAAATATTGGCATCTTTTTATGGAAAAACTCTCTACGGTCGTTGTTCGCTATCTTAATGCTCAAATTGCGGCCGGCGCGCAGGCTATTCAGGTCTTTGACAGCTGGGCGGGTTGCTTAAGCCCTTATGATTATGCTCAGTTTGTTTTGCCTCATGCGCAAAAAGTTTTTCAAGGACTTACCAACAATGTGCCGGCTATTCATTTTGCGACGGGCGCAGCTGACCTCCTTGAGCTTATGAAAACAGCAGGAGGCGATATTATTGGGGTGGATTGGCGGATTGAGCTCGGCAACGCCTGGAGACGTTTGGGGTATAACGTCGGGATACAGGGTAATTTAGACCCGGTCACGTTGTTTGCTCCGATTGCAATGATCAAGGAGCGAGTGAAAAAAATTCTTCAGTCAGCTGAAAACCGTCCCGGCCATATCTTTAACTTAGGCCACGGTGTCCTCCCCCAAACTCCCGTTAAAAACGTTGTCGCGCTGATTAACATGGTCCATGACCTTAGCAAGCGATAAATGGAAACACCTTGTCACCATAGCGGTATCCTGTTCTTAGCTTTTGGAGGGCCCAACTCATTAGAGGACGTGGAGCCTTTCTTGAAAAAAATTTTTTCTGGACGACCGCTTAACCCTTCTGTCGTTAATCAGGCAAAAGAACGTTACCGGCTTATCGGGGGAAAATCTCCGTTGCCTGAAATTACCGAACGGCAGGCGCGGAGTCTTCAGAATAATCTTAAAAAGAGAGGAATGCTCTGTGACGTCTCTATCGGCATGCGCTATTGGCTACCTTCCATCTCAGAGGCAATTAACACTTTCCACGCAAAAGGAATAAAAAAAATCTTTTGCATTATTTTATCACCCTTTTCAACCGGAGCCGCCACGGGAGGCTATAACAGAGCGGTTTATCAGGCGATCGAGGAATCTCATCAAAACATGGAAGCGCATTTTGTTTCACCCTGGAATACGCATGCTCGTTATCTTGATGCGGCAGCAGACAGGGTAAAAGCAGGGCTGAATTTGTTTTCTGCAAACATAAGAGACTCTGTCCCCATCATTTTTTCTGTGCATAGCCTTCCCTTAGAACACGTTAATGATGATCCGTATGTCAATGAAATTAAAAAAACCATTGCCGGGGTGATAACGCGTTTGGGAAAACATGAATGGTATCTTGCCTTCCAAAGCCAGGGAAAAGAAGGAGTGTGGCTCGCGCCTCACGTGGAAGACGTCCTTAAAGATATTGCTGCGAGCGGCAAAAAAGATGTGCTGGTAGTGCCCTTAGGATTTGTTTCCGATCACCTGGAAACACTTTACGACCTTGATATTGTTCTAAGAAAAAAAGCTCTTGACCTGGGGCTTAATTTTCAACGAGCACCCTCACTCAATGACAGCCCTCACTTTATCGAAGCCTTAACTGAGGTCATCGTAAACTCTCTGAGTAGCTGAAAATAATGACGCGCACTGAAAAAACCATCGCCATTATCGGAGGAGGTATTGCCGGTCTTGCTGCCGCGTGTGTGCTTCAGAAAGAAATCGAAGAGCGGAAACAAGGGATAACCTTCTTGCTTGTGGAAAAAAAAAACCGGTTAGGCGGAAACATCCTGACTGAGCGACACGATGACTTTATCATCGAGGGAGGACCGGACTGCTTTTTATCCGAAAAGCCTGAGGCAATTGCCCTCTGCCGTAAACTCGGCATTCAGGATCACTTAATGAAAACCAATGAGCATGTCCGCCGCATTTTTATTCTCTCCAAAGAAACTTTACAAGAACTCCCGGAAGGGTTTATGCTTCTTGCGCCCACGAATTTTTCTTCGTTTATCAAAAACCCTTTAATTTCACCGTTGGGAAAACTCCGGATGGCGATGGATCTTGTCATTCCAGCAAAAAAATCCGTTGAGGAGGAAAGCTTAGCACAGTTTGTCACCCGGCGTTTGGGAAAAGAAGTTTTGGTGAAAATCGCCGAACCCCTGGTAGCTGGTATTCATGCCGGTGACCCGGAAACCATGAGCCTTAAGAGCACTTTTCCGAGGCTGATCGAGTTAGAGAAGAGCTATCGAAGTTTGATCATCGGAATGATAAAAAGAAAAAAAATGGTCAAAGGGAAAAAGGGCACTCATGGCTACACCATGTTTATGAGTTTAAGAGAAGGCTTGGCGACACTTCCTAACACAATAGCTGCTTCACTAAATCCCAAGGGATTTTTGACCGGAAACCCGGTCGTGAGTATTGAAAAAGTTTCTGATGCTTCCGGATACCTTCTTACGTTGGCACGGGGAGATTTGTTAAAGGTTATGTCAGTGGTGTTTGCTACACCAGCGTTTGTCACTGCCGATCTTTATAAAGAAATAGACCCCGTGCTTTCATCGGAACTTTTCTCCCTTCCGTATGTTTCCACTGCTACGATCTCCCTTGCCTATGAACGGAAAGAGATCTCTTATCCAATGAATGGGTTTGGATTTGTAATCCCTCGGATCGAAAACAGGAAAATCATGGCCTGTACGTGGACCTCAATAAAATTCGCGCATCGAGCGCCTCCCGATAAGCTTCTGATCCGTTGTTTTGTGGGCGGGATAAAAAATGAGCATTTAACCCGTTTGAACGAGTCTGCGCTTATCGCGATCGCTCGCGAGGAGCTCCGGGATATTATGGGTATACATGCTAACCCATTATTTACCAAGGTTTTTCGGTGGGAGAAGTCGATGCCGCAATATATGGTTGGTCACGAAGCGAAGATAAAAAGAATTGAGGAACGGTTATCGCTTAACCCGGGGCTTTTTTTGGCGGGAAGTGCCTATCACGGCATTGGTATCAGCGATTGCATTAAAAGCGGAGAAAAGGCTGCTCTGGCAGCACTCAAGTTTGTGCTTTAAAAAATTCAATTGTCCTTTTTAATCCTTCATCGAATTCGACCTTAGGCTCCCATCCTAATGTCCGTTTAGCTTTTTCTGCGGAGAGGACACTGCGGAATTGTTCTCCTTTTTTGGGTTCTCCGTGGACTTCCAGCGCCTCTGCATGAGTGAGAGACTGAATCTTTGTGAAAAGATAATTAACCGTTGTTTCCTTCCCTGTGCCGACATTGAATGGCCCTTCTTTATCATCTTGCAAAGCCAGCACATTTATTCGGGCCACATCTTCCACATACACATAGTCTCGGGTCTGTTCTCCGGTTCCGTTGATGATCGTTTGCTTTCCGGTTAACATGCTCCGGGAAAAAATAGCAATCACCCCAGCCTCACCCAGAGGGTCCTGACGAGGACCGTAAACGTTAGCATAGCGGAGCGCTACATAGGGCAGGTCAAAATTTTGTTGGTAATAATAAAGGTAACTTTCTCCTGCCAGTTTAGCTACCCCGTAAGGGCTCAGGGGTCTCAGCGGATGCTTTTCGTCAGCAGGGAAGTAATCCTGTTCGCCGTAAATTGCTCCTCCTGAAGAAGCGAAAATCACTTTTTTTACCCCGTATTTCCGGCTTAATTCCAGGAGGTGAATAGTTCCCCGGATGTTGATTTCTAAGTCATAAATCGGATCGGTTACTGAATCTCGAACGCTTACCTGGGCAGCGTGGTGGTTTAGAACGTCAGGCTTTTCCTGAGCAAAAACCTCCTCTAAGCTTTCGTCTCGAATATCAAAGTGATAAAAGGACGCCGCAGGGTTAGTATTAGCTTTTTTCCCGTTTGAAAGGTTATCAATGATGATAACCTGATGACCCTCCTTGATAAGGACATCGGCGATATGGGAACCAATAAAACCAGCTCCACCAGTAAGCATTATTTTCATCGAAAAATTCTTTTTAAACTATGAACAAGTTAAGAAACCTCAGGCGCGATAATATCCCTGATACCAACTCACAAATTTTTTCACCCCTTCTTCAATCGGCGTGGCGGGTTTAAAACCAACATCCTTTATTAAGTTTTCAACATCAGCAAACGTTGCAGGAACATCACCCGCCTGGATGGGTAAAAAATTTTTCTTGGCCTTTTTCTCCATGCATGCTTCCAAAACCTGGATGAGGTTCAAAAGCTTCACCGGATTATTATTCCCAATGTTATACAGTTTAAAAGGAGCTGCGCTCGTTGCCGGATCAGGATTTTCGGTGCTCCATTGTGGGTTAGGATCTGGAATTCTTTTCATCACCCGGATAACACCTTCGATGATATCATCGATATAGGTGAAATCCCGTTCCATATCGCCGAAGTTATAAATATCAATGGGTCGATTTTCCAACATCGCGCTGGTAAAAAGAAAGAGAGCCATATCCGGTCTCCCCCAGGGACCATAAACCGTAAAAAATCTAAGGCCGGTAGTGGGAATGCCAAATAAGTAACTGTAACTATGAGCCATCAATTCATTTGCTTTTTTCGTTGCCCCATAAAGGGAAATCGGATGGTCGACGTTTTGATGGACAGAAAATGGCATCCTGGTATTTAATCCGTAGACTGAGCTGGATGAGGCAAATACAAGGTGTTTTACCTTAGCGTGCCGGCAGCCTTCTAAGATATTTAAAAACCCATAGATGTTGCTATCAAGATAAGCATAAGGGTTAATAAGCGAGTACCTCACCCCTGCTTGCGCTGCGAGGTTAACCACAACGTCAAATTCTTTGGACTTAAATAACGAAAGGACCCCTTCTTTTTCTTCCAAGGAGAGTTTGATAAATCTAAAATTTTTTTTGCTCTCCAGCTGTGATAAACGGGCCTTTTTTAATGTGACATCATAATAATCATTTAAGTTATCCATGCCGACAACCTCATCCCCCTCTTCTAACAATCGTTTACAGAGGTGAAACCCAATAAACCCGGCTGCACCGGTTACCATTTTTTTACTTTTTGACACTTTGTTTGTCTCCCTGATCAGGAACCATTTTTTACCCCGTTAGATTTCAAATATCTAACAGGGCAGGCGGGATGAATGCCCCGTGTGAAAGCATTCTAACGGGGTTACCTTATCTTATATACTAAAATTCTCCTGTTATGGCGAGGACTTTTTCTCTTTCTGATGATAAGCGGATATTTTTCACGTAGTTCATTGGACTCAGGATGACTAACACTATAGAAAGGAAAAATTTTTATAAATTTAACATGCTGTATTTAATAAATATTTCTAATACCCGTTCAGCCTATCGCCTTATAGAGGTATGAATTGACTTAGGAATTTAGATGGGTTATAAGTTACTATAATTTTAAAAACAATGTTCATTAAACAAATTATCGGACAAAAAAAGGAGTATCAGGAATGGCCTTGACTAAAGGTAATAACGTCGCAGAATTAGAAAAACTCCGGTCCCTGATCGCTTATAACGAGAGCTTAAAAAATATTACTCGCCAGCTCCACATTGCTGAAAACATTGATGATATTTTGATAAATTTAAAAGATAATTGCCTTGCACTCTTTGACGCCGAGAGGATCACGATCTACGCGGTTGATCATGCCAAAAAGGAAATCTACTCAAAAATAAAAGAAGGCAATGAGGTAAGTGAGATTCGTCTTCCGATCAATCGGTCGAGTATTGCCGGGTATTGCGCTTCTACCGGAAAAATGATCAATATAAGCAACGCGTATGATGATCAAGAACTATCCGGTTATTCTCCGGAGCTAAAATTTGATAACAGTTGGGATTTGAAGACCGGTTTCAAGACCCGACAGGTGCTTGCGGCCCCATTTCTTTACGAGAAATATTTAATGGGGGTTATCCAATTGTTGAACAAAAAAACAGAGGCTACCTTTACCCAGGAAGACAAACAAAATGTAGCTGAAATGGCAGATGTTTTAGGATTGGCTTTTTATAATCAGCTTCAAAAAGCAAAAAAGAAGCCTACCAAATTTGATTATCTTCTCACCAATAATATTGTATCCCAGAAGGAATTAGAGGACGCCTCTATCCGAGCACGGGAGACCAAAGGAGATATCATTAAATTTCTCATAAATTCTTACAAAATTTCCAAACAAGATATCGGCAAGAGCTTCAGTGAGTTTTATGGGCTTAAATACCAAGAGTATGACACCAAAATCATTGTTAACCAAAACATCGTTCGAAAGCTAAAGGCTGATTTTATGAAAAAGAGTCTTTGGATGCCCTTGAAAGAGGAGGGAAACAATTTAATTGTTCTTATTGATGATCCCCACGACATCCAGAAACGAGATGCGATCGAGCAGTGGGTGAAGTTTAACTATGCCAAGGCTAAGAAGGTTGATTACTGGGTCTGTCTTCCTGAAGATATTATCCAGTTTATCAATAGCGCCACTCAAACCGTAAAAGAAAGCGTACAAGAAGAAGCACCAACGTGGGGTGGAGGGACGGTGCAAGTTGAAAGTGTGGACATCCAAGATCTTATTGGTGAATTGGAAGAAGGGGTTGAAGCTGACGTAGACACTCCAGAATCTTTGTTTGATGAGGTGAAAGAATCTGACAGTAAAGTTGTCCAGTTAGCCAATAAGATTATTATTGACGGCTATAATCAGGGGGTTTCGGACATCCACATCGAACCTTACCTCGGAAGGAAGGATACGGAAATCCGGTTTCGTCGGGACGGGGTCTGTTTTAAATATTTGGAGGTTCCTCCCAGTCATACCAATGCCCTCATCTCTCGATTAAAAATAATGGCCCGGCTCCGCATCGAAGAAAAGCGACTCCCCCAGGATGGAAAAATAAGGATGAGGTATAAACACAAAGATATTGAACTCCGGGTAGCTACGGTTCCTACTGCCGGGGGTAATGAAGATATGGTTTTGAGGATATTAACAGCGGGAGAGCCGCTTCCGATTGATAAGATGAATTTTTCAGAAAGGAACCTGACGATATTTAAAAAGATCGCTGACCGCCCGTATGGCTTAATTCTTTGTGTCGGGCCCACCGGATCCGGGAAAACCACTACGCTTCATTCGATTCTGGGATATATTAATAAGGTTGAACGAAAAATCTGGACAGCAGAAGATCCGGTGGAAATCACCCAATACCGCTTACGTCAGGTTCAAATAAACCCTAATATTAAAACCCAGGATGGACACAGATATGACTTTGCCACTGCTATGCGGGCCTTTCTCCGCGCTGATCCGGATGTTATCATGGTGGGAGAGATGCGAGATTCAGAGACAGCAAACATTGGTATTGAGGCTTCTCTTACCGGCCATTTAGTCTTCAGCACTCTCCATACTAATAGTGCCCCGGAAACAATTACTCGCCTCATTGATATGGGACTTGATCCGTTTAATTTTGCTGATGCCCTTTTAGGTATTTTGGCCCAGCGTTTAGTAAGAACAATTTGCCCGGAATGTAAAGAATCTTATCATCCTTCTCAGAAGGACTTTGACGCAATAGTGAGAGAATACGGGAAGAGTGATTTTGAAAAACTAGGGGTTACCTTTAGTGACAAATTTGTTCTTTACCGGGGAAAGGGTTGTTCAGCCTGCAGCCGCTCTGGATTAAAAGGCCGGACTGCCCTTCACGAGCTTTTGGAGGGAACTGACGAGATTAAACGACTCATAGTGCAAAAAGCATCTGTGGCCGAGCTCCGCAAACAAGCCATTGAAGAAGGAATGACCACCTTGCTTCAAGACGGCATCATGAAAGTTTTAAAAGGCGATACCACACTGGAACAAGTACGGCGGGTGTGTATGAAATAAGTACTACTTTTGAATGCAACTTGGTATGAACAATGCCTTTCTCTATATTTTTTTAGGGTTTAATAAGGCATTCCAGACGAGGGGGTTGAGCGTTGTTTTTTCCTTTCTTTCTCTTCTTTTTCTTTATCCGTAGGACGTAACCCCTTTCTTACCTCTTTGGAATAACCCTTATCTTCCCAGGAAAGCACGATTTCTTTAGCTTCTCCTTCACCCACCTTAACCGTCAGGTCAAACTGGTGAGTGGTAGTTTCTTGCATTTCCTTTAAAAGCGAGAGTGAGGTTTCTTTATTAAACACTTTCAATTTATGGTCACCGGGTTTAAGTCTAATGTCCAGTTCTTTTTGCAAAAATCCGGCATCCCCGCCATCAACTTCAACATAGAAACCCGGGGCATAAATTTCATTGATGAGAATGATGTGGCTCGTTACCTCTTTATCGGGGGGGATGTAAATTTTTTTTCCGCATCCTCCGCTCATGAGAAACAAAGATATTATTCCGAGAGAACTAATAATTACCACTAGTCTTCTTAATGGACGAGGCAGGGTGAAAAAAAAATTTTTTTTCATAACGTTAAATCCTTCTATTTGATTAGCCAGATACCTCCGACGATGAGGATAGTTCCCAACACCCGTGTTAAAGAAAAATCCTCTTTAAGGATAAGAAAACTTAACACACTGGTTACTAAAGGATATGTTGCCGAAATAGGAACAACCCGGGAAGCCTCGCATAGCCTTAAGGCAGCTAAATAAGTCCAGGTGCCCAAAAGTCCGGCCAGCAAGCCGCTCATTGCAAAGTAAAAAGCAGCCTTAGGATTCACGTCAATTAAAGCCTGGGTTTTCCCCATTCCCAGAATTATTATCACCAGACCTAACATAGTAGCGAAACCACGGATCGTAAGGGCGATAAAGGGATCAATCTGCGCTTGCGAAAAGCCGGTTTTTTCCACAATCGGAGTCAGTCCCCAAAAAAAGACAGATAACATTATCAATCCGAATACTTGATATGACATAGTACTTTTGAACTTTTAATAAAAAAATTTCCGCGGGGCCTTAGCGCAAAAAAATCAAACACATCTCATAGTACTGCAAGACTATACACTAACTTTAATTTTTTACAAGGAAAATAGTTGTCGCCATCGTTCAGTTATTCGGCAACTATAAAGGTATCCTGAAAACCTCTTGATTCGAATTCTGTTTGAGCTTGGATAGTTTCTTCGAGGTTATTATATTTTCCAACCCGGACCTGATAAAAGACCACTCCCTCATGGGTTTTATAAGTAGTTATATGAGCAGAAGGATTAATGAGAGAAATTTTTTCTTTTAATCGGAGAGCATTTTTAAGTTCTTTAAAAGCGCCAAGTTGAACCGTGAAAACCCCTGTCCAATCAAGCGGTGTTGAATCAGCGACACCGACCACTTCCAACTCGACAAAGGCGGTTCCCGGGCCAATGAGTCCAATTTCTTTTGCGCCACAATAGGAAAGGTCAAGAATCCGGTTTTTGGCAAACGGTCCGCGGTCATTGATAACCACCACGGTTTTTTCCCCGTTTTCTAAATTGGTAACCCGGACTTTCGTTCCAAAAGGAAGGATTCGATGGGCCGCGGTACTTGCGTACATATCATATCGTTCACCCCGTGAGGTTTTTTTTCCATGAAATTCCGGCCCGTACCAGGAAGCAATCCCTCGCTCTTTATAATCTTTTACTTCCCCAAGGGGATAATAAATTTTTCCGCCAACCATATAAGGGGGTTGCTTTTTTTTTGCTCGTGAAAGAGGTGGTATTTTTTCTGCTTTTGGTGAAGGGGGTGGGGCGTGAGCACAGCCTATCAATAAAGCAAAAAAAATAAAAAAGATTGATAAAGATAATTTTAACTTCACTGCCTTTCTTTCTTTTGGTTAATTCCCATAAAACCTAATACCACACTCCCCAAAAACCGACAAGGTAAAACCAAAACTTTAAAAATAATTACAAAAGAAAGAAATAAAAGATTTGCAAAATAAAAAGGAAGGCCGAAGACCTTCCTTTTGTCAAAGACAAATGTAAGAAATAAAAATCCTTTATCGTTTTGAAAACTGAAAACGCTTTCGGGCCTTTTTCCGGCCGTACTTTTTTCGCTCTTTAATTCGCGCATCTCTGGTCAGAAAGCCTACTTTTTTTAAGGCATTCCGGAAACCTTGGTTAACCTCAAGCAGGGCTTTGGCAATTCCGTGTTTAATGGCGCCAGCCTGACCAGATATACCCCCACCCAATACGTTAACTTTAACATCGTATTTTCCCAGGGTATTGGTGAGCTCGAAAGGCTGTTTAATTATCATTCTTGAGGTTTCTCGAGGAAAATATTCCTCCAATGAACATTTATTGATGAGAAATTTTCCTTCTCCCTCCTGGAGCCAAACTCGAGCAATAGCGCACTTTCTTTTGCCTGTGGCATAAAAATAATTTTCCAATTTATTACCTCAAAAATTAAAGTTCAATCGTTTTTGGCTGTTGAGCCTGATGGGGATGCGTTTTGCCAGGATAAACCTTCAGTTTTGTCAACATCTGCCTTCCCAAACTATTTTTTGGCAACATTCCCCAGACTGCCTTACGGATTACTTCTTCTGGTTTTTTTTGAAGAAGATCTTTCGGTGTTATTGACTTCATTCCTCCTGGGTAACCAGAATAGTGATAATAAACTTTATCGTTAAGTTTTCTCCCCGTCAATTTTATTTTTTGGGCATTAATTACAACCACAAAGTCACCGGTATCTATATAGGGGGTAAAAATAGGTTTGGTTTTCCCCTTTAAAATTGAGGCGATTTTGCTTGCTAATCTTCCCAAGATTTTATTTTCCGCGTCAACCAAAAACCAATCTTTTTCAATCTGATCTTTTATAGGCTGTGTTGTTACCATAATTCTTTTTCCTTAATTTTAGTGGAAATTTCTTTTTATGCTACAACTTACTTGATTTGTCAAGAAAAATTTACAAAAGTTAGACTTAGAAAAAAACATTTTGTTATTTTATTCGATTCTTTGTATATTTTTTAAAATATTTTATAAAAAAGTAATTCTGAATTCCAGAGGTTTAATAAACAAAACATTAAGTATAAGGGAAAAGAATGGGTATTTTAAAGTTAATTGGAAAAACCCCGTTGGTTGAAATTAATAAAATCAATCCTCACAAAAATGTAAGAATTTTGGCTAAACTGGAGGGGTCGAATCCGGGGGGGTCCGTCAAAGACCGGCCGGCATTGTATATGGTAGAAGAAGCGGAAAAAAGCGGCGAACTCACGAGGGATAAAATTATATTGGAGCCTACCTCAGGCAATACGGGTATTGGTCTGGCCATGGTTGCAGCCGCCAAAGGATATAAAGCAAAACTGGTCATGCCCGCATGTGTAAGCGAGGAAAGGAGAAGGATTTTGGAGGCCTTTGGCACCGAAATCGACCTTAGTCCAGCAAATCAAGGGGTTGATGGCGCGATTCGGCGGGCCTACCAGATTTTTGAGAACCATCCTGGTACCTATTACATGCCGGACCAATATTCTAACCCCAATAATGTTAAAGCTCATTATGAAGGAACCGGACCGGAAATTATCGAACAAACGAAAGGGGAGATTCATGTATTTGTGGCAGGAATGGGAACAACCGCTACCTTAATGGGAACAGGACAGAGGTTGAAGGAATTTAATGCCAAAATAAAAATCATTGGAATTGAGCCAACGTTAGGCCATCGAATTCAAGGATTAAAAAATATGCATGAGTCTATTGTTCCTAAAATTTTTAACCCCAAGAAACTTGATGAACGAATCATCATTGATGATGAACCTGCCTTTAGTATGGCCAGAGAGTTGGCGGTGGAAGAAGGCATCTTTGTGGGAATGAGCAGCGGAGCAGCTATGGCAGGCGCTTTGAAGGTTGCTCAAAAGATGCGATCAGGAACAATAGTGGTAATTTTCCCTGACCGGGGTGACAGATATCTTAGTACTGCTCTTTTTACCTCGATCTGTGCCCAATGCCCACCGTAAAAATATTTTCGACAGATTAATTCTTCGAAATCTTTATTTTCTTAACTGATCGACAAAAAAAGATTAAAAAAAAAGTCAGATGGGATAGCCACTTATAAATTAAAATTTCATAACATTGACTTAGTCGGAGAGAGATTCGCGGGGTAAGCCCCTTGTCAAGAAGCCGACAGTAGATATGCAATGGATTAAACTTATGTTGGAAATCAAGCATTAAGCTTTCCATGGTTTTCCCTTTATCTCTTCCTTTTGATTTGCCTTAATTTTACCCTGTTAGAAAGGCCCGCTTGCCCGGTTAGATATTAAATATCTAACCGAGTGAAGAAGCATGAGATAACCCCATTAGGGAAATTTCTAATGGGATAATGCCCCGTCTGAAATCCTTCTAACAGGGTTTACGGCATTCTTTCAAAGCTCTGAGCAATTAACTTTAAAAAGATTACCATATATTGTATTCATTTGTCAACAAAATACATTATATTGAAAAAATCATCAGAAAAATAAAATATCTTCGAACCCTTTATCTTGGCCGATGATGTGATCTTCTTACTTGCTGATGTCCAAAATGATCTTGAGGTTTTCTTTCTGGTGTGCTGCCCTGAAAGCCTCAGTGGCTTTATCGAGAGAAAACCTTTGGGAGATAAGCGAGAGGACGTCAATGACTTTATTTTCTAAGAGACGAATAGCGGGAGGAAAAGGACCGTATCAAGACCTTATTCGGATTTTTCCATCAAAGATTAAAGCTTTCATGATAATGCCGGTGCAATGGAGAAATCATAATTCTAAAAATCGTTGAAGGGTCTCATAAACTTTTAATTTTATTAGATTTATTAGATGCTGAAGGGTGAACTGTGCGGCGTGTTTTTTTCGTCCGCACCAGTGAAATGTTATGCTACTTTTTGAATTTCATTTGGTTCGTATTCAGGAAACAAATTATAGCAGGATGTACATTAAATGCCTTGGCGAGTTGCTCTGCCCTTTTTTTACCGATTTCTAATTTATCGTTTTTAAGCATACTGATATTTTTTGCATTGATAGAGCAATATTTTGATAATTCCTCTTGAGTCCATCCTTTTAATTCGCGCAACATTTTAATTACTTCTCCGGTAGTTAAGGTCGTATGCTGTTTTGCCGGTTTAAAATCCGATTTTTTAATTTTCATTATTTTAACCCCCTAATATTTATGTGGAAGTCAAGATGTTTTCAACGTGCTGCGGCGCAAAGCGTCCGAGCCATCGTTTTGGGTGAGAAACGGGCAATGAGGCTAAACTGAAAACCCCTAAATTTTTTCCGTCCTCTCCACCCACTGGTTATCCGATAACTTTGGAATTATGCAGCCTTAATTCGTTTCAAGTCCCCAATATCAACCGATTGTTTTGTATTCCATAGATCGAATTGAAGCTGGAGCCGGAGCCACCCTTCTGGTGTGCGACCAAATACTTTAGATAACCTTAATGCCATTTCAGGGCTAATGCCCGAACGCCCATTTAAAAGTGCTGAAAATGTTTTTCTTGTAACACCAAGAGCTCTGGCTGCTTCAGTTACATTGATATTAAGTGGCTCAACACAAAATTCTCTTATAATTTCGCCGGGGTGTGGCGGATTATGCATAGACATTTTTTTACCTCCTTAATGATAATCTTCATAATTTATATCAAAGGCATCGCCGTTTTTTATCTTGAACGTAATACGCCAGTTCCCACTGACTTTGACTGCCCAAGTTCCTTTACGATTGCCTTTTAGTGGGTGTAATTCAAGACCAGGTAAATCCATATCTTCTATAGTTTCAGCAGTTTCAAGGAGAGCGAGAATTTTCCTTAGTCGAATAACATGCTGGACGTTAACACCACTTGAGATACCAGATTCGAATAATAACCTGAGTCCCTTATGTTTAAATTTTTGAATCATACATGAATATTGTAACCAGACACGTTACAGGTGTCAAGAGATATTTATTGCATGGAAAGGATCACCCAGGTTGAGAGGTGCGAATGAAGCGCAGTGAAATGAGCATCCTCCTCAAATCTGATGTTAGGCAGTGCTGTTATCCGAGACGGCAACGGGGTCAGCCCCGGAGGGCGTGTTGCCCAAAGCTCTTTGAAATCAAAATAGTTCAATGCGATCTGGATTAGACTTCAGTATGTATAGAGTGCATTATAATAACCGGTAAAGCACACTCAATCCGATGAATCAGGTT
>Ga0209164_1002159_pt1 | contig 22002 bp, 16 predicted proteins | sample MTBNYHSulfiMetaG_FD_187458 | JGI IMG/M metagenome (GOLD analysis project Ga0209164, IMG submission 187458) | Enrichment culture microbial communities from rom New York Harbor, USA that are MTBE-degrading - MTBE-NYH (New York Harbor Sulfidogenic)... | ecosystem: Environmental > Aquatic > Marine >... | reverse complement strand
ATCTCGGTGGACGCCACCATGCACACCGACTCGCTGGCCTACGAGGGCATCAAGCTCATCAGCCAGAGCATCCGCACGGCCGTGTACGACGGCAACAACATGTGGGCCCGCGACAACATGGCGATGGGCTCGATGATGGGCGGCATCGCCTTCGGCAACGCCGGCGTCGGCGCCGTGCACGCGCTCTCCTACCCCATCGGCGGCATGTTCCACGTGCCGCACGGCGTGGCCAACACGATGGTCCTGCCCTGGGCGATGGAGTACAACATGCTCGCCTGCCTGCGCTGGTTCAAGCAGTTCGGCGAGGCGATGGGCGAGAACATGATCGGCCTCTCCGACCGCGAGGCGGCCGAGAAGACGGTGAGCGCGCTGCGGCAGCTGGCCGACGACCTCAAGGTCCCCCAGTACCTGAGCGACGTCGGCATCCCCGAGTCGGCGATCCCCGACCTGGTCGAGGGCGCCAAGACCCAGGCGCGCCTCTGGAACAACAACCCGCGCAAGTTCACGCCCGAGGACATGGAGCAGGTCTACCGCAACATGGCCGTGCGGCCGGGCAGCGCGCCGGTCAAGTAGAGGGAGCCGGCCGCCGGGAAGTCATCCGGGAAGCGGCCGTGGGAGGTCGTCCGGCAGCGGCCGTCGGGAAGCGGCCGCACCCGGGGCGCAGGAGGCGCGCGGGCCACGAGGCCGGCCCGCGCGCCGCAAAGGGAAGGGCGGCGGGGCGACCTCCCGGTCGCCCCGCCGCCCTTCGTGGTCGCCGCACCCGTCGTTCACGGGCGGAGCCGCCGCCCCCACGGGTGCGGCTTCCTGCGTGCGGCCTCAGACGAAGTACACGTCCTTGAAGTACATCCGGCCGATCGGACCGGCGAGCTTGTCCAGCTTGTAGCCCGTGGTCGTCTCGGAGTAGGCGTCGAGCTGGTTGCGCCACGCCCAGATGATGTAGCCGCCCTCGTTGTACTCGATCTCCTGGGCCTGAGCGATGAGCGCGCTGCGCTCGGCGTCGTCGACCGTCTTGAAGGCCTGCTGGACGAGAGCCAGCCACTCGGCGTTCTCCCAGTGGGTCTCGTTGTAGGGCGCGTCGGGCATGGTGCCCTGGCTCGCCTGGGCGAGGAAGCTGCGCGTCGCCCAGAAGTCCTGCGCGAACGGCCACGAGAGGTAGTCCTCGCCGTAGAAGACGCCGGCGTCGACCTTCTTGAGGTTGACCGTCACGCCGGCGGCCTTGGCCTGCTCGGCGAAGACCTGCGCCGCGGCGACCTCGTCGCCGCCCAGTGCGCCCTCGGACGTGACGAGCTCGACGGTGAGGTCGCCGTCGTAGCCCGCCTGCTTGAGCAGAGACTTGGCCTGCTCGATGTCCTGCTCGCGCTGCGGCAGGTCGGGCGTGCCGGCGTCGTAGCGCGCGTACATGTCGTTGGCGACGGCGCCGATCCCGCTGTAGGCCTGGTCGATCATCTGCTGCCGGTCGACGATCAGGCGGAACGCCTGGCGCACGCGCACGTCGTCGAAGGGCTTGACGTCGATGCGCATGGTGAAGGGGCGCCAGCCGCCGGTCTCGGCGTTGAGGAGCGCCAGCCCCTCCGTCCCCTCGATCATCGTGGCCTGGCTCTTCGGCAGCTGGGACATCGCCTGGATCTGGCCGGAGCTCAGCGCGTTGATGCGCGCCGTGTCGTCGGCGAACTCGATCATGGTGAGCGTGTCGACGTACGGAGGGGTGTCCCAGTAGTCGGCGAACGCCTCCCACTTGAACTGCTCGCCGGGCTTCATGTCGATCATCTTGAACGGACCGCTGCCGATCGGGTTCATCGGGTCGAAGCCCACCGGCACGATCTTGGCGCTGCGCTCGGCGAGGTTCTCGTCGAGCAGCACGTTCGGCGTCGTGAGCTGGAACTCGACCGTCAGGTCGTCGATCTTCTTGATGGTGCCGGGGGCGACGCCCGTGAGCGCGGCCGAGGCGACCTTCGGGTCCTTCGGGTCGACGATGCGCTCCATGGAGAAGACGACGTCGTCGGCCGTGACCGGCGAGCCGTCGTGCCAGAGCACGCCGTCGCGCAGCTTGAACTGCCAGACCGAGCCGTCGGCGTTGGGCTCGATGCTCTCGGCCAGCAGGGGCTGGAGCTGCATGTCCCAGTCCCAGACCGTGAGACCCTCGTACATGATGTACTGGATGGCGATGTCGGGCTCGTACGAGCCGATGTGCGGGTCGGCGGTGTCCTTGGCGGAGCCGCCGACGATGCCCACCATGAGGTCGCCGCCCTTGTTGGGGGTGCCGGCCGCGGTCTCGCCGCCGCTCGGCTCCTCCTCGCCGCCGCAGGCGGCGGCCACCGGGCCGAGCGCCGCGAGGCCGCCCACGGCGGCCGCCCCCTTCAGGAGGCTCCGGCGCGTCACGCGCGTACCGGCGAGCTCCCAGACGAAGCCGGTGTCGTCACTGGTCATGCACATCCCCTTTCCCCTGCGGAGTACCACCGCCTCCGCGGCGGACGACCGCCGCCGCCCGAGGCGCTGCCCTGACTGTGAGTGGATCGTGATGCGACCTCCTGCGGGCCGGGCGGCGGCGCACGCGGCGTCCGCCGCCGCCTCCCTACCTGGTCGGCACGTCCCGGTCCTCGTGCCGCCCCGGCCCTCCGTTGACCTTGGGCCTGACACTACACGCCTTCCCGACTCAGGACAAGGCGCGGTGTTCGGAATCACAGGCCAAGATGAAGACCCGGTTCACCTTGCTTAACGATTTCGTCGCTTTGTGTACTGTTGTCGAAACCACCGCACATGCCGGCATCGTCCGGAGGGACGCGGGGCCCGACGGGGCCGGGGCCCGGTCACCGCGCCCCAGGCCCGCGGGGCGCCGCGCCGGGCGCCGGACCCCGGACGTCGGGGCGCCCTGCGCGAGCCCACGCCTGCGGCGGCCGTGCCCCGCGTCGCCGAACGGCGGACGACCCTCGCGAGGCGCGGCACCGGGGGACGGAATCGCTGCGGAATCGGCACTGACACTTCAGCTTCTTGAAGTCATCGACAGTATCGATATACTTACTGACCATCAAGGGTTCAATCGATGAGCATCACTGAACTCCGCATGCACCGCCGCAGGCGGCCTCCGACGACGCGCGGACGCCGGGGCCCGCGCGCTGCGGAGCGCACCTCCCCGGCGTCCGGCGCGTACCGCGACGTCGTCGCCGGCCTGACCCTCGGCGCCACCCAGGTCGGCAACGCGATGGCGTACACGCTGCTCGCGGGCGTGCCGCCCGTGCACGGGCTGTACGCCATGGTGGCCGGCACGCCGGTCGCCGCAGTGACGGCGGGTTCGCAGCGCATGGCCGTCGTGCCCACCGCCGCGCTCTGCCTCGCGGCGGGCGGGGCGCTCGCGACCCTCCCGCCCGAGCGGCGCGTCGCCGGACTCGTCGTCCTCAGCGTGCTCACCGGGCTCCTCATGCTCCTCGCCGGGCTGCTGCGCGCCGGAGGGCTGATCCGCTTCATCTCGCGAGCCGCCATGGTGGGCTTCATGGCCGGCGTCGCCGTACTGATCGTCCTCAGCCAGCTCGCCGTCGTCACGGGCTTCTCCAGCGGGCACGCCAACAAGGTGGCGCAGACGCTCGACCTGCTGCTGCACCCCGGCCGCGTGGACGTGCCGACCCTCCTCGTGGGCGTCGCCACGGTGGGGCTCACGCTCGCCCTCTCGAGGACGCGGCTCAGGCTTCTCGCCGTGGCCGTCGCCCTCGTCGTGGTCACGGCCGGCGTCGCGCTGCTCGACCCCCCTTCCGTCGCCGTGGTGGGCGACATCGCTCCGATCCCCGGTCGCCTGCCGCTCCCCCGGCTGCCCGACGTGTCGCTGCTCCCCGAGCTCCTCCTGCCCGCCCTGGCGCTGGCCATCATCGGCCTCGTCCAGGGGGCGGGCATCAGCCGCTCGGTGCGCAACGCCGACGGCACGTGGGGCGACACGAGCCGTGACTTCGCCGGTCAGGGCGCCGCCAACCTCGTCGGCGGCCTCTTCGGGGGCGGGCCCGTCGGCGGGTCGATCCAGGCGACCACGCTCAACGTGAGGGCCGGCGCCCGCTCGAGGTGGTCGCTCCTGATCGCCGCCGTCGCCGTCACCGTCGTCATCCTGGGCGCGGCGCCGGTCGTCGAGCAGGTGCCGCTGGCCGTCACGGGCGGCATCCTGCTCGTCGCCGCGGCCGGAGCCGTCGACGTCGGTGCCGCGCGCGACGTCTGGCGCGCCGACAGGCTGTCGGCCGCGGTGATGGTGGCCACCTTCGTCCTCGTCCTTCTCGTCCCCCTTCACTACGCGGTCCTCGCCGGAGCGGCGCTCTCGGTGCTCAAGCACATCTACCTGTCGTCGCTCGAGGTGCGCGTGGTCGAGGTCGCGGCCGGGGACGGTCACCTGCACGAGAGGACGTGCCCGTCACGGCTCCGCGACGCGGGCGTCACCGTGCTCGACATCTACGGGAGCCTCTTCTACGCGGCCGCGCCGCGACTGCGCGAGTGTCTCCCCGCCGTGGCGGGGGCGCGGCGCGCCGTCGTCGTCCTCCGGCTGCGCGGGAGGGGCGCCCTGCACAGCGCGACGATCGCGCTGCTCCGCGACTACGCCGCCGAGCTCGCCGCCGGCGGCGGCCGCCTGTTCCTCGCCGGCGTGGGCCCCGAGATGCGGCGCCAGCTCGAACGCACCGGCCTGCTGGGCCGGCTCGGGGCCGATGCGGTCGTGCCCGCGACCGACGAGCTCTACGGCGCCTGCGAGGTCGCGCGGTCGCGCGCCCAGGCGTGGCTGGCGGAGCAGGGCGACGAGGGCGCGAGGCCGCGCGGGACGAGCGGGTAGCCCGCCGAAGAGCGGGGCGACTACGACTCGCGGGCGCCGTCGCCGTACGCCCGCTGCAGGACCTCCGCCACCTCCGGTCGGGTGAACCAGGCGGGCAGCTTCCTGCCCTTGGCGAGATACTCCTCGCGCACCTGGGTGCCGGAGATCGACCGGACGCGGGCGCCGGGCGGCACCTTGCCCACCTCCTCGTAGCGGTCCTCGTCGGCGAGGTAGGCCAGCTCCGCGAACCCGACCGGCGTCACGCCGACCTCGCCGGCGTAGCGCTGCGCCGTCTCCAGGGCCTCGTACGGCCCGTAGAAGGGCTCGCCGTGCGAGTCCTTGCCCGGCCCGGCGTGGTCGCGACCCACGATGAGGTGGGAGGCGCCGTAGTTGCGCCGCACGAGCATGTGCCACACCGCCTCGCGCGGCCCGGCGAAGCGCATCGCCAGCGGCATCAGGGAGAGCAGCGTCGTGGACGGGTCGTAGTAGTGCCGCACGAGGACCTCGTAGGCCTCGACGCGCAGGGCGTGAGGCACGTCCTGCGGTCTGGTGACCCCGACGGCCGGGTGGATGAGCAGCGACCCCCCCACCTTCTGCGCGGCGCGCTTGGTGAGCTCCTCGTGGATGCGGTGCATCGGGTTGCGCGTCTGGAAGGCCACGACCGCGGGGTGGCCCATCTCGGCGAGGCGGATGCGCGTGGCGGCCGGCGTGCGACAGAGGGGCCCGTGGAGACGGTGCCGGGGCAGGTCGAGGACGACGGGCCGGCCGGCCAGGCTGTACGGCGGCCGGCCGGCCGACTCGGCGACCAGCGGGTGCAGCGGGTCGCTCGTGCCCAGCACGGCGCGCAGCTCGCCCGCGACGTCGACCGGGTACGCCTCGTCGACGGTGAGTACCGCCAGCAGCGCGCCCTCCCCGTCGACGAGCGCCACCTCGTCGCCGACGCCGCGGAGGTCCTCGGCGCGCACCGGCACGGTGAGAGGCACAGGGAAGAGCGTATCGTCGGCGAGGCGCATGTCGGCCAGCACCCGCTCGTGGTCGGCCGCGCCCATGAAGCGGTCGAGCGGCGAGAAGGCGCCGACGGCGAGCATCTCGAGGTTGTACTGCGCGCGCAGCGAGAGCGTGACGCGAGGCAGGCGCCGCGCGCGCTCGAGCGTCGGCTCCCGCTCGGCCTCAGGGACGAGCAGGTCGACGAGGCGGCCGCCGAACGGTGGGATCAGGTCGGCGGGGCGCGGCGACGACGACATCGTCGCGCCTCACCGCGCCCCCGCGACCACCGGCCGGGCTACGGCCGGATGCGGGCCTCGTACATCGCCTCGTAGTAGGGCAGGCACTTCTCGTACATCGCCTTGAGCTCGGGGACGTCGTCGACGGTGTAGTCGAACTCCTCCATGTCCCGCTGGAAGCCCGTGCTGTCGCCGGCGTCGAGGTGCCACATCTCCCAGTCCTTCCACTCCGGCTGGAACACGGGCTCCCAGGTGAGCGACTCGGGAAGGTGCGGGATGCCGACCTTCGCGCAGTACTGCTCGACCACCGACGCGGCGTCGATGAGCAGGTCCTCGGCGTCGACGACGGCCGGCACCTCTCCGGTGATCTTCTTGGCGAGCTCGAAGAGCTTGAACTGCGACTCGAAGCCGATCTCACGCAGGGTCACGCCGGGATCGAGCTTGTGATAGGAGACCAGCGTCAGCGCGGGGTCGCGGATGATGAACGTGTTCACGAACTTCCTCATGAACTCCTCGTCGGCGCGGTCGCTCACGTAGTACGCCATGTCCTTGAAGAACACCGGCGTGTCGGCGGCCGCGGCCTCGATCATCTCGAGCGTGCCCTCGAAGCTCCGGGGGTGGCCCTCCTGGGGTTGCATGCCGACCGGCTCCTTCTCCTTGGCCTCGAGGTAGAAGTAGTATCCGAAGGGCTCGTGGATGACCTTGAAGTCGCCGCGCTCCATCATCATGCGCTCGAAGCCGGTCGAGATCGAACGGGGGACGGACCAGAGGGGGACGATGATGCTCATGCGGATGCTCCTCGTAGCGTACGGCCGGACCGGTGGCGCGCCCAGGGAGGGCCGTCGAGCGGGATGCCGGGCGCCGCACCCGCGCCCGCCGGCGCCGCCCTTCGACGCGTCCGCCGACACCCTAGCATCCCGGGCGGGGGCTGGCAAGGTCGTGGAGACGGATTCCTAGCGTTTCCGGACGTTTCTGGTACCGTACTGAATACATGGGGAAGAATCACGATACCAACAGATTCTGGGGGGCGATTACGCTATGAATCACGAAACGCGGCCCGTCGTCCGCCAGGGCGCCATGCCCCACGGCACCCTGGCGCTCGACGACCTCGACCGTCGCATCATGAAGCTCCTGCGGCACGACGGTCGCCTCACCTACGCCGAGATCGCTCGCACGGTCGGCGTCTCCGAGCCCACGGTGCGCAAGCGGATCGACCGCCTCGTGGAGGGCGGGGCGATCACGATCATGGCGCGCATCAACCCGGCGCCGATCGGCTTCCCCATCGACGCCTTCATCGCGGTCAGGGCCGAGCGCGGGCGGATCAAGGAGGTCGGCACGAGGCTCGCGGCGATGGAGCACGTCGCCTACGTCGCCTACGTCGCCGGCAGCTTCGACATCGTGATCGAGGCGTTCCTGCCCGACACCGAGGGCCTCTTCAAGTTCCTGAACGAGGACCTCGAGGCGATCGACGGCATCACCCACTCGGAGACGTGGCACGTGCTGCGCACGGAGAAGTTCTTCTACAACTGGGAGGGCGAGGGCGTCGGGCTGGGCGACAGGGAGTGACGCGAGGGGCGAAGGGCGGCGGGCGACCATGGTCGCCCGCCGCCCTTCAACGGCTCTCGCGGCGCTCCGGTCGCCGTTGCGCCGCAACGGCCTCGGCGCACGGCAGCGGCCTGCTTCACTGCCACCGCCTCAGCTCCCGATCGCGGCCTGTTCCGCCGCGCCGGCCTCAGCGCGCGGTCGCGGCCTGCTCCACCACGGCGGCGACGACCTCGCCGGCCTCCTCGACGTCGGCGTCGTCGACGTCGATGTGGGTGACCAGCCGCACGCTCCACGGCGACTCGTCGAGCGTGAGCACGCCGGCCTCCTCGAGGAGCCGCACCAGCTCGCGCGCCGGCAGGCCCGTCCCCTTCGTACCGGCGTAGACCATGTTGGTCTGCACCTTGGCGAGGTCGATCGCGAGGCCGGGCACACGCGCGAGGCGCTCGGCGAGGGCGCGGGCGCGGCGGTGGTCGTCGGCGACGCGCTCGACGTGGTGCTCGAGCGCGTAGAGCCCGGCCGCCGCGATCACGCCGGCCTGGCGCATGCCGCCGCCGAAGAGCTTGCGCGCGCGCAGCGCGCGCTCGGCGAAGGCGGCGTCGCCGAGGACCAGCGAGCCCACCGGGGCGCCGAGCCCCTTCGAGAGACAGACCGACACGGTGTCGAACGGCGCCGCGATCTCGGCCAGCGTGCCCCCGCCGGCCGCCGCCGCGTTCCAGATGCGCGCCCCGTCGAGGTGGAGGAGCAGGCCGTGACGGTCGCAGAAGGCGCGCACCGCGTGGATCTTCTCCAGCGGGTAGACGAGACCGCCGCAGTGGTTGTGCGTGTCCTCGAGACAGACGATGCGCGTCGGGGCGAAGTGGATGTCGTCGGCGTGGTGGACGTACTCCTCCATGGCCTCCGGGTCGAGCGTGCCGTCGGCCGAGTCGAACGTGCGCAACTGCAGGCCGGAGAGCACGGCCGCCCCGCCTTGCTCGTAGAAGACGACGTGCGCCTGGGCGTGGAGGAAGACCTCGTCCCCGCGCCCCGTCTGCGCGTGCAGCGCCACCTGGTTCGCCATCGTGCCGGAGGGGACGAAGAGCGCCGCCTCCTTGCCGAGCAGCGCGGCCGTCGTCTGCTCGAGGCGCAGGACCGTCGGGTCGTGGCCGAGGACGTCGTCGTCGACCTCGGCCTCGGCCATGACCCGCCTCATCTCGGGCCCCGGCCGCGTCACCGTGTCGCTGCGCAGGTCGATCGTGTGCGTCGCCTCGACGCCCGTCCGCGGGCGCTCGCCGTATGTCATAGCAACCACTCCCCATCGTCGAGCAGGGGCCGGCCGTCGACCTCGACGGTCGGCCGCATGATCATCATGTCCCAGTGGAGGACCGAGTCGTTGACGCCGCCCAGCATGCGGTTGTCGCCGAGGGCGAGGTGCACCGTGCCGAGGATCTTCTCGTCGGTCAGCGTGTAGCCGCAGGGGTGGCCGACCGCCGGGTTGAGGCCGATGCCGAGCTCGCCGATGACGCGCGCCGCGTCGTCGGCGGCGTCGAGGACGCCGCAGAAGTACTCGAACTCGCGCGCCGCGCCGACCGGCGTCGCGACGCCGCTCTCGAAGCTCACCTCGAGGTCCTCGATCCGGCGCCCGTCCCAGAAGGCGAGGTCGAAGACGACCGTGCCGTCGGCCTGGTCCTCGAGCGGCGCCAGGCAGATCTCGCCGGCCGGCAGGTTTGATAGGTCGGTCTCGCGGCCCACGAGACCGACGTCCTTGTCGACGGGCCGGCCGGCCACGCCCAGCGTGACGTCGGTGCCCCTGGGCGAGCGGATGCGCACCTCCCGGGCGCCCTCGAAGAGCGACGCCGCGGCGTCCGCCTTCTCCTGCAGCTCCCCGTAGTCGACGTCGAGGGCGCGCCAGAACATGTCGTTGAACGCGCCCCACTCGAGGTTGAAGGCCGCGGCCTGGGCGGGCGTCGGGTAGTCGGTGCCGATCCAGCGCTTGCCGCCGCCGAAGATCACGTCGCCGATCGGCTTGCGGCCGCGCTGCTGGGCGGCGCGCTGCGCCGGGGTGACGTCGGCGAAGAGGCGCGGGTCGCCGTCCTCCATGCGCACGACGACGACGACGTCGGCGGCGCGCACCGCCTCGAGCTCGGGGGCGCAGGTGAGCGAGAGCTGCGCCTCGGTCAACTCGGTGAGCCGGCGGTGGGTGCGCTCGTCGCTGCGCGCGACGACGAGCGCCGTCGCCCCGGCCAGCTCGCACTCGTGCGCCAGCTCCTCGAGGTAGGCGGCCGCGTCGAGACGCCCGTCGATGTGCACGTGCTCGCCGGCGCGCACGGCGGCGCACTCGCGCACGATCCTGCGCGCCACCGCGCGGACGCGCGGGTCGAGAGCGGTCATCGGGACTCCAGGGTCGAAGGTCCGGCCGCGCCGGCGACGGCGCGGCGGGCCCCGCGCTCGTCGTCGGGGCCCGGCCGTGAGGCTACACCGCGGCACGACGCCGGCCAAGCCGCGAGCGCAGCGGCCGGCCGCCGACGGGGGCCGCCGTTCTCGGGCGCGAGCGACGGAGAACCGGAGCGGCGGAGCGGCGCGACGGCTCAAGTGGCGCGACGGCTGGAGCGGCGGGCCCGACGGCTCAGGCGGCGCCGGCCGTCGCGCCCGGCCAGTCGGTCGCGCCGTCGCTCAAGTACGCGTGGATGTCGCGGGCCGCGTTCCGCGCCGCGCCCATGGCGAGGATCACGGTGGCCGAGCCGGTGACGATGTCGCCGCCCGCCCAGACCCGCGGCAGGCTCGTGCGCCCCGACTCGGTGAAGGTGCGGATGTAGCCGCGCTCGCCGCGCTCGAGACCGGCGCAGCCGGCGAAGAGCGTGGGGTTCGGGCCCGCACCGATCGCGACCAGCACCATGTCGGCGTCGAGCAGGAACGAGGCGCCGGTGACGGGGATCGGCCGCGGCCGGCCCGAGGCGTCGGGCTGCCCGAGCTTCATCGGCACGCACTCGAGCTGGCGCACCCAGCCCTGCTCGTCGCCGATGTAGCGGACGGGGCTGGTGAGGTAGCGGAACTGCACGCCCTCCTGCTCGGCGTGCACGATCTCCTCCGTGCGCGCCGGCATCTCCTCTCGTGTGCGCCGGTACACGACGGTGACCTCACGGCTGCCCATGCGCAGCGCGGTGCGCGCGCAGTCCATGGCCACGTTGCCGCCGCCCAGCACCGCGACCCTGGTCCCCTTGGGCGCCGGGGTGTCGTAGTCGGGGAACAGGTAGGCCTTCATCAGGTTGACCCGCGTGAGGTACTCGTTCGCCGAGACGACGTTGCAGAGGTTCTCGCCGGGGAGACCGAGGAAGATGGGCAGGCCGGCGCCGGTCGCGAGGTAGACGGCGTCGTACCCCTCGGCGAAGAGGTCGTCGAGGTCGAAGAGCCTGCCGACCACGGCGTCGACCTCGAACTTGACCCCGAGGCGCCGCAGGTAGGCGATCTCGGCCTCCACGACGTCCTTGGGGAGGCGGAACTCGGGGATGCCGTAGGCGAGCACGCCGCCGGGCTTGTGGAGCGCCTCGAAGACGGTCACACCGTGGCCGAGGAGCACGAGGTCGGCGGCCAGCGTGAGCCCGGCGGGGCCGCTGCCGACGATGGCCACGCGGCGGCCGGTGCGCGGCGCGGGCTCGGGCAGGGTCACGGCGTCGGTGCCGCGCTCGAAGTCGGCGACGAACCGTTCGAGCGCGCCGATGGCGACGGCGCCCTCCTTCTTCGCCAGCAGGCAGACCTCCTCGCACTGCTGGTCCTGCGGGCAGACGCGCCCGCAGATGGCGGGCAGGGCGTTCTTCTGCTTGATCGTGCGCGCGGCGCCGACGAAGTCCCCTTCCTTCACCTGGGCGATGAAGGCCGGGATGTCGACGTTCACGGGACATCCCTCGATGCACTTCGGCTTCTTGCAGGAGAGGCACCGCGCCGCCTCGGCCATCGCCAGCTCGCGGTCGAAGCCGTAGGTCACCTCGGAGAAGTCGCGCGCGCGCAGCACGGCGTCCTGCTCCGGCATGCGGTGACGGGCCTCGCGCGAGGCCCGCGGTTTCTCCGCCGCCGCGGGCCGCTCGGCCAGGGCGTTCACGTTGCCGCCGGTCACGCAGAACGAGCTCAGCCGCGGCTGCCTGACACCGGCGACCAGCACCCGCACCCGCGGGCCGCCGCAGGCGGCGCAGCGGCGCTGGCCGTCGACGAGCGAGGCCGCGCAGTGCGGGCAGAGGACGTCGTCGACGGTGTCGTCCTCGCAGATCTCGAGCGTCGACGCGCGCCGTCCACCTTCGGCCGACGGCGCGAGGAAGAGGTCGCCGCTCTCCTCCCCGCAGCGCACCCGCAGGTGCACGACGACCTCGCCGCTCTCGCGGTCGAGCATCGTCAGGGCCTCGCGGCAACTCGGGCAGTAGGCCGCGAGGCCCGCGCCCGTGACGACCGCGCCGTCGTGCTCGACCTTGCGCGCCACCGTTCCCTATCCTCTGCGCACGGAGCTCAGCAGCGAGAGCCGCTCGTCGCGGCCGTAGGTGGCGTTGCGCCGCATCAGCTCGTCGAAGTCGACCTTGTGGCCGTCGAAGTGCGGCCCGTCGACGCAGGCGAACTTGCGCTCCCCGCCGACCGTGCAGCGACAGCCGCCGCACATCCCGGTGCCGTCGATCATGATGGGGTTGAGGCTGACGATGGTCGGCAGGTCGTAGAGCTTCGTCATCTGGCACACGGCACGCATCATGACGAGCGGCCCGACGGCCACGGCGAGGTCGAGGCGCTCGCCGTGCTCGACCAGGTCCTTGAGCGCGTCCGTGACCAGGCCGTGCATGCCGTAGCTGCCGTCGTCGGTCGTCGGGATCACGCGGTCGCAGAGACGGTTCATCTCGTCCTCGAGGATGAGGAGGTCCTTCTCGCGCGCGCCGATGATACCGATCAGGCGGTTGCCGGCCTCCTTGTAGCCCATCAGCAGGTGGTGGAGGACGGCGATGCCGGAGCCCCCGCCGATGCCGACGACCGTGCCCACGTGCCCGAAGTCCATCACCGCCCCGAGGGGCCCGGCCAGGTCCCTGATCGCGTCGCCGATCGGCAGCGAGGCGAGGAGGGCGGTCGACTTGCCCACGACCTGGAAGATGATGGTGATCGTGCCGGCGAGGGCGTCGCTGTAGGCGACGGTGAGGGGCAGCCGCTCGCCGGTCTCGTTGACGCGGAGGATCACGAACTGACCCGGCCGGATACGCTTGGCGATCGCGGGCGCCTCGACGGTCAGCGAGATCATGTCCCGCTTGGTGAGCTCCTGGCGGTCGACGATGGTGTACATCGTGACTCCCCTCGCGGACGCCGTGCGTGGCCGGGGCCGCTCGCGAGCTCGCGGCCGCCGCCGCTTACATTCGTTGTACACCCGCGAAACGGCGACGTACAGCCCGCGAGGCTCGCCGTCAGGCTCGCAACGCCCCTCGCGGCCCGCTCCGAGGTCAGGGTGTCGCGTCGCCCGCGCCGGTCGTGACGTAGCCCGCCGTGCCGCAGGCAAGGCCGGCGCCGAGCTCGCGACCGCCGGCGCGCCAGCGCACGAACGCGAGCCCGGTCCCGGGCGACAGCGCCGACCTGAGCTGCAGGCTGCGGTCGAGCGACGACGTCGCCTCGAGACCCGGGGGTAGCAGGGCCTCGGCCTCGCCCGAGACCAGGGCGAGAGGCAGGTCGCGACGGCCGCCGGGGCCCCAGGTGACGGCGACGATCGACCCGGGCGGCGGCGACGTCCACGTCGCGTACTGCGCCGCCGCCCACTTCACGATCGCCCCCGCGTCCGCGCTGCGGCGCTCCTCCGAGACGTCGCCCAGGAGCGCCGCGACGAGGCGCTCTCCGCGCGGGGCTCCGCTGGCGATGAGGCAGAAGTGGGCGTTGCGCGTCTCGCCCGTCTTGACGCCGTCGGCCCAGGCGAAGTCGCTGAGGAAGTCGTTGTGCGAGCGCAGCGTCACCTTCTCGCCGGTCCCGGCGTACGTGAACGGATGCGTGCGATGGCGCACGTAGCGCGCGAAGCGTCGCCCCGCCATCGCGACCCGGCCGAGCTCGCACATGTCGCGCGCGGTCGAGTAGTGACCCCGGGCGTCGATGCCGTGGCTGTTCGCGTAGTGCGTGCCGTCGAGGCCGAGGCGGCGCGCCTCCGCGTTCATCATGCGCACGAAGGCGGCCTCCGAGCCGGCGACGTTGACGGCCAGCGTGACGGCGGCGTCGTTGGCGCTGTCGATCAGCAGCGCCCAGAGCAGCTCGTCGCAGGTGTAGCGGGTGCCGGGGACCAGGTCGAGCACCCCGAACGGCAGCGTCTCGACCGCCTCCGGGACGGTCATCACGACGTCGAGGTCGTCGATCTCGCGCAGCACGACGTACGCGGTCATGACCTTGGTCGTGGACGCCATCGGCAGCGAGACGCCGGCGTCGTCGCCGCCGATCGACACGCCCGTGCGGGCGTCGACGACCGCCCAGGCGCGGGCGGCGACGTCGGGCGGCGGCGGCGCGGCCGTCGCGAGCGACGGCCGCGCCGCCGCCGCGAGGATGGACGCGAGCAGCAGGGCCACGATCGCCGCGAGGCCCGGGCGGACCGGACCCGGTCTGCGACGCGCGAGGGGCGGAGCGTCACGACGCGGCCTCACCGCGTCGCCCGCTCCGCCCCTCGTCGTGTCAGACCGCCTCACCACGCCCCGTATATACTCGGCGCCATGCATGATACACGGCGGACGCTGCTGCCACGCGTCGGAGCCATCCTGCGGGCCAAGCAGTACGTCGTCTTCTTCGCCATCGCGCTCTACACCCTCGACTACGCGACGCCGCTGGTGTCCGCCCGGCTGCGCCACGGGGGCTCGCTCGTCGATGTCCTCGAGCAGCTCGGCTCTCCCTTCGTCGACGCCGTCGCCGACCGCAGCGTCGTCATCGCCGGCCTGGCGCTCGGCGTCGCCGTGGTCACCGCGTTCTTTCGCGCGGGGTACATCCGCTCGATCGTCGGGCGCTTCCACGTGGGACCACGCGACGCACGGCAGTTCGGGCGGCTCCTGGGCCTCCAGCTCGCGCTCGAGGGCGTCGCCGCCGCCGGCGTCCTGCTCTCCGGCCGGCTGCCGGCCGACCCCTCGAGCCTCGACTGGACCGGCGGCCTCGCCGCCCTCGCCGGCACGTTCCTGATCGTCGGCGTCTCGCTCGTCATCGCCTACTCCGACTACGCCATCGTGATCAGCGGCGTGAGCCTGTGGGCCGCCCTGGCGCGCTCGTGGCGCGTCTTCCGCCTCAACCCGCTCGTGACGATGCTGGCGCTGCTCACCGTGACCGTGCTCGGCGGCCTGGTGACCGCCCTGGGCAGCGGCTGGATGACGGGTCTGCCGCAGGCGCTGCCGGGCATGGTCATCGAGATCGTCCTCTTCGGCCTCGTGCTCTTCGTGGCCGACGTCTTCCTCATCGTCGTGTATCTTGAGACCGTGGAGAGCGGAAGGCTGAAGGAGCGCGAGCGTGACTGAGGACGAGCGGCCGCTGCCGGCGGTGCCCGGCGAGCGCCGGGTCGCCGTGCAGCTCGGCGACCTCTTCGGGCTCGACGTGCGGCCGAGCAGGACCTTCGTGTGGCTCGGCCGCCGCGTCGAGGGCGAAGAGGCGGTGCTGTCGCTGGGCAAGGCCCCCAAGGTGCTGCCCGAGAGCACGCCGGTGCAGTCGAAGCGCATCGCCGGCGCCGAGATCACCTACGTGGGCAGCCCCGCCTACACCCTGCCCCTCTCGCTGACGCTGACGGCGAAGCACCTCTGGCGCCGCCACAAGGCCAAGCGCGACGCCGCGGGCGGGTCGCGCTGACAGGATCTCCGGGCTGACGCGCGCGCCGGTCGGCGGCGCGGCGACCGGCGGGAGGCGCCGGGCGGGGGCGGCGGGCGTGCCCGCCGCCCCCGCCCGGCGCCTCACTCCCACTCGATGGTGCTCGGCGGCTTGCTCGAGATGTCGTACACGACGCGGTTGACCTCGGGCACCTCGTTGATGATGCGCGAGGAGACCTTCTCGAGCAGCTCGTAGGGCAGGCGCGCCCAGTCGGCGGTCATCGCGTCGTCGCTCTTCACGGCGCGGATCGCGATCGGGTAGGCGTAGGTGCGCTCGTCGCCCTGCACGCCCACACTGCGGATCACGGGCAGGATCGCGAAGCACTGCCAGAGCTCGCGGTAGAGCCCGGCCTTCTTGACCTCGTCCTGGAGGATCGCGTCGGCGCGCTGGAGGATGTCGACGCGCTCGGCGGTGATCTCGCCGATGATTCGGATGCCCAGACCGGGGCCCGGGAAGGGCTGCCGCCAGACGATGCGCTCCGGCAGCCCCAGCTCCTCGCCGACCGCCCTGACCTCGTCCTTGAAGAGCAGGCGCAGCGGCTCGACGAGCTCGAAGCCCATCTTCTCGGGCAGGCCGCCGACGTTGTGGTGGCTCTTGATCTTGGCCGCCTGCCGCGTGCCGCTCTCGATGACGTCGCTGTACAGCGTGCCCTGTACGAGGAACTTCGCGTCGGCGTGCGTGCGCGCCTCCTCCTCGAAGCAGCGGATGAACTCCTCGCCGATGACCTTGCGCTTCTGCTCCGGGTCGGTGACGCCGGCCAGCTTGCCGAGGAAGCGCTGCGTGGCGTCGACGGCGACGAGCGGGATACCGAGGTGCTCGGTGAACATCTCGACGACGTGCTGGGCCTCGTTCCAGCGCATCATGCCCTGGTCGATGAAGACGCAGGTGAGGCGGTCGCCGATGGCCTTGTGCACGAGGACGGCGGCGACCGACGAGTCGACGCCGCCGGAGAGCCCGAGGACCGCCTTGTCGGTCGGCCCGACCTGCTCGCGGATGCGGCGCACCTGCTCCTCGATGATCGAGGCCGGTGTCCAGGCGGGCGTGCAGTCGCAGGCCTCGTAGAGGAAGTTCTTGAGCACGTCCATGCCGCGCGGCGTGTGCACGACCTCGGGGTGGAACTGCACGGCGTAGAAGCCGCGGGTGCGGTCCTCCATGGCGGCGACCGGCGCGCGGTCGGTCTCGGCCAGCGGCGTGAAGCCGGGCGGCGCGGCGGCGATCGCGTCGCCGTGGCTCATCCAGCACTGCTCCTCGTCGGCGAGGCCGCCGAGGAGCAGCCCGTTCTCGGCCACGCGGAGCTGCGTCTTGCCGAACTCGCGCACCCCGGTCTTGGCGACGTCGCCGCCGAGCTGCAGGGCCATGAGCTGGGCGCCGTAGCAGATGCCGAGGACCGGGATGCCGAGCGAGTAGAGCGCGGGGTCGGGGCGCGGCGCCCCATCGACGTACACGCTCATGGGGCCGCCCGAGAAGATCAGCCCCTTGGGCTCGAGGGCGGCGATCTCCTCGACCGGGGTGTCGTGAGGGATGAGCTGCGAGTAGACGCGACACTCGCGCACGCGGCGGGCGATGAGCTGCCCGTACTGCGCCCCGAAGTCGAGCACGAGCACGGTGTCGAAGCCGGTGCTCGTCTCCTCGATCTGCGGCGCGCTGCCGCCCGCCGCGTGGTCGCCCGCCGTCGTGTCGCTCACGCCGTCCTCACTCTCCTGCCGTCACGCGGCGTCGGTCAGTGTGTCTCGTCGCCCGCCGGTCGGCGACAGCCGGCCGGCGTCGCCCGCGGGCGCCCGCCCGCCTGCGCCGCGGCGCTCAGCCCATCCCGACGTCTTGCTCCTTCTGCAGCTTCTTGCCCTCGGTCATGAGCGCCGGGGCGACCATGACCTCGGCCTTCTGGAACGCCTGCAGGGTCTCGTAGCCGCAGGTCGCCATGCTGGTCTTGAGGGCGCCGAAGAGGTTGAGCGTGCCGTCGTTCTCGTGCGCCGGGCCGACGAGGATCTCCTCGAGGGTGCCCTTGACCCCGGCCTTGACGCGCGTGCCGCGCGGCAGCTCGGGGTGGAAGGTCGCCATGCCCCAGTGATAGCCGCGGCCCGGCGCCTCGGCGGCGCTGGCGAGCGGCGAGCCGATCATGACCGCGTCGGCGCCGAGGGCGATCGCCTTGGCGACGTCGCCGCCGGTGCGCATGCCGCCGTCGGCGATCACGTTGCAGTACTGCCCGGTCTCGAGCAGGTGCTGGACGCGCGCCGCCGCGGCGTCGGCGATCGCCGTCGCCTGCGGCACGCCGATGCCGAGCACGCCGCGCGTCGTGCAGGCGTGGCCCGGCCCGACGCCGATGAGCACCCCGACGGCGCCGGTGCGCATGAGGTGCAGCGTCGTCGCGTACGAGGCGACACCGCCGACGATCACCGGCACCGGGCACTCGGCGATGAACTTCTTGAGGTCGAGCGGCTCGACCTTGCTCGAGACGTGCTCGGCCGAGACGACGGTGCCCTGGATCACGAGCACGTCGAGCCCGGCCTCGAGCGCGGTCTGGTAGTGCTCCTCGACGCGCTGCGGCGTGAGCGAGGCGGCGGCGAGCACGCCGCCGGCCTTGATCTGCTCGACGCCGCGCGCCAGCAGTTCGGGCTTGATCGGCTCCTGGTAGATCGCCTGCATCTCGCGCGTGGCGGTCTCCTTGGGGAGCGCGGCGATGCGGTCGAGCTGCGCCTCGGCGTCGTCGTAGCGCGACCAGAGGCCCTCGAGGTTGAGGACGGCGAGCCCGCCCAGCCTGCCCATGGCCACCGCGAACGCCGGGCTGACCACGCCGTCCATGGCCGAGGCCAGGCACGGCAGGTCGAGGGTGTGCGGTCCGAGCTTCCACGTGATGTCGACGTCGTCGACGTCGCGGGTGCGGCGGCTGGGCACGATGGCGATGTCGTCGAAGCCGTAGGCGCGGCGTCCCTTCTTGCCGCGTCCGATCTCTACTTCCATGCCGTCCTCCTGTGGGACAGGGTCGCTCCTGATATGCGAAAGACCCGGGCACGGGCGTACCGGGGTCTGCAGGTCGAGATGCTGCCGAGTACCGTCGCGTTCGGCACCGTGGACCGACTCTACCAGCGGCCCCGGGGGCGGTCAACGCGGGTCCGGCAAGGGCCCCCGACCGGCGCCCGCCGGGTCACCGCGGGGCGGGCGTGTCTTCGAGCTCGACGACCTCGGCGGTCTCGTAGAGCCGCTCGGCGTCGGCGAGGTCGAGCACGCCGGCGCCGTAGCGCAGCGTGTTGGCCGAGCCGGCGGCGAGGGCGAGGCGCAGGGCGTCGCCCGGCTCGCGCTTCTCGAACCGCGCGCAGAGGAAGCCGGCGAGGAAGGCGTCGCCCGAGCCGACCGTGCTGAGCACGCGGTCGAGGGGCGCGATGGTCGCGCGGTACACGCGCGCCCGGCGCCCGCGCGTGAAGCGCGCGACGCAGCCGTGCGGGGTCTTGATGATGACGTTGCGCGCGCCCATCTCGCAGATCATGCCGGTCGCGTCGACGATGTCCTGCTCGTCGTGGAACTCGTGGCCGACCAGGTCTTCGGCCTCGCGCACGTTGGGGGTGACGAGGTGCGGGCGCCCGCGGACGCCGAGGCGCAGGGGCTCGCCGGCGCTGTCGAGGACGACGTAGCAGCGCTGCGGCCGCAGGCGCTGCATGACGGTGGCGTAGAACTCCTCGGGCACCTTGCGCGGCAGCGAGCCGGCGAGCACGACGGCGTTGACGCCCTTGGCGAGGTACTCGACCTTGTCGAGCAGCGTCTTGAGCTCGGCGGCGGTGACGACCGGTCCGTACTCGATGACCTCGGTCTGGGTCATCGTGGTCGGGTCGACGACCGCGGTGGAGGTACGCGACTCGCCGGCGATGCGCACGAAGTCGCTCAGGATGTTCTCGCGCGCGAGGCCGCCGACGATGAGCTGGCCGGCGCGCCCGCCGATGAGCCCCGTGGCGACGACCGGCTGCTCGAGGTTCTTGAGCGCGCGGGCGATGTTGACGCCCTTGCCGCCCGGCAGCGTGAGGCTCTCGCTGGCGCGGTGGCGGAAGCCGACCTGGAAGTTGGGCACGGTGAGCGTCTTGTCGACGGCCGCGTTCGTTGTCACCGTGATGATGATGCCGTTGCCCCCTGAGTGGCCCCACAGGAAGGCCGGCGAGACGTGTGCGCGCCGGCCCAGGAGCACCGGGAGTATACCCGTGCGCCGGGCGTCGTTCACCCCGGCGGGCGTCGGGGCGGGCGGTGCGCCGCCCGCCCCGACGCCCGCTCCGGCCCGCCCGACGCCCTCCCGGAGGCGGCCTCCGCTCCGCCTCGGCCCCGCCCTGGCCCCGCCTTGACTCCGCCCGAGTGCAGGGTTACCTTTCGAGCGCGTCACACAGGCGCAATCCTCGTTAGGTGAGGCTCCGGCACACATAGAGGCCGTTGCCCGGAAACGTCGAGAGACGCCCACGGGTAGAACAGGCACTACCGGCTCAAGGTTTTGCCTAAGACGGCTGAGGCCCTGACCTCTACGGTGTGCTGTGCCAAAGCTCGTGGACGAGTGAGGATCGCCCATCCTGCTTGCGCGCGCGGAGCCTCTCCCCGGGGAGAGGTTTTCTTTCGTCGTCGTGAGACGACCGCGAGGAGGAGGTGACACCATGTTCTTCTTGAGCAAGCTGCTCGGCAGCCCCGTCCGCGACCGCGACGGCAAACCCGTGGGCGCGCTCCAGGACCTGGTCGTCACCACGCGCCCCAACTACCCGCGGGTCACGGCCCTCCTCGTCAAGCGCCGCGGCCGCCTCGTCGCCGCCGAGTGGGCCGCGGTCGAGTCGTTCGAGGAGACCGCGACCATGCTCAAGGTGCCCGGCGCCGAGCTCGACGAGCGCGAGCTGGCCGAGGACGAGCTGCGCCTCTCGCAGCAGTTCCTCGACAAGCAGCTCGTCGACACCGAGGGGCGCAAGGTCATCCGCGTCAACGACATCCAGCTCGTGCGCACGGGGCCCTTCGTGCACGCCGTCGCCGTCGACATCTCGAGCGGCGCGATCCTGCGCCGCGTCGGGCTCGGCCGCGTCAGCGACCGTCTCAAGACGAGCCGCCAGCAGCCCAAGCCGCACCTCATCGACTGGCGCGTCCTCGACCTCGGCGAGACCGACGACAGCGGCGTGCGTCTCGCCGTGCCGCGCACCAAGATCGAGCTCCTCCACCCCGCCGACATCGCCGACATCGTGCACGAGCTCTCGCCCGAGGAGCGCGCCGCCGTGATCGACGCCCTCAAGGACGAGATCGCCGCCGACACCCTCGAGGAGCTGCACCCCTCCTACCAGACGTCGCTGCTGCTCGACATGCCCGACGACCGCGCCAGCGAGCTGCTCGCCAGCATGTCGCCCGACGACGCCGCCGACCTCCTCGCCGACCTGCCCGACGAGCGCCGCGCGCACCTCCTCGCGATGATGGAGAAGGAGGACGCCGAGGACATGCGGGAGCTCCTGAGCTACCCGGAGGACTCGGCCGGCGGCATCATGACCCCGGACTACGCCCGGGTGCGCCTCGACGACACGGCCGCCGAGGCGACCGAGAGCCTGCGCACCCAGGCCGACCACGTCGAGACCGTGTACTACATCTACGTCGTCGACCGCGGCGAGCACCTGCGCGGCGTCTTCAGCCTGCGCGACCTGCTCACTACGCCGCCCGAGCGCAGGGTGCGCGACTTCATGACCGAGAACCCGGTGTCGGTGCACGTGCTCGGCGGCGAGGAGGAGATCACGCAGGCGATCGCCAAGTACAACCTCCTCGCCCTCCCCGTGGTCGACGACGACAACGTGCTCCACGGCATCATCACCGTCGACGACGCCATCGACCTCGTCCTCCCGCTGGCCTGGAAGAAGCGGCTGCCGCGCCTCTTCCGCTGAAGACCATGGCACAGGGTCGCGAGAAGCTCCGGCGGCGCGCCTTCGGCCGCATCGGCCGTACCCGGCTCCTCATCTTCCTGAGTGTCGTCGGGCCCGGGTTCATCGCCGCCAACGCCGGCAACGACGCCGGCGGCATCACGACGTGGTCCGTGATCGGCTCGCGCTACGGCTACAGCCTGATCTGGGTGCTCGTCCTCATCACCCCGGTCCTCGCCGTCGTGCAGGAGATGAACGCCCGCGTCGGCGTGGTCACCGGACGCGGGCTCGCCGCCCTGATCCGCGAGAACTTCAGCATCAAGATCACCGCCCTCGCGATCCTCGCCGCGGTGGTCGCCAACTCCGGCACCACGGTCGCCGAATTCTCGGGCATCGCCGCCGCCGGCGAGCTCTTCGGCGTACCGCGCTACGTCGGCGTCCCTGTGCTCGCCGTCGCGATCTGGCTGCTCGTCACGCGCGGCACCTACCGCAAGACCGAGCGCGTGCTCCTCGGCCTCGGCTTCGTGCTCGTGACCTACATCGCCTCGGGCATCCTCGCCGGCCCCGACTGGTCGGCGGCGCTGCGCGGCGCCACGCACCCCAGCTTCAGATCCGAGAGCCTCTGGCTCTTCACCGTGATCGCCGCCGTCGGCACCACGCTGACGCCCTGGGGTCAGTTCTTCATCCAGGCCGCCGTGGTCGACAAGAAGGTCTCCTGGCGGCAGTACGTCTACACGAAGTACGAGATCTTCGCCGGCTCGGTCTTCATGACGATGATCGACTTCTTCATCGTCCTCGCCTGCGCCGC
>Ga0209164_1002158_pt1 | contig 22015 bp, 18 predicted proteins | sample MTBNYHSulfiMetaG_FD_187458 | JGI IMG/M metagenome (GOLD analysis project Ga0209164, IMG submission 187458) | Enrichment culture microbial communities from rom New York Harbor, USA that are MTBE-degrading - MTBE-NYH (New York Harbor Sulfidogenic)... | ecosystem: Environmental > Aquatic > Marine >... | reverse complement strand
ACAGCAGCAGCAGGGTGACTGCCAGGGCGCTTGCGGGTCGACGACCAGCACCACCCAGGCACAGCAGCAGCAACAACAGCAGCAGGGTCAGGACGACGAGGACAACGCCACCCAGCAGCAACAACAGCAGCAGCAGGGTGACTGCCAGGGCGCTTGCGGGTCGACGACCAGCACCACCCAGGCACAGCAGCAGCAACAACAGCAGCAGGGTCAGGACGACGACTGCCCCGGCGGGTCGGGGAGCCAGGGCCGGCCCTAGCCCTCGCCCGCCCCTCCCCCGGCGCCCGCCTCCGCGGCGGGCGCCGCCGCGTCTGCGCCGGGCGTCTTCGCCTCCGCCGTGCCGGACCCCTTGGCGTCGGCCGTCAGCGGCGATTCCACCACCTCGTGGCGGTGCAGGTAGGCCCCGATGAGGGCCTGGACGGTGGCCGCCACCGGCAGCGCCATCAGCGCCCCGGGCACCCCGAGCAGGCTGCCTCCGGCGAAGGCGGCCCCGAAGGCGATGGCCGGGTGCAATTCCATGGTGCGGGCGGTGATGCGCGGGGCCAGCAGGTAGTTCTCGATCCCCTGGTAGATCAGCACGTACCCGAAAACGGCCAGGCCCTTCCAGGGCGACTCGATCAGGGCCACCGCCAGCGGCAGGATCCCCCCGATGTAGGTGCCCAGCACCGGCACGAACTGGCTGATCAGCCCCATCCACAGAGCCAGGGCCAGGGAATAGGGGATCCCGATGATGGTGAAGGCGGCCCAGCCCAGCGAGGCCGAGATCCCCGCGAGCAAGGCCCGCGAGTAGAAGTAGCCGCCGGTGCGATCGATGGCAATCTCGATGGCCCACAGCACTTCCCGCTGGCGGGCGGCGGGCAGCATCGAGAGCATGGCCCTCCGCAGGCGCGGCCCGTCGGCGGTCATGTAGAAGGTGAAGAGGGCCACGGCGAGGATCTGCACGATCGTGCCCAGCAGGGCGGTCCCCACCCCGAAGATGCCGCCGGCCACATCGGCGGCGAAGCCCCCGATGTCCTGCTCCAGATTCGCCAGGGCCTCGCGCAGGCGCTCGCTGGAGAAATCGAGGCCGAAGCGGCCGGCGAACTCGGACACCTGGTCCACGTACCCCGGCAGATTGTCGATGAAGCGGGCCACCTGATCCACCACCAGGGGGACCATGAGGCCGATGAACGAGCCCACCACGACCACCGCCACCAGGAAGATGACCCCGGTGGCCAGGCCCCGTCGCCATCCCTTGCGGCTCAGGAAATTAACCCCGGGCTCCAGGGCGATGGAGAGGAAGAACGAAATCAGCACCAGGACGATCAGGGTGCGCACCGCCCGCAGCATGTGATAGGCGGCGAACAGACCGACGATCACCAGGGTCACGATCAGGATCAGGCGAGGGACCCAGCGGGGCATGCCGTAGCGGTTCGAGGCCGGGGCCGCCCGGATGTCACCGCGCTCGGGATCGTCCTGCACAGGGCGAGCGTAGGAGGCCGATCCCCCGGGACCGCGTCATTCCGCCGGGCCGACGGCGAGAGGCTACCGGCGGCCGGGCCGGGACTCTCGGCCCCACGACAGGGAGGCGGTCCCCGGGGTAGCCTCGGTCCATGACCGACTACCGACCCCCGCTGCGCGACATCCGCTTCGCCCTCTCCCACCTGGTGGACCTGGAGGGCCTCCATGCCACCGGCGCCTTCCCCAACGCCGAAGAGGACCTCGTTCTCGGCGCCCTCGATGAGGCCGGACGCTTCATCGCCGAGGTAGTGGCCCCGCTGTGCCGCACCGCCGACAAGACCGGCGCCGAGCACAGCCCCGACGGCACGGTCACCACGCCGCCCGGCTATCAGCAGGCCTACAAGCGCTTCGTGGAAGCCGGCTGGCCGGCGATCTCCTTCCCCGAGGAGTGGGGCGGCGGCGGCCTGCCTTTCGTGGTTGGCCTGGCCGTGGCCGAGATGCTCACCTCGGCCGACATGTCTTTCTCCCTGTGCCCCATGCTCACTTACGCCGCCGATGAACTGCTCCTGCTCCACGGCACCGAAGAGCAGCAGCGGACCTGGCTGCCCCACCTGGTCAGCGGGGAGTGGACCGGCACCATGCTCCTAACCGAGCCCCAGGCCGGGTCCGACGTCGGTGCCCTCACCGCCAAGGCCCTCCCCGCGGGCGACGGCACTTACCGCATCACCGGCACCAAGATCTTCGTCACCTGGGGTGAGCACGACCTCACCGACAACATCCTGCACGTCACCCTGGCCCGCACCCCAGGGTCGTCGCCCGGGACCAAGGGCATCTCCTGCTTCTTGGTGCCCAAGTTCCTGGTGAACCCGGACGGATCCCTGGGCGAGCGCAACGATCTCGTCTGCGTGTCCATCGAGGAGAAGGTGGGCATTCACGCCAGCCCCACGTGCGTGCTCTCCTTCGGGGACAACGAGGGCGCGGTGGGCTACCTGGTGGGGGAGGAGTGCCAGGGCCTCAAGTACATGTTCGTGATGATGAACCGGGCCCGCCTCCACGTGGGCATGGAGGGCCTGGCGGTGGCAGAGAAGGCCTACCAGCTGGCCCTCGCCTACGCCCAAGAGCGCAAGCAGGGCACGGCCTTCGGGCAGCCCAAGGGCACCTCCAGCCCCATCGTGGAGCATGCCGACGTGCGCCGCATGCTGATGCTGATGCGCAGCCAGATCGAGGCGATGCGCGGCGTCATGTACAAGACCGCTGCGTACGGCGACCTGGCGGAGAGCCACCCGGACCCGGCGAAGCGCAAGGAAGCGTCCGACCGCATCGCCATCCTCACCCCGGTGTGCAAGCAGTGGGGCACCGACCTCGGGGTGGAGCTGTCGTCGCTGGGCATCCAGGTGCACGGCGGCATGGGCTACATCGAGGAGACCGGGGCGCCGCAATGCTGGCGGGATGCCCGCATCGCCCCCATCTACGAGGGGACCAACGGCATCCAAGCGGCCGACCTGGTGACCCGGAAGGTGACCATCGACGGCGGGGCGGCCGCCCTGGCCCTGCTGGAGGAAATGGAGGGAGTGGCCGGGCAGCTCGGCGCCGATACCGGCCTGGCCCCCATCGGTACCGCCCTGGCTGAGGCGGTGGGCCGCCTGAAGCAGGCGGGAATGCACGTCCTCACCCGCCTGGCGCAGAACCCCAACGACGCCCTGGCGGCGGCGACGCCGTTCACCGAGATGTTCGGCATCGTGGCCGGCGGCTGGGTGCACGGCCTGTCGGCCCTGGCGGTGCGCCGCGAGGACCCGGAGGGCAAGGACCCCTTCTTGCAGGCCAAGATCGGCACCGCCCGCTTCTACGCCGACCACGTGCTGCCCAAGACGGCAGGGCTCATGGGCACGGTCACAGCCGGGGCGGAGAGCATCTTCGGAGTGCCGGTGGAGGCGATGGGGGGGTAGGGGCTTCATTGCTGTTTGCCCTCACCGCGCCCGCCTGCGGCGAGCGCGCCTCTCCCGGCGGGGCCGGGAGAGGCTGGCTTTGCTCCCTCTTCCGGCCGCCTCGGCCGGGAGAGGGTCTGGGGTGAGGGCAAAGGCGCGAGAGCCCCTAAGGTTCGGCCCCTACCCCACGAGAGGCTCACCCGTGAAGCGCTACTCCCAGGCCCCAGACCTGACCATCGACCTCGACACCGACTACCGGGCCACCCTGCACACCAACCAGGGGGATATCACCCTACGTCTCTTCCCTGCCGAGGCGCCGCTGGCAGTGAACTCCTTCCTCTTCCTGGCGGGCGAGGGCTTCTACGACGGAGTGATCTTCCACCGCGTGATTCCCGGCTTCGTCATCCAGGGCGGCGACCCCACCGGCACCGGCCGCGGCGGCCCCGGCTACTCGTTCCGCGACGAACTGGAAGCCGACCGCCGCTACCGGCGCGGCACCCTGGCGATGGCCAACGCCGGGCCCAACACCAACGGCAGCCAGTTCTTCATCTGCCTGGGTGACCTGAAACTCCCCCACCAGTACACGATCTTCGGTGAGGTCATCGACGGCATGGAGGTGGTCGACGCCATCGCGGCTATCCCCACCGACCCCCAGGATCGCCCCCGCACCGAGGCGGTCGTCAGCAGGGTGAGCATCGCCCAGCACTGAGGCGCCCCGATTGCGTGCTGTCGGCCCCGCTTGCACCCGCCCCCGGGATGGTTGGGCCGGTGATGACGAGCGAGAATGGCTTGATGCCTCACGGCGAAACCAGAGCCCGGGGCTACTCGGCTCCGCCGAGCCCTCGTCTGGGACGCCCGAGGACTACGCCGGCGACCGGGAGTATCCGCCATGAGCCGCGCCGCATCCATCTTCAAAACCGCTGGCCGGGCATTTGTCGCCGACCGTGCCTTGCGATCGGCGGCCGCCCTCAGCTACTACACCATCTTCTCGGTGGTACCCCTGCTCTTCCTGGTTGCCGCCGCCGCCGGTTTCGTCTTCGACGACCCCGCCGCGGTCCGGACGGCGGTCTCCGAGGTAACCCGGGTCGCCGGGGCCGAGGTGGGGGATGCCCTCGAGTCTTTGCTGGGGACGATTCGCGCTCAGCGCGCCGGGGCGCTGTCCATCGGGCTGGTGCTGGCGGCGTTCTCCGCCTCCGGGATGCTCCAGCAGGCCCAGGCGGTGCTCGCCGAAATCTTCCACGTACCCCCGGCCCGGCGACGAGTAGGGCTTAAGGGTTGGCTGGTACGGCGCGGCATCGCCGTAGGGTCATCCCTGGGAATCGCCCTACTGGCTCTGACCCCCATTGCCGCCGCTGCGGCCGTCGACGGACTGGTCCGTCTGCTTCCCGATGCCCTCGCCTGGCTGCGGCCGGCCTTGCGCCTCGGCGTGCCGCTCCTCTCTGCCCTCGCGCTCATGGCCGTCGTCGGACTTACGTTCCAGGTCCTGACCGCGGTCAAGGTTCCCTGGAAAGCAGCCGTCCGCGGCGGCGCCGCTACCGCAGTGCTGGCCTCCGCCTCGGCTTTCCTGGCAGGCGCCTACCTGAGCCGGGTGGGAGCGTCCGGCGCGCTCGGCGCTTTCAGCGGGGCCGCCATCCTGCTGCTGTTCTTCTTCATCATCTGGGCCGTGTACCTGCTGGGAGCCGAGGTGACCAAGGCATACGGTGATTACCTGAAGCACGGCGACGTCGGCGCTTCCAGCCACCGCGTCGCTGCGGGCCTTCGCCACGCCGCGGACGCACCGGCGGCCCGACCAGTCAGGCCCGGACCGCAAGGCGCCGCCTTTGTCGCCGGGCTGGTCGTCGGCTGGCTCGCCCGCAGCCCTTCCCGCCGGCAGCCCCGGCCTCCCGCCTGAGGCCTGGATTGAACGCCCCGACCCTGCCCGCACGATCGGGCCTGCACACCGCTGGGTACCACCGAGCTACACCCCGGGGATACCAGGCGCGCTAACGCGAAGGGGTTCCGAGCTCCCTCCCCCCTCCCCCCCTGCCTCAGCCCCGCTCCACCACCAGGGCGATGCCCTGGCCTACACCGATGCACATGGCGGCCAGGCCGTAGCGGCCACCGCACCGGGCGAGTTCGTGCACCAGAGTGGTCAGGATCTTGGCCCCCGTTGCCCCTAGGGGGTGCCCGAGGGCGATGGCCCCGCCGTTCGCATTGACCCGCGCGGGGTCGAAGCCCAATTCTCGGATGCAGGCCACCGCCTGAGCGGCGAAGGCCTCGTTCAGTTCGATGAGATCGAGGTCGGCGACGCCGATCCCGGCCCGGGCCAGGGCCTTGCCCACCGCCGGCACCGGCCCCATCCCCATGACGTCGGGGTGCACCCCGGCGGCGGCCGAGGCCACGATCCGGGCCAGGGGCTGCGCTCCGGAGCGCTCCACCCACTCCTCGGTGGCCAGCAAGAGAGCCGCCGCCCCGTCGTTCATCGAGGAGGAGTTGCCCGCCGTCACGGTGCCCCCCTCCTTGAACACGGGTCGAAGCTTGGCGAGCGCCTCCAGGGAGGTGTCGGCGCGGGGACCCTCGTCCTCGGCCACGAGGGCCGTCTTCCGACGCCCCGGGTCCGCTGGGGCTTCGATCGGTTCGATCTCGGCGGAGAAGACCCCGGACTGCATCGCCGCCACCGCCCGCCGGTGGCTCTCCAGGGCGAAGGCATCCTGCTCCTCCCGGGTGACCCCGTAACGCTCCGCCACCACCTCGGCGGTCATCCCCAGGCTGATGGGCGGGTAGCGCCGCTCCATCTCGGGGTTCACCAGGCGCCAGCCGAGCACCGTGTCCACCATCTCCGGCTTGCCCACGGCGAACCCGGAAGCGGCCTTGAGCATCACGTAGGGGGCCCGGGTCATCGACTCCGACCCCCCGGCCACCATCACTTCGCCCCAGCCGTCGCGCAGCGCCTGGGAGGCCCCCACCACCGCCTGCAGGCTGCTGCCGCAAAGCCGGTTGTGGGTGGTGCCGGCTACCTCCACCGGCAGCCCGGCGAGGAGCGCCGCCATGCGGCCCACGTTGCGGTTGTCCTCCCCCGCCTGGTTGGCCGCCCCCCAATGGACGTCCTCGATGGCCGCCGGGTCGACCCCGGTGCGGGCCACCAGGCGGCTCAGGGCGTGGGCCGCCAGGTCGTCGGGGCGCACGTGGGCCAGGCGCCCGCCGATCTTCCCGGTGGGAGTGCGACAGGCATCGACGACGAACACCGCGGTCACGGGGCACCTCCGTCGCGTCCAGGGAGCCGGGAACCGGCCGCGCTCACTCTACCGACGGTGCCGCCGCCGGCCGGGGTGCCTCGTGCTCGGCCATCATCTCGGCCCACAGCGGCTCGATGAACCGGTAGGTGACCCACCGCTCCAGGTCGTGGAACCGGTCGAAGCCGCGAGAGGTGAGGGCCACCCGGCCGTCTTCGGCGCGCTCCCCCCACCCCAGGAGACGGGCCAGGCCCGAAGCGGCCCCCACCAGGCCTCCCGCCCCGGGGAAGAGCGCCCGGGCCCGGGCGGGGTCGAAGCCCCCCGCGTAGGCCTGCCAGAACAGGTAGTAGGCGGCCCCGGCCCGCGGGCCGAGCCGGGCGGTGCGGGTGATGGGCAGGCGTCCGGCTTCGAGAGCGGCGGCGTAGCGCTCCGGCGAGAAGTGGTTCACCAGGTAGTGGGCCCCGGTGAAGGTGGCCGCCCCGGCGCCCAGGCCCAGGTAGAGCTCCCGGGTGATCGAACTGAAGCCGGGGGACTCGCGGCGCCGCAGCGCCCAGACCGAGGCTCGCCGGTAGCCGTAGGCGGCGGCCAGGTCGGCGGCCCGGCGCAGCAGGTCGTGTTCTTGCCGGGGAACGTGCCGGGCCTTGCCGAACGGCGTGTAGCCGAAGCGCATCAGCGGGTAGGTGGAGATCTGGTCCACCCCGGCCCGGCAGCACTCCTCCACGTCGGCCAAGAAGACACCGGGGTCGTCGAAACCGGTGTCGAAGATGAGGTCGACGTCCAGGCAAGCAAACTGCCTCCGGCACGCCTCCAGGGCCGCCCGGTTCTCCGCTCCCGACCCCGCCCGTCCCAGATGGTGCAGCGCCCGGTCGTCGAAGGACTGCACCCCCAGGCTCACCCGGTCGAACCCGGCCTGCCGCAAACGAGCCACACCGGCCGGCGTGGCATGGGCGGGAAGCACCTCGATGGCCCTCTCCCCCGAGACGGGCAGGGCGGCGGCGACCTCTTCGAGTAGGTCGAGGCACAACGTCGGCGTCCCTCCGCCCACGTAGAGCGAGGTGAACGGCCCGGCCCCGGCACTCAGGTAGGTGCCGACCTCGCGGCGCAGGGCGGCGAAGTAGGCCTGGGCCCGCTCCGGCCCGTAGGGCACCTTGTTGTAGGGGCAGAAGGGGCAGATCCGCTCGCAGAAGGGCACGTGCACGTAGGCCCCCGCCGGAGCCGGAAAGGCGGCGGCGATGGCGCCGGCGTCGAGGCCCGCGTCCCCCTCGATCCAGTGCACTCCCGGAGCCCTTCGCACCATCCCTCCTGCACCCTTCCATCCTGCTCCGGGGCCGGTGCTCCCGGCAAACCCGAGGCGGCCCGGGTGAAGTGCCGGCGCCCCTTCGCGCCCGGCTCGGGGGGCCTCGTACGCATTCTGGGCCGGTCCCTAATGTTGCGCCGCCAACCGTCCAGAAAGGACCGCCGCCCATGCGCTCGATGCGAGCCGCCGCAGTCTGGGTACTGGTTCTGCTTCTCGTCGTAGCCCTCGTCCCCGCCGCCGGGGCGGAGGGCGCCGCACCTCCCGACCTCGGGCCGGGCTGGTCGCTGGAAGTCGGGCCCGGGGGCCCGATCCTGGCGTACCGGCCGATCGATCCGCTGCCGTTGCGGGACGCCCGCCCCGAATTCCGCGACGGGGATGCCCTGCTGGGCTACCCGGTGGAGCGCGACGGTCGCCTCGACCTGACCCTGACCCCGGCGGCCTTGGCCGCGCTGGAGTCCCCCAGCGCCTGGCTGTCGGGTCGGCGCCTCGACGGCCCCACCCCGGTGGAGCCGATCACTCGGGAGCCGGCCGCGGCCGACCCCTTCATCGGGCGGACGCTGACCGGCAAGGACGACCCGGGCACCCCCGGCCCGTACGCCACGGCGACCTACTCCTACGAGCTCGACGGCCTCACCGTCGACGAGTTCCCCTTCCCCGTCGAGGTGGTGGGCGAGGTCATCGCCTCGGTGGGAGCCCCCGCACCGCAGCCTCTGGTCCTCTTCCTCCACGGCCGCCACAGCACCTGCTACGGCACCGACCCCGAGCCCTTCGTGACCGGCGACTGGCCCTGTCCTGAAGGCACGCTGCCCATCCCCAGCCACCAGGGCTACCGCTACGCGGCCGAACTGCTGGCCTCGCAGGGCTACCTGACGGTGTCGATCTCGGCCAACGGCATCAACGCCCAGGACGACTGGGCCGCCGACGGTGGCGCTGCCGCCCGCTCGGCCCTCATCCGCCACCACCTGGGCCTCTGGGTGGGCTGGAACCAGGCCGGCGGCGACCCCTGGGGCGGCCTGTTCCAGGGTGCCATCGATCTCGACCACGTGGTGCTCGTGGGCCACAGCCGCGGTGGTGAGGGAGTGGAGCGCGCCGCCATCGACGCCACCCCGGCCGACGGCTACACCATCGTCGGCCTGGTGCCCATCGGGCCCACCGCCTTCGGGCGGCAGGTGGGGGCCGGCATCGCCACCGCCGTCATCCTGCCTTACTGCGACGGCGACGTGGTCGATCTGCAGGGCCAGCAGTACATCGACCAGAGCCGCGACCTGACTCGCGATCGCTCGCTGCGCTCCGCCGTCATGGCCATGGGGACCAACCACAACTTCTACAACACCGAGTGGACCCCGGGCCTGGCCCAGGCCCCGGCCGACGACGACTGGTTGTGGGCCGGTCCCGAGGACGACCCGTCGTGCGGCCCGCTGGGCTCGGATCGGCTGACGCCGGAGGAGCAGCAGGCGGTGGGGGCCACCTACATCGCCGCCCTCACCCGGGTGGCGATCGACCGTGACCGGGCCGCCGCCTCCCTGCTCGACGGCACCCGGGTGCGCCCCGCCTCGACCGGCCGCGCTCGCGTCTACACCCACGCCCTGGGGGGACGCGCCGCCCTGGTCTACCGGCCGCGCCTGGCCGACCTGATCAGCACTTCGGGCATGTCGGCCCGCGCCTGCCGGGGCTACATGGCCTCCGGCGACTGGGGCTTCCAGTCCGAGTGCGCCCCCATTGGCTTCGACCGCCTTCCCCACTGGCTGGCGATGATGGGTGCCGAGTCGGCTCCGAGCCCGCTGGCGCTCGACCTGCAGTGGTGGCGCACCGGCGGCACCGCCCGCGTCACCCTGCCCGCGGCCAAGGACCTGTCCCGCGCCTCCTACCTCGACCTGCGCCTGGCGGTCGACGTGGCCTTCTCCTCCGTCGACCTCGGGGTGCGCCTGGTCGACCGCCGCGGGGCGGTTCTCGAACTGCCCGCCGCCTATCGCGTGCCTTCTCTCCCCGGGACGAACACGCCCCTGGGCAAGATCTGGGCGCGCACCCTGCGCTTCGACCTGACGGGCGCCAGGGCCGGGATCGACCTGTCGGCGGTCACCGGTATCGAAGTGGTCTCCCGGTCCGGCCGGGGCCACGCCTGGCTGCTCGACGTCTCGGCTCGGCGACCGGGGGTCACCCCTTCGGCACCGCTCCCGCTTCCGCAGGTGAGCGTCGGCCGCGTCGAGATCCCCGAAGGTGGACCCGGCGAGCGCACCGAGTACATCCCCCTCGAGATCCGGGGCGAGATCGCGCAGCCCGCGGTGCTCTGGGTGTCGCTGTTCACCCCGCAGGGCCAAACGGGCTACCGCCTGGTGCTGCTCCCCGGCACTACCGAGGCGGGAGTCCCCATAACCGTGGAAGGGAACGACGAGTTCGACCCCTGGCCCAAGGAGTACTCGGTGGTCATCAAGGCGATCTCCCAGGTGACCACGGGCGAATACAGCGGAGGCGTCTCTCTGATCGACGACGAGCCCGCCCCCACGCTTACGTTCGAGGCCACCACCGGCCGAGTCGCGGAGGGTGGCACCCTGGTGTTCACCGCCACCCTCTCCGCACCTATCGCCACCGACCTCTGGTACGGCCTGAGCTTCGGAGAGGTAGCGGGCCGGCCGACTCTCTACAGCGACGACGTCACCGAGGACTTCCTGTGGCAGTGGGCGGGGTGGATCCCCGACCCGGTGGAGCCGCTGTGGCATATCATCTGGGGCAACGTGTACATCCCCGCCGGCGCCACCACCGGGACCTTCGAGATCCCCACCGTGGCCGACGGTATCGTCGAAGGGCGCGAGTACATCACCGTGACCCTCGAAGGATGGGAGGACCCGCTGCTCCCCGTGCCGATCACCGCCACCGGCATCGTGCGCGACGCCTGAGCGGGTCACGCCGACGGAAGCCTCTCCGGCCCGCCCCTCAGGCGGGCCGGAGGCGTTTCGCCGCCTCGGATGCTGCCGCCGGAGGGGCGCCATCCGACCGGCCGGCGCCCCAACGAGGAGAATGGGGGAGGCGAGGCACGATGTCGGCGCGCATGCTCCTCCTCAAACTCGGCTACTACACCCGGTGGGCGACCGCCTGCCGGCTCGGGGGCCGCCGCATCCCGCTCACCGCCTCGCTGATCCTGACGGACCGCTGCAACCTCCACTGCCGCCACTGCACCGTCGCCCACCTCGGCTACCCCCTACGCTCTTACACCGAGATCGCCGGCGATCTGGCGGCGCTCCACCGCACCGGAGCTCGCCTCCTGGTCATCACCGGGGGTGAGCCCTACGAGTGGCGCGACGGGGAACGCGAGTTGGAGGACGTGGTCGCCCTCGCCCGCCGCCTCGGCTTCTTCCGCATCGTGGTCTGCACCAACGGTACCCACCCGCTGGTGTCGAGCGCCGACTACCTGTGGGTGAGCCTCGACGGGCCTCCGCCCGCCCACGACGCGCTCCGGGGATCCGGGTACAGAACGGTCACCACCCACCTCGCCGCCCGCACCCACCCCCGCACCTACGTGAACTTCACCGTGACCGCTATCAGCGCCGGGTCCCTGGAAGCAGACGCCGAGCACGTACTCGCCCTGGCCGGGGTGCGGCGGGTGCTCTTCCATCTCTTCACCCCGTATCTCGGCTCCGATCCCGAGTTGCGCCTGAACGCCCGAACCCGCGATGGCGTCGTCGCCGGGTTGCGCCGCCTCAAGCGTCGCCACCCGCTGCGGGTCTCCAACACCTTCAGCGGCCTGCGTGAACTGGCGCGGGACCGCTGGCCCCGGCCCATCTGGTCGAGCGTGACCGCCGACCGGGGAGTGCTCTCTCCCTGCTGCTGTCGGCCGACGATCTACGACGAGGCGACCTGTCGGGCCTGCGGGTGCACCCCTGCGATCGAGACCTACGTGCTCGAGCGCCTTCGGCCTCTCGCCATCTTGGAGAACCTGCGTTTCCTCTAGCCAACGGGGAATGGGGCCGGGCTCAGCGCCCTGGGTGCCCCGGGGGGCGGAGCGGGTGGTCTTCGCGCCGTCGCGCCGCCTCGTAGGCCGCCAGGGTGGCGGCGCGCGCCTCGGCGTGGTCCACCAGGGGCAGCGGGTAGGTGCGGCCCAGCACCACCCCGGCGGCGGCCAGCAGGGCCCCGTCGGCCTCCCAGGGGGCGTGGATGGCCGGCGCGGGCAGCCCCGCCAGTTCCGGCACCCAGCGGCGCACGTACTCTCCATCGGGGTCGAAGCGAAGGCCCTGAGTGACCGGGTTGAAGATGCGGAAGTAGGGGGCGGCATCGGCCCCGGTGCCGGCCACCCACTGCCAGTTGCCCACGTTCTGCGCCACGTCCCCGTCCACCAGCCACTCGAGGAAGTGGCGCTCGCCGAGGCGCCAGTCGATCAGCAAGTCTTTGATCAGGAACGAGGCGGCCACCATCCGGACCCGGTTGTGTACCCAACCCTCCACCCGCAACTGCCTCATGGCGGCGTCCACGAAGGGATAGCCGGTGCGGCCCTCGGCCCAGGCGGCGAGGCCCTCCGGGTCGTGCCGCCAGGCCACCCCGTCGTACTCCGGCCGCATGGCGCGGGAGCGGGTCTCGGGGAAGGCGGCCAGGAGGTGGGAGTAGAACTCCCGCCAGGCCAGCTGGCGGATGAACGCCGCCCGGCCCTCGCCGGGCCCTTCCGCCCGGCGCAGCACCGACCGCGGGCTCAGCGTGCCGAACTTCAAGTCGGCCGAGAGGCGGGAGGTGGTGTCCAGATCCGGCCGGTCGCGCTCGTGGTGGTAGCGATCGACGCGCTCCAAGAAGGCCTCCAACCGCCGCTCGGCTCCCTCCTCGCCGGGCTCCATGAGAGGCGGGCCCGCCGCCGGGACCCCATCGCCGGGGTCGGCGGCCACCCTTGCCGACGTCCCGCCCGCCGGCCACGGGTCCCAGGGCCGCGCCTGCCAGGCGCGGAAGAACGGGGTGAACACCCTGAACGGCTCGCCGCCGGCGGTGCGGACCGTGCCCGGGGCATGCACGAAGCGCCCGGCGTGCTCCTCGCCCGCATCTCCCAGGGAACGGAGGATCGCCCCGTCGCGCCGTTCCGCATACGGGGTGACGTCGGCGTTCCAGTACACCCGGCTCGCCTCGACGGCCGTCGCCTCCGCCGGCACCAGTTGCCTTGGGTCGCCCCGCCGCACTCGCAGCCGCCCGCCCCGCTCTTGCAGCGAGCGGTCCAGGGCCCCCAGGTGGGCGGCCAGCTGGTTGCGCCGATGCTCCCCGGAGCCCTCCCAGAGGATCGGGTCGATCACGAAGAGCGCCACCACCTTCTCGTGCGCGGCGGCGGCTGCCCAGGCGGGGTTGTCGCTCAGGCGCAGGTCGGCCCGGAACCAGACGAGGCCGCGGCTCACGGTTCTTCGGGACAGGGCTCGGTGCGATGGGCACAGACCCAGTCGTCCACCCGGCGCCACTGAGCGAAGAGCCAATCGATGCGAGCTTCGTCCCCGGTGGGAATCTCCACCGCCGGGATGCGCCAGAAGGCCACCTTGATGGTGACCCCCACCAGTCCTCCCCGCCAGACCCGCTTGACGTGTGACAGGCCGTCGAGGCCCACATGGGCGCAGACCACCACGTCGGTGCCCGCCTCGAGCAAGGCCAGCACGCCCGCCTGGCGCGGGGCCAGCACTCCCCGCAGCGCCTCGGCCCGCTCGACCAACTGGGGAAAGCGGCTCCGCAGCAGCTCGATTACCCGCTCGCGCTTCTCCTCGCTGAAGCGCGTCCCCTCGGGGTAGATGAGCACCCCGTCGCGTTCCCCCAGGTCCACTCCCAGTTCCCGCACCCGCTCCACCTCGGCGGCGGCGTCGGTGGAGCGGCGGTCCACGAAGTAGTTGGGCAGGACGTTGCCCGCCACGTCGAGCGCCGGATCCCAGAGCAATTCCCGCTTCAGCACGTAGCGCAAGCGAATCTTGTGGCCCCGCAGCACCAGCACGGTGGGCAGCAGGGTGTCGGCCAGGCTGGCGTGGCGCATCATGAGCACCATGGGCCCCGGGGCAACTGCCTCCTCCCCCTCCACCTCCAGGCCCACCCGGAAGAGCACCCGGACGGCGCGGAAGAGGGCGCAGGCCCACCAGCCCTGGAGGGCGTAGGTGAGGGTCAAGTACAGACGCCGCGCCCGCCCGAAGCCGCTCACCAGCCAGAAGAGCAGCATGGCGCCGAGGCCGATCATCTCGACCCACAGGTACACCCAGCCGAAGAGCAGCAGGCGCACCGCCGAGAAGCGGCCCCGGCCCCGCATCGCCCGGACCCCGTCGTAACCCACCATCGCCACCAGCAAGAGCGGCAGGAAGGCGGTTACCAGGATGAAGCCGGCCAGCAGCGCGGGCACGGTGCGCAGCCGGCGGCTCAGCCGCTCCCCCCGAGTCTCCCCGTCGGGCGGCATGAGGCCCTACAGGTACTGGCCCGGGGGGCGGTCTTCGGCGCCGGGGACGCGGGGATGGGCTTCGATGGCGCGCATCCGCATCTCCTGCAGCTGGCTGGCCATGGCCGCCTGCTGGTGCAGCAGGGTCGCCTGGATGCCGGCGAACAAACCCTCCAGCCAGCCGACCAGCTGGGCCTGGGCGATGCGCAGCTCCGATTCCGTGGCCGTCTCGCTGGAAATCGGGGTGAAGATATCGATCAGCTCCTGGCGCAGGTCCTCGGACAGCACATCCTGCATCTCGGCCAGCGAGCGGTCGTAAGCATCGGCCAGGCGGCGCCGGCCCTGCTCGTCGGTGGGCGCCTGGCGCACCTCGTCGAGCATGGCCCGGGTCATAGAGGCGATGCGCATCAGCTTGGGGGCCTGCACGTAGCTGGCCGCCCGCGTTTCGGGGGCGGTCTCCTCGACGACCTCGGCGTTGTCGTCGCTGTTGTCGTTCTGTGGCGTGTCCATATCTCCGGCTCGGGTCGCGTCTACGGCAAGATTACGGTCCTGCCGGGGCCAATCCGGCGCGGCGGCGGATCGACAGGCAGGTAAGGCCGCCGTCCGCGCGGGCGAACTCCGACACCTCGCAGGGTACCGGGGCGAGCCCGGCGGCGCGCACCGCGAGCGCGCTCTGCGGCAGGTGCGCCGCCACCAGGATCCGCCCGTCGGGCAGGAGGACGACGTTCGCCGCTTCGGGGTCGTCGCCTTCCGCCGCCACCACCCGCAGGCCGGCGAAAGCTCCCGGCGAGACGGCGGCGGGGAACACCAGTACCGTGCTCTGGTCGAGGGCGGTGGCCGCCGATTTCAGGTGCAGCACCCCGGTGACGGGCACCGTCACGACCTCGAAACCGTGCGGAGCGGCGAAGCGAGCCAGGGCCGCCCGCCCTTCTGGGTTGCTGCGCTCCGACTCTCCCACGAAGAGGCGCTGCCCCACCCGCAGCACGTCGCCGCCGTCGAGGGTCGCCGGGGCTTCCATCCTCTGCACCGAGAACATCGCGGCCAGGGCGGCGGCCACCGGCGCCACCTCCCCCCGGCGGCTGGGGTGGCCCGGCCGGGTGGCCAGGGCGGCCTCCCCCAGCAGCACCGCGGTGTCCTCGATGAAGCAGCAGTCGGGGTGGGCCTCATCGGCGGGGAGCAGCCGAGTGGAGAAGCCGCCCGACTCCAGCAGGGCGCGGTAATCCTGCTGCTGGCGGCGGGCCCGCCCGGGGTCGAGGGGCGGGTCGGCCGGACGGCGGGTGAGGCAGTCGCGGAACGAGTCCGGCACGGCGCGCAAGAGAGCCCAGGAAGCCACTGAGGGCAGGCTAACGCGGCGTCGCCGGCCTCAGACGGCGGTCAGCAGGTAGTCCTCAGACTCCTCGTCCCAGTCCATGGCGACCACCTCGCGCGCCGCCGCCGCCTTGCAGAACTGCAGGAAGCCGCGGTAGCCGAAGGCCTTCTCGGAGAACCCGGACTCGGCCTTGCGCATGCGGTCCTTGAGGCCGGAGAGGGGCACCGGCTTGCCCTTGCCCGTCTTGGTCACCACCTGGCGCAGCAAGGAGAAAGCCTGCTCCTCCTGCCCGCCCTCGCTGGGAAAGCTCACTTCGGGGTCCCCATGCGCCGGGCCCTCACTGAGCTCGATGATCCCCCGGTCTCCCAGGTGTCGCAGCAGCTCCCCGAAGGCCCGGAACCCGTAATCGGCCTCGTTGAAGGTGGGGTCCTTGCGCAGCAGAGCCCGCTTCAGCGAAGACGCGAGCACCACCCCGTCGGTGGATTGCTGCAGGCCGCTGAGTGTCTGGGTGACCACCCGCTCCAGCCCGGCCAGGTCGGGCGGCTGGACCGGCGCCTCGGCGGCCTCTTCGGCGACCTTGTCCACCTTGGCCCGGCGCCTCTCGCGTCGCTGCGGCAGATCGAGGCCGGGGAGCGACTCGTAGTAGAGGAACTCGTCGCAAGCCGCGGCCAGCAAGGGCGAGGTGGAACCGCGCAGACCGATGCCGATGACCCGGCGGTTCAACTCGCGCAGCTTGTGCACCAGCGGGGTGAAGTCGCTGTCGCCGGTCCCCAGCACGAAGGTGGTCACGTAATCGCGCTCGAAGGACAACTCCACCGCGTCCACCGCCATCTTGATATCGGCAGCGTTCTTGCGGGTCGAGCCGATGCGCTGGGGCATCTCGATCAGCTCCACCTGGTGCTGGGCGAGCATGCGACGGGCGTCTTCGAACATGATCCAGTCGGCATAGGCCCGCCGGACCACCACCCGGCCCCGCTCGGCCAGGGCGTCGGCGATGGGGCCGAACTCGAACACATGCCCGCTGAGGTCCTCACGGGCGCCGATGGCGAGGTTCTCGAAGTCGAGGAAGAGGGCGAGGCGTTCTTCAGGAGCATCCATGAGAGGCAGCGTACCCCTCGCCGGCGGTCTCGTCCGGCTTCCGGCCGGGCCGGACCGGCTGGGCGGAGCCGCCCGCCCCTGCTTGACTGCCCGGCCGTGGCCCCCCCTCGCCCCACCACCATCAAAGCCGTCTCGGCGTTGCATCGCGTCGCCTACCGGTTGACCCGGGGCGGCCTGGGCCGGCGCTTGGCCGACCATCCCATCCTCCTGCTCACGACCACGGGCCGCCGTACCGGCCGTCCCCACACCGTCCCCCTCCTCTACTTGCAGGAGGGCAGCGACCTGGTGGTGATCGCCTCCTTCGGCGGGCACGAAAGGCACCCCGCCTGGTACCTCAACCTGCAGAGCGAGCCGCGGGCGGTGGTGCAAGTGGACGGGGAGCGCTTCAGCGTCGCCGCCCGCGACGCCGCTCCCGAGGAGCGCGCCCGCCTGTGGGACCGGGCGGTGGCCGAATACGCCGGCTATGCCGAGTACCAGCGGCGGACGGAGCGGCTCATACCGGTGGTGGTGCTGCGGCGGGGCTAACGCCGCAGCCACTCCAGGAACCGCTCCCGGGGCCAGGTGTTGGCCACCCGCTCGGGCTCCACCCAGCCGCGCCGGGCGTGGCGCGCCCCCCAAGCCACGTTGCCCAGTTCCCGAGTCTCATGGGCGTCGCTGCCGATGAGCAGCACCACGCCCCGGTTCCGGCAGGCCCGGAGCCCCTCCACCGAGACGTCCAGGCGGTCGAGGCTGCCGTTTATCTCGAGGGCGGTGCCGGTCTCTTCGGCGGCGGCCAGCACCGCCTCCAAGTCGAGTTCGATGCCGGGGCGCCGACCGATGATCCGCCCGCTCGGGTGGGCGATGGCCCGCACCGCGGGGTTCCGCATCGCCGTCACGACTCGCCGGGTCTGGGCCTCGCGGTCGAGGTCGAATTCGGAATGCACCCCGGCCACCGCCCAGTCGAAGCCGGCAAGGAACTCCGCGTCGTAGTCCACCGACCCGTCCCGCCCGATGTTCAACTCCACCCCGTGGAGCAGCGCCATCCCGGGGTACTGCTCTCGGAGATCGGCGAGCCGCTCCCGCTGGGCCAGCATCGCCTCCCGCGAGACCCCGTTGGTCGCCATGTCCTCCCCGTGGTCGGTGATCGCCAAGTACTCATAGCCCCGGCCGGCGGCGGCGGCCACCATGGCCTCCAGCGACTCCCGCCCGTCGCCCGATAGGTTGGTATGCACGTGGAGGTCGCCGCGGAGGTCGCCCTCCTCGATCAGCCGGGGCAGGGCGCCGGCAGCGGCCAGCTCGATCTCCCCGGCGTCCTCCCGGATCTCGGGCGGTACCCACTGCAGACCCAGCGCGGCGTAGACCTCCTCCTCGGTAGCCGAAGCCAGCACCCGGCCGCCCGCCGCCTCGGCCAGCCCGTACTCGCTCAGCGTCCAGCCCCTCTCGATGGCCAGCTGGCGCAGCCGGATGTTGTGCGCCTTGGACCCGGTGAAGTAGAGAGCGGCCGACCCGTACTGGTGCGGCTCCACCACCCGCAGGTCGACCTGGAGACCGGCCGAGGTGACGATGGCCGACTTCGCGGTCCCCGACGCCAGCACCTCTACCGCCATGGGTAGGGCCACGAACCGGGCCATGACCTGCTGCGGGTCGCCGCGGCTCACCGCCACCACGTCGACGTCCCCGATCGTCTCGCGGAAGCGCCGCAGGCTGCCCATAGCCTCGGCGCGCTCCACCTCGGGCAGCGCCCCGAGCGCCGCCGCCACGTCGCCGGCCACCCGTAACGCCTCGGCCACCGGTGCACGCCGTTCCTTGCCCCCCAGGTCGAGCCGCTCGAGGGCCCGGGCGATGTTGGCCTCGCTCTTGGGCCCCAGGCCGGGCACGGTGCGCAGGGCCTGATCGTCGATGGCCGCTCTGAGGTCGTCCACCGAGCGGACGCCCAGCCGGTCGCGCAGGAGGAGCGCCGTCTTGGGCCCGATGCCGGGTATCCGGGTCAGCTGCTGAAAGGCGGGTGGGAACTCGGCCCGCAGCCGGTCCAGCTTGGCGATGCGCCCCGTCTCCACCAGTTCCCGTACCTTGCGGGCGATGCTCGACCCCAGGCTGCGCTGAGCGGCGATCTCCGCCTCGCTCATCGCGGCCAAGGGCTGCGCCAGCCCTTCCACGGCACGGGCCGCCGCCTCATACGCCCGCACGCGGAAGGACTGGGCCGAGCCGTCCTCCAGAGTGGTGAGCCGGGCCAACTCGTCGAGCAGAGAGACGACCTCGGCATTGGTGACCACGAACCCAGCATAAGGCCGGCTCGCCGGGAACCTCCGGCCCGGCCACCATACGGGCATGCTCCGCCGCCGGCTCCCTGCGGCCCTCGCTCTGGGGACCGTGATGGCCGCCGTCGCCTGGGCTTTCGCCGGGCTGCCCGGGCCGCCCGCGCCCTGCCCCGCCGCGGGGTGCGACTGCGAAGCCCCGCGCCCCGGGCCGATCCGCCAGCCGGCCAACGCCTGGTCTTCGCTGGGCCTGGCCGCCGCCGGGGTGGTGCTGCTGGGAGCGCCCTACCCGCGGCACGCCACGGGCTACGCCGCCGCCGCCGCTCTGGCCGCCTCCGGCACGGTGGCCTTCGTCTTCCATGCCGGCCTCACCGCCTGGGCCGCCCGCCTCGACGGCCTCGCGGTGGGGGCCCTGGTCGCCGCCCTCGCCGCCCACGGCTGGTACCGCCTCCGGGCTGGGCCGCGCTCGGTGAGCCGAGCAGCCGGCGTGGTGCCCTGGACCCTCCTCGCCCTGGGCTCCCTGTGCTGGGTTCTCGGCCGCAGCGGCGGCCCCTGGTGCCGTCCCGAGTCGCTGCTCCAAGCCCACGCCGCCTGGCACCTGCTGGCCGCCGCCGCCCTCTTCCTGTGGCTCCGGCGCGAGCCGCCACGCCGCCGGGGCGCTTCCGCCATCTCGCCGCGCCCTCTAGCCTCGGGCCGAGAGGAACCAACCCCCCATGAGCCGCCGCCGTGACTACCTGACCTTCTTCGCCAACCGCCGGGGCCGGGGCGAGTTCATCTTCGCCCGCGACGGCGGTCGCCGGCTGCGCTGGATCCTCCCCGCCATCCTCATCGCCGCCCTGGGCGGGCTGGGGTTCTGGTGGTTCACCCGGCCGGGGCCGGCCCCCGATACCACGGTGATCGGAGTTACCACCGTGCCCACGATCCTCCGCCCGGTAAGCACGAGCACCACCGCCATCCCGGGGACGGAAGCGGAGTGCCCCCAGGCCGGCGATGAGATTCACTGGACCACCTTCAAGGCCACCGGGGCCCGCACCTCATGCATCGACGCCCCGCTGGTCACCACTCCCAAGATCCTCTGGACCGCCAAGGTGGGGGTCCAAGGATGGCTGAACAACCCGGTGGTGGTGGACGACACCGTCTACGTCGCCAGTGCCGGCACGGTGCAGTTCGAGTCTGATGCGGCCGACGGGGTGTACGCCCTCGACGTCCAGACGGGCAACCTCCGCTGGTTCTTCCGGGCCTCGCTCGACGTGAACGGGGTCGCCGCCGACGAGGACATCGTGGTGGCCACCGGCGACGAAGGCCTGGTCTGGGGCATCGACGCCGGAGAGGGGATCGCTCTGTGGACCGCCAACCTCGGCGTCGCCGTCTTCACGAACCCCCTGATCCTCGATGGCCTGGCCATCGTGGGGGATGCCTCCGGCACCGTCAGCGCCTTCGACCTGGAGACCGGCCAGCGGCAGTGGAGGGCCGGCCTGTCAGGGCCGGTGCGCGGCGGGGCCGCCTTCGACGGCGAGAACCTCTACGTCGCCGGCGAATCTATGGAGGTCGCCGCCCTCGACCTCCAAGGCCGGGTCATCTGGCGCCAGACCATCACGGGACGCACCGGAGAGGGCGACCAGATGCGCGTCTTCGCCGCTCCGGTCCTGGTCGGGGAGTTGGTGGTGGTCTCCTTGGTCCGCGAGGAAGTGTTCGGGGAGCCGGGCCTGGTGGCCCTCGATCGCGACACCGGCGCCGTGCGCTGGTGGGCTACCGACGCCGCCGGCATCAAGTCGGAATGGGGCAGCGTCCGTTCGTCCCCGGCCGTGGTGGGCAACCTGCTGGTCTACGGCGAGGGCTACTCCGACAAGCTGGTGGCCCTCGACGCCGGGAGCGGCCAGACCCGCTGGGCGGCCGTGGTAGGCCCTCTGTGCTACCCGCACTGGTCGTCGCCGGCAGTGGTGTCGGGCCAGGTAGTCCTCCCCCGCTTCGATGGCGGCCTGTACGCCGTGGATCTGGCCACCCAAGAGCTTGCCTGGTCCATCTACCTGGGGCAGGAGGCGCTCGATGGGGCCTTCCCCCCCGACTACGACTCCGGCTTCTGCGAGTGGCAGCCCCGGGCCGGGGCCTCGCTGCTCGCCTCGCCGGCCGTCGCCGACAACGGGATCATCCTGGTGGGCAGCCTGGAGGGCTACCTGTACGCCGTGGGCGATGCCGCGTGGTGAGCGGGTAGCCCGGCTCCGCCGCCTCGGGTGAGGAGCGGCGAAGCCCCTCTAGGCTGCGGCCCGTGGCCGGGCCCTACGACTGGGTGGAGCACGGGGACGGCGTCTTCTCCAGGCGCTACGAGTCCCTCGACCTGAACGTCGGAGTGGTGGTCTGCGGCGAGGGAGTGCTCGTCATCGACACCCGGGCTCACCACCAACAGGCTCGCCGCCTGCTCGAGGACCTCGGCCGGATCACCCCGCACCCGGTGCGCTGGGTAGCCAACACCCATCATCACTGGGACCACACCTTCGGCAACGCGGTCTTCCTGCCCGTCCCCATCTGGGGGCACGAACGGTGCGCCCTGGCGCTGCGCCTGCGCGGTGAGCAGATGCGTCGCGAGGGCAAAGAGTGGGCCCCGGGCTCGGCCGACCTCTTCGACGAAGTGGTGATCACCCCGCCGGATCACACCTTCGACCGCTCCGCCACCCTGACCCTGGCCGGACGGGTGATCGAGCTCAGCTACCTGGGACGCGGGCACACCGACAACGACATCGTGGCCCTAGTCCCCGACGCCGGGGTCCTCTTCGCCGGCGACCTGGTCGAGGAGAGCGGCCCGCCCGCCTTCCACGACGCCTTCCCCCTGGAGTGGCCCGAGACCGCTGCCGCGTTGCTGCCCCTGGCTTCCGGGCCGGTCGTGCCCGGGCACGGCGCAGTGGTGGACCGGGGCTTCGTGCAGGCGCAGCAGCTCGATCTGGCCGCGGTGGCCGCGCTGGCCCTGGAACGCCACGCCCTGGGGATGACCCCAGCCCAGGCCGCTTCTGTCGGAGGGCCCTTCCCGGCAGAGGTGCTCGAGATCGCCTTCGCCCGGGCCTGGCCCGGCCTGGAGATGGGTTAGTGGCCTCGCCGTCCTCCGCCCTCCCCTGGTTCGAGGCCGCCCTGGCGGCGCCGC
>Ga0209164_1002157_pt1 | contig 22019 bp, 10 predicted proteins | sample MTBNYHSulfiMetaG_FD_187458 | JGI IMG/M metagenome (GOLD analysis project Ga0209164, IMG submission 187458) | Enrichment culture microbial communities from rom New York Harbor, USA that are MTBE-degrading - MTBE-NYH (New York Harbor Sulfidogenic)... | ecosystem: Environmental > Aquatic > Marine >... | reverse complement strand
TCCCGGGCTTGCTGCAAATCGATTGACCGAAATAACCTGGCCGCAAGTGCACAACCTTACCCAAATCCAAAGAGAGAAGGACCTATGCTGGATAAGAAGATTCTTTCAAATCTCTACGATGAGCTGGAAGGCAAGTATCCTCTCCGAACCGGCGGCAAAGAGAAAAAGACGCACAACGGTTTGCGCCAGGAGGAGCAGACGGCTGATCTGTCTCTCCGATGGCAACAGGAGGCATTCGACCTGAAGGAGCAGCTTCTCACTCAGGTGTTGTTTCAACTCCATACACTTTTTGAAATGCCGGCGGATGACTCGGAGGTGCAACGCCTTGCTCGAGATGCTCTCGACAAAATCTTCAGCATGGAAGAAGCTTGCCGGGCGGACGGCCCGTACGACGCTCACAGCTATGCATCTTTTTTGTTTCGAAAACAGTGGCATGCAGCGGCAGGCGGAGCGACGGCACCCGACCGGCTGAGAGCTCCGGGGCCGCAAGCGAGCACTTTCCCCGCTGGTGGCTCCCCTACCCTGCTGTCAGGTCTTTACCATATCGGGCAGGCGAGCTTTTTTCAAAAGCACCGTCAAGAGATCGCCGGCTGGACCAAACGATTTCTGCTCGTTGAACGTTATCACCGGCTAGACGCCATAGAGCATGAAAACCGGCTGGATCGCTACCGGCTGTTGCGCTCGGAGCTGCATACACCGGGAGAATCGGCCTGGAACCTGGAAGATATATTGATCTGGCTCGAGTTCCGCCTGCTGGAGCAGCCCGATCCGCACGATCCAGACATCGGAGCTTTAAGTCGCGAGCTGACCCACGAGCTCGAAGGACCGGTTTCTAATGAACTGTTTGAGGGAGCACCAGTTCAGCCATCGCTATACATACTGCTGAAATGTCATCATTACTGCCTTGCCGAAACCCTGGACACCAATGAACGGCGGCGCATCGAAGAGCTTTTCGCCACCCGGCAGTTGGACAACATCCTGGACCTGATGCGCGTCGTGCTGACCAGAACCATCGGCGAGCACAGCATTCCCGAAACCGGCACGCTCCTCGATCGCTTACAGGCGGAAGGCTTCAACATTGAACATCAAGGGTTTCGCGACCCATATGAAGCTCATCTCGTCAGCCTGGAAGACGTGGAGCGTCTGGAAACAACCCGGCTGCCAATGTTCCTGCCTCTGGGAAGATTGTCCGGCGACTTCCGCCAAGACCTGCTCTTGAGCAAAGAGATCATGGTAGAATGGCACAACCGCATCGCAAAAGATGTGGTCGGCGACTGCGAAGCGTATGTCTTGGCCGTAACGCAACCGCTGCCTAAGGCGCATCTGGTAACAAAGATGGTGCGCTTCGCCGTGAGCTGGATACTGGCCGGCTTTTCCTGGCTTCCCGGCAGGCAGCCGGAAAAACTTGCGGAAGAAGTTCGGACAGTGCTCCCCGAGAGCTCAGTTCGTCAGCTGGTTCGCCCTCGAAAGGGCTACGATCTCAAGTCCCGAAACGATCTTAACCGACTAATCGACCGGGAATTGAGGCAGCAGTGGGAAGCCCTGGAGCGCATCGCTCACAGCCGACAAATTCAAGGCTTTCATGATTACACTCAATTTGTCCGCTATGTGACGTTCCAGGCACTGCGGGAAAGAAGCGGCGGCGATTTGCGGAACAAGTTTCAGGAAAGCATAGCCCGCATTCCTGATATGGTTCAACCCCAACGGATAGCTGCGGTTTGCAGAAAATGGGGGCTGGATATAAAACAAGCCCAACCCCACAGCCTGCAGTCTGTAGAACAATATGCGCGCAACACCGTACCCTCCCAACTCGTTGTCGAGCAGCTCGTACGCCATTTTGAAACCTCCGGAGGCGACCTCGAAGAGGTTTACAGCTCCGTCATTGATGAATTCACACCGGCTTTTTATAAGGCTTTGGTAGCCTACGAGAGGCACAGAGCGGACCTCCCGCGCCTTCAGGCAACCCCTGATGAAGTGGCACAGATCTCCAATCTGCTGGCTCCACCGTTGGAAGCCATTCAGAAAATGGCGTTTCTATCGGTGCAGCAAGACTTTTCCGAGTCGACCGTGCCCTTGTACCGGGAGCTTCTGCGGCCCTATCTTTTGAGCTCCGCTGAGTGGAAGGCCTACCTTGCATGGCAGATCCACAGGCGGATAGGCGATGATGTCAGCCGCTTTTTGGACGATGGAGATCTGGATGGCCTGCTGCTCGAACTGGAACATGCGGCCGGCAAGGTGGAGCTTCCAGCCAATACTTTGTCCCATGAGACTCTGAAATCGACCCTATTGGATCTTCTGAAGCCGCAAGATGCAGCGCCGGAAGCGTCCGAGAGTGTCGTCCGGGAAATTCTTCAACTACTCCCGCAGCTCGATTGCGCCGCATGCGGACACACCAGCTGCCGCCAGTTTGCCCATGCACTGCTGGCCGGCCGGGCGGAGCCTCGGCATTGCGTCCAGCTGCCGACACATGCGGTGCCTTCCCTTATGAACCGGCTGCAGAAGCATGAAGAACGCGGTAAGAACGGCAGCCGCTCGACAAATATGCTGGAACTGTTGTCAAACCACCGTCAATGGAGATCGTCACCGGACAGGCGAGTCTTTCAGAATGTGCTTTCCGCCAAGGCTCAAAAAGCACGCCGACTGATTATGGAAAGACTTAGGGGGATTTGGGAGAACCTCCCCGCCAAACCTCAAATCTTCAAACACCCGAGCCTGGAGAAGGTCTACGAAGAGCTGTGCAAACACATGGGCCGTGAAGCCGTCGAACGTTTGCGGGAGGATGAAAGATCGTTCCTGGCAGAATATGGTGAGGAAAAGCTAAAGGCGGAATATCGGATGCTAAAAGAACGTCAGAACTGGCTCAACCTGGCAAACAGAAATCGCCAGAGCCGGCCTTTGCTGCTGAGACAGGACCCCGCCTGGGTTGCAGCCGAAATATACCAGAGGGTGTTTTTTCTGCACCAGCTGAGCCCTGAGGATCGCTATCTGGTATTGCGCTATCGTTTTGACAAACATCATGACGGTTTCAGCTATTGGTGGAACGAAGATTTATTGACCATGAATCTTCCCGATTTTTTTATCCGGGACTGGGAGGATTTTTCCAAAATCATCAAGAACGCTTACTGGCATCAGGAATCTTCCTTGTCTGCCGGCCAGGTTCTATCCACACTCAAAGCAGAAGTGCTCTTTGCCGAGAATACGGCGCGGATACTGGACGCTCTCATAAATCACCTGGTGGATGTCGAAATATTTTTGCTGGAGCAAAAGCGCAACAAACTGGAGCAGTTCCGGAGAGCGGGTCGAGAGAATCCGATCGCCGTTATCGAGGATCTAAGAGAGCTCATCCAGGCTCTGGTCAGCAAAGCCCAACCAAGCGGGGTAGATGCGGTTGGCCCAAAGGCCGGCTCTTCGCTCGTCTCAATGGAAGATTGGGTACTGCTCGACGCAGAAAAGCTATGGAACGAATTCCAGGAGGAGAAGTTCAGCTTCGATATTAATTTTTCCTGCCATATGGATCAGCTATCGACAACTGAAAAGAAAGCGCTGCAGGACCAGCCTTCAACTGACGGAGCCGACCCCCTCAGCGCACCACAGAGCTCCCCCTGGTATTTGACCAACTGGGACGAGCCTTTGTACAAGCGGGTTGCCTTGATCCGCGCCTTGATCGCTGCAGCCGTCAGAGAAAGACACCTGGAGGAGCAGGAGCGGCTCTGGTTTGAAAAGATGATCGAAGCGAGCGGCAACGATGAAGATAAGACGTTTGATGCTCCCTCTTCATGCCTCCGTCTTCTCATCCGCAGGGAGCTCAGGAAAGGGAAAGAGAGAAAGGCGATTCAAGCAGAATTGCAGAAGCTACTCGCTTCCCATAGCAATCTGCAGAACCAGCTGCTTGACGATGCGATCTGTCGGTTGATCCTGACACGCCACTGCGAATCGCTGCGGCGCCCGGCTAAGGGCTCTTTCCTGGCGCAAAGTTCTAGGCTAGGTCTGGTTGATGCTGCGAGCACTGATTCGCGGGCATTTCCGGCTGACCGACCCAGGGAAGAAGATGCCCTCCTGCAAGCCTTTCCAGAGCTGAAGAGCTTCGTAGACCTTGTTCTGGAAAGAAGCAAAACGATGGATCGCGATAGACTATTGCACTACCTCTTTCTGCTCGCCAAAATGGAGGGCAACCTCGATTCCCTGACCGCTCTATTGCGGGAAATCAGAGAAACCTCGGATATCATGGAGGCAGCCTGGCTGCGCTTCACCGAAGAACGTATTCTTGAGGGTCCGGGATCAAAGAGCCTGCCTGGCACAACTCTGGGAATTCCTCTTTTGGCTTCCAGAGTCAAGGATAAGGAAGCCATCAATCGCGGGCTCTCGGAAGGAGTGTCGCGCAAGGAAAAACGCAATATCTCAGCGGCCGTGCACGAGCTCATAAACTTCATTCGCTTTCACGTGCTACTGAATATGGAAAACAACGGCAGTCTGCAAAAACTGCTAAATGATTTCTTGACCTCCGGGTACGATCTTTCCGGTATTGATGAAAGCGTGCTTGAGAATGCGATCCAGCGTCAGTGGGAAAGAAGAGAACAATTTGTGGATGAAAAGATCTGGATCTATACCACCGTCACCGCTCGTCGACTGGCAGCCCAGGACCAGGAGCTGCAAGAAGCCGAGCGTGAGTTTTATGCTATTCGCTCCGACATCCTCAAAGACGGCGCACCTGCTGACGATCGTTATCATGAAATCGCGAGCCGACGGGGCGTGGCTCTCGGCAGAATCAAAGAGGAGATGTACCGTCAGCTTTCCGACCTGCTGAAAAAGGAACGGATTTCCACCTTCCAGCAGCGAATCCATCAGATTGTGGACCAACTGGACGAAAAAAGAGAAGAAATATACAGAGGCTGGCTGAACGGGGCCATTAACCGCAGAACGATTTTCTACCTGCTGCGTCAGCATCAAAAAAGCGAACGTGATCCCAACTGGGACGATTTCCAATGCTTCTTGCGAGATCATTGGTTCAATCCGCTGGCGGAGCTTAGAGCATCCTTACGTCCCGACAGGCAGGAGCGAATCCGGGAGCTGGACCACCGGTTGCAGGCGCTCTTGCGGATTTCCCTTTTAGAGTTGGAAGCCGAAGCGGAAAGGATGGCCGAACAGGATCTTCAAAGCTGGTTTACTGAGCAAGTCCGCGCCTTAGAGCTGCGCCTTATTTGAGGAGGATCAGACCATGTCCGACACGATGCTAACGGAAAACACTTTTGTAGTCCCGACTCCTCGAATGAGTCCCGACGAATGGATCGCGTTGCACGAAAAAACTCATCAATACTTTTGGGGTCCAACCGATAGCCGCATACCAGGTTTCCTGCCGGAGTTGGCGCAGGCTGTGTGCACCCTGCGCCTCAGCCTGAGCCAGCTTCGAGTGGCTTTCGAACAGCACCCGCAGCCTTTCCGAAGCTTCCGAGAGCGCATGTTGCAGGAGCGCAAAGGGTTGCATGGAAGCGATCCGCAGGGCCATTTAGTCCGCCTGTTCGATAGTCACCTATCGCGCATCGACTGGCGCGAGCAAGATGTTTTGGAAATGATCCTGGAATATTTGACGTCGACAACTCACGATAATCCGGTTTTGTCTGAAGAGCTGGCTCGATTTCAAGCGCTTCGCGAAGAAAACTGGCCGGTCTATGAGAATACCGTGCGCGGTTTGATCTCTGAAGCGCGCGGCAACCTCATGGGTTTAACCTATGCTCGATACGCACTGAAAGTACTCTCCGAACGCTTCGATCGATTGAACGTGAAAGTCCTCCAACTACTGGTTCAGTCTTTAGCTCACAGCATGGGGCTGACGGTTTCGGGCGAAGCAATACCGGATCATACCCGGCTCGAGCCTGCTGCATGCTGGAACATGATGTATAGCAGCTCGCAGGATTACTGGGCTGAACAGGGGGCCCGGCTGCCGCTGAAACCGTTTGAGAAGGGCTCCCTGTTTCTGCTTGAAGCTCTGCCCATCCGATCGAAAGGACATAGCGGCTTTGTCAGGTACTTGATCGAGCACGAGGAAGCCTACCGCCGTTTGCTGTCCACGTGTTACGCACCGGCAACGGTTCAGCGCGAAAGATTGCAGCAGGAAATGGATCGGTATAATCGCCTTCCGGAGTACTCTACCCGCAAAGTCTCTTACAGCGAAGAAGAGCATCAGCATTTTCTTTATGCTTTCATGCTCCGCCCCGATGTTGTGGCAGCCATTGCCGAGCGTGAAGAGCACAAAGACATCTATCATGTTATAGCAGGGCTTGGATCGAAAGCTCGACTACCCAGAGTACTGCAGGAAGTGCAAAACATCTTCGGCTACGTCACTCCGGAAGCGTTTCAAAAGATTGTCGAAATTCTCGCGCTCGATCCGACCGAGATCATTCGAGTGATTGCCTCATACAAGCAGTACAGTGCAGACCCTGGCGGAGATATCATCATCTACATCTGCAAAGGTACAGCCTGTTTTCTGCGCGGCCAGCCCGATCTGTCTCGACGGCTTGCCGCAGAGATCGAGGCGGAGGAAGGAGAGATCGGACGACACGGTATACAATTCATTGAGATGGATTGCTTCGGAGTTTGCCACCTTGCTCCTGTCATAAAAGCAAGGGATACCTTCCTGGGCAAGCGCACCGTTGAAGACATTCCGCGCACTTTGGAACAGCTTCTGAAGGGACCCCAATATGAAAATCGGATCATGTTCCTGAACAGAATTAGGGAAATTCTGGCTCCCGGACATGAAAGCGACTTACTGGAAAAGGTGCGCATCTCTCATATCATTCAAGACGGGGGATTCCCGCCCGCACAAAAGAGAGCCAGGGAGAAGCTCAATGTATCGGGGCACCATCTTAGAATCGATGCTTCAGGTCAGGTTTTCGCCTGCCAGAACGGTACGAGAAGACCTCTTGGACAATTTGTCCCGAGCAGCCTCGCTTTTCTTTATACCGCTCCAGACGGAACAGAGCAGACCGCCTGTGTGATCCTGGATGCAGCTTCACAGATCGAATCTTTCGTCAACTACCCGGCGGCCTTTCTCGAGAAGGAGCTTTGCCAGAGCTTGAAGCCGCGGGCCCGGGTGGTGGATGGAAGTGTATGGGTGGAGCGCACCGGCGGCTCCCTGCACCTGGGCCTCTATGATGCCAACGCCATCGCGGTCAGGAGAGAAGGCGGCACGCACCTGCTGATCTGCCTCTCCGGCCCCCCCAGTCAGGCGCCGCCAATGAAAGAGGAAGGGCTTTCGGAGACTCAGCCGCAAAAGGAAGACGAATCGTTCATTAAAGACCAGGATCGACTGGTGCTCGGATTCGCTTCAGGCGGCCTGCCGGGCAACGATATCGTATCCTATATCGCCAACGGAGGATATGCCTCGATCCACCGGGTACTGGGGCTCTCAGGAGAGCCGGCCTGGAGCGCACGGGACATCATCAAAGTCGTCAGCGAAGCTAACCTCAGAGGTCGCGGAGGAGCGGGTTTCCCGACCGGTCGAAAATGGGACGCGGTGCGGCTGGCAAAATGCGTTGTCGAGGAGAAAGACCGGAACAGAGACGAGATCAAGCTAATCGTAGCTAACGGGGACGAAGGGGATCCTGGTGCATTCATGGATCGCACCTTGATCCAGGAGCAGCCTCATCAGGTCATCGAAGGTATGCTGCTGGCCGCCATTGCAGCCGATGCTCGCTACGGCGTGATTTACGTGCGCAAGGAATACGAAGATGCGGTGCGCCGCCTCGAGCATGCCCTTTTCCAGGCACGCCGGAAAGGATTTTTGGGTACAGATATTTTCGGCGTCTGCGGCCGCCACTTCGACATCGATATCCGTTTGGGAGCGGGCGCCTTCGTAGCCGGTGAAAAAAGGGCAATCATGCGCGCTATCGAAGGAGAGCCGGCGGAGCCGACATTTGGAGCCGTGTCCAATACATTCAGAGGACTCTGGGGCAAGCCCACCCTGTTGAACAACGTGGAAACCTTTGCCAACGTTCCTCTCATTATCCAGCGGGGCGGCAAATGGTATGCCCGGCAGGGAACCGAGCGCAGCGGAGGGAGCAAGATATTCTCAGTGGCCGGCATCGTGAATCAAACCGGGCTGGTGGAAGTGCGGTTCGGTCGAACCTTGTACGACATCATTCAGATCTGCCGGGGAATCCAAGAGGGCAAGGGACTGGCAGGCGTGCAAATCGGAGGTCCATCGGGGGCCATTCTATCTCTCACCGGTGTTCGCTCATATCTGCTTCACACACCGTTGGACTTCGACACATTTGACAGCGTGGGAGCGATGCTCGGCTCCGGCGGCCTGGTCTTCATCGGCGAAGATGACGATGTGGTGCGGTTGGCGCGACATTTCACCGACTGGCTGTCGGAAGAGTCCTGCGGACAATGTCCTTCATGCTTGCAGGGGACTGTGTCGTTGGGCAGGTCACTCGATGTGATCCTGCAGGGAGAGGGCCTCAGCGACCATGTCCATGCGCTCTGGGCAAAGAGTGATGCGGTAAAGGCGGGCAGTCAGTGCGGCCTCGGGATGACTGCCGCCAATCCGGTGACAAGCGCCCTTCGCTTTTTCCCGCATGCCTTCCTGCATCACCTGCTCATTAATCCCCGCGTGGACCGCCTGGAATGTTTTAGAATTTTAGAGGCCCTGCGCTTTCTCACTCGAGAAAACGTCGAAAAAATCAGCGGCAGAAAACGCCAAACCGTAGGTTGCTCTTTCGTGTTAAAGAAACATCTGTTCCGCCATCTGGTTACTGAGCTTGAGCGCCTTGACCAATACAGACCTCCCCATCGAAGGCAGGCTGAACGTTTTCTAGACCTGATGCAAGTACCGGTTCACGAAGTGGGTTCAAGAGATGTGAGTGTCGAATGCACCATGGAGCAACTGGAACAGCATAGACTGTTCCTGCAGGATCGGATCTTCGGCGAAGCGGCTCAAGCTTAGGGCCTTGTCCGAGAGCTCGTTCTTGTCGAACACACATTCAGCGGATGCACTCTCACACTATCTTTTCCGCCAGCTCGGTAAGCTCTGTGCTATTACTCACAATAACCAGCCGAAGTCGAGTCACTGACATTCCATAGGTGGAAGTGTAGTTGCTGGAAATATTCTGCAGGGGAGTGCACCGATGGGGCAGGTAACATCTATCTTGACGACGAAACTGAGGGCAAGATGCAGGCCATGGTTAAACGGACCGGCATGTCAAAAAGCAGTTGGATTGCGGGCCTGATCCGGGAGAAGACTTCACAAACCTCCCGAGCAATTCAAACAGCTGGCCGGAGCCTGGCGGGATCTGCCTACCGCCGAGGAGCTACGCAAGCGTCCTCCCCTGAGAAGCGCATAAAGCAGCTCAATAGTTTCATATCGGTAGTCCATATCCTGCCATTCGGCTATGAGGAAGCGCAGCATGCGGCCGCTATACGGGTGGGTCTTGAGAAAAAGGGCGTACTTATCGGTCCCTATGATATTTTCATAATATGAGCAGCCGTGAGCTATACGACCCCGCCACCGGCACCTGGTCAAGACTGAGTTTATGAATCGGATAACCCTTGTCATTGGCATTCCGGCTCAGGTGCTGTGCCACGATGATCCGGGCCTTCTCATCCACGCTGATCTGGCCATTGTAGACATACCATAACGGTCCTTCTTGCCCAGATCCTTGGCTTCTTTGCCCGCAAAGCTGATCTCTTCTCCCCGTCTATTTTCTTGTCCGGCTCCAGTTCATTTTCCCGCTTTTCCAACGCTTCCCCGGCGGCCTGCAGCATCTGAAATATCCGGGCGACGTGGTGCTGCTGTCCGCTTATTCCTACATTAGCAAACCCAGTCGCCCAGCGTCATCGCCCGTTGGTGCAAATTCCTGCTTCCCTTCTGTGAGGTGGTGTCATATACTGACACTATGGAGCTGAGTAGCAAACACAGAAGAACACTACGTGCCACCTTTGAGGATCCAATCCGCTCCGACATTGCCTGGACGGATATTGAGACCTTGCTCGTTGCATTGGGTGCCGAATTGAGTGAAGGGAGAGGTTCGCGGGTTCGCATATATCTCAACGGAATTCGCACCGTGCTTCACCGTCCGCATCCACGCAAGGAAATCGAAAAGGGAGCACTTAAGCCTATGAGACGATTCCTGAAAGAAGCGGGTATCAGCCCGGAGGAACAGAGCCATGTTGAAATATAAAGGTTATACGGGTCAGGTCGAGTACGATGACGAAGCGGGCATCTTTCACGGTGAGGTATTGGACCTACGGGATGTGATTACCTTCCAGGGCAAGAGCGTTGGGGAAATAGAGCACGCCTTCCGCGAGTCTATCGACGACTACCTGGAGTTTTGCGAGCAACGCGGGGAACAGCCAGACAAGCCGTTTTCCGGTCGCCTCATGCTTCGCTTGCCCCGGGATTTGCATCGGAAAGCCTATGTAAACGCTCAACGGGAAGGCAAAAGCCTCAACCAATGGATCGCCGAGAAGCTGGAAAGAGCCTGCTAGGACTGGCTGTGCTTCCAGTGCGGCTTAGCTTTTCATGTCTGACAGTAAACGGGCATGGGCTGGTCATGCGGATAACCGGGGGAATTTCTCCCCCAGTGTCCCCGCACCACCCGGCGTGCGGGTCCGCACCGGGCGGTTCCCAGAACATGGCGAGCCGAAGCTGGGCGTCCAGTGCCCCACTTTTCTCTGGCAAACTGCAGGGATCACCGATCGGGGGAATTAATTTTTTGCCAGGAAGATCCTTATCTTCTTGAACTTGTCCGCCATATTCACTTAAATCCTCTTCGTGAAAAATCATTTCGGAGCTCGCGAGCTCGATCGCGCTTACTGGGTGCCTGATGGAATTGGGCATGGCGGATATGGAGGTAGGAGGGCGATTGGGATTGACTCAGTCGGATATTAGCGAAACGTAGAGGTGACAAATGGCAAAGCTTGGATCGGAAAAGAGGCCGATAGTTGTCCGGGTTCATACCGAAGAGCGTGCCCGGTATGTAGCCGAAACATGCGCAGCTCACGGGTGGCATTACATCATCGGATTTTAGTTTGATAAACCGGAAGACATTTCTGATTTGGAAAAGGCGCTAAATCCATCGCGAACCCTTGTCTCACAAAAGGTAGGAAGAAATGATCGGTGCCCGTGCGGTAGCGGGAAGAAATACAAGAAGTGCTGTGGGGCAGCATAAAGTAAGTGCTGGTATGCATTAACCCGGAGATGAACCCCGATGCCGGCCAGGCGCCTGAGCTAGGGCGAGAGGCTGGATTGCGGAGGTCCTCTCGGGGCTCGAACGTCGCACACCCTTTGAAGAGTGGCTCATCGCGGATTAGTTGGATATGCTCCTATTCAGTCGCTTGGTTGGTTCAAGTCTCCGCCTTGAACCCGCCTCACCTTCAAGCAACTCAGTTGCTATAAAGCTTGCGAGCAGGCTGTTTGTCCCTGTCGGATGCAACGGTCGCACAGAGTTGTGCGAGTGTCAAAATGGTTCAAGTCGGAGACTTGAACCAACCTGAATCCCGCTAATTCGCGAAGATCCTGAAGAGTTTCCGGCGCCCCTCGGCTTTAAGAGGACGCTTCACCGTTGCCAGGTTCGAGGCTGCTCCCGGAATCCGGCAGTGGTGAACCAGACAACCGCCCGAGCATTCCGCATCGGACAGATGAAAAACATTCAGGTCGACAAGTTCATCTGTGCGATCAAGGCACTGTCAAAGCGAGGCGGATTCGGGGAGAGCTGGTGGGCGAAACGGTGGATCGCAGTCCCCGAGAGCTTCAACATCGGCGCAAGGCTTGGCCGTGGGCGAACCTATGCCAGAAGCGGCCAGGTGCTTTCCATCGACATCGAAGATCTGCATGTCTTTTAGCAGCAAAAATCGGGTGCCCTGTCTAATTTAGCTCGAAGTCAACCTCTTCTGAGACCGCTTGCTTTTTGGCAGGCAAGGCGAGCTGGCTCTTACGCAAAGGCATCATAGAAGTGCGTCTTTTATCCCTGGCATCACGATTTTGCTGCACGTGGTGTCTTCCGTCGCCGTTGCCACTGAGGGCACCTATCATTTGATGAATGAAGCTGCGCATTTGAGCAGCTTGAGCGTTTAATTCCTGGGCTGCGGCAGCGGACTGTTCAGCGTTCGCGGCATTCTGCTGAACCACATTGTCCATCTCGTGGATGGCCTGGTTGACCTGTTCGATTCCGGCAGCCTGCTCCTCGCTGGCGACACTGATTTCGCTGAACAAAGTCGAAACCGCCTTGGCATCATCACCCATCTGGTAGAATTCTTTCATGGTCTGTTCAATGATGCTCTCACCGGTTCGAACATGCTCGATTGTCTGATTGATAATCAGCTGGGTATTTTTGGCCGCTTCCGTGGCACGCATGGCAAGATTCCTCACTTCATCTGCCACCACGGCAAAGCCGGCCCCAGCCTCGCCGGCCCGGGCCGCTTCTACCGCAGCGTTTAACGCCAGCAAATTGGTTTGGAAGGCAATCTCATCAATGGTCTTCACGATCTTTGTGGTCTGTTCGCCGCTGGCGGCGATCAATTTCATGGTCTCCATTGCTGTTTTCAGGGAGCGATGACTGGTCTTCATGCTCTGCCTGGATACTTCCACCAATCGCGCAGCCTCTTTGGTGTTTTGTGCATTTCTTTTCACCATGGAAGACATCTCTTCCATGGCTGAAGAGCTCTCCTCCAAAGAGGCGGCCTGCTCCGATGCGCCTTCAGCCAAAGACTGACTGGCGGTGGAAACCTGGCTGGAAGCGCCTGCCACTTGATCGGCAGCCTCAAAAAGTCCTCCCGAGTGTTGGCGAATTCCTTTGGCAACAGCACGGTTGAGAAGAAACGCAAGGAATAGACCCGAAATCAAAGTTGAGGCGGCCGTCGCGCCAAACAGCAGTTTCATCGATTGAACCTGATGAAGCAAAGTCTCAAGCTGGAGCTGAACCTCCCCCGATCCGCTCAAATCGGCTTCAAGTCGGCTCACTTTCAGCCAGCCCGCTCCTCCAAGCGCAAAGCTCAATAAAACAATAACGCCGAATCCTATGAAAATTTTACCTCTGATCGTTACATTCCTCATGCCTGCCCCCCCTTTGCTGCTTTATTGTTTTCCCTGGTTGGACTGAAAACTGATCACCAGCCACTGAAATATTTCCCTGCAAAGCACAGCTACATCCTGCCATAGCTTCTCTCCATGAATGTATGACAATATGTAGCGCAGGGCTTTAGCCCTGGACCGGAAGCCCCAAAGGGCTGCGCTACGGTCCGATATGGCAATTGAACAGGCGGGAGTAGAGCCAGGAGAGAAATATCTTAGGAAAACAATTGGGGGTAGAAGTCGAATGCGAGCACCGGCCATCGTTGTATGGCCCCGGCAAACAACCGGCCGGTTCGTTGTCCGTCCGCCCGGCAACACGAGTGCATCGGCCTCCAGTGATCGTTTCAGAGCGAGATCGACAACAACCCGAGTTACTTTAAGTTTGGAGCGTTGATATGCAGATTCATGATGAATATCGGAATATCCAAGCGAATACTTTAGGAAAAAATTGATGTACAACATCAATGCTACTGTGTCAGTTAAATTATTAACTTATTGCTGATCTACAAATAGCTTTCTACCAGCATTGAGTATCCCAAGCATACGTCTACCCAATAGAGTGTCCGACTATTTTCGGTCATGCCCGCGAGGACGGGCATCCAGGCTTTTTTGACGGATTCCCAGCAGAAGCATGCGGGAATGACCGTTTGGGCTAATATTCTGTGAAACTGAGATAAGGCTGATGGGATTATGAAACAGGCAATGACAAAGTAATGACCACTTCTCCAGTGCCGGAGAACCCCACATCGATTTTTCCACCGTGCTTGGTCACTATTATTTTGGACATGGGAAGGTCGGTATCACTGTAATTCAAATGAAACGTGGTAAAGGGATAAAAAAAGTGCTCCAGATCATCGCCGGAAAGCTGTGCCGCCCGATAGCACAAGGTCAACTCGACCAGGTCGCCTGCAGGCGCGGTACGGATCACGATTGTGCCGTCTTCCTGCATTTGATAAACGACATTCCGTATGAGAGCTTCCACCGCCTGCCCCAGCAACGCCGGGTCGACTGAAACAACGGGGAGTTGGCGTGCCAAATCGAGAATCACCTTTATTTTCTTCTTTGCGACGGTTTTGGCTGTTTTGCCGACGGTCGATTCTATCAGGCTGTTGAAATCAGTCGGGACCCTCTTTATCTCCAATGGCTGGAGGTAGTTGATTATGGTGCGCAGAATAGCTTCAAGTCGACCCACTTCCTGGACAATGATCTTCACCTTTTCCCTGTTGGGGTCCTGATCTTCCATGGACGAGAGCAACAGTCGCGCAAAGCCTCCCGCCGACATTAACGGATTGCGGATTTCATGGGCCAGTCGCTGTGAAACCTCGCTGATGGTTTTGAGCCCTTCGGCCCTTACCAGTTGCTCCTGCAGCCTGATCCTGCCGGTCATATCCATAATGATCCCATCAAGGCTGCTTATGATCCCGCCGGTGGAACGAAATGGAATAGCATGATCGAGAACGTAAATCAGATGGCCTGATTTGTGGACCAGCCGATATTCGGCCAGAAACTCCTTCCCTTCACTGCAGCTCTCTTTCCGAAGCTGCATGATTCTTTCCCGATCTTCCTCATAAAGCCTTTCAATCCAGATTTCAGGGTTGCGCAGAATTTCATTGGCGCTGAATCCAAACACGTGATCGACAAACTGGTTCAGAAAAAAGACCTCCGCCTCCGGTCTCATCCGATATACAACCAGTGGAACATTTTCCACCAAAGTACGATATTTCTCTTCCGATTCGATCAAATCGTCGGTGCGCTGCTCTATGCGCTCTTCAGCTCGCTTGTAATCGGTAACATCGCTCAGGATGCCGACCGATCCGATCACTTGCTCCGATTCATCGTACCAGGGAAATGAGTGGTCTCTCACCCACTTCTGCTCCCCGGATTTGGTTTGCAGCATATAGTCGGCCCGAAATTCCCCCGTCTTGCCCTGCAACCGATCTGCGAGTATCGAAGCTGCGGAAATGTTTTTTCCTGCCGGCGTGTCAATCCTTTTGACCAATTTGGCAAAGCCCAGATATTGAATCTCGTCCAGTGAGTAGCCGGTCAGCTTAGTGATTCCCGGGCTGAGATAATCGTATTTCATGGACTCGTATTTTAGACGATAGATGACGTCCCCTGTTGTCTCTGCCATAAAACGAAAACGCTCTTCGCTCTCCTTTAAGGAGCGCTCCGTTTGCAGGCGCTGGATTTCACATCCTGCCAATTTTGCCATTTGGCCTAAGCAAAGCAGATGCGACTGGGTAAAAACATTCGTTCGGCTGAAGACATAAACGAAACCGAGACGTGTTGATTCGATGTCGAGAGGCATTACCATTCCGGATACGATTTCGGTTGCATTAACAACCCGTTCGACAACTGGATCAAGTGCCTCACCGGCGGCCGGGATCGGGAAAAAGCAACCTTCCGGCCCGGAGATTGGCGAGCACCGGGCTGCGAGAAACCGCATTTCGAGCAATTTCTCAATTTGCATGCCCGCACAGCTGCGTACCGTAAGGCTGCCCTCAGGGACTTCGTCAAAGAGAGCGATGCAAGAAACATCCGCACAGAAAAACTCCACCACCTTATCGGCAATCATCTGAACTTTGGTCGAAAGCCCGCCGACCATGGTCAAGGAGGAGGCATACTCGTACAGTACTCTAGCCCCCCTCAGCTCATCCACCAGACAGCTCACCTTACGATCCCGTGCCGCAAGCTCTCGTTCCAGCTGATGAAGTTTTCTGATCAGGTCCTCATTGGTCATTTGAAAGCACTCGCATTTGCCCCAGGTGGATTACGATGCTGGTCGAATGGTAAGAATATACCAGTTCTCCGCTGATTCGAGCAAAACATAAAAAGAAGATTCGGACAATAAGCATGCGTGCCGACATCAGGGCGGAATTGTGATAGCAATAAACCGCCTTGCAGTACTATAATCGTTCTTGACGAAAGGAATCGGAGCCTGATGTCGGAAAAAAGAAGGAAAATGCGCGTTGCCATGCCCGCATGGGAGATCGGCCGCAGTGAAACCGGGCTTGGAGCTAAAATCGGCGGGCTGGGTGTCGTTGTGGAAGAGCTTCCGGCGGAGCTCACAAAGGCTGCTGCCAAACAAAACATCGACCTGGAGGTGGTTGTTCTTGCTCCCTGTTTTGCGCATTTTGACAAAAGACGGCTGACCAAGGTCGATCTGAAGCTTCCGGCGACCCTGCTGGGTATCAGTTTTTATTTCGACGTCTACGAACATATCTTTCCCGACGGTCAAAAAGTTGTCTATTTTTGGGACCACCTGCAGTTGGGCTGGACCAATGCCGCAGCCATTTACCCCGACGACCCGCAAGTGGGGGTGCTCCTCTATTCCTCGGTATCCCAGGCGATGGCCGGCTACATCAAGGCAAGCCAGTTCGATACCATCCATTTACACGACTATCACGTGGGGCTTATCCCGTTTTATCTCGGTGACGATTACCTACGCAAGGATCCGGTGCACTTCACAATCCATAATGCTTCGTACCAGGGCATTGTTTCCCTCATCGGAGGAGGCTATGCCTCTCTTGAGCGCATTAATCTGCCAGGCGAGAAGCTCTTTCATAAGTACTTCGATTTTTTCGACAACCTCAATCTCATGAAAGCCTGCATGCTTAAAGTGCATGAAACCGGAGGCAAAATCACCACTGTCAGCGGAGACATAGCCGGCACCTGGGGCTACGCCGCCGAATTGAAGCAAGGCCACCGCGAAGTCTGGGCCAAGGCATATGCGCAAAAAGGAGCCCCCCCGGGAGAAGTCTATGTTGCCAACCGCCACCTCGATCTGTTCGAGAAGCTGCCTATCGCCGGAATCACCAACGGCATGCGGGACAGCAATCGCTCGGAAAACCTGCTCGAATTGAAAGCCGATGTGCTGCGGAATATGCAGACCAGGCGTGCAGTGCCCATTTTTTCCAATCCTCTAACACAGTCTGAAATGCTTTCCAGAGACCACAATTTCGATGTGAATCGGCTCCATATTAAGCTGGAATTAAAACGGCTGCTGCACCTCGAGGCGTTCGGGGTTGAGCCCCTCGACGACCCCATTCTCATGACCGCGGTCGGCAGGCTGGTGGAACAAAAGAATCTGGGCTTGGTAGCGCGTATTATCAGTAGAACACTTGCCTATGACGACCGGACCAAGTTCATCATCCTCGCTTCCGCACCACCTGGCGATCCGGCCGGCAAAGCAAGTGAAAGCGCCTTTGCAGCCCTTGCCTTGCTCTATCCAGCCAGGATTTATTTCAATAATGCATTCAATCTGCCGCTCTCCAAGCTCATTTTGGCCGGCGGCGATTTTTCTCTTATTCCATCACGCTTTGAACCGTGCGGGCTGGTGGATTACGAAGCCTCCCTTTTGGGCAATATCGTGATCGGGCGAGCCACCGGTGGATTGACCAAGGTGAGCCGTTGCGCCTATCTGTATGAATGGCTCGACATTAGCGACGAGTCTGGGGAAGCTGACGCCTTCTTCAAGCAAATCGAACGGGCCATCGATACCTATCGCAACGATCCGGCGGCCCATGCAGAGATTATTCGTACCGCCATGCAGCTCGACGCCGGTTGGGATACCTCTGCAGGTCTTTACGTCGAAATGTACCGGTATGGCTTTTTGGTGAAGAGCTGGCACGAACAACGGATGAAGCTCATTCATAGATTCATCGGGTCCTTGGCGGAAGATATTCGTATTTTTTCGGAGTTCTTCATCCCAGCTCAAAAGGAATTCGGTGACGCATTCGACTGGCAGTTCAAGCATGTTTTGCAGGGTTTGCCAGTGGGAGCCGATACGCAAAAAAAGGGGGCGGTCGTGGATGCTCTGGCAAGAACGTCCCCTGCTGAAGAAATATACGAACACACCGGGATGAAAAGCCAGACGGAGAGCGGGAAGCTTGCCGAGAAAAAATTCGATCCACTGATGCATTCGGCCGAACATATTTTGAACCGGGCCATGGTCTTAATGTTTCAATGCGGACGATCTTTCAGTGCTCACATTGAAAAGAAAAAATCCAAGCTGGACTACCACTTCACCAGGCCGTTGACAGAAGAGGAAATCCGGCAGGTGGAAGCGAAAGTGAATGAAGTGATCCAGGCCGACCTGATGGTGACCGAGGAGCTCATCTCCAGGGAAGAAGCTCGGGATAGGTTTGATTTGCAAAGGCTGTCGGCTGAAGCGGGAACGGAAATTCGACTCGTTAAAATTGGGGATTATGACGTCTGCCCGTGCATAGGGCCTCATGTCAAATCAACCGGAGAAATCGGCCGGCTTCGTATCGTATCGACCAGCTTCGACGACGGCATACTTCGCATCAGGTATAAGCTGGCGAGACCTGCCGGACACGCCTGATGCGGTCGCAGGACATCCATATGAAAAACCGGAAGACAGCACAATTGGCGCTTGGCTTGATAGCTCTCATTCAGATCCTGATGCTGTTTTCCTGTTCCACAAAAAACAAGGTGAAGCCCACCTTGTTTCGCAATGCCGACGAGGTCCCTCGCACCATTGCGGTTTTGCCGTTTCGCAACAGCTCCAATACCGATGACATCGATGAGAAAGTGCGCTCCAGCATTGCTGGGCATATGGCTGTCCTCAACTATCTGGACCTGGAGCTATGGGAAGTGGACCTGCGCCTCGACGACTATTTGCAGAAGACCGGCCGGCGGCTTGAAGAATTGTCGATTGAGGAAATCGGCTTCATTCTCAACTGCGATGCTGTGGTATTCGGCGAGATAACAGTCGCCCGCAAGCTTTTCCTCGGACTTTACGCCCAGCTGGCGGTCGGCGCCTGCATCGAGCTCTGGGATACTCGCAGCGGCGAAATGATCTGGGCGGACAGACATGTGGTGCGCTACCACAAAGGGGGATTGCCAACTGAACCGGTGGGCCTTGTAGTCACAGGATACGGAACGGTGACAAGCCTGAAGGATCATATGAGGTCGCGCGCCATTGATGAGTTAAGCCGGCACCTGATCGACAACTTCCCCCAACCGGAATATTCCCGTCAGGAGAGGTCCACTGCCCGCCTTTATGAACTGCAGCTGGCAGCGTTCCTGACCCGAGACAAGGCGCAAGAGCTGCTGGAGGAATTGAAAATGGCCGAATACAGCGCTTTCATCCGCAGCAATCACGATGCGCGAGGTCTTTGGTACCGGGTTCTGCTTGGACCTTTCACGACTCAGCTGGAGGCTGAGCAATCGCGCAAGGAACTTGCCCAACGTTTTAACATAGCACCGGTTATCATGATGGCACCGGCAAGACCGAATCAGCCTCAATGATGTTGGTTCGCAGGGACGCACCGGAACCCGTCCATAAAGAGCTCTTCTAGACTCAGGAGAATTTCACGTATTTTGTGGCGTGGAGTCATGGCCGTTTGCGGCAACAACGCAGGGGATGGCTTGGCGTGCACAGTTTGCTAGAAGCAGAAGATGGGGAAAGCTTCAACGATGCTCCTCGAAGTCCCGAGGTTCAGCCGGAAGTTATACTCTTTGCCGCACTGTCTGCATTTTAGAATGCACTCTTCGCTGGTATCCAGAGTGATGTTGTTGATGCGGGCTCCGCATTTTTCGCATCGCCTGCAGGCCGCGAATCCTGATTTGGTTTTGAGCTCTCTCACTTCGTTCGCCATTTCTTTACAACCGGTTAATTTTAGTCCTTTTTGCTCTCCATTTTAACACACCGGTCAACACGCGAACTGTCACTACGTATCTGCCAGCTTTCTGCACGCGAGTGCGGCACTGTAAGCCGACAATCTCTTAGTCAGCGGACCGACACTGCCGTAGGAGACAACCGGGTAGGTCCATTCAAGCAAAGCGATCAGGTAGGGTTCAATGTCGTGCTCGAATATGGTAGCCATATCGGCGTATCTTCTGAGTCGACAAATCAGGCGGTGAGCTTTCTCCACCGATGGATCGGAGCCGTGATACTTGAAAGGCGGCGTTTCATTCAGGGAGGAGACCTCAGTCAGGCCTTCCATGAGCTCGACCAGATCCTGCAAATCCTGCGTTGTCTCCAATCGAATCATTTCATAGCGCAAAATACATTCAAGGCGCGCGAAATCGGCAACAATGTTTCTCTCGGCGGTTTCTGAAAAGTCGATCACGTAAATATTGTCTCTTTCATCCAGTAGAATGTTCTGCATATTGAGATCGCCGTGCGTCACCGATTTGTACCACGAGCAGGAACGATTCTTCCGCAGGGGATACTCATGCTGGAGGAAGTGGTAGGGGTTTGGCAGGGCAACTCCGAGCTCTTCACAAAAGATAGTCTCGCTTTCAGGCGCCATACCGAGCTGATTACGGGCATCTTCCAGGATATGAGGAAACAGTCTTGTGGGATCATGCTCCCGATAAGGGAAAATGGCTTCCCATTTCGGCTGACCGTACCAGGGCTTCAATACTTCTGTGAATATACGGTCAAAAAGAACAAGCAGCTCTTCGGTCGACCGAAGGCGGTACTGCTCGGTCAGCCAGGACAATTTACTTTCTGCACCGTCTATTCCCACGAAGTTGTAGCGCAAGCCGGCCCAATTCTCGAGCTCAGCGGTCCCCATAATGGTGGCTGCATTATTTAGAATGTACTTCAATACGTAATCGCGATAGGCTTCTTCTTCCCGCCTGGTAAGAGCGACCGAGCCGATCTTGAGCACTGTCGGCAGCATCTTTCTGCCATCGCGATCGTAGCTGGCTACATGAAAGGTTTTCGACATGTAGCCACCATGTATGGGGGTCAGGCAAACCTTTCCAGCATCGGTGTAGATTCGCCGCACAATGATTTCCCATTCCCTCGGAAATTCGATTTGATCCGGTGCTTCGATCTTCAACAGCTTCTCCACACCATAGCGTGCCGCCATCGGCTGATAGATCCATGCTTTGACATGGCTAAGCCTGGTTGCAGGCCCGACATGGGCGACCTGCTTCAGATCCTGGAGATCCAACAGCCGTTTCAAGTTTTCTTCGATGTCACGATTGTCGTCGCCTTGATCCTCATAGCGACTGACCAGCAGGCCGTGTCCGTGAAAAGAAAGACCGTTGCCCATCTGGTGAGATTGCAGTTGCTCCCGAAGAACCATAGCAGCAGGGTCCTTTTCCGGATCAGACGGCGCGGAGCTGCCGGCAATTCCCAAGATCAACAGCCCCGCAGATTCGGAAGTCATTTCGTGATGCAAACGGTCAGCAACGAGATCCTGTCTATTTTTGTAATGGGAGCCCGCCAGTTCGGTGGTGTGCGCTATGATAACAACACCAACCGTTTGCGGCCTGTCACCGGTAAATTCCGTGAGCGTTCGGAACAAGTCCGCGAGGAGCTCTTCCACTGACAGGATCGAGCCGCCTGTCTCCTGTAGGAAAAATGACGGGGAGCCTGTAATTCCAATTGCATTTGCCACATACATCGACTGCGACAGATTTTCCTGCGCCACCATGAAATCCGCGATGCAATGGTCGTCGGCGGGAATCACCCCGGCCACTCTTCCCGTCGTTATGAATTCTCCCAACGCCTCAAGGGCCTGTTCGCAGTCATTGCCAAACGCACCGGCGCCGAAAGCCATCTGCAAATCGTTTAGATCGATTTGATGGAGATTCTTGGCTTCGATCTGATGACCGATCAGATCTCTCGGTGCCCCCCAGACTTCCAGAAAGACAGGTCCTTCAGAGACTTGTGCGAGTACGTAGGTTCTTCCATTAATACTGATTTGTCTGCTCTTCGCGGCCAACCCATCCTGTTGCTGCGCAATCTGCATGGCCTGCTCCAAGGAACCGGCCCTGCGCAATTTATCGTATAATCCGGCGTTCTTTAACACCTGAGCCACTGCCGGCGAAATGCCGGTCAAGATCATTCCGCCGTCTCTTTTGACCAGGACTTTCTCCAATTTCATCAGAGACCTGATACCCACACTCGACAGGAATCCCACCTCGCTGAAATCAAGAATGAGTGCTTTCCAATCTTCACTCAGCAGCG
>Ga0209164_1002154_pt1 | contig 22038 bp, 19 predicted proteins | sample MTBNYHSulfiMetaG_FD_187458 | JGI IMG/M metagenome (GOLD analysis project Ga0209164, IMG submission 187458) | Enrichment culture microbial communities from rom New York Harbor, USA that are MTBE-degrading - MTBE-NYH (New York Harbor Sulfidogenic)... | ecosystem: Environmental > Aquatic > Marine >... | reverse complement strand
GCAGCCCCGGTATTCCTCATCGCTTCCGTTCCAGCGCACAAAATTGCCGGGGAAAATTCCGGCAATCTTCCACCCGCCCTTGATGCACCAGTACTGGGTGATCTCATGCCAGGTTTCACAAAAGGTGGTGAAGTATTCGGCTCCCGAGCCGTAGGAGATTTTGTGCGTGATGCGCCTCAATTCATCAGTGATGTCCTGCTTGCGATAGTCGGGATGGGTCGCCGCAAAAGTATATTCGACTTGCAGGTTCTTCTCGAACTTGGTGAGAAGAGTTGCCGACACCACTTCAGCCCTGGTCAGCTCTTCGACTACCGTCATGCAGTAGACTTTTTTGCCGGCGTCCCGATCCCAAGTCTCTTCCAATGCAACCAGTTTTTCGTACTCATCCGGGTCCAGCAGAAATTCATGCGGCGATCCGTAGATCTCGGGATAAGACAAGCGCCAAAAGGCTGCCGCGGATTCAATCAACTGCCGTCGCAGGGGCTTCACCTGGAAACGCCCATCCAGGAAAGGCGCCGACTCAAAACGCTGCCAGGTGATGCGTTTTTCTGCAACCGGGCGCGTGCGGCAGGTCGCAGCCATCTTTTTGTAGGGCTTCGATCGTTGCATATCAATCGTCATGGTCTGGCCTCCATCGACATTCCGCATTGTTGCCGAAAGTTGTCTTGGCAATGCAGGAATGGCTTTAGTGTTGTTTAATTCGTTTCCATCCGGAATCCCAAAACACTCTTTTTCGGAAACGAGTCCGCATTTGCGGATACGGTTTTTCGGACAGATCGGCTTTTTCCTGCAGGCTTGTATTTCAGCTAAACATTAAGTCATTGAAATATCATAACTAAAATTTTCCAGCAAAATCGGCATTATTTTTGCTTAAGTAAAATGTCGAAATACCGATAGTTATTTACACCTGTTTTGGTCTGTAAGGCAAGAGCCGCAACCGCCCCTGGCAAGGAAGTTACCTACGGATGAATATACTTCTCTACCGCGAAACCGCCGATAACATTGCAGCACGTCTCCAGGCTACGATTGAAAGGACATGCCATGGAGAGAGACTGGAGCTCTTTTCCACACTTGAGGAGCTCGACCGGCGGCTCCGGAAACCCCTCGACTCGATTGAAACCATTGCTGTTCTTGTGCCGGCGAGCGATGAGCAGCTGGCACAGGTTGTCGCCCTCGCTGAGCTCCTTGATGATATCAGGATTATTCTGGTGCTGCCGGATCAATGTGCCGCAACCGTTGCCATGGGGCACCGCCTGCGTCCGCGTTTTTTGAGCTATCGGGACAGTGATTGGAGCGACGTGACTGCGGTATTGGAAAAAATGATCCATATGGGCAGCGCAGGGCACGACGGCGAAGCGGCTCGAGATGGAGAGAAAGATTTCATGTGTCGGCAGTGTCGTTGGCACAGGTCGGGCGGGTGAGGTGAAAAGGGCGATGACAATACTGAACGGACAAGACATGGAAAGGAGCAAGGAATGAAGAGAACAAAAGTTTTGGTGGTGATCGGCATAGTGCTCGGTCTTTCTTGGGGAATCGGTTTTGCCGGTGAAAAGGCGCCGCAGAAGGTAGTGGATCTGGCCAATACGGAACTGGTCACCATGGGGACCGATCCGGTAATCGTTGAGGCGGTCAAGGCGGAGAACGCCAAAGGGAAAACTCTCGATCAAATTAAAGAAATGGATGAGAAGTGGCAGGCAACGGCCGGGGTGGCAGATTTCATGCAAGTCTTGATGGACAGCGACTGCGGCAAGCATCTAAAAAGCAAACAGGAATCGGAGCCTTACTATGCGGAGATTTTTGTGATGGACAATCAGGGCGCACTCGTCGCCTTGACCGATAAGACTTCCGATTACTGGCAGGGAGACGAGGCCAAGTTCACGGAATCTTATAAGGATGGCGCCGGCGCCGTTCACATCGGCGATGTGGAATTCGACGACAGCTCCCAGGCTTACCTGGTACAGGTTTCGGTCCCGGTCAAGGACGGCGACAAAGCAATCGGCGCGATCACCATCGGCATCGATGTAGACAAAGTGCAATAGAAGTCCGACTTGCGGTTTTGACGTACGGGCCTGCAGTTCTCCGGCTTGTCGAGTGGCTCCACAGTTGTGGAGGACGAGTGAGCAGGCTCTTGCAGGCCTGTGCGCTTAATAGAACGATAAAAGCTCCAACAGGGAAGCGAGAGTTTGATATGGGATGGTTCAGGAATCTTACGATTGGTACTAAGTTGACTCTGGGATTTTCATTGATCCTGGTGTTGTTGGCCACTGTCGCGTTTGTCGGTAATCGCGTGAATGAATTGATCTATACAGACCTTGAAGAGGTTTTCACCGACACGTTGCCCAGTGTTGATCACCTGCTACAAATCGATCGGGACTTGCAGCAGTTGCTGGTGGCAGAGCGCTCGATGGTTTTCGCTGATACCAGGTCGGATCTGTTCAAGCAGCTCGTGCAGGATTACGACGAGAACCTGCAGCAGTCGCAAGAGCGATGGAGCAAATTCAAAGCGTTGCCGAAAACGCCTGAAGAATTGACCATTATCTCGGAGTATGACAAGGCGCGGGCGGAGTGGCAAGGGATCTCGCAACAAGTGGTAGATGGCCGCAAGGCCGACACCCGGGAAGGTCGAAGGCTGGCTCTTGATTTGACTTTGGGAGCCGCCAACGAAAAATTCGAAACGATGCGCGCCTTTCTGGATCAGTTGCAGGAAATTGCAGTGACCCGGGCTGAGAGCGACTATAATGCGTCTTCAGCATTGAAGCGCAAGGCAACCATCTTCCTGGTGGGCTTCGCCGGATTGAGCATCCTCATAGGGATACTCCTCTCCTGGGGCATCAGCAGAGGAATCGGTAAGTCACTGAAGAGCGTCATCAGGAGCCTTGCCGAGAGCTCGCAACAGGTCGCTGCCGCGTCGGCCCAGGTTGCCTCGGCCAGTCAATCGTTGGCCGAGGGGTCTTCGGAGCAGGCCGCATCGCTTGAAGAAACTTCTTCTTCATTGGAAGAGATGGCTTCCATGACCCGGCAGAATGCGAACAACGCCAGAGAGGCCGACCAGTTGATGAAACAAACCAATGAAGTGGTGCAGCGCGCCAATAGTTCCATGAGCGAGCTCGGCGCATCCATGGAGGAGATCCACCGGGCCAGCGAGGAAACCTCAAAGATCATCAAAACCATCGATGAAATCGCCTTCCAGACCAATCTGCTGGCTCTCAACGCAGCCGTTGAGGCAGCCCGGGCCGGTGAGGCCGGTGCCGGGTTTGCGGTGGTTGCCGATGAAGTGCGCAACCTTGCCATGCGCGCTGCCGATGCGGCACGGAACACCGCCGATCTGATTGAAGGCACGGTCAAGAAAGTTAAGGGTGGAGCTGAGCTCATGACCCGAACGGGTGCAGATTTCAGCGAGGTCACCCAAAGTTCGGTCAAAGTGGCTCAGCTGGTCGGAGAGATCGCCGCCGCTTCCACCGAACAAGCTCAAGGGGTCGATCAGGTCAATCTGGCCGTCTCGGAAATGGACAAGGTGACTCAACAAAATGCGGCCAATGCAGAGGAATCGGCTTCGGCATCAGCGGAGATGAATGCGCAGGCCGAGCATATGAAAGTGTACATGTCACAGCTGGAAGCTTTGGTGGGACGAAGCAGTGACAGACACGTCAAGGCGGCAAAGATGGAACAAGGCAACAAGTTGCGACCATCCGGGCCGGCCCATCCGGAAAAGCGGGCGAGACGCGGAAACGGAAAGGATCATGAGGCTGCAGCTCGAGTTGCGCGGAGAAAGGCGCTACCAGTTCACGCGACACAGGAAGTTCGACCGGAGCAGGTTATCCCATTGGATGAAAACGACTTCAAAGACTTCTAGTCGAGGGCTCCGTGCTCGTCGATGTAAATGAGCCCGCCGGGTGGTCAGCAAGGTGGCTTTTGGTTGTGTGGTGCCCCCCTCACAGCCAAAAGCTGCCTCATCATCAAATCATAAGTGTTTTCAGCTTCCGGCACCGAAATGTGCAGCCACGATGTTCTGCAAAGGACCGGTTATGTCTGTGTATGTTTGTGTCTGTGGCTTCGCCCCTCTACCACCCCGGAGAGGCGACCGACTCTCCGTTATTGAAGATACCGCACGGCACCAATTCCCGAGCTAAGTAAACGTTGCTTTGCACTGAAGCGTCACTCGCGTTATCCGGGGTCCGTGCATCGAAGGTCCTGCCGGCAGGCAGGTAGAATAGCATCATCAAGTTTGTCGCCTTTCTCATGATCATGGTTTCTGGCAGTTCCCGCGATTGCCACCAGAGTTTCTACCAGTCCGTGCAAATGAACGGCCTGGCTGTTCATGCTTTCCGATGCAGCGGCGGATTGTTCGGCACTAGCCGCATTTTGCTGGATCACTTTGTCCATCTCCGCCACAGCTTTGTTGACTTGCTCGACTCCCCGGGCCTGCTCCTGCGATGCCAGACTGATTTCGCCGATCAGTTCCGTTGCTTTTTTAGCGTTTCCCAAGAGACCGTCGAAACCGGTTCTTATGCGAAGCAGCTGGTCCGAGCCGGACTGAACCATTTTCGCCGAGCCATCGATGAGTTGGGCCGTATTCTTCGCCGCCTCCGCAGCCCGCATCGCCAAATTGCGCACTTCATCCGCGACGACGGCAAATCCGGCCCCTGCTTCTCCCGCTCTGGCTGCCTCCACAGCGGCGTTCAAGGCAAGCAGATTGGTCTGAAAGGCGATTTCGTCGATGGTTTTGATAATCTTCTGTGTCTCTTCACTGGAACGGCAAATTTGATCCATCGACCGGCTGAAATCGATTATGGATTTATTGGCTTCATCCAAGGCAGAGCTTGTCTGCTCCATAACGGCATTAGCCCCCTGAGCATGGTCCGAGGACTGGCGGGACATGGACGCCATTTGCTCCAGCGTCGCTGAGGTTTCTTCGACAGAGGCCGCCTGCTCAGAGGCACCCTCAGCCAGGGAATCACTGGCAGCGGCCATTTGCCTGGAGGCATCTGCCACTTGACTCGCAGTCTTAAACAAATCACTGACACAGTTTTGGATGCGCCCGGAAATTCTCGTGAGAATTAAAAACAGCACGATGAAAATGAGCGCAATGGCTGCACCGCCAACACCCAGGGCAATTTGTTTGGTGCGCTTCACCACGTTAGCCGATGCCTGGACGATGCTTTGCTCTATGGTGGATGCAGAGGACTCATTAGCGGAAATCACCTGATTCAGCAACTGGCTCATATTCCCGGTGACTCCGGCGGATTCCTGCTGCAAGACGCTTTGAACGGTTTTAGTGTTGCTGTCAAGGATGGCGGTGAATCGCGTGGTCAGCTCGGCAATGCGCTTTTGGATTGATTCTTCACTGACACAAAGAACGACTTTGGCCAGGACCTGGCCATCCAGATCCACTGGTTTTTCTACGACCAACAAGCCGTTACGGTTTTTGGACGCAGCGATCACCCCATCGATTTTAGAGCCGCCCTTGTTTGCTTTCAACAATTCCTGAACAGTGGGATTATCCCTGTCCAAGTACCGCGTGAGCGCGCCTCCGTCGGGTTTCAGGTAAACCGCATAGACCACGTCAGGGTTTTGACCTGCTGATTTGCTATAGGATATGAGGTCGGTGAAATTATTGGAAAGAATCGCCGCGGGAGCCACCCGAGCCAGCAGCATGGCCATGGCTTCGGCATTCTCTTTAAGGCTCGTCGCCCACTGGGATTCGATTATGGTTCTTTCCTGCTCGAGGGCACTTCGGGTATTTGCCACCAAAGAGTCGGCTGCGACTTCCGACATTCGCTGCAGGCTCTCCGTCAAGCTCACACCCAACTTATTGAACTGATCCTTGTTCTCGCCATCGGCCTTCTTCAAGGTTGCTGCGGTGCTGGCAGAAGAACGGTGCAGAAGCTCCTGTTGAACCACCATGAGAGTCAATGCGAGTCCGGCGATGGACAAAACCAGTAGGATGGTCGTTGGAACAAGCAGTTTGGTTCGAAGACCACTGGTAAAAAGCTTTTTGATCATCCTGCGCTCCTTTTGTGTTTCCAACTTACTGCGCATTTTCCTTTTCCTCTCTCTGAGCGTAGGCATCGATCTTCAAAGTCTTTTGAAGCTCCTCTACCGGCGCATAATCCAGCGCAGCAACCCAGCCCGCAACTTTAGCATCCTTGGCCGCTTGGTCTTCAGGCTTCATTTTTTTCAGGGCTTCGACAACTTGTGCCGCAACGTCATCCGAGGTGTGCTGGGTTTTGGCCAGAGGCCATTCCGGATAGAGCACCGTGCTGCAGACAAATGGGAAGTCGGTATGAGACGGTTTATTGATAATTTTGAACTCATCCATTTCCACCAGCCCATCCCCCGCCATCCGTTCAAGGGTGTCGGTTCTGACGGTGCCGGCCTGCACCGTGCCGTTTTGCACGGCCAAAACCACGTTTTCGTGCTTGCCGCCGAATTCAAGCTTGGCCAAATCCCGGCCTGGATCAATCCCTGCGTCCACCATTTCTTTGAGGGCCATCTGCCATCCGCCAAAAGAGGTTTTATCAACCGCCATAAAGGTCTTGCCCTTTAAATCCTGTAGAGTATTGATCTCACTGTTGTCGGCCGTGGTGAAAATGACTCCACCGAACGCATCCAATCGTTGCCCTTTTCTGGAGTTCACCATGGTAGCTATTGCGGTCGCACCATAGTTGATTTTAGTGGTAATGAACATGGATGAATTGACCAAAAATAAATCCACCTTGCCCGCCTGGATGGTCGGATAAACTTCCTCGAAGGCCAGTGGAACTATTTCAAAGGTCTTTCCCTCAATACCGGCTGTCAGGAAATCCGCCGTCGCTTTCCACATTTTGAGCGCCTTCACCGGGCCGTCCTTGGCAAGAACTCCAATTTTCAAAACCTCTTGGGCAAGACAGGTACCCGTACTGAGAGCTACGAGTGCTACAACAAAAACCGCTGCAAGTCTGATTTTTCTCATGCTACTTCTCCCTGGTAAAATTATTTGTTTAGAAAAGTCTGCTTCACTTCAGCACTACTGGCAAATCCCTACTGACCCCCATTCAATCCTTAAAAGAATTCCGTCACTTGAAAAAATGGGCTCATCGCGGATTAGCGCGATCGTGTCGCTCTGCAGCCGTTTGCCCTGAGGTATCGAAGGGCAGCCCATCAGTTCGTGCTTCGATACCTCAGCACGAACCGAGTGCGTAAATCACGGTAATCCGCGATGAGCCAAAAAATGGCGGCAACTTATTTAGGCAAACTTCATGCCAGACATTGAGCTCAATCAAAAAAAAGATCTCCACGGATTCAGGTGGTATGCCTGCTATTGCCCGCGCGGGCCTGGCATCCCGGTTGTTTTCTTTGGACTCCCGCCAAAAGAATGCGGGAAGCAGGGCAGGGCCTCTGCCGCGCACGCGCCGCAACTGCTGCAGCACTGGTGTGAGTCGGTAACGGTTATGCATGGTGCCAAATGAATGCATGGTCGAACCGAGCTCGCATTAGCCTGCCAATCGCTGTGTCGAGGAGAGCTGATATAATGGTGTCCACTTTTTCGTACTCGACCGTTCGGAAAATCGGGCGATGTGAGGTCTGCAAGTTTCAAATGCGGCTGTTGAGGCACTAAACTTCTGAGCTTCACCCATCTTGCCGCAATGATAAAAGAATCTTTTAATGTCGAAAAGGGTTGAAACGACTTTAAAGACGTCGTTTCAATCCTACTTGGCTGACCGCGCGTCAGTCATAGTACATTCCAGGTTCCGCACTGACTCATAGGAACAGAAGAAATGCATTCTCATTCGTCTGCCATCGGCCTTATTCTCCTTCCGCAGCATCGCCATCGGTTTCCACGGACAAAACGCGTCATGGTGGGTATCAAATCGGCCTGATCTGCATCCACACCCAAGTTGACAGAGCATCTATTGTCTGATATTTTCCGCACACTTCTATGGCGGTAACGACTGGCGCAGAGGAAAGTTGATTGTTTTTCTCTCATTTTTTCCTTTAAAGAAAAGGAGGACCGTATGAAAAGACTACTCTTTGTTGCCCTGGCAATGACTTTCATGTTGGGCTCGGTGTATGCGGCCGAACCGGCAAAAATCGGACTGATGGGACCGATGACCGGCTCCTGGGCAAGTGAAGGCCAAGAGATGAAACAAGTTGCGGACCTTTTGGCGGAAGAACTGAACGCAAAAGGTGGCTTGCTCGGTCAGGAAGTCGTTGTCGTCAGTGAAGACGATGGAGGCGATCCGCGCACTGCGGCTCTTGCAGCACAGCGACTGGCTACCCAGGGGATTGTAGCAGTGGTGGGTACCTACGGTTCCTCCGTATGTGAAGCCGCGCAAAATATCTACGATGAAGCCAAGATCATTCAGATCGCCAACGGCTCCACCGCGATCCGACTGAGCGAGAAAGGTCTGAAATATTTTTTCAGAACCTGCCCGCGAGATGATGAGCAAGCCAAAGTAGGCGCACAGACCATCGAAAAGTTGGGATTCAAGAAAGTGGCTATTCTGCACGACAATACGACCTACGCTAAAGGACTTGCAGACGAGGCGAAAGGGCTGCTTGAGGGAACAGAGGGCATGGAGATCGTCTTTTTTGAAGCGATTACTCCTGGAGAGCGCGATTACACTGCCATCCTCACCAAGATGAAGGCCGCTGAGCCCGATGCGGTTTTCTTCACCGGGTACTACCCGGAAGCCGGTTTGCTTCTTCGTCAGAAACAGGAAATGAACTGGAATGTTCCTTTTGTGGGCGGGGACGCCACGAACAACCCCGACCTGGTGAAGATTGCCGGCAAGGATGCGGCTGCCGGCTTCTACTTCCTGAGCGCTCCGCTGCCAAAAGACCTGCCGTCGGAAGATGCCAAACAGTTCCTGGAAGCCTTTTCAAAAAAATACGGCAATCCGCCAAATTCCATTTACGCGGTTTTGGCGGGTGACGGTTTCCGCGTCATCACCCATGCCATTGCCCAGACCAAATCGACTGACCCGGACAAGCTGGCGGACTATCTTCACAATGAGATTAAGGATTTTCCCGGACTGACCGGTAAGATTTCTTTCAATGAGAAGGGCGATCGCGTCGGAGAAGTTTATCGCGTTTATGAGGTGAATAAAGACGGGCAGTTCATCCTGATGCCCTGATGATCCTTCTGTGATCGGCACATGGTGCACCTCATGTGCCGATCTTTTTCAATCCTTTCCCCGGTGAACACGCATTGATGGAACAATTCTTCCAGCAACTGACTAACGGCCTGGCAGTCGGGGGCATTTATGCTCTGATCGCCTTAGGCTACACCATGGTTTACGGTGTGCTTAAATTGATCAATTTTGCCCACGGCGATCTATTCACCATCGGTGCTTATCTCGGCCTGAGCCTGTTGACATCCATGGCCCTAACGGACCACCTTGGTCCTTTCGCCGGGGTTTTAGTGCTGGCTGCCATGGTCATGGGGCTGGTCGGGTTGGTGGGAGCGCTGCTCGATCGTTTGGCGTATCGACCGCTCCGGGAATCACCACGACTCTCGGCCGTTGTCTCGGCTTTGGGAGCCTCCATATTCCTTCAGAACACCGTGATGTTGATCTATGGGGCCCGATTCCAGGTCTATCCCCAGAATATCCTGCCCAAAACCGCCATCCATCTCTTCGGTCTTTATATACCGTTGGTGCGGATTCTGATTCTGATCGCCTCGATTGTGATGATGAGCGCCCTCTATTTTTTTATACAAAAGACCAGGGTAGGCACCGCCATTCGAGCCGCCGCCATCGACCAGGGGGCTGCTCGTTTGATGGGTATCGACGTCAATCGTGTGATCCTTATGGTGTTTCTGCTTGGCCCCGCCCTCGGAGGAGTTGCCGGTTTGATGGTCGGCTTGTACTATGGGCAGATCAATTTTACCATGGGCTGGGTATACGGCCTGAAAGCCTTCACGGCGGCAATTCTCGGCGGGATCGGGAACATCCCGGGCGCCATGGTGGGCGGGCTTTTGCTCGGCGTGATTGAAGCCATGGGAGCCGCTTACCTTTCCATTGCCTGGAAAGATGCAATCGCTTTTTGTGTGCTCATTCTGATCCTTATTTTACGGCCCACCGGCCTTTTGGGCGAGCGGGTTGCAGAGAAAGTATGATCGATCGGCGAACACTTATTTACCTTCTGGTTGCGGCTATTCTGGCTCTGCTTCCGCTTTTTCTGAACGCCTACTGGATCGATGTTCTCAACAGTATCGGCATCTACGCTGTCCTGGCCCTGAGCCTGAATCTCATTGTGGGGCACGCCGGGCTCTTTAATCTGGGGCACGCGGCTTTCTACGCCATCGGCGCCTATACGGCTGCGATCATCAACACCAAGTTCGGTATACCGGTTTTGTGGCTCATTCCTTTCTGTGCTCTTGCCGCCGGGACGTTCGCGCTAATTGTTGCCCGTCCCATCATTCACCTGCGCGGTGACTACCTTTGCATTGTTACCATCGGGGTAGGGGAAATCGTTCGCATTGCCCTGATCAACAACGTCTTCGGTATCACCGGAGGTGCCAACGGCATATTCGGCATAGACCGGCCCACAGTATTTGATTGGACGATCCGCTCTCCTTATCAATTCTTTTATCTCATCTGGATCTTTGCCGGCATAACCATTTTCCTGTTTCATTTGCTCGAGTACTCCCGCTTCGGTCGAGCTCTCAATTACTTGCGCGAGGACGAAGTGGCGGCCGAAGGAAGTGGAATCAACACGGCCCACTATAAGCTGGCCTGCTTCGTAGTTGGAGCGGCCTGGGCCGGTATGGTGGGCAACATTTACGCTGCCAAAATGACCATCATTTCACCGGAGTCGTTCAGCTTTTGGGAATCTGTGCTGATGTTCGTGATTGTTATTCTGGGCGGCTCGGGCAGTATACCGGGTATGTTGCTGGGGGCGTTCCTGGTGGTGGGGTTGCCGGAAGTATTTCGGGAGTTCGCCAATGCGCGCATGTTGGTCTTCGGCGCCGCCATGGTGGGCATGATGATCTTTCGCACCCAGGGAATCCTGCCGCACCGACCTCGCACCTATGACTTGAAGGGCCTGGAGGGAGGGGAGGGGAGGGCATGAGTCTTCTCTCCGTTAGACGGCTCACCAAGAATTTCGGCGGGTTGACCGCTGTCAACAATGTATCCTTTGAAGTGGAGAGCGGTGAAATTGTCGGACTGATTGGACCCAACGGTGCCGGCAAAACGACCGTGTTCAATTTGATTACGGGCATTTATCGAGCAGACCAAGGTGAAATACTGTTTGATCAACACCCGATCTCGCGTCTCCATACACATCGCATCGTTTTGCTAGGAGTCGCCAGGACCTTCCAAACCATACGCCTTTTTCAGAATCTTTCAGTACTGGAAAATGTGCTTTCAGGCCGCCATTGCCGCATGAAATCAGGCGTGATTTCATCTCTTCTGCATACGCCAAAGCAGCGCAGGGAAGAACGCGGGGCCGTAGCAAAGGCACTGAGTGAGCTTGAATTCGTCGGATTGAGAGAGCAGGCGACACAGCTGGCCAAGAACCTTTCCTATGGCAACCAGCGTCTACTCGAGATTGCCCGGGCCCTGGCTACCGAGCCACGCCTTTTAATCCTCGATGAACCGGCCGGGGGCATGAACGAGCAGGAAACCATCAATCTGGTGTCTCTCATTGAAAAGATTCGCAACAGAGGTGTTACCGTGCTGCTGATCGAGCACGATATGAGCTTGGTCATGCGGGTTTGTGAAAACATCGTGGTGCTGGAATACGGCTCGAAAATCGCCGAAGGACGGCCGGAGGAAATCAAACAGGATCGTCGCGTTATAGAGGCCTATCTGGGTACCGAGGAAGATGAATAGATGCTTCTAGAGATTGTCGATCTCAGAGTGAAGTATGGCAATATAGAGGTTCTCCATGGAATCAATCTCAGGGTGAGAGAAGGGGAGATCGTCACCATACTGGGAGCAAACGGCGCCGGCAAGTCGACCACCCTCCTGGCCATAAGCGGATTGGTCAGAGCCGCAAGCGGCGCCATATATCTCGATAAGACGCCGCTGCACAAACTTGCCGCCCACAAAGTGGTGGAGCATGGGATCGCCCAGGTTCCGGAAGGGAGACGGATGTTCGGAACACTGACCGTGCAGGAAAATATGAACCTGGGCGCTTATACATGCAAAGATTCAGCACAAATTAATAAAACGCAGGAATGGATTTATGGGCTTCTTCCGGTTCTTGCCGAACGGCGCTACCAGCTTGCAGGAACCCTGAGCGGCGGCGAACAGCAGATGCTGGCCGTCGGACGAGCCCTCATGAGTCAGCCCAAAATCCTGCTCCTCGATGAACCGAGTCTTGGACTTGCTCCCCTCCTGGTCAAAATGATCTTTCAGACCCTAAAAGAAATCAACGAGTCCGGGGTAACGATGGTTCTGGTCGAACAGAACGCTCGAGCGGCTCTGAAGTTAGCCCACCGGGGTTATGTCATGGAGGTGGGCAAAATTGTCCTGGAAGATGAATGTTCGGCTTTAATGGCCAACCCTGAAGTGCAAGCTGCTTATCTGGGCGGTGGTCCGAAGTAGAGGGGATCGACCCTTCAAAAGCATTTACCTCAAAGCCATATGACCAGCCACTAATCAAACCCGCTTCACACGTTTCTTTTCCGGCGATCGTCGCCTTTTCTCGCTTCACGTTTCCAGGCGGGACCTTTTTTTCCTGTTCGGGCTTTTTTCCCTTCGCCGAGAGGCCGTTTAGCCACTCCCATCGCCTCCTGAAAATGATCGACATTAACCAGAAAGGAGCCCGGCTCAGGCATGCCCTCACGCTTAGCAGGGGATTTTTCCACATTTCTGGTCAAGAGCTTCCTCGATTCCTCCTCACCCGTCGGCGGGAGCTGCAAATATTCAGTCGCTAAAGATTCAACCAGATATAGCTCCGGACCTGCAGTGCGGAATAAAATACCGGCGGCCCCGGCCTTGTCGGTCAGAATTTTAACAAGCAAGGGTTTGGGGTCACGTCTTCTGCCAATTCTTAGCGCCAACTCTTGGTCTGCCGCAACAGGCAAAAAATCACGACCCAACGGGGCCAATCCGTGTTTCAAAACAGCTCCGAATTGTTTTCTCGGGCATGCATAAAAGAGCTTGTCAGGTGGATGCTCGCAAACATGATAATCGGGTAGGGGAAAGCCGTCACGTAAACGGAGCAAGTTGCCTTCCAAGGTGATCGGCAATCCTACTTGCAGATGATTCAATTCGTGAATATGACTCTGCCGGACGAAGCGCAATGAAGGGTCCTCGTGCAAGGCCCAATAGAGCTCTTTCCATGGCATGGTGCCGGCTATATCCCAAAAAAGCCCGTATTCGCCGGCCGAATGATAAACAATGTAGTAGATCGTTTTAGCCAGGGTTCTCGGCATGTAGCGCGACATTTATGCAGACTCCGAATAGATAGTATAATGTATTAATAATTCCATAAGTTACGCGCTCTCCCACTGCTAGAACATTTCCCAAGCGGGGTATCCATTTCACTCAAGTTGCTATGGCCTTTGTCTTCCTGGCTCCCACGCGCAGGAGCGCCCGAGAAGTGAGCTCCCACGCAGGAGCGTGGGAACGAGGGGAGGTACAACTTCCTCCGGGGAACCTTGAGCGAAGTGGATAGCCCCTTTTCCCAAGCCGGCCCTGGGTTCTGATGCATCAGGAAAGGACTTCAAAATAGCCTCATTCCGGGGAACGTCCCAGTACCTCTATAATGGGCGGAATGACGCCACGGGCGATATCGCTCCGGGAGCCACCGCCCAAGACTACTTCCAGGCGGCCGTCGCAAAGCTCTTCGGCAAGGTTTCGCATCATTTCAGCAATCTGCAAATAGGCCTTAACGCTCAGACCAAGGTCGCCATAATCGCCTAGATGAGTGTCAAAGCCAAAGTACCAGAAAATCAGCTCCGGCTTGAACTTCTTTACACGCGGCTCGAATGCCTGGGCGGCTGCCCGGGCATACAGTCTGTCAATGTCTTCATCTTCTGCAACATGAGTAGCAGTAGAGAGCCAACGAAAACGCCCCGGGGCATGTACATCGACCTTGGTGCCATCGGCCGATTCGGAGTCGGAGGAACACATGCATACGTGCAGCACGTCCGCATCGTTTCCAATCAAATCGCGGGTGCCGTCACCGTGATGAGCGTCAGTGTCGAGGATGGCAAATCTATTAACCCCGAATTGCTCACGCAGCACGTGGATTGCGATCACCACATCGTTGAAACAACAATAGCCGCCGAAAAAGTTCCGTCCGGAATGGTGCCCGCCGGCACCGATGAAAGCAAAAGCATTGCGGATTTCCTTTTGTATGATTTTTTGTGCAGCTAGAACCACACCGCCAACCGAATGCCAACCGGTCGAGCACAACCGGTCCAGTTTAACTTGTCGGAGGAGCTCCGCGGTGTGAACTTTTAGAATCAACTCTTCAGCTATGGCTGGAGATTCATAAAGATGGTAGCGCGAGTCGGCAAGAAGGCTCTGCAGGGCATGAGGGAAATCCTCCAGGCGGGAGCCCTGGGTCAGATAACTTCGACGACTGAAGCTTGGATGATAGAAAATACCCGTATGGTGAAAGTGACGTAGCGAATTGGTAACTTCCATAACAGCAATCTTCTCCCGAAGGTCGTTTTTTAACCGGCTTGGTTAGTTTACATAATATATATTATCAGACCTTAACCCGAGTGCGCCATTTTTTGCTTGACTCTTAAAACGTTTTTTACTAAATATCGGTTCGCAACCGAGCGGGAATAACTCAGCGGTAGAGTGCAACCTTGCCAAGGTTGAAGTCGCGGGTTCAAATCCCGTTTCCCGCTCCACTCGACGACAACAAGGGGTGGTTTCAGCCACCCTTTTTTTTCTGTTTGCATTTCTGCCTCACCCATGTCAATCCATACTTATGAAGAAGCAACCGCCTCTCACCACAACCAAGGCTCCAGGCAAAAGGCGCTCATCCAAGGATGCCCTGAAGAATCTCTATTCCCAATTCGGCTTCAAGGACCACGTCCTTATCACCATCGATCCAGACCCGGATTCCATCGCTGCGGCACTGGCTCTCAAAAGGCTGCTCTGGCATAAGGTCCAAACCACAACCATCGGCCTCATCAGGCCGATGAAACGACTCAACAATCTCACCCTGGTGAGATTGCTGAAGCTTCCCCTGATTGTCCTGGATAAAAATAACATCGAAGAATACGGCAAATCTACGACAAAATACGTGATTGTCGATGGACAACCTTCGCACAACGAGTTTTTCTCTCAATTCACCTATTCGACCATTATCGACCACCATCCTGTAACCGCTGCCGCCGAGGCTCCATTTGTCGATATCCGTCCCGAATACGGCGCCACGGCAACCATCTTGACCGAATATCTGCGAGCCGCCAAGATCAAGCCTTCGCAAACACTGGCTACTGCTTTGTTGTACGGGATCAAGACGGATACACGCAACTTTGAGAGGCATACGATTGACAAGGACATCGAGGCCTTCCACTATCTGTATGGTTTGGCTAATCACAACATATTGATTAAAGTAGAAATATCGGATTTATCCCTGCGCGACCTGAAATATTTCCAAAAAGCCATCGAGAGAAAGCATGTGGTGAAGGATCGCATCTTTGCTCATCTTGACGACATCCCGACCGCCGACATTCTGGTGTTGATCGCTGAATTCTTTTTAAAGGTCCACGACATTTCCTGGAGCATCATATCCGGTGTCCATGAGGGTGACCTTATCGTGATCATCCGGAATGACGGATACCGGAAAGACGCCGGTAAAGCCATATCTCGTGCATTCAAGAACCTGGACTGCTCGGCGGGAGGACACAAGGCCATGGCGAGAGCTGAAATACCGATGGATAGACTGGCTGAATTAATCGGCAAGCGCACATCCACGGCAATCGAGAGGTACATTCGACGGAGATTGTCACCCTTCTCTTGATCAATCGAAATGAAAAAAGTTGAAATATTCACCGATGGCGCCTGTTCCGGCAACCCCGGACCGGGTGGCTGGGGAGCCGTTCTTCGATACCGAACCGTCGAAAAGGAGCTTTCCGGCTACGCCCCTTCAACGACCAACAACAGAATGGAGCTCACAGCTGTTGTGGAGAGTCTTCGCGCATTAAAAGAGCCCTGCAATCTGGTCATTTATACCGACTCTCGTTATCTCAAAGACGGTATCACCAGTTGGATACACACATGGAAAAGAAACGGCTGGAAGACCAGTGGCAAGACGCCGGTGAAAAATAAGGATCTGTGGGAAGCCTTGGAGGCAGCTTCGCACAAGCATAGCATTGAGTGGCGCTGGATAAGAGGCCATGCCGGGCATGCTGAAAATGAGAGGGCAGACCGACTGGCCAGAGATGCCATCTGCAAGGGCTTAAGCAGCCAAAAAAAATCAGGAGCGGGCTGAAGCCCGATGCTCCTGATCCTTGTTTAATCACGCCGGCTCTTGCAAGACTCGCATTACGTCCGCGATTCCTGCAAGCAACACCCGCCATCCGCCAACTTCCATCCGGGAATCTGAATCGCAAAAAAAACCGACTTCCCCGAATGGAAGCCGATTATGCCGCTTTCTGCAGGTCGACGGCGCACACTTTGTATTCGGGAATTTTGGCGATGGGGTCCAATGCCGCATTAGTGAGAACATTGGCAGCGCTTTCGGCAAAATGGAACGGCATAAAAATAACTCCCCTGCCAATTCTATCCGTTAACTGCACGCGTGACCTTATGCTGCCGCGACGGCTTTTGATTTCCACAACATCGCCGTCGGTGACTTGCAGTCGCTCGGCATCTTCGGGATGAATTTCCGTAACGACTTCAGGCATCTCGTTTTGCAGATGCGGTGACCTGCGGGTCATGGTACCGGTATGATAATGGACGTATGCGCGGCCGGTGGTGAACCAGAACGGATATTCCGCATCGGGCTCTTCCGCAGGAGCCCGGTATTCTATGGGGTTGAAAAGACCCAATCCCCTGGCGAATCGATCCTTATGCAGGAATACCGTGCCGGGATGATCGGCACTGGGGCACGGCCAGCAAAGCCCCTTCCCTTGCAGCCGGTCATAAGTGATACCGCCGTAAGAAGGAGTCAGCTGCGCTATTTCTTTAAATACATCCTCCGCCGATTGGTAATTCATGGGATAGCCCATGCGATTGGATAGTTCCTGTACAATTTCCCAATCGACTTTAGCTTCGCCGACCGGCTCGATCGCTTTGCGGACCAGCTGTACCCTTCTTTCCGAATTGGAGAAAGTCCCGTCTTTTTCAGCGAAAGAAGCCGCCGGCAGCACGAGATGGGCCAGTTCCGTGGTCGGTGTGGGGAAGATGTCCATCACCATCAAGAATTCGGCCGCAGCCAGGGCATGCTTCACGTGTTTGATATCCGGATCGCTCACCGCCGGATTTTCTCCCATAACGACCAGCGCCTTGATCTTGCCTTCTTCCAGGCCGTTCATCATATCCATGATGGTCAAGCCTACTGACGATGGAAGCTTTGCATTCCAGGCCTTTTCAAATTTTTGCTGATTCTCCGGTACGGTGACAGCTTGATACCCGGGGTAGACGTTCGGCAATCCGCCCATATCGCATGCGCCCTGCACGTTATTCTGACCGCGCAGGGGATTGACCCCGGTGGCATGACGGCCGATGTGACCGCACAGCATGGAAAGATTCGCCAGACTCCTTACATTGTCCACTCCGGTGGTGTGCTGGGTGATGCCCATACAATAGACAATCGAGCTTGCTTCTGCCTTCGCGTAATATTCCGCCATCTTGACGATGTCATCAGCAGCAACCCCGGTAATTCGGGCAGCCCACTCGGGTGTGCATTTTTCAATCACTTCAAGGAATGCAGCAAAATTCTCGGTGCGCTCTTCGACAAACTTGTCGGCATGCCAGCCGTTCTTGTAAATGGCATGCATCATGCCATTTATCAAAGCCACATCCGAACCCAGTTGGTGACGCACGTAGATATCCGCGAAGCAGGCGATTTGGGTCTTCCGAGGATCGGCGACAATGAGCTTGGCACCCTTTGCTTTTGCCCTGTAAATCCGCGTGGCGACCAAAGGATGGGCTACGGTGGTATTGGAGCCGATGATGAAAATGCAATCGGCGTCTTCCAGTTCCGCGAACGAGTTTGTCATTGCTCCACTGCCAAATGATGCGGCAAGACCTGCCACTGTGGAGGAGTGTCAGAGACGTGCGCAGTGGTCCACGTTATTAGTGCCGATGGCAGCCCTGGCGAACTTTTGCAGCACATAGTTGTCTTCATTGGTGCACTTTGCGGAGGACAAAAAGGCAATGCTGTCCGGCCCGTGGGCTTCCTTGATCCTTTTTAACTCGGTGGCGGCGTAGTCCAGCGCAGACTCCCACGAGGTCTCCTGCAAGGTATCTCCCTGCCGCATCAAGGGCTTTTTGAGGCGTTCGGGATGTTGCACGAATTCGTGAATATTCCATCCCTTGATGCACAACTTACCTTCATTCACAGGGTTGGTCTTGGAAGGAAGCGTGCGAGTGATTTTGCCGTTCATGATTTGCAGGTACAGGCCACACCCACACCCACAGTACGTACACGTGGTAAGCACGGATCGATAATCCATAATTACTCCTCGTCTTTTGCTGATTGCTCCGCCTGAGGGAGCCCCGGAGCTGCAATATACTAAAGAGTTAGTATAACGAAGTTTTTTTTTTAGCATAAGAGAAATCACAAATCAAGTGAAAGAAAGAACACTCTCCCGCCTTGCCAGATCGCCCGCCGGGCTATTTTCAATGGATCTCTTGCCAGTGTGAAATCCACCCCCGGGGGGTCTCTCTTAACCAATAATTCACTTGACAAATGCAAAGCTTCTTTCTATAAAACCCGCACTTCATACTGCGGATTTTCCAGCTCAAGCTGTTGTGAAGTGCTCCGATTCAACATTGATGTTATAGCGATTTCGCCCCTGTTGGCAGGCTTGGCTTATTTTTTTTGCGTGTTTTGTACTCATTTTCACATTAATCGGGGCTTTTTCTGGTGCGTTTTCGATCACACCATGGAGGTCGTGTTTTCATGTGAGCATCTAAACACCTGGCAGTCTCTATTCGTACGTAAACCCTCTTTGACGATCAGGTACAGTATGAAACTCTTGAATATTAAACAACCTTCCGCCGCTAACCAAGCTTCAGCCGCCGCTCCCATTATCGCACCATTACCGAAACAAGTCGTGTTTCCCCTCGTTTCGCCGTGGGGAGAGGCGTCTGTTTTGGTGCGTCAAGGTGAGCAGGTTGATGCCGGACAGTGCATCGCCAAGGGCGATGAGGTTTTGGTGCCCCCCGTGTATGCTTCGGTTTCTGGAACCGTTAAGGAAATCAAGACGTGGCCCGGTCAGCTGGGCAAAGACGTCCTTTCCATCATCATCGAAACCAGCGAGCAACAGTCGCCGCCAGGCACAAATGCAATAAACCTTGAAGATCCTCACGAAGTTTTCCGGCAAGTTCTGGCCGCCGGAATCAGAGAGGTTGATCCCCGCCCCTGGCCCCTGGCTTTGCGGATATCCTCACCGGATCTCATAGCAGGTGTTCTGCCCTCGCCCGCAGGCCCGCTAACTCAACCAATAGAGACATTGATCATAAACGGCATGGACCGGCAGCCCGGCGTCTACATCCGCAGCGCGACCCTGGTGCAGCAGGAAAATGACCTGCTGGAAAGCATTCCACTGCTGCAGAAGCTCTCTTCTGCGACCAGGTCTGTGCTGGCGGTGACGGATGTGCAAAGCTTGTCCGGCGATTTCCAGCAAAAACTCTCCGCTCTCGGGGTTGAGCTGATCAGGTGCCCTAACAAATACCCCCTTGCGTTGGAGCCCCTCATCACTCAGTTTGTAACGAAGAAAGAGGTGCCGCAGCCGGCAAATGACACCCGCATGGTTGGTGCCGCGGTACTGGATGTGAGTGTCGCTCTCAATATTCTAGCTTTGGTGCGCACCGGAAAGCCGCCTACCGAATCCATCGTTCAGGTCGATGCTCCTTCGGCGGGAGTAAGGCAGCTTGTTCGGGTTCCAATTGGCATGCTGCTGGAGGACTTGGTTGGCAATCTCTCCGGACTGCCGGCCAAACCTGCCAAGGTGATCATTGGCGGGCTGTTCCTGGGGCACGCCCAATTCAGTTCTGCAATACCAATCAGCCAGGAAATTGATGCAGTTACCTTTCAAACCGCTGATGAATTGCATCGCTCTGCCGATGAGCCCTGCTTCAACTGCGGCTATTGTGTGCGTCATTGCCCCATGCAGCTGCTTCCCAACGAGCTTGGAAAATATTGTGAATACGGCAAATTTGACGATGCAGAGAGAAACTTCCTGTTCCATTGCATTGAATGCGGTATTTGCGCCTACGTCTGCCCGGCAAAGCGTCCCATGGTCCAGTTGCTGCGCTTCGGCAAAAAAGAGTTGCTAGCCATGAGGGAGGCATCATGAAACGCCCTGATCTATATGTTTCCATGTCCCCGCATGTTCATGCGGGCTACTCCACCCGACAGATCATGTTCGAGACAATCATTGCCACTCTTCCCCTGATCTTCGCCGGATGGTTTTTCTTCGGTTGGGCCGCCCTGCAAATCGTCATCGTCTGCGTTGTAATCGCCGTGATTACGGAGGGAGTATGGCAGAAGGCCACCGGGCGCCCCGTCACAATAGCCGATGGCAGTGCGGCTCTGACCGGAATATTGCTCGCACTCGTTCTGTCACCGGATGTTCCATGGTGGATGGCCGCCCTTGGAGCGGTGGTCGCTATTCTGGTCGGTAAGCAATTCTATGGAGGCCTTGGTCAACATCCATTCAATGCCGCCCTGGTCGGGTGGGCGTTCATCTTTGTCTCTTACCAAGCGGCCCTGGAGTCATTTCTAATGCCGGAGCCACGCTGGTGGCTGGAGGCTGGAGGCTACCTGGAGTATCCGCCTCTGGATGTTTTGAAATTGGATGGAATCGCGGCTGTCGCCGATTTGCCCTGGACGGATCTCATCTACGGGAATGTTCCGGGCACGATCGGCACCACTTCGATCCTGGCAGCTCTGCTCGGTGGTGTCTACCTCGTAGTTCGACGCATCATCGATTGGTACATCCCTGTCTGCTTTATTGTGGCAGCCTGGATTTTCGGTTTCATTTTCTGGCAAATCGATCCCGAGGCCTACGCAAATCCCACACTTCATGTACTGATCGGATGGATTGTCCTCGGAGCGTTTTTCCTGGCCCCTGAAAAAGGCAGCTCACCGGTTACGGTTCAAGCCATGATCCTTTATGGCATCGGCTGCGGCGTACTGACCATGATCTTCAGAAGCTGGGGTACTTTCGTACAAGGAGTCCCCTTTGCCATTCTTTTGATGAATACGTTAACTCCGCTATTGGATCGGATTCGTCCAAGAGTCGTAGGGAGGGTAAAAGAAGTTGCGTGAACTAGTCAGAATGGTGGTTGTGTTGACGGTTATTTGTGCCGCCTCCGGCTTTGTGCTGTCCTATGTCAATGAGGCGACCCAGGCTCCGCGGGAATACCAACTGCTCAAGTACGTCCAGGAGCCTTCCATCAAGGCTGTTCTCCCTTCGTACAGCAACGATCCCATCAAGGATCGCATCGAGCTCACCATGGGAAAAAACGAGAAAGGCGAGCCCGTCAAGAAAACGATTTTCCCCGCCAAAGAAAATGGCAAAGTGGTGGCTATAGCATACGGTTGTGCAGCGAACGGTTACCACGGCCCCATTGACGTGATGGTGGGGATCGACCCGGAAGGAAAGCTGACCGGAGTAAGTGTCATGACTCACACGGAAACACCGGGCTTGGGCGCCAGAGTTGTTGAACCGGCGTTTTCGGAGCAATTCGCGGGCCTTGAAATGTCTGGGCAACTCAATGTTACCGCTCAGGGCGGCAAGATCAATGCGGTCAGCGGCGCCACTCTCTCCAGTAAAGGCGTGGTCAACGCGGTAAGGAGTGCATTGGAAGTTTTCCCCCAGGTGAAAAAGGAGGTCTTTTAGCACGATGAGTGTGGCAAAAGAGTTCACCAAGGGTCTTTGGAAAGAGGTTCCCCCGTTTC